>Ga0082335_1008206_pt1 | contig 12048 bp, 9 predicted proteins | sample Subgrocontami58m_FD_72375 | JGI IMG/M metagenome (GOLD analysis project Ga0082335, IMG submission 72375) | Subsurface groundwater microbial communities from S. Glens Falls, New York, USA - GMW37 contaminated, 5.8 m (SPADES assembly) (version 2) ...
GGCGCCGGTCCCGCCGAGCAGTTTCGTGATGCCCAGCGGCAGGTTCATCATGTTGATCGTGTGCGCGGCAAAAATGAACAGGACCGCGGCAAACACGGAAAAGAGATCGCCGCGCGTGAGCCCCCGCCACACCGGCTCGCGCTCCGCCGCGCGCACGTGCGGCGGGTGCGGATCGTAGGGCACGAAGCGGATGATCCCGAGCAGGAAGATGAAGAACAGCCCCGCGGCCCCGAGGAAAAGTCCGCGAAAACCAAACTGCACGAGCATCCACGCGCCAACCGAGGGACCCGCCGTCCACGCCAGCGAAAAGCACACGCGCACGACACTCATCAGGAAATTCGCCGGCACGCCGCGCACGTCGGCGTTCGCGAACCGCTCGCGCGTATGCGCGAACAGCTGCGAGAAACACACGTTGCCGACCGCCAGCACGGTGCAGCCGATCGCCACGAGCACCCACGGGTTGCGTATCAGCGCGTACCCCGTGTAGCCCAGGATGCCGCCGCTCGCGCCGAGCAGCAGCATGACCTTCCGCGGCACGTGCGTGTCCGACCAGCGCGCCAGCGTCGTCGCGACGACGATGGCGCTGAGCGACGTGGCCGTCATGAAGAACCCAAACACGAGCGGCCGCATCCCCACCTCCTGCGTACCCCACAGCGAAAGGAAAGGCGCGACGAAGGAGTAACCGACCCCCAGCGCAAACGAACTTCCGAGCAGCCCGGCAAATCCGGGTAGTCGAAGGATGTGTTTGGTGCGCGCCAGGAGCTCCGCCATGGGAAACCGGTCTTTCAACACGGCCCGCGCGCGAAACCCAATCGGAATCGGCGGCGCTTTCGCCGCAGGGGCGCCGCTCCCCATTGTCGGCCGGGTCGAAGTCGCCGTCCTCCCTCTGCTGCCGCCAATCGGCAAGGGCACTTTCGCCGCCGCCGAGCTCGCAAAGAAACGAGACGCGTTTTGACACGCAGCGCCGTGACGGGCAGACCACGCAAGTTCAGCACGCCTGCGCGGGAGCCTACGAAACCGTCAACCGTCATGACACCCTCCAAGATTCTTCGCCCCTTCGCGGCCTTCATGCTCGCGACCATTTCGGCCGTGGCGGCCGATGTGCCGATCGTTCCCTATCGCGTGCAGCTCGATGTCGTCACGGAAGGCTACGACGGCAAGACGTGCTGGTTTCACCCGCGCGCCGGCGCGATTCCCGGCCGCACACCGACGGTCGTGCTGACCATGCAGAAGCTGAACCTGAAGCGCAGCGACGTGTTTTACCCGATCGCTTCGCTGCTGACGAAGGACCTCGGCCGGACATGGACTCCCATCGTGGAGCACACCGTCGCGCTCGGGCGGCGGCCGCTGGAGGGCGGCTTCGAAGAGGCGATTTGCGATTTCACGCCCAAATGGCATGCGGCCTCCGGCCAGCTGCTGGCGACCGGGCACACCGTCGTTTACGCCGACGATCGCCTCGTGCAGACGCGCCGGCGTTACACGGTCTGGTCGGTGTTCGACCCGAAAGCCCAGACCTGGTCACCGTGGGCGAAATTTGCCCTGCCGGACGAGCCGCGGTTCGCGAATGGCGGCGCGGGCAGCACGCAGCGCGTCGACTTGGAAAACGGCGACCTCCTGCTGCCGATGTACGCGAAAACGCTCGAGGCGAAGGCGTATTTTTCCACCGTCGTCCGGTGCCGGTTCGAAGGGGGGACGCTGCGTTACCTCGAACATGGCTCCGAGCACACCATCGCGGTCGACCGCGGCTTCGTTGAACCGAGCCTTACGCGGTTCGACGGGCGCTATTTTCTGACCTTGCGCAACGACCGGGCGGCGTATGTCGCGGCGAGCCGCGACGGACTGCACTTCGACGAACCGCGGCGGTGGACCTTTGACGACGGAGGCGAACTTGGGAGTTACAACACCCAGGCGCATTGGGTGACGCGCCACGACGGGCTGTTCCTCAGTTACACGCGGCGCGGCGCGGACAACGAAAACGTGATCCGCCACCGTGCGCCGTTGTTTCTCGCCCAGGTCGATCCGGAGAAACTCGTGGTGTTGCGCGCGACCGAACGCGTGCTCGTGCCGAACCAGGGCGCGCAACTCGGCAATTTCGCGGTGGTCGACGTCAATGAGAACGAAACGTGGGTCACCACCTCCGAGGGCATGGCGCCGGGCAACCCCGCGCAGTACGGGTCGAACGGCCGGGTCTACGCCGCGCGCTTGATTTGGGCGACGCCCAATCGCGCGTGGAATCGCCACTGACGCGCGTCGCGAATCCTACCGGAGACCGGCGATAATCAGCACCAGGCCGGCGGCGAGGATTGCGGCCAGCGCGGCCACGACGAGCGTTCCCTGCGGGAACGTGGAACCTTCCATTTCGGAGCGATCAGATGGGTGACTCATGTGGCGTGCGAGATCGGTGTTATCGCACATCAGCATGGCTGACCTGCGCCCGTCGTGCTCCGCACGGATTGGTGAGCAATGCGCGTTGATTGCGCAAAAACTGCACGTCGCGCCGCCACCAGTCGGCCTTGCTGCAGGCCCCTCCACGATGCGCCCCCATCGGCGCCGACGCGAATCCCTCTGGCCGGACGACGTGACGTGACGCCCAACTCGCGCGGTTCTATGTCTCAGCTGAGACATAGAACGGTAAGAGCGGCCATGAACGGCGTCCGGAACCCTTGCACTCGCAGGGTGGATGCGTTCCTCCGCAACGCCCGGCCGCCGTGGCGCGGCCCCTGCAGCGTCGTGCTCCGGCTGTTGCGCAGCGAAGCGCCGGCGTTCGGCCTTAATTCCACTTTGCTACTTATGAATGTAGGCGGAGTGCCTTCACCCCGCGGGAAAGCATTTCCGAATCACACGCGGCGGGGTGAGGGCACCCCGCCCACAAATATCGGAATGCTCACCGGAGAATCTCTCACCCGTAACAATGCAGAATCAATCGCCCGCGGTACGCGCAAGGGTCGGCGCGTTGTCCTGTTCCCAGGTCACGTTGTACCACCCGAGAAACATTTCGTCGAACGACTGGTCGCCCCAGTGCACCGTCTTCGCGGGGTCGGGATTGCCCGGGTTTCGCGCGGAGTTGTCCCACGTGCCCGTGAGCACCGCCCAGGTACCGGCGGGAATCTTTTTCGGCTTTGCGAGCTGGTACGTGACCTGCCAGTTGAAATCGTAGCGCGGAATCGAGGCGATGACCTCGCGCCGGCCGTCCGGGTAGAGCGCCTCGAACTTCATCGTGCGGCCGCGGAGATGCATGTGCGGCGTGACGCTGTGCAAGGTCGCGCTTTTCCTGAACCCGTACATCGCCTGCGCGGGCGCGGCGGGATCGCCGGGCGTAATCTCAAAACTCTTGTTGCTGAGCGGCACGCTCTCGTACACCAGCGCCGGTTTTTCCTTCAACAGGTACAGCCCGATTTCCGTCTGGTCGGTTTGCGGCGAACCATTGGTCGTGTAGTGCAGCTCGACATCGAGCCGCGCATTCGCCGGCAGCAGCTTGCCGGAACCAGTGGGGAAATAGCCGCGTGACGCACCGGGCGCCCAGCCGACGAACATCGCGTTGGCGCCGCCCGGCTCCTTGGGGCCGCGCTCCTTGATTCGCGCGAGCACGTGATGAACGACCTTGAGGTTGCCCGGCTTCACCCACACCGCGCCGACCCACGCGTCGGTGGTATTGCCGGCGCGCACTTCGATGTGCCGGTAATCGAGGACGCCGGTCGCGGGAATCTGCTGCACCGTGGGCAGACGCAGGATGATGTCGGGCGGGCCGAGCGGCCACTCGGCGGGCGGCGTCGCCTTCGCGTGCAACTGTTCCAGCGGGTCGTCGCCCTCGCCCCGCGGCGCGCCTTGGTGCACCCAGCGCAGGAGCGTTTGGGCGTCGGCCACCGTGAGCGACGGGGCGTTGGCAAATTTGCCGATGGCGGGATCCGCATCCCAGGGCGGCATGCGGCGCGTGAGCAGCACCTCCTCGATCATCGCCGACATGCTCTTCACCTTGCGGTGACCGCTCATCGACCAGGAACCGATGTTGCCGGGACTGTGACACGCGACGCAGTTCCTCTCGAGGATGGGGGCAACGTGCTGCGCGTACGACACCGGCGCGGCATCCGGACCGTCGCCGCCATCGAACGAAATCGCGCAGCCGCGCGCGACAGTTTTCGCCGTGGTGATTGGCTGGCCCGCGAGAAACGCGTTGAGCGCGTCCTCGAGATAACGCTCGGTCGCCGCGGGTTTCTGCGCGCCTTCCACCATCTGATCGTCGATCGCCCCGCGGTAAAACACGGTCCAATCCTTCGTGCTGATGGCAATCGCCTCGCCCGTGCGGTTGGCCCCGAGGTGCCGGGCGACACCCTGCGTGTCGTCCTTCAGCACGGGCAGGAAGGGTTTCCGCAGTTCGCGCATTTCCCGCCCGATGCTCGCGCGGTCATCGGCGACGCTCGAATTGAGCATGAACACCTCGACGCCGCGGGGCGCGTACTGTTCGCGCAGCGCGTTGAGCTTTCCCGCGCTCTGCCGCGCGATCGGACAGCCGTTCATCGTGCAATACAGCACGACGGCCTGCGCGTTGCTGCGGCGGAGTTCGAACAACCGGCCCTGCTGATCCAGCAGGGCGAAATTGGAAACCTCGTTGGTGGCGGCGGCGACCGGCAAGAGAATGGCGAACCAGCCGGCAACGAGGCTACGGACGCGGCGAAACGTGGGCATGAGGGACGTGGGTGGGATGGAAAACATGCACTACGATCGGCCGCGACGAAAGTCGAAAGGAGCCACCGGAATGCCAATGGACGTGAGCCAAATTTCAGGTCAAGCTGCTGAGGTGTGGGCGGCTCAAGATGTTGGCCACCCTCAAGCGGGTTGACTAGGCGTGCCCGTCGGGGACATGCATAAGACCGATGCAGTGCGTTCGACGGCTTTTGGTCTGGATCATGGTAGTCCTCTGGCTGCCGGCGACCTTGCATTGCGCGATGGACCGGGCAGCGATGTTCAATTCCAAGCCGGCATGCTGTGACGATGACGCGAATGCCGCCGCGGACGAGAACGGTTGCGGCCCGCGCTGTGATTTGCTCGATGGTGGCACCCAGAAGCTGGCGAACGATCTGGTCAAGGCGCACGCTCCCGTCCTGCTGGTGGGTCTTGCGAGCGTTGCTCGGTTGTGGTCGGACAAGCTGGTTGTCGCGCCGCAAATTTCTCCCGACGGGGCGGAGTCGCCGCCCGAATTGTCCCGAACGTGGCAGTTTGTTGAGCGTGCCGCCCCATCGCCGCGCGCTCCTTCGCCCGCTTCATAACGACCCCTCCGTGAGTCGGCGTTAATTCCTCCGCGCCCGCTGGGCGCCGAGGATATTTGGTCGCACCGCGCTGGCGCATCTGCGCGCCGCGCAAAACCCAACCGTTATGAAGCGTCTTTTCCCTCTCCACCTTTTCCTGAGTTCAATCCTGCTGTCCGCCGAGGCGATGCGTCCCGACGCCTTGGTGGCGGAGATTCTCGCCCGCCATCCTGAGCTGGGCTTCTACGAAGCCGAGTTGGCCGCAGCCAAGGCCGGGCGTGCGGCGGCCGGAGCGCGGAACGATCCCGAACTTTCCATTGAAGTAGGCCGCAAGCGGGTTCGCGATCTGGCGGGAACGCTGGCCGGCGAAGGCACCGCATGGTCCGTGTCGCTCGCGCAAACCTTCGAGTGGCCGGGGCGAATCGCTTTGCGCAAGGCCATCGCGAATCGCGACGTGGCGCTCGCGGAATTGGGGCTCGTCCGTTTCAAGTCGGCACTCAAGTCGCGGGTGATCACCTTGGCCTGCGGCGTGGGCGCCGAGCAGGAAAAGGCCGCCGCGGTGCGCGAGGTGGCCGAGCGCTTTCGCGGGTTGAAAGAAGTATTTCTCTCGCGCGACCCCGCGGGGGTCACGCCGCTGCTGGAAATCCGCGTCATTGAAGCGCAGGAACTCGCAATCCAGCGGCGGGCGACGACGGCCGAACTCGCGTGGAAGGCGGCGGAGGTGGAATTGAACCAGCTCCGCGGCCGGCCCGTGGAGTCGGCGATTCAAATCGCAGGCGCGGAATTCGCGTTCGCCGAAGCGCCGCCATTGGAGGAATTGCTGGCGGCCGCCCGGGAGCATCATTTCGAATTTCGAGCCCGTCGCGTCGAGCTGGAGCAGCAAGGCTTTGCAGTGCAGCTCGCCCGCAACGAACGCAACCCGAGCTTCACCGTCAGTCCGTTCTACTCCCAGGAGAAAGCCGGCGACCGCGAGACCGTGGTCGGAGTGGGCCTGTCGATGCCCCTCCCGTTGACTTCTCGCACGCGCAGCGGAGTCGATGCCGCCGAAGCGCGCCGCCGGCAGGCCGAGGCGTCGGTGCAGAGGGCGCAGCGCGAGATGGAGCGCGAGGTGATGGCCACGGCGCGCACGTTCGCGGCCAAGCGGGCGGAGGTGGCGCGCTGGTCACCGGAATCCGTGCAGAAATTCCGTGACGCCGCGTCGCTCGCGGACCGGCACTACCGATTGGGTGCCGTGCCGCTGGCAACCTACGTGGAGCTTCAATCCGCGTATCTCGACGCCGTGGAAGCGTTGCTCGACACGAAGAAAGAAGCGCTCGAAGCAGCGCAAAAACTCGAACTCCTCACGGGCACCACGCCGCATCTCGCGATGCTCTTGCCTGAGCCCGCCAAGTAATCACATGAAAAATTTCACTCTTACCCTTTCTGTCCTGTTCGCGAGCGCGCTGCTCGCCGGCTGCCATCCGAAATTCGCCGACGTGGCAGCCATCGCGGACACCGCGATCGTCGGACCGAAATACAGCGCGAACAAAGGACTCTTCGTGCCCGATGAAACGCGCCGATCCCTCGGTTTAAAAACCGTCGAGATCGGCGATCAAAAACTGAGCACGACGGTCGATTTATCGCTCCGCGTCTACGCTGCGTCCAGCCCGGTCATGCGGGCGAGCGGTTCGGTGACGGCGGCTCAAGCGAAGGCGCTGAAGGTCGGCCAATCGCTGGCGATCCGCACGAGCGATGGGCGCATGGGCACCGCCACGATTACGGCGTTCTGCGAGCAGGTGTCGAAGGCTACGGGCGCAGTTGAGGTCGTGGTGGACATTCCGAATTCGTTCGAAGCTGCGGTGGGCTCGTTCCTGTCGGCCAAAGTGACGCTCGACGCGGGCGAGCGCGTGGCGACGGTCCCGCGCTCGGCGCTCATTCAGACCATCGACGGCTATTCGGTCTATGCGGTCAGCGGAAAGCATTTCGTGCGAACGCCGGTAAGGATCGGCGCGCTCAATGCCGACTTGGCGGAAGTCAGCGCGGGCCTCTACTCCGGCGACCAAGTCGTCTCGGAATCGGCCATGTCGCTCTGGCTGACGGAGCTGGCCGCGGTGAAGGGCGGGCACGCGTGCTGCGTCGTCCCGGCCAAAGGGAAATAGCGCATGATCCGGAAGGTCGTTGAGCATTCCTTGAAGCAACGCGGGCTCGTCGTGCTCGCGACGCTCGTTCTCGTGGCTGTCGGAATTTGGGCGGCATTGCGGCTGCCCATCGACTCGGTGCCGGACATCACGAACCCCCAAGTGCTCGTGAATACCGCCGTGCCTGCGCTCGCGCCTGAGGAGATCGAGAAACTCGTGACCCGCCCCATTGAAAGCCGGATGGCTGGGCTGCCGGGGATGATTGAACTGCGCTCGTTGTCCAAGTTCGGACTCTCCCAAGTGCGGATGACCCTCGAAGATGGCGTCGACCTTTACCGCACGCGCCAACTGGTCACCGAACGGCTGTTGAGCGCCGCGGAAACGTTGCCGCCCGGATTGCAGCCGCGACTCGCGCCGATCAGCACCGCACTGGGGGAAATCTTTTATTACACCGTCGATTTCAAGTCCGACGCGGCGAACAAACCCGCCTCGCGCTACGCGCAGTTGCAGGAGCTGAAGCAGATTCAGGAATACGTCATCAGCCCGCTCCTCCGGGCGACCCCGGGAGTCGCGGAGGTGAATACGAGTGGCGGTTACGAGCGGCAGATCGTCGTCATGCCAGACGTGACGCGGCTCGCGAGCGTGGGCCTGACCGTCGAGGAGCTCGCGGGAAAAATCCGCGAAAACACCGAAAATGTCGGCGGCGGCGTGGTGGAGATCGGCGGCGAGCAAGTGGTCATTCGCGGCAACAGCCGGGTCAGCACGCTGGACGAGATTGCGGGCGTCTCGCTCAAGTTCGCGGGCGCCGCGACGCCGCTCCTGGTAAAGGATGTCGCGGAGGTGGCCATCGGATCGAGCGTGCGCACGGGCGCCGCGACCGTGAACGGCGCGGAAGGCGTGGTCGGTGGCGCGATGATGCTGGCCGGCGGCAACAGCCGAATTGTCGCTCGGGCCGTGGCGGCCAAGCTGACGCAGATTCAGGCGAAGCTGCCGCCGGGCATCGAAGTGCGACCGCTCTACAATCGGTCCGATTTGGTGAACCGCACGCTGCACACGGTGGCGACGAGCCTGTTCGAGGGTGCCCTGCTCGTGGTCGTTGTGCTCTTCGCGATGCTGGGGAATCTGCGCGCCGCCATCATCGTGGCGCTGGTGATTCCGCTTTCGATGCTCTTCGCGATCACCGGCATGGTGGAGAGCCGGGTGTCGGGCAACTTGATGAGCCTGGGGGCGATCGATTTCGGCCTGATCATCGACGGTGCTGTCGTCATGGTGGAAAACATCATCCGGCATCTCGCCCACCAGCAACGCGAACTGGGGCGCGAGTTGACCGCCGCGGAACGTTTTCAGGAAGTGCGCTACTCGGCCCGGGAGGTCGCGAGCCCGATGTTCTTCGGGGTGCTGATCATCACCGTCGTGTATGTGCCGATCCTCGCGCTCACCGGCATCGAGGGAAAGATGTTCCACCCGATGGCACTCACCGTGATCTTTGCGCTGATTGGCTCGCTCGTCCTCGCGCTCACGTTGATGCCGGCACTCTGCACCCATTTTCTCCGCGGCAGAATAAAGGAGGAGGACAACTGGCTCGTCCGATTCTTCAAGGCGCTCTACGCGCCGCTGCTGCGCTTCGCGCTGCGACTGCGCTGGCTGGTGGTGGGCGCGGCGGTGCTCCTGTTTGCCTCTTCGCTCTGGCTGTTCACCCGTCTCGGCGCCGAATTCATTCCGCAACTGGACGAAGGCACCATGCTGCTCCAGTTCATCCGCAGCGGGAGTGCCGGGCTGAACGCCTCGACCGAACTTCAGCAAAGGTCGGAGCAACTGCTGCTCGAAAAGTTCCCGGAGATTGATCGGCTGTTCGGATTGATCGGCACAGCGGAAATCGCGGTCGATCCGATGGGGCCGAACCTTTGCGACACCTATGTCGAATTCAAGCCGCAGGCCGAGTGGCGAAAAATCGACGGGCGGCGGGCGACGAAAGAGGAGTTGATCGAGCTGATGCGGCGCGAGCTGGCCGTGCATGCTCCCGGCCAGTCATTCCTTTTTACCCAGCCGATTCAAATGCGGTTCAACGAGATGATGGCCGGCGTGCGCGCCGACATCGCGATCAAGGTTTACGGCGACGACTTTGCGATCCTCGAACAACTCGCCACGCAGATTCGGGACCTCGTCCGGCAGATTCCCGGCAGTGGCGACGTGGAGTTCGATTCGTTCGGTCGCACTCCGCTCCTGGAAATCAAGCCGGACCGCGCGGCCCTGCGCCGTTACAACCTCCAGGCCGGCGACGTGAATCGGGCGCTCTCCGCTTCGTTCGCCGGGGAAGAAGTCGGCACCGTGATCGAGGGCAGCCGTCGTTTCCCGATCGTCGTGCGGCTCGCGGACGAAGCGCGACGCGATCTCGAGTTCATGAAGCGAGTGCCGGTCCGGGCCGACGAAGGCGGATTGCTGACCCTTGGGCAGGTCGCACGTTTCGAGATGGGCGAACAGGTCGGCGCCGTAACGCGTGAAGCGGGTCAACGGCGCGCGGCCATCCTTGTGAACCTCCGCGGCCGTGATGTGGCTGGCTTCGTCCATGACGCGCTGGCGCGCATCAAGGCAGAGGTGAAATTTCCCGCGGGCTACTCCATGGAGTTCGGCGGTCAGTTTGAAAACCTGCAGAAAGCCCGTGCTCGGCTCGCGCTCATCGTTCCGATGGCGCTGCTGTTCATCTTCATTCTGATTTATATGAGCTTTGGCAGCGTGCGGCAAGCCGCTCTCATTTTTGTGTGCGTGCCGCTCGCGGTCACGGGAGGCGTGTTCGCGCTGTGGTGGCGCGACCTGCCGTTCACCATCAGCGCGGGAGTCGGCTTCATCGCGCTCAGTGGCATCGCCGTGCTCAACGGGATCATGCTGGTGAGCTTCATCAATCAGCTTCGGCGCGAAGGTCGCAACGTCCGCGAGGCCGTGGTGGAGGGCACGCTGACGCGCCTTCGGCCGAAGTTGATGACCGCCCTCGTGGCCTCACTCGGCTTCGTGCCGATGGCGATTGCCAGCGGTGCCGGCGCCGAAGTGCAGCGACCGCTCGCGACCGTCGTCATCGGCGGAATCCTGACCTCGACTTTCCTGACACTCGTGCTCCTTCCCGTCCTCTACGACTGGAGCGAAGGGCGCGAGCGTCGCAACGCCATCCATGACTAAATGAAACTGAAGAATGCCCTCATCCTTGCCGCCGCCCTCGGGGTGGCGGCTTCGCTCAACGCGGCCGACAAAATCGTCGCCGGTCCCAAAGGTGGCCGGCTCCTCGAAACCGCCACCCAGCCCACCGAGTTTTTCGTGAACTCGGACCGCAAAGTGGAAATCAACCTATACGATGTGGCGCTGAAGCCGCTGGCTCCGGCCGCGCAGATGGTGGCGGCGACGGCGGAGCTGAAGAGCGGCCGTCAGCAGCTCGAATTCGAGAAGACCGCGACCGGCTTCGTCTCAAAGACGAAATTGCCCGAGGGTGAGCCGTATCGCGTCGTCGTGCAGCTGCGCGAAAAGGCCGATGCGAAACCCAAGAATTTCCGGATCGAGTTCAGCTTGGAGCAATGCCGCGAGTGCAAACATGCCGAGTATGCGTGCACCTGCGGACATTGAATTGGGCGAAATGATCGAGCCCAGCCTCGGCGAGCGCGAGGCGCGCGACGGATTTCGCTGCGGCCACCCCGCTCTGAGCTATACACGACGACATAAGTGACCAGCATCCTTTGTTGTGGGCGCGGTGCCCCCACCGCGCGGGACCTCGCCGGCGAATGCCAACTCGCGGGGTGGGAGCACCCCGCCTACAACTGCACGGATTAATGACGTTCTGCATAACTGGGATCCGGCCCGATGAGGTACGCGACGATGTCGCCGGGATCATCGCGCGGGAGGCTCCTCGAAGATGGCCGGCATGATCGAGATCGCCTCCGTGCCCTCCTTGTCGAACGACGTGCCGAAGTGCGCGCGAACGACGTGCCCTTCATCGCCGGCCTCGCGCCCGGGCAAAAAAAAAGCGAAGTGCCGAAGCACTTCGCGAGGATTGGCCAAACGGCTGGCCGATTAGTACCGGCGATTTCCGCCGCCACCGCCACCGCCGCCACCGCCGCCACCGCCACCGCCACCAAAGTTGCGGCCGGCGCCCATCGATTCCTTGGGCTTGGCTTCGTTGACCGTGAGCTGGCGACCATCGAGGTCGGTGCCGTTCATTTTCTCGGCCGCGAGCTTGCTCTCGGCGTCGGTGCTGAACGTGACGAACGCGAAGCCGCGCGGGCGGCCCGTTTCACGGTCGTTGGCGATGTAAACATCGGTCACGGTGCCGAACGCCGCGAAGGCCGTCCGAAGCTGGGCCTCGGTCGTGTTGAAGGACATGTTTCCAACATAGAGTTTGGAATTCATTGTGATGATTTTCGTATGCTTCGTCTGCTGCCAGCGCGTTCCCGGGAATCGGGTTTCGAATCATCACTGAACCAAAAGCTCACTTGAGGACCCACCAGTCACTGCGTCTAACGCTATTACGAGCCTCCACCCTCGCGCCTTCCACCGGGAACGCAAGGACCATTCCTTGTTTTCCGAAAAAACCGTGAGCCACCGGCTGCGGCGGCTCGTGTCCGCCGCAGCGCGATGGCTCACTTTGCGCCGGGCCTAACGGCTCTTTTTGACCCGTTTCGCCTGCCCCTTTTCCTTCCGCGTCTTCC
>Ga0082335_1008207_pt1 | contig 12043 bp, 11 predicted proteins | sample Subgrocontami58m_FD_72375 | JGI IMG/M metagenome (GOLD analysis project Ga0082335, IMG submission 72375) | Subsurface groundwater microbial communities from S. Glens Falls, New York, USA - GMW37 contaminated, 5.8 m (SPADES assembly) (version 2) ...
AGACACAGGAACAGTAATTCGAAATGAAAAGCAGAACGGCGCCAGGCGGTTGCCCGGGCGCGAAGCCGCGTTACAGCTGCAGCCGCTTTAAACACTCTTTTCCGGCCTCCGTATATGCGCTGATCGTGACGCTGCGTCCGCTGCCGTCAACCTTCATTCCGATCCTCACATCCGGTGCGGGCAGTTGCCCTCCGGCTTTTTCTGGCCATTCAACGAGGCACACGGAATCGCTGTTGAAGTATTCGCGAAAACCCGCGTCCACCCATTCCTCGGAACGGTTGAACCGATAAAAATCAAAGTGATGCAAGTATAAACTAGAAACCGTATAAAGTTCAAGCAAAGTGAAAGTCGGGCTTTTCACCCGTTCGGTGAAACCCAGGGCACGCAAAACGCCGCGCACGAGCGTCGTCTTGCCGGCACCAAGGTCGCCGCTGAGGTAAATCACCATTCCCGGGCGCAATCCCGGCGCCAGCGCGGCGCCCAGCGCGAGCGTATCGGCCTCGGTGGCGAGGAAACGTGTCATTTGCGACGGTGGATGCTTATGATTGGAAGCCATGGTAAACGCAGAGAAGTCACCCGCGCCGCCCGACCTGGCGCTGCTCGCGCGGCAGATCCGGGAGTGGGGCGGGCAACTCGGATTTCAGAAAGTCGGGATTTCGGACATCGATCTGAGCCACGCCGAACCGCGCCTGAGCGAGTGGTTGCGCGCGGGTTTTCATGGCGAGATGGATTATATGGCAAAGCACGGAGTCAGACGCGCGCGGCCGGCTGAACTCGTGCCCGGCACGCTGCGCGTGATCGCAGCGCGCATCGACTATTCACCGCCGCGTGCCGCCGGCAGCTGGCAGGTGATCAATGACGCGGGCAAGGCGTTCGTGTCGCGCTACGCGCTTGGCCGCGATTACCACAAGGTGTTGCGGCGCCGTTTGCAGCGGCTCGCCGAACGTATCCAGGCCGCGGTCGGCGCGTTCAGTTACCGCGTATTTACCGACAGTGCGCCGGTCATGGAAGTCGAGCTGGCGGTAAAAGCCGGCCTCGGCTGGCGCGGCAAGCACACGCTGCTGCTCACGCGCGAAGCGGGATCGTATTTTTTTCTCGGTGAAATCTATACCGATCTGCCGCTGCCGGTCGATGCCGCGGTTGCGGACCACTGCGGCACCTGCGGGAAATGCATCGACATCTGCCCCACGCGTGCGATCGTCGCGCCGTACCGGCTGGATGCGCGGCGCTGTATTTCCTACCTCACCATCGAGCATCATGGAAGTATTCCGCCCGAGTTGCGGCCGCTGATCGGCAATCGCGTCTACGGCTGCGACGATTGCCAGCTCGCATGCCCATGGAACAGATTCGCGCAGGCGAGCGCCGAGCCGGATTTCGCGGTGCGCAACGGCCTCGACGACGTCACTCTGGTGGAACTTTTCGCGTGGAGCGAAGCGGACTTCCACGCGCGCCTGTTCGGGAGCGCGATTCACCGCATCGGTTATGAGCGCTGGCTGCGCAATCTCGCAGTGGGGCTCGGCAACATACCGTCATCGGCGCCGGGCGCGCTGCTGGCGATTGCCGCATTGCAGGTTCGCATGGCGCATCCGTCGGCGCTGGTGCGCGAGCACGTGGCGTGGGCGCTGGAACGGCACGGCCAGCGCTGACTACTGCGGCCATTCATGGCGATGCTTCGCGCAACTCCGGACCGGCTACGCGTGGCGGCGTCGCAGAATCCAGTAAGCAACGAACAGGCCTACCGGAACGCAGGCGGCTACCGCGAGCTGCCGGTCCGGATGCAGCAGCACGACCAATGCGATGGCGGCGAGGACGAGCCGCAGCGGCACATCGATCGCGGCGTGGTCGGAAAACCGCGCCTGGATGCTGAAGGTAATGCCGATGGTCGCGGTCATGATCAGCAGCATCGCGCCGATTTGCGCAATGCCGGGTTCGAGCACGAGTTCCGGCCGGGTGAATACCCCGGCCATGAGAACGAACAGCGAGACGCAGATCGTTATCGCGCGAAACAGCGTCTGCATAAAGGGCGCTCCCGCGATCTTCGCCGTGACTGCAGCGGCCACCGAGGTGGGCGGTGTGAGCTCGCCCCAGACCGCGAGAAAGAAGGCGAAGAAATGCACGACCCACGGGTCCACGCCGACGCGGATCATCGGTGGCGCGATCACCAGCGCGGTGATGATGTAGGTTGGCGCCGGCGGCAGCCCGGTCCCGAGCAGCGCGCCGAAGCAGAAGGCGAGGATCGCCATGGCGGCGAGGTTGACCCCGGCGGCCGCGATCAGAAGGCCGCCGATCTTCGTCGGCACGCCGGTGATGACGAATGCCCCGGTCATGATCGACAGCGTCGCGAGCAGCAGCGTCAGGTCGGCGGTCATTTCCGAGAAGTTGTCGATGAGGCGCCCGAGCGGGGCGATGAGCGCGCGCCACGACCAGCCGCGCGTTCGCGTGATCGCCACCACGTGGGCAACGATCAGGGCGCCGGCGACCGCCAGAAAGATGTAGAGCGCGGCGAACATCGGCGCCAGGTTCAGCGCCGCCATCAGGCCAATCAGCCCGCCGACGACCCCGGCGAAGGCAGCGATGTTCATCCAGTCCGTCCATTGCATCGTCTCCGCGACGACGGAATCGAGGTGCGCGCGGTAGCGCGTCGACAGCAGATAGACCGACACGCTGACGCCGACGTAATAGATGATCGCCGGCGCATAACCGCGCGCGACGACATCGAAGTAGCTGCGCCCGAGGAATTCCGCCATCAGGAACGCCGCGATGCCCATGACCGGCGGCATCAGCTGCCCGCCGAGCGATGAAGCGGTCTCGATGGCGGCCGCGACCACCCGCGGCATGCCGGCGCCGATCATGGCCGGAATGGTTGCGGAGCCCACGGTGATGGCGTTGGCCGCGCCGCTGCCGCTCACGGTGCCGACCGCCATCGAACCGAGCACGGCGGACTGCGGCAGCGCGTGCGGCGAGCGCACGGCGATCTGCGAGGCGCCCCTGAGAATCGAATCCACGCAGCCGAAGGCGCGCAACGCGGCCAGCACGAGGATGAACGAGCCGATCACCGTCAGCGCGAGCTGGGGCAGGCTGGAAAAAACACCGGTGGACATTTCGACGCTCATCGCGGCTACGATGCGCTCCCACGAAAGCCCGGGATGGAAAAACATGCCGGGCACCACCTGGCCGTACGCCGCGTAGAGTATCAACACGATGTTCAGGACGAACAGCGCGAGGTGGCGCTTGCGCGCGTACTCCATGACCAGCGCGACCATCAGCGCGCCCATCGCGAGATCGGCCGTGTTGTAGATCCCGGCCCGCGCCGTGCCGATCTCGACGTATTCCACAAACATGTAGACGGCGACGGCGATCGAACTGACGATGTAGACGGCGGCAATGAGGGTGTTCACGGCCGGCGGAAGCCGCGGGTAGAACTCGTTCTTGCGCAACTCGTCGAGCGTGAACAGGACGAAGGTAACCGGCACCAGCACGAGCGCGAGCAGACTCGGTCCGCCCTCGCTGGTCCAGTAATACGCGAAGAGATAGACGAAGAAAAAGACCCCGGTCAGATAGTAAAGCCACTCGACCACGACGCGCGGCCGGGAGTAAGGCTCGGCGGAGTCGGTCACGATGGGAGAGAAGTACGCATGATCAGCGGAGGAAGGGCGCGCACGCACGCCCTTCCCGTCAATGGTCTTATTACGCGGTCGAACCTACTTTTTCGCGATCCGGGAGTCCCACTTCGCGTCCCAGACGCCCTTCTCGCGCATGTACTTCGCGAGGCCCGGATGGATCGGCACGAGGTCCGCCGCGGCCGTGACGCCGCGGCGCTGGAACCCGGCCATGTCCTTGGCGATCTGCGAATAGCCCGCATCGGCCTTGGCCATTTCGCCAACGTTCTTCTCGATGATCTTCAGCATCCGGTACACGTCCGCCTCCGGCACGTCGAGCCCGACGTGGAAGCCGTAATAGAACGGCAGCAGCACCACTTTGTCGGTGTGAGTGTCTCGCTTGAATACGTCGGGTTTCAACTCGATGACGGCGAATCCGGCCTTCTTGAGGGTGGCGATTTCGTCGGCGCTCGGGTTAAGCGCGGCCCAGTCCGCTGCCAGCGACGCCTCGGCGATCCAGGGTGGCACCGAGGCTTCGCTGTTGGTGTAGAGCGCGAACCCGTCGATACCACCGCTTTGAAGCAGCGAACCGGTCGTGGTCAGGTCGACCTGGCGGTATACGTACTTGACGCCGAGCGCCTCATAAGCGCGCTCGAGCTGGGCGCGCGTATCCCACGGCAGCGGCCCGGTGAATACGGCTTTGCCGGCCAGATCGTGCCAGTTTTTTATCTTGTCTTTGTTGCGCACATGTATCCCGGTGCCCATATCGACGGTATAGACCCAGAACGACTGCACCGGCTGGCGCTTGATGCTCGCCTTGAAGCCCTTGAAGCGCTTGATGTCGTTGGCGAGCTCGTAGAACGCGATGTCGGCGCCGTAGTAACCTTCGTACTGGCCCGTGGCGTAACCCTTGACGGTCACGATGGCGCCGGGCGTCGGCTGCACCGTGACGCGATAATCCGGCATCTCGCGGTTCAATACTTCGGCCAGCACGATCAGCGACTTGTGTCCGGCCGATCCGACCGATGAAGTGCCCCAGGGAAGCTCCTTGACCTGTGCCCACCCCCAGGTACTGCACGCGGCCATCAGGCCGGCGGCGAATAATGCAAGCGCACGTTTGAACATGGTTGAACCTCCTCGTTGGCAATGGGAGGATTCGACCGATCCTCCTCGAATTTGAATTATAGCCCAGTACGAACCGCAGGGGGATCTTCCCTCCCCCTTGATGGGGGAGGGCCAGGGTGGGGGTGAGAATTCAAGGGGGAAGGAGTTCCTTTTGAATCTTGTGACGCAGTATGATTAAGCGCCGACGACAGGGGCGCTTCCGGGTGACGTGCGATCGCCGGCGCCCAGCTCCCGCTGCATCAACACGGTATCAGCCCAGCGCCCCATTTTGAAACCGACGGAACGCAAAGTTCCAACCCGGCGAAACCCCAGGCTTTCGTGGAGCAGAATCGACGCCGCATTGCCGCTGTCGCCGATCACCGCGACCATTTGACGCCACCGGCCGGCTTCGCAGCGCGCGATCACGGCGGAAAGCAGGGCCCGACCGACGCCCTTGCGCAATACGCCTTCGTCAACGTATACCGAATCTTCGATCGTGTAGCGGTACGCGGAGCGCGCCCGGTAAAGCGTGGCGTAGCTGTAGCCAACCACCGCCCCGTCAATGTCGGCTACGAGATACGGCAGGCCATGCGCGATTACGTCGTCGCGGCGGCGTTTCATTTCAGCAGCGGACGGCGGCTCTTCCTCAAACGACCCCAGCCCATGCAGAACATGGTACGCATAGATACGATGCACCGCCGGCACATCGGCATCTGTCGAGTTTCGAACAACAAGGTGACCCATCGCCTGAATATCCCGGAGCCAATGAGAATTTCCATGATGACAGATTGGCATCGGAATGCGCAAGCCACCGCAATGAGTGATAATCACCCGATCGAAAAGGGCCGCCTGAAATCTCCGCATCAATCACGGCAACAGGACACTGGGAGACCGGATACTGTCATGACTACGCTGACGGGCAAAGTGGCGCTGGTGACCGGCGCTTCGCGCGGCATCGGCCGCGCCACGGCGAGCGCGCTTGCCGGGGCGGGCGCCGCGGTTTATCTCGCTGCTGATGGCACGCGTGAGGAGCTGTCGGCCGGCGCCGCCGAATGCCGGGCGCGGAATGCGTTCGCGCGCGCCGAATTCGGCCTCTTCGATTTGTCGGACGTCGAAGACGTTGGGCGCATGGTCGATGCGGCGCTCGCATGCTTCGGCCGCATCGATATCCTGGTCAACAATGCCGGCATCCGCATCCGCCACCCGTTCGGTGAATTCTCGGCCGCCGAATTTGACCGGCTGATCGCGGTCAATCTGCGCGCGCCGTTTCTCGCGAGCCAGGCGGTGGCCGCGGCGATGCGCGCGAGCGGGGGCGGGCGCATCATCCATATCGCAAGTCAGCTCGGCATCGTCGCGTCGCAGACTTCGGCGCTTTACGGGCTGGCCAAGGCGGCGTTGATTTATCTCACCAAGGCAATGGCACTCGAACTCGCGCCAGACAACATCATGGTCAACGCGGTGAGTCCGGGTCCGGTTGAAACCGAATTCGCGCAGGCACGAATGGAACGCGAGCCGGGTTACCGGGAGTCACGCCAGTCGCAGGTTCCGCTTGGCCGCTGGGGCAGGCCGGAGGAGATTGCGCAGGCCATATTGTTTCTGGCATCGACCGGGGCGACTTACATTCACGGCAGCAACCTCGTCATCGACGGCGGTTACGTGATCGCCTGACGTTCAGGGAATCAAACGCTCCTGCCTGAAATGCGCGAGATGCCGGAGGAACATCTGACCGGTATCGATGCAGTCGTGAAAGCCCGATTGCCTGAGCTTCAACGTGTCGGACATCCGGTCATGGTCACGCATCCAGCTGAAGTCCGCGTACGACCACACCGCGGCTTTCTCGTAAGGCGTGGGCCTGAGCCCATGCTTGCGGACGATGCGCTCCCAGACCGGTGCCTTGTCCGCCATCACCTGGGCGAGGCGCGCCGTTTTCACCGGCCCGGCCTGCATGCCGAAGAACTCCGCGAAACCTGGCCACAAATTGACCCAGCGGATGAAATCGCCGTTCGTCACGTTGAACGCCTGGTTGGCGCACGCGGGCGCGGTCGCTATCCAGGTGATGGCCCTGGCCAGCAGCATGGCGTCGACGCATTGGCAGAGCGCGTGGAAACCGCCGGCCGTACCGGGAAAACACAGCGGTTGGCCGAGTTCTTTTGAGATTGCCGCATACACCGCGATCATCATCGCCATGCTGCGCGCGATGCCGGGCTCGCGATCGCAGACGCCATGGGGGCGGCTCGCGCTCCAGCTCCAGCCGTTGCCGCGGCTGCGCTCGATGACCAGATCCTCCTGCGCGTAATACCAGTTATTGTCGGCGACGCGAGGGTCGGATTCCCTGGCGGGCGTTTTGTACGGGCCCAGATCGGAGCCGTACACCTTGCTGCCCTGCACGATATGGACGTGGCGTAAGCCGGGCGCGGCGGGTTCGACGGCATCCAGCAGGTTGCGCAGCATCGTGACGTTCGTCTCGATCGGTTCCTTGACCGAGGCCGTGTGGGCCGCGCGCGCGCAGTACAGCACGTGCGTGACGTGAGTCAGCTTCCCGAGTCGGGAGCCGCAGGCGTCCGGCGCGGCGAGATCGACGCAAATGACGGGATAGTTCAGCGGTCCCGGTGGCGCGCGCCGCGCTACTCCAATGACTTCCCAATCGTCATGCGCGGCCAGATGTCTGGCGAGCGCGCGTCCCACGACACCGGAAACTCCCGCGATCAGCGCGCAGTGACTGGCCATCGGATGTTCAGCGCAACAGCGAATCAGTTGATACGATCCGAAACCCAGCGGCGGATGTCGCGCGACATCCTGAGCGCGGTTTCCACGCCCTGATAATAACCCGGAATGTATGCGGCATCCCAGAAGCCGAGCGCGCGGTAGAAGTCACGTGCCGCGGAATTACCGGCGCGCAGCTCGAGGTTGATTGTTGCGATACCCGCGACCAGCGCTGACTCCTCCAGCCACGCCATCATCCGGGCGCCGATGCCGCGGCGCTGGTGCGAGGGCCGGACTGCCAGCAGGCTCAAATGCGCGCTGGCGTCGCCGAAATTCATGATGGCAAAGCCGATAAGTGAATTTCGAGCCGCCGCCACCAGCACCACCGTGTCGCGCGCCCGGATCGCCCGCGCCACGCGCTGCGGGTCCCACGACCAGCCGCCGAGACCGGCTTCGATCAGTTCGCGCGACATCAGCGCGATCGCGTCGGCGTCGCTGAGTCTGGCGAGTCTGAATGTCGGGCCCGGCATGGGCCTAAAGCATATCAGTACCGCGGTACCGTAGGATGGGTTGAGGCCGATCCGGCCGATACCCATCGGACAGTCGCTGTCGTGCCGCCGCTATCTGATCAAACCGCGGAACACGTCTTTCAGTTTATTGACGCTGTCCAGCACGTCCTGGACCGGCTGTGGCGGCGCGGGCACCGTAGCCGCTTGTCCCGGGTCGGCGGCGGGGGCCTGGCTTTGCGGCACAGGTGTCAGAGGGGGATTGCCGGCTGAGCCCTGGCTTTCGAGCTGACTGTTTGCGCGTCCTGCGCTTGGCGGCGGACCTCCGCCCGCGGTCAACTTGGCCAGAATATCCTGCGCAATGTCTTCGGGATGAGGCGCAGCCTTGCCCAATGTATAGACGTGAATTTCCACATTGCCGGCGCTGTAAGTGCGCGATCTCGCGAGAAGTTGTCCCTCGACCCTGTCGATGAACACGTAGTTGTAGTTGCCTAGTCCTCGGCTTTTTCGCCCTCCGACAAACTTTGCAGCGGACAGGTTCGCATCAGTACCGAAAATATCCAGCATCGGAGATTTGTCTATAACAATGGCTTTGGTGTGTTGTACTAGCTGCGCCCAGCCTGTAACCCTTTGGAAGGCTAACGCCTCTCGATGCAAGGCCATCGCCTCCGACCTGCTGCAGGCGCACTCGGTCATGACGCGTTGGATGTCGCGCTGTATTTCACTGCGTTCAGAAGAATTAATCAGCCTGACTCCGATCTGGACCGAAACGAGCCCGTCCATCAGCGTATGGTCTTTGTTCCAATACTGCCATTCCAGGGTGGTTTCGCTATTAAACTTGCCGGTATTCGATTGAATTTTGCTCTCCGCACCTGCTGGGGTGCGTGGCTTCAAGGATTCAGCAGAGCCGGAATAATGTTGGAAGACCGTATTGGCGGTATAAGAGCTTTTTTCCCGCTTGCGCGTACCTGGTTCCGCCTCGCGGCTTGTTTCAGGCTCACGGGTTTTGGCCGAGGTGTCGATATTCAGATCGATCTGGTGTTTCCCGGCAAAGACCTTTAGCTTGTCCGCAGTGTCGTTCAATCCCTTGGTCCGAAAAAGGGCATGGAGGTCGGCCAGTGCTTGTCGGACGTTTTCACGGGTGTTGGGATTCTTCGGATCAAAGACGTATTTGGCCCTGAAAAGGTCTGCATTGTCGATGCCCTCCAAGATGTTCTGATGCTTGTTCTCGATTTCCATATAAGCGCCAAAGGCCTCGCCGCTGCGGAAGGTCTTGATCAATGCAGGCAATAGCTCGGCAGTTTTGTCGAGCGGCTCGTAGTAACTGACCCATCTGTCCGCGATATGTTTAAGTTCGGATGGTGTCCGTCGTTTCTGGGCAGCGAGAAGGTTCATCTGGAAGATCTTTTCGAGAGGAACCGTGGCCGCGACAAAGTAGAAATCCTTGGCCTCGTCATCCCAGATCAGCTTGGGATCGGAGAGGCCATCTGAGGTGTAGACGAAGATGGGAATGCTGGGTCGATAGATTACGTCGTCAGCCAACTTCGGGTTCTTGGCCTTCAGGACGTTGTATTTTTCCAGACCCTTGCCGGTCCTGTAATACCCTGGCCCGCTGATGGCGCCCTGGTTGCGCATTTCGTCGATGGTCGTCGAGATGGCGGCGATCTTGGTCAGCATCCCGGTGGTGATCTTGCCGTAAGCTACGATCATGTCCCCGAGCAAGGGTATCTTGCCCATTTTCTCCATCGCCGTCCCAAGCGCGTAGAGATCAGCCGCCAACGGCCCCTGTTCGGCCTGGTAGGCGCCATACTCTTTCTTGAACTTAACCAGCGCGTCATAAGCATCGAAGGCATCGGTTACCACGCCGGCCTTACTCTGGAAGTCTTCGAGGACCTTCATTGAGCGTGCGATCTGCAGGCGCGATTTCTTGATCGTCGCCAGGATTTTTGCTTTATTCTCGGGAGAGAGAACCTTTTCGGTATCCTTCAGCTTCAGCCGACCCTCCACCTCCCGCAACCCATCCAAGGCGGAATCGAGTTTTTCCACGGCCTCCTTGGCGCTCGCCTTGATGGACGAAAATTCCTGACCTGTCTGCTCGATCGCTTCCTGGGTCCCGGTCTCGGCGCCGTTCGATGGGGCAGGGCCGAAGCCGAGGAAGAACAGGCTGGTGAAAATTGCGGCGGTTTTGCGGGAAGCAAAGCGGAATTCCAACATGAAACCCTCTTCGGGTAATTCCCTATTTATTGGAGTGGCCTGATTGGCCCGCCTTGTCCCGTGAGAATGGCAGGGCTGCTATGACCTTCGTACGGAGTTTACGACCGTGCCGCGACCAGGCGTTGACGCAGGTCAAAGAGATTCATGCGCGGGTGGCGCCGACGCGTTAGCGGCGAAGACACTCGTTTGCGGCTGGCGCGCCTATGTCCCGCCTCCCGCCCCGGACCGTTCCACGGATGCCGTGTCGGCGGGACTCGTCCGGCTTGACGCGAGTTTCAGGCCTTGCCGGTCTTGGGAATGAAGCGCAGCGCCACGCCGTTATTGCACCAGCGCTGGCTGGTCGGCGGCGGGCCGTCGTCGAAGAGATGACCGTGGTGGCCGCCACAACGCGCGCAATGGTATTCGGTGCGCGGCAGAATCAACTTGTAGTCCTTTTTGATGCCGAATGCGCCGGGTATGGTGGTGAAGAAGCTTGGCCAGCCGGTACCGCTCTCGTACTTCATCGCGGACGTGAACAGCGGCAGGCTGCAGCCTGCGCACACGAACACGCCGGAGCGCTTTTCGCCATTGAGCGGGCTGGTGCCGGGGCGTTCGGTGTCTTCTTCGCGCAGCACGTCGTAGGCCGCAGGCGACAGCAGCTTCTTCCATTCTGCCTTGGTACGCTTGAGGGGTTCGGCGGAAGTCGCGATATCGGCCTTGTCGGCGAGCAGCGCCTTCCAGTTTTTCTGCAATTCCTCGATTTCTTTCAGGGTAGCGGGCTGGGCCGCCCACGCGCGCGCCGGCAGCCCGAATAAGAGGGATGTGAGTGACAGACCTTTCAGAAAAACGCGTCGTTCCATGTTGTTACCTCCTGTTATCCGATTGAGACCGTCCGTCGTGCCATAAATTCCCTCGGCACGCGGCTCTCCGGGTTTTAAGTTCGAATTGCGACCGGCTATGGAAAAAGCCGCCGCTGATGCACGACACGCAGGACGTATGCTCGCGTGCCCGTAACGCGGTAGTAGATCGAGTAAGGATAACGCGTCAGCACCAGCTCGCGCCGGCCGGGCCAGCGCGACGGCCGTCCCAAGCGTGGCGAACGCGCCAGCGCCTCGGCGTGCCTGATGAGATATTCCGTCTGCTCTGCTGCTGCGTGCGGATTTTCAGCGACGGTGTGGCGGAAGATCGCAATCAGATCGCGCAATGCCCGCGGCGACCAGTCAACGCGCCTTGGCGCGGCCACGTCCGTGCCCGCCGATTTCGGCGGCGAGTGCACCTCGGACCTGTGCGGTGCCGAGCCAGCCCTCGCGTGCGGCTTCCTCCTCGGCCTCGTCGAGGCTGCGACCGAGCCATTCCAGATAGTCAAGATGGCCCTTGACAGCATCGCGCACCAGGGATTCGGCGCGCGCGCCGGTCTGCTGCGCTACCCGACCGAGTCGGCGCGTTAGCGTCTTGGGGAGCGTGAAAGTGTCCAATGCGAACCTCGGTTCAAATGATCGGCGTCATTGTAACGCCCGGCCTCCCGAATTGGAACATAACAGCGCAGACCTGCCCAGGCCGGACCTGCGCTACAACGAAGACGTTTGCCTACAGCGTTGTCTCCGACCCGAACAACACGGTGCATTGACTCGACAAGACACCGCCATTGCCGTGCGCCAAAGATATTTCGCAATCCCTGACCTGGCGCTGACCGCATTCGCCGCGCACCTGGCGGATCGCTTCTATCATGACCAGAAGTCCGTACATTCCGGGGTGACAGTACGAAAGCCCGCCGCCGCTGGTGTTCACCGCAAGCTTGCCGCCCGGGGCGATTGCGCCGCCGGAAACGAAACGCCCGCCTTCGCCCTTGGGGCAGAACCCCAGGTCTTCGAGAAACAGGATGGGCGTGATGGTAAACGCATCGTAAAGCGACAGCATGTCGACGTCCGCGGGCTTGAG
>Ga0082335_1008209_pt1 | contig 12041 bp, 15 predicted proteins | sample Subgrocontami58m_FD_72375 | JGI IMG/M metagenome (GOLD analysis project Ga0082335, IMG submission 72375) | Subsurface groundwater microbial communities from S. Glens Falls, New York, USA - GMW37 contaminated, 5.8 m (SPADES assembly) (version 2) ...
TGCCGCCTTCCCTCACCCGGATGCTGGCTGTCGCCGAGAGCGTCCGCGTGAGGGAGGGCGGCTTTCACGGTCCCGTGGTGCTCCTGGACAGCGCCCAGGCCGGGGTCTGGGGGGCCTTGAGCGATCCCGAGGTGACGCGGCACCGGCGCAAGGTGCTGGTGAATGTCGGCAACGAGCACGTGCTGGCATTCCACCTTGCCGGCGAGCGCATCCTGGGGCTGTGGGAGCACCACTCCCATCAGCTCAAGCCGGGCGAGATGGAGAGCTCGATCCGCCGGTTGGTGGCGGGCCAGCTCTCTACCCAGGAGGTCTTTGTCCAGGGTGGCCACGGGGCGTTGGTGCTGGAAAGCCGGCGGCGGTTGCCCTTCGTGGGGGTGACGGGACCCTTGCGCGCCCGTCTACAGGGTTCGCGGCTGCGAGCCCACCCAGCGGCGCCCTTCGGTGACATGATGCTGGCCGGGTGCTACGGTCTGGTGCGGGCCTGCTCACAGAAGCTGCCCCAGTGGCGGGAGGAGATCGAGGCCGCCCTGGCGGGCCAGCCCGCCCCCGGTCCCGGCCACGCCCACTAATCCTGGCGGCATTCTGACTGGTCGTTGGCGGCCCCCCGCGTTGGTTCAGGAGCGTCCGCTCGTACGCCGGGGGAAGAGGTCCCGTCTGCGGGAGACCAGCCTGTCCAGGAAGAGCAGCCCGTCCAGATGGTCGATCTCGTGCTGGAAGGCGATGGCCTCATAGCCCTGGCTCTCCAGAACTACGGCGCGGCCTCCCGGCTCGGTCCCCTCCACTAAGACGCGCTGGAAGCGGGGGACATCGCCCGTAAAATCGGGGACGCTGAGGCAGCCCTCCCGGACCACCTGCTGCTCCGAGCTCTCCAGGACTCGCGGGTTGAGCAGGATAACTCGCCCGTGGCCCATGCGCCGCTCCGGCCGGCGCTCCCGCGAAACGTCCACGATGATCGCCCGCAGAGAATAGCCTATCTGGGGCGCCGCTAGAGCCACACCCGGCGAGGAGTCCAGGGTATCCACCAGGTCACTCAGCAGGGTCTCCAAGGCGGACGCGCCCAGCTCCGTGACCGCTGCGCTGGCCTGGCCCAAGAGAGGATGTGGGTAGCGCAGGATGTCGCGGACAGCCACAGCGCGCTCTAGAGCCCCGGCGCCGTCTCGACCGGATGGAGGGTGATGGCGCAGCTGATCTCCTTGCTGACGGCGTCGAGCCGGGCCTCCAGGGCTCGCCGCCCCAGGTGCTGGGGGGCCACTATCTCCATCGTCATGACATAGACCGGCACCTGGCCTGGGATGACGTGGGTGCTCAGGTCGACGATGTTGATCCCCAGGTCGGCGAGCAGACCAGCCACGGCGGCGACGATGCCAGGGTGGTCAGCCCCGTGAACGCCCAGGAAATAGCCGTCTCCCTCCACCACCTGCGGTTCCCCTTCAGGGTAGGAATCGAGATGGACCACCAGGCCCTCTGCGCCCAGAATACCTGCCAGTCCGGCCCGCAGCCGGGCCTCGGCGCCTTGGGGGACAGCGATGATGAGGAGCATGGCGAAGACCCCTCGCAGCCTGGTCATGGAGGAGTCTTCGATGTTGCAGCCCGTACCTGTTAGGACGCGGGAGACGGCGGCGACGATGCCGGGCCTGTCGCGGCCCAACACCGAGAGGGCGAAACGAGCGCTGCGAGAGCTGGTCACGGTCAGATTATAGCGCCAGACTAGCGTGACATGCCTGTGGTGTTGCCCAGAAACAGGGGGCGCAGGCGGCGGGACGGTCTGGACAGAGCGGCCACGGTTGCTCTAGTATTTGCACACCGCGTGGGGCTATGTCGTGAGCGCTGGCGCTTTGCAGCCGTTGGGGGGCCCAGCGGAGCGAGGGGCAAAGGAATAAGCGGCAGGAGAAGGTAAGATGGCAGACCCTACGTACGACCCCCCTCTGGAGGGTGGCTGGCAGAAGTTCACCGGCTATCTGGGCCCGGTGGCCGACGAGGCCGGCTTCTATTTCGCGGAGACGGACAAAGAGATCGGCCTCTTCCATTACACCGGCAGCGTCGGCTCCGACATCGCCAAAAGGGGCCATGCGGTCATAGGGCGGGTCGAGAAGAGCCGCGGCAAGCGCGAGGCCCTGATCAAGACCCTGCTATCGCTGGTGAAGGGCATCCCGCTAACAGAGTAGGGCAGCCGGCTACCACCTCATCGCTCATCGCTTGCCACCAAGCCGGCTGTCGAGGCCATGTTCAGCGTTGCGCTCACGAGCCCTGTTTTCGGTGGCCTTGCTGGAGGGGTGGCCGAGCGGCTGAAGGCGGCGGTCTTGAAAACCGCTAGGCGCAAGCCTCATGGGTTCGAATCCCATCCCCTCCGCCAGAGCTATGGCGTGTCCCCAGGGCGGAGCCCGCGCTGAGCTTTACCCCGCTGCGTAGCTGTGCTATCATCTGCCGCTGACCCAAGAGTCGCAAGGTGGGAAGCTCCCCACCTTTTCTTGTAGGGCGGTTAGAAAATGGTTGCGCTGGTTGAAGGCGCCGGTCTTCCCCAGGGCTCGGCCCTGATCTGGGTTGGGGTTGCCGTGACGGTCGCAATCCTGGCTGGGCTATCACTTATCGCAGGGACGATGGGCTGGCTCTTTGTGGCCCGCGCGCGGGCGGTGGCCCGGCGTTGGGCGCGCTCCCAGGCACGGCCGGGGCCTGCGCCCCAGCCGGACGATGCCGCCTTGGCCGCCGCTATCGCCGTGGCGCTGGCGGTGGCAGAGGAGGAAGGCGCTGGCCATGCCACCAGGAGCGCTGGCGGCTCCGCTCCCAGAGCTGCTTGGGCGCTTTCGGGGCGCGAGAGACTAATGAACAATCAACCTGCGCGCTACGGTCGCTGATGGCCAGGACCTTCAAGCTCACCATCAAAGGCAAGACCTACACCGTGGAGGTAGGCGATCTCAACGCCTCCCCCATAGCCGTCGTGGTGGACGGCCGTACTATAGCCGTGGACCTGGAGCGCCTGCGGCCCAAGGCGGGCGCGGCGCCACCGGCGCTGGCACCGTCTTCAAGTCCCGCCGCCCCTAGCCCACGGGCGGTGGCGGCAGGGCCGACCGCCCCCGGCGCCATCGCTGCTCCCATGCCTGGGAAGGTCCTTACCGTGTACGTCAAGGCCGACGACCAGGTCGTCGCTGGCCAGGAGCTGCTGACCCTCGAGGCGATGAAGATGGAGCAGGTCATTCGCGCCGGCGGCCCCGGCAAGGTCCGGGAGGTGAAGGTCGCCCCCGGTCAGAACGTGACCCTAGGACAGGTGCTCGTGGAGCTGGAGCCCGGGTAGGCGGCAGAGAACACTCATGGCTCCGTGGGACCGCTATCTGGAGAGCCTGGGGCTGCTGAACCTCACCTGGGGGCATCTTGTGCTCCTTACGGTGGGCCTCAGCGTCCTGGCTCTCGCCGCCTGGCGCGGCTGGCAGCCACTGGAGCTGCTGCCCCTGAGCCTGGGGGTGGTGCTAGCGAACCTGCCGGGGACGGGTCTGACGGCTTTTCTGCCCGGAGCCGGCCCCGAGCAGGCCCAGGCCTCAGGGTTGCTCGGGGTCTTTTTCTGGTTCGGCGTCTCGTTCTGGAGCGTATTGCCTCCCCTGCTCTTTCTGGGGCTGGGCGCCGCCACCGATCTCTCTCCCCTTATTGCGAACCCCCGGCTGCTGCTTCTGGGGACCAGCGGAATACTGGTGGTGCTGGCTGCGTTCTGGGGCGCTCAGGTCACGGGGCTTTATAGCATTCCCCAGGCGGCGGCGGTAGGGTTGGCTGGGCCCGCGAATGGTCCCCTGGCGGTGTTTGGGGCCGCTCGTTTGGCCCAGGACCGGCCTGAGCTCATCGGCCTCATCGGGGCCAGCGCCTATCTTGGCGGCCTAGTGGCGGCCAGGTCCCAGCGCGCCCTGGCCCGCTGGCTGACGAGCCGCCGCGAACGTACCATCGTCATGCGCCGGCCCCGAGAGGTCTCGCGACCGGAGAGGCTCCTCTTCGCGGCGGCCGCCCTGGTCTTGATCGGGCTGCTGGCGCCCACTGCCGTCCCCCTGGTGGGGATGTTCCTCGTGGGCAACCTGCTGCGGGAGAGCGGCGTGGTTCCCAGGGTGGCGACGGTTGCCGCCAACGAACTGCTGATCCTGGGGACTATAGTGCTGGCGCTGACCATTGGCTCCCAGCTCTCGGCGGAGCGCCTCTTTGATCTCGGCACCGTCGCCGTCCTGGGCCTGGCGGCAGGGGCGGCCCTGCTGGGCGCTATCGTCGGGGTATTGGTGGCCAAGGCGATGAACCTGTTCCTGCAGGAAAAGGTGAACCCTCTGATAGGCGGGGCGGCTCTGGCGGCCCTGCCCCTGCTGGCCCAGGCCGCCGACGCCCAGGGACGGCGGGCTGACCCCAGCAACCAGCTCCTTCCCCACGCGCTGGCGGTCAACGCCGCCGCTCTGCTGGCGGCTACCAGCCTCGCGGGGGTCCTCATGACGGTCTCCGCGTGAGCGGCGCGCCACGATATGCTCGTGACGAGGTGACAATCTGATGGTTAACTTGCTGTTCATCGCGGCGGCCTTCCTGATGACTGTCCCCGCCGTGGCGCTGCGGTTTGCCGTGCATGTGGAAAGCCCGCTCGCCCTGGCGAGTCTGTTCGGCCTGGCGATCCTGGGCGCTGCCTTCCTCCTCTCCTGGGGCGCTGAAGTGGCTCAGATGGATGTCTCCCAGGCCCTGGCGATAGCAGCCCTCGCCTTTATAGCAGTGCTCCCCGAATACGCGGTGAGCGCGTATTTCGCCTGGGAAGCGGGCCAGCTCGCGGGTACCGAGGAGGGCAGCCAATACGCATCCTATGTCACCGCCAACATGACCGGCTCCAATCGCCTGCTGATCGGGTTCGGCTGGCCCCTGGTCTTCTTCCTCTTCTGGCTGAAGCAGCGCCACCGCCAGGGGCCGGTGCTCCACTTGGAACCGGTGCACTACGTGGAGCTCTCTTACCTAGCCGTGGCGACCTTCTACTCCTTCTTTGTCCTCATCAAAGGGCTGGACCTGGTGGACAGCTTCGTCCTGGTGGCCCTGTTCGCCCTCTACATGCTGCGGGCCTCCCGGGTGAGCGTGACCGAGCCCACGCTGATGGGACCAGCCCGCACCCTGGGCCAGCTTGTCCCCTGGGCGCGCCGCCTGACGGTGGCCCTGTTCTTCCTTTGGGCCGCGTTCGCCATCGTGCTCTCGGCGGAGCCCTTTGCGGAAGGACTGGTGAGCGCGGGAGAGCAGCTGGGGATCGATGAGTTCCTGCTGGTCCAGTGGCTGGCGCCCCTGGCCTCCGAGGCGCCGGAGATCTTCGTGGCCACGGTCTTCGCGGTCCGCGGGTTCGCCACTACGGCCCTGGGCACCCTGGTATCCTCCAAGATCAACCAGTGGACATTGCTGATCGGGACCCTGCCCGTGGTCTTCAGCATCGCCCTCGGCCGACCGGGCGCTATCCCCCTGGACAGCAGACAACTGGAGGAGATGCTGCTGACGTCAGCCCAGTCGGCCTTCGCCCTGGCCGTGCTCATAAACCTGCGCCTGACCTTCAAAGGCGCCGCTTTGATGTTCGCGCTCTTCATCACCCAGCTCTTCATCCCCGACCCCAGGGTGCGGTTGGGGTATGGAGCCGGCTACCTGACCATCGCTTTCCTTCTGATGCTGCGCCAGCGCTCCGAGACTCTCACCCTGCTCAAGCTGACCGGGCGGGAGCTGGTCTGGGCGGTGTGGCCCAAGGGAAGGCCGCCCGAAGTGGCGAGGCCTGCCGCGCGTCCCGCCGACCCTCCACAGCAGCGTTGACACTCCCCTGGCCCCTGCCTACAATGCAGGAGTACCTCTTGGCAAGGAGTGGCTGGGTGGGCATGGTCGAGATGACAATCGAGAGCATCAGGGTCAGCCTGATGAACTATCAGCGGGTGGTGATCCTGAAGGAGAAGCAGTCAGACCGCTATCTCCCTATCTGGATCGGGCCCTCCGAGGCCGACGCCATCGCCATCCAGCTTCAGGACGTCTCCGTCCCGCGGCCCCTCACCCATGACCTCCTGCGGTTGATGATCGAGTCCCTGGGCGGCGTGGTGAATCGCATTGTGGTCAACGACCTCAACAACGACACCTTCTACGCCAAGATCGTGCTGGACGCTAACGGGCGCTCCCTGGAGATCGATTCCCGCCCCAGCGATGCCATCGCCCTAGCGGTGCGGGTAAAGGTCCCCATCTTCGCCGAGGAGGCGGTGCTGGATAAGGCCGGCATACACCTGGACAAGGAGGGCAAGCCGGTCCAGGCCGAGAAAGGCGCCGGGGAGACACCTGAAGCGAAGAAGGTCGATGAGGCCGAGATCAAGAGGATGTCCGCCTTTCGGGACTTCATTGATAACCTCGACCTGGAGGACTTCGACAAGCGCAAGTCCTAGCACCTCCAGAGCGCCCGGTGCAGGCCCCTCCCCAGCGAGGGGCTTTCTTCTTGGGCGCAGGGGCAAGCCCTCTGCTATGGCCAGAAAGGCCCTTGGCTCCGCGCCCCGTATGACATACAATCCACCCCGGCGGGCGCCGGGTAAACTGGCCCCTCAGCGGGCGCCCGGCAAGCTGGCTTGACAGGGCAGAGGGTGTGTGAAAGAATGCACGAGCCGGGTCCAGGAAGGCCCCCGCCGAAGCTCTTCCGGTTGGAGGATGTCCTGCGCCTCACCGGATTCGGCTTTTATTTCGGGACCTGTATCCTGATAGGCACGGGAGCGGGGGTCTGGCTGGACGGCAGGCTGCACACCAAGCCGTGGCTGCTCCTGGCGGGGCTGCTGGCGGGCTCTATCTTAGGATTTTACGGTATGTATGTGATGCTGAAGCCCTATCTGCAGCGGAACCACCCCGGGGCCAAGAAGAGGGGATAGCGTGCTAAAGCCCCGTACCCTGGCGATCCTGCTCCTGGTAGCTGCCGTGGTCTTGATAGGGCGTCTGTTCTTCAACGCCCCCCTGCCGCCTTTGACCATGGGCGGCGAGACGGTCGTGCACCAGCTCTTCGGCCGCTGGGACCTGCGCAACACCATCATCGCCACCTGGGCCAGCATGGGCGTAATTCTGCTGGTGGTGTGGCTCGCCACCCGCAAGCAGGAGATGGTCCCCAGAGGTTGGCAGAACCTCTTCGAGGGGGTCATCGAGGCCGCCCTGAGCCTGGTGGAGAGCGTCGCCGGCAAGACCTGGGGCCGCCGCTTCTTCCCCGTCGTCGCCACCATCTTCATCTTCGTCCTCATGACCAATTACTTCGGACTGATCCCCCTTTGGGAGAACCTGGGTAAGGTGGAGCCTGCCAGCGAGGTGATCCTCCGCGCCTTCAAGGGCCACGAGGAAAGTCACGCGCGCCTGGAGAGGGTGTTGCACGAGGCGGAGGAACAACACCAGCCCGCCCTCTTCGCCGCGGCGGTCCAGGAGGAGGCCGGCAAAGCCGGTGTGAACCTGGACAAGGTCAAGCTCTTCCTCCTAGATAAGGCAGGGCCCGTGACGCTGGTGCCCGTGGGCAACATGGAGAAGGAGACCACGGCCGCGCGCTACGCGCAGCAGCTGAAGGAGGGCTCCTTCCCGGAGGGGAAGGTGGCGGGGCTCCTGGTGCCCTACATCCGCAGCACCAACACCGATCTCAACAGCACCCTGGCCATCGCCCTGGTGGCCATGGTGATGGTGGAGGTCTGGGGGATCAGGGCGCATGGGCTCCTGGGCTACGGCAGCCGCTTCTTCAACCTCAAGGCGCTGCTCCAGGGCAAGGTCATCGACTTCATGGTGGGCGGCCTGGAGACGATCAGCGAGTTCGCGCGCCTGATAAGCTTCACCTTCCGTCTCTTCGGCAACATCTTCGCGGGCCTGGTGCTGGTGCTGGTGGCGACCTTCCTGCTGCCCTTCCTGGGCGGCGTCATACCATACGGGCTGGAGCTCTTCGTCGGCTTCATCCAGGCCCTGGTGTTCGCCATGCTGACCCTGGTGTTCGCCGCCATCGCTGTTCAGAAACACGAGGGCGGAGAGGAAGGGGCAGCGGGCCACGAGGCTAGCGGTTCCGAGGGTAGGTAGAGGGCCTGGGCAGACTTGCCGGGCCTTCGCGCAAAGGAGGCGCAGATGCTAGAACAGGTAAGGACCTTGGCGGAGGTGGTCTCGGCGGTCCAGCAAGTCAGTGTGCAGCCGGCCGACCTGAAGCCCATGGGGGCTGGGTTAGCCATCGGCCTGGGCGCCCTCGGCCCCGGCATCGGCATCGGTCTCTTAGTGTCCAAGGCCTTGGAGGCCCTCGGTCGCAACCCCGAGGCCGAAGGCCCCATCCGCACCAACATGATCCTGGGCATCGCCTTCACCGAGGCCATCGCCATCTATGCCCTGATCGTGGCCGTGATCATCGCCTTCGTTCTTTAGTTGAGCAGGGTTTGAGTTAGGAGAAGAGTTATGGAGGGTTTCGGCGCCCTGGGGATCAACATCCCCAGCCTCATCGCCCAGCTCTTCAATTTCCTGCTGCTGCTGTTCCTGCTCTGGCGCTTCGCTTACAAGCCGGTGCTGGGGATGCTGGACCGCCGCTCCCAGCGCATACGAGAAAGCCTGGAGGCGGCGGAGCGGGCGAAGCAGGACTCGGCGCGGGCGGAGGAGCAAGTGGCCGCACAACTGGCGGCGGCCCGTAAAGACGCCCAGGCGATCGCGGCCCAGGCCAGCCAGGCTGCGGCCCAAGTCCAGCAGGAAGCCAGGGACCAGGCCCGCCGCGAGGCCGATGTCATCATCGCCCGCGCCCGGGACGAGATCGCTCGGGAGCGCGACGAGGCCATGGAGGCCGTGCGACGCCAGTTCGCGGTGCTGGCCGTGGCGGCGGCCCAGCGCATCGTCGGCGAGCGCCTGGACGCCACCGCCCACCGCCGCCTCATCGACGAGGTGCTCCAGGAGGCAAACTTGGGCGGGCCCAGGGGAGCGTAGCCAAGCCGATGCCAGCTCACGCCGCCGCCGCTAAACGCTACGCCCAGGCCGTCTTCCAACTGGCCCTGGAAGCGGGCCAGCTGGAGGTCTGGGAGCGCGACCTGGCGCAGGCGGTGGCCCTCGCCTCCGACGCTCAGGTGAGCGTCTTGTTGGAGCGCCTCAGGCCCGCGCCCGAGCAGCGCTTGCTGGCCTTGCGGCGGGCCTTGCCGGGGCTCTCTCCACTCAGCATGAACCTGGTGCAAGTGCTCATCGTCAAGGGACGGCTTGGGTTGCTGCCCGGCATCGTGGCGGAGTACCAGGAGCTCCTCGATGCTCATAATGGCATACAGCATGCCTCTGTTACCAGCGCCGTTCCCCTGGAGCCAGGCCTGCAGGAGAACCTGGCCCGCGCCTTGACGCAGCGGACGGGCAAGACCATCGTGCTGGACACTAAGGTGGACCCCAAGGTGGTGAGTGGCCTCGTGATAAGGGTGGGAGACCAGATTATCGACGGGAGCGCCAGGAGCAAGCTGGAAGGGTTGCGGCGGGCTCTGGAAGGGCGCTCCGCCTGACTGTAAGCCGACGCCGGACGTATAATCGCGGGGCGCTAGAACGAACTAGACCGGAAGCTTGGAGGAGCCTATGCCAGTCCGCGGCGACGAGATCGTTTCTATCATACGCGAGCAGATCGAACGCTTTGGCGCCGCCGTGGTGTCCACCAACGTGGGCACGGTGGTGGAGGTGGGCGACGGCATCGCCCGCGTCTCCGGGCTCTCGGGCTGCAAGTACAGCGAGCTGCTGGAGTTCCCAGGCGGGATCATCGGCCTAGCGCTCAACCTGGAAGAGGAGAGCGTGGGCGCGGTGATCATGGGCGACGACAAGGCCCTCAAGGAGGGCGACGAGGTCCGCAGCACGGGGCGCGTGGTCCAAGTCCCCGTCGGCGAGGCGCTGCTGGGCCGGGTCGTGGACCCCCTGGGCCGCCCTCTGGATGGTCGAGGCCCCCTGGCGACCACCAAGACCCGGGAGGTGGAGCGGGTAGCCCCCAACGTAGTCGTCCGCCAGTCGGTAAACACCCCGGTCCAGACCGGCATCAAGGCGATCGACGCCATGATCCCCATCGGCCGGGGGCAGCGGGAGCTCATCATCGGCGACCGCTCTACGGGCAAGACGGCCATCGCCCTTGACACCATCGTCAACCAGCGGGGCGGCGACTTGCTCTGCATATATGTGGCCATCGGCCAAAAGTCGGCCAAGGTCGCCCAGGTGGTGGAGACGCTGCGGGAGCACGGCGCCCTGGGCCACACGGTGGTGGTGGCCGCCAACGCCTCGGACCCCGCCCCCCTGCAGTACCTGGCGCCCTACGCCGGCTGCGCCATCGGCGAGGACTTCATGGAGCAGGGCAAGGACGCCCTGGTGATATACGACGACCTGAGCAAGCACGCCTGGGCGTACCGCCAGCTCTCCCTCCTCTTGCGCCGGCCCCCCGGCCGCGAGGCCTACCCGGGCGACGTCTTCTATCTCCACAGCCGTCTCCTGGAGCGGGCCGCCAAGTTCGACCAGGCCCACGGGGGCGGCAGCCTGACGGCCCTGCCCATCATCGAGACTCAGGCGGGCGACGTCTCGGCCTACATCCCGACCAACGTCATCTCCATCACCGACGGGCAGATTTATCTGGAGAGCGACCTCTTCAACGCCGGCATCCGCCCGGCCATGAACGTGGGCCTCTCCGTCAGCCGGGTGGGCGGCGCCGCCCAGACCAAGGCCATGAAGGCCGTCGCCGGCCGGATGCGGCTGGACCTGGCCCAGTTCCGGGAGCTGGCGGCCTTCGCCCAGTTCGGCACCAGCGACCTGGATCCGGCCACCCGCCGCCAGCTAGAGCAAGGCCAGCGCATCACCGAGATCCTGAAGCAACCCCAATACCAACCCCTGTCCCTGGCCCAGCAGGTCAGCTCCCTTTATGCCGCGGTCCATGGCTATTTGAGCGACATTCCTGTGGACAAGTGCTCGGCCTTCGAGCGCGCTTTCCTACGCTTCATGGACGGCAGCCACGGCGAGGTGTTGAAGACCATCAACGAGAGCAAGGGCCTCTCACCGGAGGCCGAGGAGAAGCTCAAGGCCGCCATCGCGGAGTTCAAGAAGACGGGCGCCTGGTAGGGCTCCCGATGGATGAAGAGCGATGACGAGCGGGGCCGCCGACAGCAAAAGCCGGGCGTGGGAGCGGCTGTCGCGCCTGCCGGTCAACCCGTTCTGGCAGCTCCTCGGCCTGGAGCTCGTGGACGTGGATGAGGGCTATTGTAAGGTGAGGCTCCACGCCCGGCCTCCCCTGCTCAACCGTGGCATCGAGAGCGTCATGGGCGGAATCCTGGCCACGGTGGTGGACGAGGCCGTGGCCACCCTGCTGCACACCGCCTACGACATCGGGCGCGAGATAACCGGCCACACCACCACCGAGCTGAGCATCAGCTTCCTGGCGCCGGCGGTAGGACCCTATGTGGAGGCGGAGTGCCGGCTGGTGCGCAAGGGGCGTACCCTGGCCGTGGGCGAGGTATACATCCGCACGCCCGAGGGGGTGCTGGCCGCCACCGGCCGCGCCACCTACATGGTCTTCGGCTTTCAAGAGCGCAAGGTTGCGGGCCCAGCCCGCGGAGTTTGAGGTAGCCCTATGCCCACCCTGCGCGTGATCCGGCGGCGCATCCAGAGCGTACGCAATACCGCCAAGATCACCAAAGCCATGGAGCTCATCGCCGCCACCAAGATGCGACGGGCCCAGCAACGAGTGCTGGCGGGCCGTCCCTACGCCGACAAGCTCCATGCCATCTTCGCCCACCTGGCGGCCCTGCCCGCGGAGCCGGGTGAAACCCATCCCCTGCTGCAGCGACGTCCAGTCCGAAACCTGGGCGTGGTGGAGTTCAGCCCCGATCGCGGTCTGGCGGGCGGGCTGCCATCTAATCTGAACCGCCGCACCGGCGCCTTCATCCTGGAGCACCGCGAACCCGTGCTGGCCGTGGCCGTGGGAAAGAAGGGGCGTGACTTCCTGGTGCGCAGCGGCCAGGCCCTGAAGGCGGAGTTCACAGGCCTGGGCGATCAGCCCCAGGGCGCCGATATCACCGCTCTGGAGCGCTTGATCATAGACTGGTACACCTAGGGCACCG
>Ga0082335_1008212_pt1 | contig 12039 bp, 5 predicted proteins | sample Subgrocontami58m_FD_72375 | JGI IMG/M metagenome (GOLD analysis project Ga0082335, IMG submission 72375) | Subsurface groundwater microbial communities from S. Glens Falls, New York, USA - GMW37 contaminated, 5.8 m (SPADES assembly) (version 2) ...
GCATCACCTTTGGAGTCATCCGTCCGTCGAATCTCTCCGACTATCAAACGTATTGGGTGCTCGGCTGCGTCGCCGTTCTCTATTCAGAATGGCGCAAGCACGAAGACGTCACGCTGGCGTTTTTGATCGGCACGGGTTGGCGCTGCGCCTTGCTCATCGGCGCATCCATTTTATTTTATCAACCCTACACCGCGTGGCGCGGCGAAGGTTACGGCGCGGCAGAGTTGTGGAGCGGCGACAAGACTCCGATCAGCGCGTATCTCACTGTGCAAGGTTTATTTTTATTTGTGATCGTCACCTTTTTGTTGACCGAGACTCGACGCTGGATGCAACGCACATATCTTGACGATGTGAAAGAATACGCCTTCACCGCGCTGCTTGGGTTGATCGCTGTCGCCGCTTTGGCGATTGGGATGTGGTATCTCGGTTATCCGATCATGCTGATCGCCATCCCGCTCACGCTGTGGTGCGGACTCTTGATGGTGAGGCATGATGCCGAACCCGAACGGCGATCTGCCCTGGCGCTCATCGGACTCGGACTGGCGTTGACAATATTAGTTGAAGTGGTGGTGGCGAAGGGCGACATCGGGCGTATGAACACCGTCTTCAAATTTTATTTGCAAGTGTGGACGTTCTTCAGCGTGGCGGCGGGCGCGGCAGTGGCGTGGATCGTTTCGCAAATGCCCGAATGGGATAATTTCAGCCGCCGCGCGTGGCAGACGATCCTAATCGCTTTGATGCTTGTTGCATTTTCATATACATCGTTGTCAACGGCGGCGAAGGTGCGTGACCGCATGGCGCCCGATGCGCCGCGCACGCTCGACGGCATGACCTATATGGCGTACGCCAAATATGCCGATCAAGGGCAAGACATTGATCTCAAGTGGGATTACGAGGCGATCCAGTGGATGTTACGAAATGTGAAAGGCTCGCCAGTGATCGTCGAGGTCAACACTTCGGAATACAAATGGGGATCGCGTTACACGATCAACACCGGCTTGCCCGGCGTGATGGGCTGGAATTGGCATCAACGGCAACAGCGAGTCGTCGTGCCGCCGACGTTGATCACAGATCGCGTCGAAGCGATCAATAATTTTTACCGCACCACTGACTCCAAAGCGGCGCAAGACTTTCTAAAGAAATATGATGTATCGTTCATCATCGTCGGCGGTTACGAGCGAGCCTACTTCCCGCCAGACTCATTCAAAAAATTTGAGCAGATGACGGATGCCGGATTGTTGAAGGTGGCGTATAAGAATGAGGGGACGGTCATCTATCAAATGGCTAATGAAAAATGACGGATGACGAATGACGAAAAACAATCACGCATCACGTATCACGCATCACGAATTCCATGAATGACCTCATCAGCTTCCTCCGTTGGTGGATTCTCCTCACCCTCTTCGGGCTTGTCACACTCCCGATTCTTTTTCGCGTTCTGCGCCATTTGCCAGATCGCGGCTATAGCTTGTCCAAGACCGCAGGCTTGCTCGCCGTTGGTTACACTGGATGGATGTTGGGCAACTTTGGTTTCATCACCATCACATCGGGCGGGGTGATCGCTTCACTCGCGATCGTCGGCGTCATCTCCGCAGTTGCCTTGCGCGGCGGAACGTGGGATGAGATCAAAGAATGGTTCGCGCGTAATTGGCGAGTCGTCTTACTCGTCGAAATTTTATTTTTAATCGCCTTCGGATTCTGGTCTTATGTGCGCGCGCTTAACCCAACCATCACCGCCACCGAAAAGCCGATGGAGTTCGCCTTCCTCAATTCCGTCTTGCGAACTCAAACCATCCCGCCCGCCGACCCTTGGCTTTCGGGTTACGCCATCAGCTATTATCACTTCGGTTATATTATCGTCGCCATGCTCACCGCATTGTCGGGCGTGATGCCGAGCGTGGCTTTCAATCTTGCGATTGCGATGTTGTTTGCCCTCACCGCTGTCGGCGCATTCGGAGTCGTCTATAACCTCATCGCCGTCATCGATCTTAAATCTCAAATCTCCAATCTCTTTTCTTCCCTCCTCGCTCCTCTCTTCGTCCTCCTCGGCAATCTCAACGGCTTCTTTGAAGTTCTTCATAAAGCCGGGTTGTTGCCCGCCGATTTTTGGAAATGGCTCGACATCAAATGGACAAACGAAGTGCCCGTCGCCAGTTCGAGTTGGATGCCAGATCGATTCTTGTGGTGGTGGCAAGCCTCACGCGTAATCCATGATCGCGATCTACTTGGGCGCGAAGTGGAAGTGATTGACGAGTTTCCATTTTTCTCTTTCTTGCTCGGCGATATGCACCCGCACGTCCTCGCCCTGCCGTTTGTTTTTCTCGCGCTTGCCTTTGCGCTCAACATTTTTTTGATGGCGCGCGAGCGTGAGACACCGAGTGTTTCCGAAACACTCGGTGTCTTAGGAAAGTGGTTGCCGCTCCACTGGCACGACCTCCTCGCAGGCGCGATCATCTTAGGCGGACTTTCATTTTTGAATACGTGGGACTTCCCGATCTATTTATTTATTGTGATCGCTTCCTACACGGTGGCGCGGTCACTGCGCGGCGGCTGGACTCGTGAGGTGTGGCGCGATTCCGTTTTACTCGCCGCGCAATTGGCAGTGTTGGGTGTGATTCTGTATCTTCCGTTCTACATCGGCTTTCGATCTCAACTCGGCGGCATTTTGCCCAACCCGATCTTTGGGTCGCGTGTGCAGCAGTTCGTCGTCATGTTCGGTCCGTCGTTGTTCGTAGTATGTTGCTTGATGGGCTGGCTGGCATATCAGAGGCGGCATCACCTCGATTGGCGCGGTGGCTTCAGTTTGGCAATAGCCTTATTGATCACGTTGGTCGCCGTGTCTATCACTCTGACTTTCGCTATCTCGCTCAATCTCTCGCCCGAAGCGCAGGGAACACTTGCTTCATTAATTGGCGACGGCAAACTTCAAGACCTGTTATCGCTTGCGTTGCTGCGCCGCCTCGAAATTGAACGACTCGCCGTGCCGCTTTTGCTCACTGCCTTGATCGGTTTGGCGTTGGCGTATATTTTTGCTTTTGAGGATAGAGTCGCCGAATCTGTCATTCCGAGCGAAGCGAGGAATCTCTCGGACAGCCCCAGAGATTCCTCGTCGCAAAGTGCGCTCCTCGGAATGACAAACTCTTTGTCTTTGCCGAACACATCCCTATTCACCGTTATCTTAATTCTCACCGCCACACTCCTCACCGTCGGTCCCGAATTTGTTTATCTGCGCGATCTGTTCGGCACGCGGATGAACACGATCTTCAAATTTTATTATCAGGCGTGGGTGTTGTGGTCTATCGCTGCCGCATTTGGAACTTGGATGCTGGCGCGCGCCGCGAATCGAATCGGCGCGACGATTTTTACTTTGAGCGCGGGAGTTGTGATCCTGTTAGGTTTGATCTATCCTGTGCTGGCGACTACGACCATCACCGATAATTGGCGCGGCACAACACGCAACGCCGACGGCGTGCAATACGCAACTCTTGACGGCATGGCGTATATGCAAACGGTTCGCGCGGCAGATTACGCGGCGATCAATTTTCTAAACGCGCGTGTGCAGGGTCGCCCGGTCATCGCCGAAGCAGTGGGCGGGAGTTACACCGAGTTTGGACGCATCTCGGTGCATAGCGGTTTGCCAACGGTCATCGGTTGGCCCTTCCACGAATTTCAATGGCGCGGCAATACCGATGTCTTTGGCGGGCGCGAGAACGAAATTAAAATTTTGTATCAGGCGAACACCTTTGACGAAGTCAAACCGATCATGGATAAATATAATATCCGCTACGTCTACGTGGGCTTGATGGAAGCGGGCGCCTACGGCGGGAGCGGCTTGGGAAAATTTGCGGGGTCTATGAAGATCATCTATCAAGATCAGGGCGTGACGATTTATGAACGGGTGGATAAATGAACAATGAAGCAATGAACAATGAGACAATGAACAATGAGACAATGAAGAATGAAACAATGAGCGATGGGACAATAAGCAATGAGCCATCAGCCATTAGCCATCAGCCATTTACTGTTGAAGCCGCGCTGTATGTTTTGATCGGCGTAGTGGCTTTGGTGTTGCGTTTAGCCAACTTGGGCGCGCCGCCATTGTTGGTGAGCGAAGCGCGCGAAGCGTTGGCGGTCTATCGCTACACGATGAGCATGGGCCTGCCGCTCTCCACGTTGAGTCCGGCGTGGTTCGCGCTTACCTCATTTTGCTTTACGTTGTTTGGTTCAAGTGAGTTTTGGGCGCGATTCATTCCGGCGATTGCCGGAACGGCGATTGTGTTTATGCCTCTCGTTTTCCGTAAAGAGATGGGACGACTCGCGGCGTTAGCCGCCTCTGCCTTTTTAGCGATCTCGGCTGTGGCTGTCGCCTCCTCACGTTACGCCGACGGCACAACCCTTGCTGCATTAAGCCTGTTGTTGATCGTCATCGGTGTGAAGAAATTTTTGGACGAAGAATCTAAACCCTTCGGGTCTTTAAGACCCGAAGGGTTTGGGCGCGGCTTGATCATCGCTGGCATTGGCTTAGGTTTAGGTCTCGCCGATGGCGCGCGATTTTTCTCCGCGCTGATGGCGATACTGTTCGCTTTTGTCTTCGCTCTCGTCGCCCGACCTTCGCTGTTCACTGATGTTGTGAACATAGTGAAGCGAGTTAGAGAGGATGCAACTCGTTTCTTGATCGCTACAGGCGTGACGTTCCTCGCGCTGTCATCGGCGGCGCTGATGAACCGAGCCGGGCTGAGCGCGGCGGCAGAGGCGCTGCCACTGTGGCTCAACGGTTGGGCGGCGGCAGTAGAGTCGCGCCCGGTTGTTCTCATCCCGCAGATTCTATTTTTATACGAACCTTTGATTCTCTTTGTCGCCGTATGTGTTTTATACATTGCCTTTGTGTCGGGTTTGTGGCATCGCTGGATCGCTTCGGTGCAAATGATTTTGACTCCGCCGACAGATGATCAACCTGAAGTGATCGAAGGCGCGTTTGCTTTGGCGTGGCGCGGTTGGGCGCAAGTGATGTGCATGGCGGCTATCGGCGCGATGCTATTTGGCATTTTGTATCCGGCGCGCGAATCGAGTGATGCGTTGTGGGTTGTGTTGATCTTGGCATTGATCGCCGGAAGAGCTCTCGGTGAATTATTTGGCGGCGATTGGTATGAAGACGAATGGCAGACGGTGGCATCGCAAGCGGCGGTGTTGTTTGTGATGTTCATCTTCGCTTACTTTAATATCAGCGGGTATGCGCGGTCAACCGTGTACGTTGCGAATGGACAATCGTTGCCGTATCTCACTTTGTTGTTGGCGATTGGCGTAATAATCTTAGCGGCGATCATCACCGTGCTGTTCGCGTCGGGGTGGAGCGGGCGGTCGTCGGCGCGCGGGGCGATGATCGCCGCGGGCGTGGTGTTGTTTATTGGATCGTTTGGCGCGATGTGGGGCGTCACCCAATCGCGCGTGAACGATCCGCGCGAGTTGTGGACGACTCTGCCGACGGCGAGCAACGTAAAGTTGATGATGAAAAGCGTAAACGATATTTCGAATCGCACTACGGGTTTTAAGCACGATCTGGAGATTGTCGTGTTGAACGATCCCGCGTGGAATGACCGCGACACCGTGTTGGGTTGGGAGTTGCGCGAGTTCCCCAAAACAAAATTTGTGGATTCGCTCTCGCCGCAAATTAATAGCGCAGTTGTGATCGCTGACGCCGCGATCTCCGATCCGATATTAGGTTCGACGTATGTCGGTCAACCATTTGCGATGTGGGGGCGTAAAGGACAAGCGCCCTTTGCCTTAGAAGAGTCGATTGATTGGTGGCTGTTCCGCACTGGGCAAGTGGAATACGCGCGCCGTGTGTTGTGGGTGCGGCAGGATGTGCAGTTGTTGAAGAAAGAAGTGAAGTAAAAAGGGAAACAGGGAAAGAGGGAAAAGGGAAACAGGGAAATAAAGGGAAAAGGGAAACAAGGAAACAAGGAAACAAGGGAAGTGGCGGCATCACACGCGAGATGGCTAGGGTCAGTAAGATGTTGGTTGGCGGATTAGAAAGCCGAACTCACAATCGGCGAATCTGTTTTCAATAAAGTTCAATACGCACTACGAAATACGATGAAGTTGAATAGGTGACTACTCTATGCAAGCGACATTAACCGACAACCGTTCTTCATGGCTCGACAAACCTCTGTGGATGGTCTTGGGTCTTAACTGGGAAAAGACTCTGCACATCATGCTGATCATCTTTGCCGTGTTTACGCGCTTCTACGATCTCGGTTCGCGCGTGATCAGCCACGACGAGAGTCTGCATACGTTTTATGCATTCGAGCTTTATAAAGGCAAAGGCTTCGTGCATACGCCGTTGATGCACGGCACGGTTCACTTCTTTGGCAGCGCGTTGAGCTACGCCCTCTTCGGCGCAAACGATTTCACGGCGCGCATCCCGGCTGCGGTGATGGGCGTGCTTGCCGTTGCCCTCGCCTATCAATTCCGTCGTTGGCTCGGACGGGTCGGCGCGTTGTTGGCGGGCTTGTTCATAGCGATCTCGCCCTACCTTCTTTACTACACGCGCTACGTGCGCGAAGACCCATACACGATTGTTTGGGCGTTGCTCATGGCGCTGTCGTTGTTTCATTACGTGGAGCGGCGCGAAGCGAAGTGGCTTTACATTCAGGTGACGGCAACCGCGTTGATGTATGCCACGAAAGAAGTGTCGTTCATCTACGTGGCGATCTGGTTAATCTTCTTGGGATTGATCTACATCAAAGAAATGCTGACGGCTCAATGGGACATCCCATCACTCAAAGATGTTTTCGCTTGGTCGCTGGCGATGTCGTTAGTGGCATTGGTGGTGATGGCCGGTTTGTTGATGTGGTCAACGCGCACACCGGATGTGCTGTCGCCTACTGCCGATGTCAAGCCGGGGACGGCCAGTGTAACAGTTGGCGGCGTCCCCCTCGATCTGCTGCAACAGGCGATGGCGATCTCTGGCGGCATCGCCGGATTGTTAGTCGCCGTTGCCGGCATCGTATGCGTGATCTCATTCAAATGGAAGTTGCGCGATTATGCCTCGATTGGCCTCATGATCGTTCAACTTACATTTGTCTTGCCGCAGCTCACCGCCCTCCCGGTTAAATTTTTACTCAAAGCCGATCCCATTGATTACTCGCCGCAGGGCGTCATGCGCACTGCCACCGTGTTCATCCCGTTGATGATCATTTCGGCGGTGATAGGTCTGGTGTGGAATTGGCGGCGCTGGGCGATCTCTGCCGGAATCTTCTACGGAATTTTTGTGCCGCTCTTTACCACCATGTTCACCAACGGCGGCGGATTCTTTTCGGGCGCGGTCGGTTCACTGGGCTACTGGCTCGAACAACACGGCGTGCAGCGCGGCAGTCAACCTTGGTATTTTTATTTATTGGTGCAGACTCCGATCTACGAATTTCTTCCGGCGATTGGTGTGTTGATCGCCGCCGGATTCGGATTGTGGTATTTGATTCGTCCGCCACAAGGTGATGCCGTCTCGCGCGCGGAAGCTGTTGATCCAAAATTCCCGGCTACCGTAGCGCACGTTGGCAACTTGCGCTACGGCGCGGTCTCGCGCGCGGAAGCCGTTGATCCAAAATTTCCGGTGCCGCTGTTCTTGGGCTTTTGGACGTTTGTTTCGTATATTGCCTATTCGTGGGCGGGTGAGAAGATGCCATGGCTGCAAGTCCACAACACGATCCCGATGGTGCTGCTCGCCGGTTGGTCGTTTGGAAAAATTGTCGAAGCGATTGACTTGAAAGCGTTCCGCGAAAAACTGGGTTGGGTAGTGGCGACCCTTGCGCCGTTGACTCTGTATGCCTTCTTCTATTCGGTGTTTGTTTGGCTAGGCACGAACAAACCATTTCAGGGAAATGATCTGGCGCAATTGCAATCCACGTCGTCGTTCCTTTTCTCTGGACTTGTCGCTGTGGCGGGTGGGGCGGTGTTGTTCTACATCGCCGCGCAAGGTTTGGGCTGGAAACAATTGAGCGTGATCACGGCGACGATGATCACCGTAGGCTTGACCTTCCTCACCATGCGCGCTTCGTTTTATGCCAATTACGTGAACTACGATTATCAAACCGAGTTCATCAATTACGCTTCGGGCGCGCCCGGCGTTAAAGTAGTAATGGCGCAAGTCGAGGAAATTTCTAAGCGCACGACCGATGGGCTCGGCGTCCGCGTTGCCTACGATGATGACGTGTCATGGCCTCTCACTTGGTACATGCGCGATTACACGGGTCAGGTTTTTTATGGCGCGCAGCCTACCCGCGAAGTATTTGCCGATACACCGTTGATCATCGCCGGTGGAAAGAACTGGCCCAAGGTCGAGCCGCTGTTGGGTGACCGCTACTACATGTTTGAATACATCCGCATGTGGTGGCCTATGCAGGAATACTTCAACTTGGATTCAACTCGCTTGGGCAACGCCTTCAGCGATGCAAAATATCGTGAAGCCTTGTTTGATATTTGGTTCTATCGTGATTACAAAAAATACGGGCAGTTGACTAACGTAGATTACGCCCTCTCCAAATGGCCCGTCTCGGATCGAATGCGCTTCTACATTCGCAAGGACATCGCGGCGAAGTTGTGGTCAATGGGCGTGGGCCCGACGGCGTTGAAACCGGCGCAAGAAGACCCCTATGTGAAAAACAAACAACAAATGGTTGCCGACGTGGTGTGGGGCGGCAGTGGAACGGGTGAAGGGCAGTTCAACTCGCCGCGTGCGGTGGCGGCTTCACCGTTGGATGGATCGGTCTATGTCGCCGATACGCGCGGCAGCCGCATCCAAAAATTCGATGCGAATGGCAAATTCATTAACGCCTGGGGTCGGCTTGGCAAGATCGAAGACAACAGCGCGTTGCCCGGCACGTTCAGCGAAATTTGGGGCATCGCCGTTGACAAACAGGGCAACGTCTTTGCGTCTGATACGTGGAATCATCGCATACAAAAATTTAGCGCGGACGGAAAATTTATTTCGTCGTGGGGAACGTTCGGACTCACCGATGCCGGACTCGGCGTGATGTGGGGACCGCGCGGCGTCGCCATTGATGCCAGTGGCAACCTCTACGTGGCAGACACCGGCAACAAACGCATTCTCGTTTTCGATAATGACGGCAAACCGATTCGCTCGATTGGATCATCCGGTGTGCTGCAAGGGCAGCTTGATGAACCCGCAAGTGTTGCCGTCGCCGCCGATGGGCGCGTGTTCGTCGCCGATACGTGGAATCAGCGCGTGCAAGCCTTCTCGTCTGAAGGCGCGTATTTGGGTCAATGGGCGATCAACGGTTGGTTCGGGCAATCGCTTGATAACAAACCGGTCATCGCGCTCGATCAGCAAGGCAATGTCTACATCAGCGATCCCGAACAGTATCGCATCATCGTCTTCAACGAAGCGGGACAGTTCCAATACATGTTCGGCGATCTCGGCGCAGACAACGAGAAGTTCACATTGCCTGTGGGCCTTGCTTTCAACAACGGTGCGTTGTACGTCACCGACGCTGGATCGAATCGTGTGTTGAAGTTTGCGCCGAAGGTGAGTGGGGCGAAGTAACGCGGTGGTATAATCGTTTTCACACCTGTAGAGACGTTGCACGCTTCGCGAACGTCTCTACTTTTGCGACAAGCATTTTCATCTTTAAATCCCTCACGGAGGTTCCGTTGAAACTTCACGAATATCAATCGAAACTACTTTTCGCCAAGCGCGGGATACCCATCCCGAAAGGGCGGGTAGCGACAACGGCGCAAGAGGCGCGCGAGATTGCCAGTGAACTGAAAAGCGCGGTAGTGATCAAGTCGCAAGTGTTAGTGGGCGGGCGTGGCAAGGCAGGTGGCATCAAAGTTGCCAAGACGCCCGAACAAGCCGAAGAACTCGCAGCGCAAATTTTGGCAATGACGATTAAAGGGTTGCCGGTGCGTAAAGTGTTAGTAGATGAAGCATCGGAGATCAAGAAAGAAATTTATTTAGCGATTACCAATGACCGCGCGGCGAAATGCCCGGTGATGATGTGTTCCTCTGAAGGCGGTATTGACATTGAAGAAGTCGCTGCCAAAACCCCCGAAAAAATTATCCGCGAACATATCAATCCATTTTTAGGTCTGCGTGAATATCAAGCGCGCAACATTGCCGCCGGTATCGGCTTGCCGCGCGAACATTGGAATGCTTTTGGGCAGATCGCGATGGGACTGTATCGCGTTTATGTGGAGACGGACGCCACACTCGCCGAGATCAATCCGTTGGTGATTGATGGCAAGAATCAAGTGAAGGCGCTCGACGGCAAGATCATCATCGACGACAACGCGTTGTATCGCCACCTTGATCTGGCAGAGATGCGCGACCCCGATGAGGACGCCGCCTCTGAAATTGAAGCGCGCAAATATGGGTTGTCGTTTATCAAACTCGATGGCGAGATCGGTTGTATGGTGAACGGCGCGGGCTTGGCGATGGGGACGATGGACATCATCAGCCACTTCGGCGGCACACCGGCAAACTTTTTGGATGTGGGTGGCGGCGCCAACGCCGAAAAAGTGGCGGCGGCATTCCGTATCATCCTCTCCGATAAAAATGTCAAAGCGGTGTTGATCAACATCTTCGGCGGCATCACCCGTTGTGATGAAGTGGCGCGCGGTATTCTTAAAGCCATTGACGAAGTTGGGGTGAACGTGCCAATGGTGGTGCGTTTAGTCGGCACCAATCAAGAAGAGGGTCGTCGCTTGTTGGCAGACGCAAAAATGGAGACGGCGACACTGCTGGCAGAGGCGGCGCAAAAAGCGGTCAACGCGGCGAAGAGAAAATCATGAGCATTCTAGTCAATAAAGACACCCGAGTTTTAATTCAAGGCATCACCGGGCGCGAAGGTTCGTTCCACGCGGCGGCGATGTTGGCATACAACACCAAAGTAGTGGCGGGAGTGACGCCCGGCAAAGGCGGCGAGTGGGCGTGCGATAACAAAGTTCCGGTATTTGAGACATGCAAGGAAGCGGTTAAATCTACGGGCGCGAATTGTTCTTTAATTTTTGTTCCGGCACGTTTTGCGACTGATGCCTTATTTGAAGCGGCGGACGCTGGAGTGCCGCTTGTGGTGTGTATCTCCGATGGTTTGGCAGTGCAGGACATGATGCGCGTGCGGAATTATTATGATCAGAAAGGGATCAAGTTGATCGGTCCCAACTGCCCCGGCTTGTTGACGCCCGGTGAGGCGAAGGTCGGCATCATCCCCGGTTATGTGGCGAAGCCCGGCGGCGTGGGCATTGTGGCGCGCAGTGGCACGCTGACCTACGAAGTGATTTACGCCATCACCAATGCGGGCATGGGGCAATCTACTTGTGTTGGAATCGGCGGCGACCCCGTGAAGGGTTTGAACTTTATCGAAGTGTTGAAAATGTTTGAAGACGATCCGCAAACAGATCGCATCGTATTGATCGGCGAGATCGGCGGCAACGATGAAGAGAAAGCGGCGGAATATATTTCCGACCACGTCACTAAACCCGTCGTCGCCTTTATCGCCGGACAAACCGCGCCGCCCGGCAAACGCATGGGTCACGCCGGAGCGATCATTGAAGGCGCATCCGGTCTCGCTTCAGATAAAATCAAAGCGCTCGAAGCGGCGCACGTTAAAGTGGCAAAGCACCCTGAAGAAATTCCGACGCTACTAAAATAATGTAGGGCAAGTTGTCAACTTGCCTTACAAAGTGGCGGAGATGCCGCGTGGGGAATCAACACGCGGCATTTTCTTGTGATGCCGTCTCTGCATCTCCAACCTTCCACATTATTCTTTCATGATCTCTTTTATTCGTCGCACTATTGATCCCGGTTTGCTCATTGTGTTGGCACTCGCCACGCTCGCCTCGTGGACTCTGCTCACGCGCCCCAGTTTGCCAACCATGACCGACGCCGAGATGCACACCTACCGCGTCGCCGAAGTTGCTCTTTCGATTCAGCGCGGCGTGTTGTATCCGCGTTGGGCTCCCGATTTTTATTACGGTTTCGGTTATCCTGTTTTTAATTTCTACGCACCGCTTGCTTATCACCTC
>Ga0082335_1008213_pt1 | contig 12036 bp, 12 predicted proteins | sample Subgrocontami58m_FD_72375 | JGI IMG/M metagenome (GOLD analysis project Ga0082335, IMG submission 72375) | Subsurface groundwater microbial communities from S. Glens Falls, New York, USA - GMW37 contaminated, 5.8 m (SPADES assembly) (version 2) ...
ACCTATCTCGACCCGAGCCAGAATCCCCCGGAGATCCGGCCCTGGGGATCGAAGGCGCTGATCAACGCCTGCATGGAGTACAAGTACATCAAGAGTTTCTCCAAGCGCACCAAGCTGTCGAGGGCCGTGTACGAGAACGTGGTGAAACGCTGGCAGGAGTACGGGTTTGCCGGAAAGGCGCCCCCCATCTCGATCTTCGAGGAAGATCCGTTCCCGGATAGGATGGAGTAGCTCGCCGCCGCGGACAGTCGAGTTGTCATTTCAGGCAATTCCAGTCCGCCGCCAGTACAGGAATGACGACGCCTGACCATGTCATTCCGAGTGCAGCGAGGAATCTGCTTTTGAATCGGCGAAAAAGCAGATTCCTCGGCCTTGGGCCTCGGAATGACGCTGTTGACGCCTCGCGCGAGTGCCCTGCATAGGATGACAACCTTGACGACGGGGCAGCCGCTCTACGAAGAGCGGATGAAGCGGATCACGGACGCGGTCGAGCTGAGGCAGCCGGACCGCGTGCCGGTGGCCTTCTTCAACATGTTCTGGCTCGCGCGCTACGGCGGCATCAGCTATCGCGAGCTCATGCACGACTATGAACGCCTGTCCGGGATCGCGCGGCGCGCCTTGCTCGAGCTGCAGCCGGACATGTACGCCCACCCGCACCTGCTCACCGCGGTCGGGCCGGTCATGGAAAAGATGGGGTACCGGCAGCTCGACTGGCCGGGCCATGGCACCGCGGACAACGTCTCCTACCAGTACGTCGACCGCGAGTACATGAAAGCCGAGGAATACGACGACTATCTGCTCGACCCCACCGGGTTCTATCTGCACACGTACCTGCCCCGCGTCGGCGAGGCCTTCCAGGGCATCGAGCAGCTGCCTCTGTTCCCCGGCCTGTACTACATGCGGCTGGTGGTCGCATCGCGCACGTTCGCGCATCCCGCGCTGCAGCGCGCGTTCGCCGCGCTGAAGGAGACCGGCGAGGAAGCGATGCGGCTGGCGGATCACGCCACCAAGTTCGCGGCCGACATGGCCGAGCTCGGCTTCCCGCTGACCAACGGGGCGACCGCGCCCGCGCCCTTTGACTTCTTCGCCGACTACTTCCGGGGCTCCAAGGGCATCATGCTCGACATGTACCGGCGCAAGGACAAGCTGCTGGCGGCGATCGAGCGCGCCACCGTCTTCCTCACCCGCCAGACCATCGCCACCTGCAAGGCGAGCACGAGCAAGATCGTGTTCATCCCGCTGCACTGGGCTTTCGACGGGTTCATGTCGCTGGAGCAGTTCAAGCTCTTCTTCTGGCCGTCGCTGCGCAAGCTCATGCTCGACCTCATCGAGGCCGGCCTGATCCCGATGCCGTTCTGGGAAGGCGACTGCACCTCGCGCCTGGAAACCATCTCCGACATTCCGCGCGGCAAGGCGATCTACTGGATCGAGCGCGCCGATCTCCTCCGGTGCAAGGAAGTTCTCGGCGACGTCGTCTGCCTGCGCGGCAACGTGCCGGCCTCGATGCTCACCACCGGGACGCCCGATCAGGTGGACGCGTTCAGCCGCCGCCTGATCGAAAAGGTCGGCAAGGGCGGCGGTCTGATCCTCGACTGCGCCATCGGCATTCCCGACGAATCGAAGCCGGAAAACGTCAGGGCGATGTTCGAGGCGGCGCGCAAGTACCAGCCGTGAGTCCGCGCGCGAGTCGCGAACCCCGAGCCGTTTCCGGTCGGCCGCCTACTTCTGCATCCGGGCTTTCACCGGATCCTTGACGTTCTCGATTGGATTTGGGTCCGAGTATTTGAGCGTTGGACAGGTCGGCCAGCTCAGGAATCGGGGCGGATTGCAGTCAGGCACGTGGCCAGGAGAGAAGCAGCTCCCAAGGGGTGCAGATCCCGCGATTCCATTTCGTGACCACGACGCCTTCCGGGAACCTCGCGCAATGCGGGGCATTGGGCGCAGCCCGGCCTGCGCGCTAGCCCGGTACTGGCGCGGCCGCGCGCGCGCGCAGCTGCCCGCAGCCGCCGTCGATGTCCTGTCCCGCCGAGTTGCGCAGCTTGGTCAGTATGCCGCGCTCGAGCAGCGCGCGCGCCATCGTCACTGCGCGTTCCCAGGTGGGGCGCCTGAAGGGTAGCCCCGCGACTGCGTTCCAGGGAATGAAATTCATCACTGCGTACTTGCCGCGCAGCAGCCCGGCGATGCGCTCCAGCTCCTCGTCGCCGTCGTTGACGCCCTCGAGCAGCGTCCACTGGTACTGGATCGGATAGCGCGTCGCGCGCGCGTAGCGCTCCCCGAGCTCGACCAGCTCGGCGGGATCGATGCGCGGGGCGCGCGGCAACAGTGCCGCGCGCCGCCCGGCGAGAGTGGAATGCAGCGAAAGCGCGAGCGCCGGCTTCACGCAGGACAGCGGCAGCCGCTCGAACACGCGCCGGTCGCCGACGGTGGAGAAGACGAGGTTCTTGTGCCCGATCGCGCCTTCGGTGCCCAGCAGCTCGATCGCTTCGAGCGCGTTGTCCAGGTTGTGCGCGGGCTCGCCCATGCCCATGAACACGACCTTTCTGACCGGGCGCCGGGCGCGCGCGAGCGCCACCTGCGCGACGATCTCCGCGCTGCCGAGGTGGCGCAGCAGGCCGTCGCGGCCCGTCATGCAGAAGACGCAGCCCACCGCGCAGCCGACCTGGGTCGACACGCACAGGCCGTCGCGGGGCAGCAGCACGCTCTCCACCGTCTGGCCGTCGGCCAGCTCGATGAGCAGGCGCTCGGAACCGTCCTCGCCCGCGTGCCCGGCGCTCAGCCGCGCGATCGCGTTCAGCTCCGCCGCGACCGCCGGCAGCGCGGCGCGCACCTTCGCGGGGAGAAAGTGCTCGGGCCGGCGCCGGCCGCTGTCCAGCGGCAGCGCCTGCGTCCAGGCCCGCAGCGCGAGCTGCACGTGGCAGGGTTTGGCGCCGTGATCGCGCAGGCGCTGGCGGATGTGTTCGATGCGCATGGGAGCAGGCGAATGCTAGCATCGCGCGGCGCTTGCGCGCCGCCGCTCAGAGGCACTACCCTACACGCCTGCCGTCCCGGGCTTCTCGCCGCCGGGGCGGCGCATGCGCAGACGAACTATCCCGACAAGCCCGTCAGGCTCGTGGTCGGTTTCAGCGCCGGCGGGCCGACCGATCTTCCGGCCCGGTTCATCGCCGACCGGCTGGGACCGCTGCTGGGACAACGCGTGGTCGTCGAGAACCGGGTGGGCGCCGGCGGCCAGATTGCGACTCAGGACGTGCTCTCCAAGCCGCGGGACGGGTACAACCTTCTGCTCTGCACCCATTTCGAGTCGATCAACACGGCGCTCTACAGGAAGGTCCCGTTCAAGCTCGGCGACATCGCGCCGATCAGCCAGATCTCGCGCTACTACTACGGGGTCACGGTGACCAACGAGATGCCCGTGAAGACCTGGGACGAATTCATCGCCTATGCGAAAGCGAACCCGGGGAAGTTCAATTACGCATCGATCGGCCGGGGCTCCGCGCAGGAAATCCTCGCGCTGGAATTGGGCAAGCTGGCCGGCATCCAGATGACCCAGGTCTCGTACAAGGGCGGAGCCCAGGTGATGACGGACCTGATGGCGGGGCGAGTGCACCTCTACGTCTCGCCGACGCTCTCGGTCCTGCCGCAGCACAGGGCCGGCAAGCTGAAAATACTCGCCGTCACGAGTCCGGAGCGGCTCGCCGCGGCGCCCGAAATCGAAACGCTGACGGAGAAGGGGCTTCCCTTCGTCCGCTTCGGCTGGCTCGGCGTATGCGCGGGGGCCGGAACCCCGCAACCAATCCTCACGCTGCTGCACGACCACATCGCGTCGATCGTGAAATCGGCCGCCTACCGCGAAATGATCGAGAAGGCGGGCTCGATTCCCATCTCTTCCACGCCGGAAGAGCTCGGGAGGGTCCTGACCGAAACCTACGAGCAGACGGCGAGGATCAGCCGCGAATTCGGGTTGACGCTCGACTGAATGACCGTCGGGAAGTTCGACCCCGGCGCAACCGCGCGCCGCTAGAGCTGCACGCCGATCCTGCGGTCGAGCGACCACGGGCCGCCGCCGCGCAGCGCCACCGCGAACATCACCAGGCCCCGCATCAGCGGATACTCGTATCCCGGACCCGTCCATCCGAACTTGGGCAGGTGGTGGTAGACGATCACCATCATCTCGATCGTGATGGCCGCGGCGAAGAAGCGCGTGAACAGGCCCAGCGCGACGCACAGCCCGCCGACGGTTTCCAGCAGGATGAGCACGATGGCCAGCGGCTCGGCCGGCGCGATGCCGCGCTTCACCAGCGCGAACTGGGCGGTCGCCGCGACGCCCGCCATCAGCTTGGGCCAGCCGTGCGGAAGGATCATCGCTCCGACGGTGACGCGGATCAGCGTCCACGATGCCCGGAAAGCCGCGCCAGCAGCCGATCTTCGAGAGATCGTCTTGTTGTTGGAGTGGCCATTCTGCGCCGCTGTGGCCGGGCGCGCAAGCGCTCGCTCAAAGCGGCTGTCGCGCCTTGTGGGGCCGGTCGTCATACAGTAGACTGGTTTGTATGACAAAGACCCGTGCCCCGCTCTCGGTGCGCCTCGATGCGGCATTGGCCGAGGCGCTCGATCGCCACTGCGCGCACACCGGGGAGACCCGCAGCCAGGTCGTGCAGCAGAGCGTGGCGCAGTACCTCGTCGCCCAATCCGGCCCCACGCTGGCGAGTCTCGCCGAGGCGGTCCTGCCGCCGCTTGCCGAAGCGGCGCCGGCACGCAGGGTGCGCGCGAGCCGCCAGAAACGCTACCGCGACTACGTGCGTGAAAAGCGTCGTCGTTGACTCGGGCTTCCTGATCGGGCTGTTCGACGAGTCGGACGCGCTGCACGAGCGCTGCCGCACGTTCCTGCGCGACTATCGCGGCCGCTTCCTCACCACCGAGGCGGTGCTCACCGAGACATTGGCGCTGCTGTCCACTGCGCAGCAGTTGCGCTGCCTTGAATGGCTGGGGGACGCCGCGCAGGCGGGGCTGCTCGCAGTGGACCGGGAGCCGATCGACTTCAGAGCCGTCGAAAAGCTCGCGCGGAAATACGCCGATCAGCCGATGGATTTCGCCGACGCGTCTGTCGTGCTGCTCGCCATGCGCTCCGGCGTGCACGAGATCCTCACGGCCGACCGGCGCGATTTTGCGGTCTATCGCGTGGGCGGTCGCAGGCGCTTCATCGACGTGCTTGCGCAGGATTGACCATGGCGTCGCTCGATACGTCCATCGCCTTCTTCGCCGTGTCGCTGCTGCTCGCCTACACGCCGGGGCCGGACAACCTGTTCGTGCTCGTGCAGTCGGTGACCCGGGGTCGAAAGGCCGGGTTCTGCATCGTCCTGGGGCTGTGCACGGGGCTTCTCGTGCACACGGCCGCGGTCGCACTCGGGCTCGCCGCCGTGTTCGCCGCCTCGGCAACGGCATTCACCGTGCTGAAGTTCGTCGGTTCGGCCTACCTCGCGTATCTGGGCTGGCAGGCGTGGGTCGCTCCGGCCGCGGAGAGCCCGTCGGCGGATCTCGAATCGCCCGACCTGTTGCGCATGTATGCGCGGGGCGTGATCATGAATCTCACGAACCCCAAGGTGGTCGTGTTCTTTCTCGCGTTCCTGCCGCAGTTCGTCAGGACCGGCGGCGCGAGCGTCGTTCTTCAACTGGTCTGGCTGGGCTTCCTGTTCATCCTGGCGACCGTCGTCGCCTTCGGCAGCATCGCGTACTTCGCGGCGGCGGTCGGCCAGGCGCTCAGGCGCTCGGCGCGGGTGCAGCGCGCATTGAACCGGACCGCCGCCGTCGTGTTCCTGGGGCTCGCCGCCAGTCTGGCGATCGCCGGGCGGTAGCGTCTACGGGCGCCAAAAACAGAACGCCCCGGAGATCGCTCCCCGGGGCGTCGTGCTGCTGTAAGGCGCGCCGGCTCAGCGGCGGGTGAGCTTCCTGAAACCGCGGGTTGATCCGCTGCTCGAGCCTCGCGAACCGGTGCTGCCTTGTCGGACTCTCACGGGATCACCTCCTTTCGTGGTTGCGGAGACTGCAGTCTATAGCACGCCCGTGCCGGCCGACAAGTCCCCGGGCGCCACCCGCCGAATGTTTAGCCTGGATCACTGCGGGCGGGGGTCCCGGCAGTGGATAGTAAAGGTCTTACCATTGAACAGGCGGGTCGATCGACCCCGGGACCGCCATGTCCGGCCAGGTTGCGAAGGGCGCTCGTTCGACCGCGACCGGAATCGAGGCGCCCTCCTTCGAACCGCTGAAGGTGCAGCGAACCTTCGAGGTCATCGTCGACATGATCAAGGAGCGGATCTTCTCCGGCACCTACGAGCCGGGGGACCGCCTGCCCGCCGAGCGCGAATTCGCACGGGTGCTGCGCGTGGGCCGGCCCGCGGTGCGCGAGGCGTACCGCGCGCTGGAGCTGATCGGAATTCTCGAGATCCGCAAGGGCAAGCAGGGCGGCGCGTTCATCGCCAGGCAGGATCACCGGCTGGTCACCCAGTCGCTCGGCGACCTCGTGCGGCTGAAGCAGGTGGGGATGGCCCAGCTCACGCAGGCGCGGCTCGTCCTGGAGAAGGACGTGGCCGAGCTCGCGCTGCACAGGGCCGGCGCAGCGGACATCGCGCGGCTACGCGCGTGCATCGCCGAGGCGATCGCGCAGTCCAGGCGCGGGATCACCGCCACCGAGGAGAACCTTCGCTTCCACGTGCTGCTGGGCGAAGCGTCGGGCAACCCGATCCTCGCGATAATGCTCGCTTCGGTGATGGATCTGCTGCGGCTCGTCATTCGCGCGGCATCGCCCGGCCCGCGCGTCTCGCTCGACGTCGCCGAGGACCATCACGCGATCGTCGACGCGCTCGAGGCCGGCAGGTTCGAGCGCCTGTGGCCGATCATGGAGGCGCATATCCGGCGCTCGAACCTCGCGCTCATGAAGCTCGCCGGGCGCTCGGCGCACATTTCTCCGCGGGCCGCGGACAAGGCACCACGCCGGCGCGCTCGTGCAGCCGCGCCGCGCAGCAGGACCCTGCACCCGGAGGCATGACATGGAACCCATCCGACTGAAGACCGACGTGCTGATCGTCGGCGGCGGGCTCGCCGGATCGAACGCGGCGATCGCCGCCGCCGAGGCCGGGGCGAGCGTCGTAGTAATGGACAAGGGAAAGATCGAGCGCAGCGGAGACATCGGCGGCGGCGTCGACCATTTTCTCGCCTATCTCGGGGAAGGCGGCGACTGGGATACCCGGGACGCGTTCCTCGGCTACGTGGAGAAGGTCGGCCGTGGCACCAACCACCTGTCGCATATCGAATCGCTCTACTGCGAAGAGCTGCCCGCCGCGATCGAGCGCATGGCCCGCATCGGCATCCCGCTCACGCAGCCCGACGGCAGGTTCTTCCGCACGAAGTCGATGGGCCAGCCCGGTCCCTACTGGATCAACTTCAACGGCAAGCTGCTCAAGCCGCGCCTCGCGCGTGCGGTGCGCGACTTGAAGTGCAAAGTGTTCAGCCGGGTAATGACGCTCGACCTCCTCAGCGATTCCGGCCACGTGGCGGGCGCCGTCGGCTTCCATATCCACAGCGGACGGTTCTTCGTGATCGAAGCCAGGGCGACGGTCATCGCGACGGGCAACACCAACCGCATCTACGAGAATCCGCGCGTCAACCCGTTCAACACCTGGCTTTGCCCCTACAACACCGGCGACGGGCAGGTGATGGCGCTGCGCGCGGGCGCCGCGCTCACCAACATGGAATACATGCGCATGACGCTGCTGCCGAAGGGCTTCGCCGCGCCCGGCTTCAATGCGCTGACCGGCATGGGCGGGCGCTTCGTGAACAGCCTGGGCGACTACTACATGGAGAAGGTCCACCCGCTGGGCAACCGGGCGCCGCGCTACGCCGTGGTGCTGCACAGCCTGGACGAGATCCGGGCCGGCCGGGGGCCCATCTACATCGATTGCCGACACTTGAGCGACAGGGACCACGCGCACCTGCAGACGACGCTGGGCTACGACAAGGACACGCTGCCCGACTACCTCGCGCAGCGCGGCGAGGACCTGCGCAGGAACCCGGTGGAGATCACGGTCTCGGAGGGCATGCAGGCCGGCCCGACCGAGGTCACCGGCAGCGGCGTGAAGATCGACGGCAACGGCGCCTCCACCGTACCGGGGCTTTTCGCCTGCGGGGACGCCGCCGACCACAACCGCTGCGTGCACGGCGCCGTCACCGGCGGCTACCGCGTGGGGCGCTCGGCCGCGCGCTACGCGCGATCCCTGCACGCCGCTCCCGCCGCCGCGCCGGCGGTGACCCGCGAGACGATGGAACGGTTCACCGCGCCGCTGCACCGCGAATCCGGCTATCCCTACGAGCAGATCGAGGATGCCGTGCGCAAGGTCATGTCCGAGCACGTGGGCACGCTGCGGACCGATCTGGGCCTGCGCACCGGGATGGCCAAGCTCGAACGCCTGGAGTCGCACCTGGACGACATGAAGGTGAACGATCTGCACGAGCTCATGCGCTCGCACGAGACGCGATCGATCCTCGCCGTGGGCAGGATGATGGCCGCGGCCGCGCTGTTCCGGACCGAAAGCCGCAACAAGCCCTACCACCACCGCGTGGACTATCCGGAGACGGACGACCGGAACTGGTGCGGCCTGGTGGTGCTCAGGCGCCAGGGCGAAGGATTCGACTGCTCGTTCGAGCGCGTCGTCTACAAGTCCCACTAGACCGGAGGTTCCCGTGCCCGTGTCATTCGACTACGAACGCTGCGACGGCTGCGGCGAATGCAGCGCGGTCTGCCCGGGCGACGTGATCTACATGCGCGGCGAGCCCGGCCGCAAGCGGCCGTTCAACCGCTACGCCGACGAGTGCTGGCACTGCGGCTCGTGCCGCCAGGACTGTCCGCAGACCGCGATCAAGGTCGTGTTCCCGCCGGACATGCTGTGCATCTGAGCGCACCCGAACCGATTCGACCACTGAAGCATCGACGGAGGAGACCATAATGAAACGACTCGTTGCAGCACTGCTGCTCGCATTGGCGGCCGGCACATCGGCCGCGCAGACCTACCCCAGCAAGCCGATCAGCATCGTCGTGCCCTATTCGCCCGGCGCGCTGACCGATCTGCTCGCGCGGGCGATCGGGGAGCGCCTGGGCGCCGCGCTGAAGCAGCCCGTGGTGATCGAGAACAAGCCGGGCGCGGGCACGCTGGTGGGCGCCGAGTACGTCGCGAAGTCGCCCCCCGACGGCTACACGCTGCTCATGGCGACCAGCACCACGCTCGGCATCAGCCCCGCGATGTACAAGAACGCGCGCATCGATCCGGTGCGCGACTTCGCGCCGATCTCGGAGGTCGGCATGGTGAACTTCTTCCTCATCGGAAGCCCTTCGTTCCCCGCGCGCAACCTTCCCGAGATGATCGCCCTCGTCAAGGCGAATCCGGGCAAGTTCAACTACGCCTCGGTCGGCAACGGCAGCGCGCACCACCTGTTCATGGAAATCCTCAAGCGCGAGAAGGGGCTCGACATCCAGCACGTTCCCTACAAGGGGACGCTCGCCGCGCTGACCGACGTGCTCACCGGAAAGGTCGAGATCATGTTCTCCGACGCCACGGCGGCGCTGCCCAACATCAAGGCGGGCAAGGTCATCGCCTACGGCACCTCCGGGGCGGAACAGACCGACCTGATCGCGACCGTTCGTCCGATCGCGAGCACCGTGCCCGGCTTCGACTGGCGCGCGTGGCAGGGCGTGGTGGCGCCCGCCGGGACCCCGCCCGAGGTGGTCGCGAGGCTCGGCGCCGAGCTCAGGCAGATCGAGGCGAGCGCGGAATTCCGCGCGCTGCTCGCCAGGTTCGGCATGGAGCCCTCCGCGCCCAATTCGCCGGAGCAGTTCGCCGCGCTGGTGAAGAACGACCGCAAGCGCTGGGCCGAGGCCGTCGCCGCCTCCGGCGCGCGGGTGGAGTGACTGCGCGCCGCGGACGCCCCGCCCCTGTCGATCCACGCCGGGATAGAATCCGGGCGGAAGATCGCAACGGGAGGAGGGAAGGTGTCGCGGCAGCACTTGGACGGCAGGGAGCTTCGCAGGGCGCTGGGATGCTTCGCGACGGGCGTGACGGTGGTGACCGCAGTCGGGCAGGACGGCGGCCCCGTCGGCCTGACGGTGAATTCCTTCAACTCGCTCTCGCTCGACCCGCCGCTGGTGCTGTGGTCGCTCGGCGTGGCATCGGCGCACCGCAAGGACTTCGAGTCGGCCACGCACTACGCGGTCAACGTGCTCTCCGAAGGCCAGATCGAGCTGTCGCGCCGGTTCGCGCTGAGGGTGGCGAACGCCTTTGCGAAGCTCGAATGTCGCAACGGCGCCGGCGGGGCGCCGCTGCTGCCGGACTGCGCGGCCTGGTTCGAGTGCCGCATCGTTTCGCGCGAGCGCTGGGGCGATCACCTGCTCATGATCGGCGAAGTGGAGCGCTTCGACACCACCGCCGAGAAACCGCTGCTGTTCCTGCATGGCCACTACGCAGTGGCCGGTAAGCGTGTGACCTGAGCGCGTGACCTGAGCGTGTGAGCTGAGCATGGATCTTTCGCGCATCATCGAGCGCTGGGCGGCGTTACAGCCGGACCGGACGGCGGTGCATTTCCAGGGGACCGACATCTCCTGGGCGCAGTTGTGGGCGCGCATCGAGGCCGCGAGCGCCGGCCTCGCCGCGCGGGTCGGCAGGGGCGAGCGCGTCGCGTACCTGGGCTTCAACCATCCGGAGATCCTCGTCCTGCTGTTCGCGCTCTCGCGCATCGGGGCGATGCTCGTCCCGCTCAACTTCCGGCTCGCTCCGCCCGAGCACCAGGCGATCCTCGAGCACGCGGGCGCGAAGTGGCTGGTCGCCGAGGGCGGCTTCGCCGAGCATGCGGAGCAGCTGCGCGCGGCGCTGCCGGGGCTCTCGCTCCTCGCGCTGGAGGGCGAGCGCGAGGGCTGGCTCGACTGGCGCGCGGTCTGCGCGAAGGCCGGCACGACGCGCGCGGCGGCCGTTTTGGCGCCCGCGACGGGCGCGGACGCGGACCCGGCGCTCATCGTCTACACCTCGGGCACGACGGGAAAGCCCAAGGGAGCGGTGCACACGCAGTCCGGCCTCATCTGGAACGCGATCAATTCCACCCATTACCACGACCTCACCAGCCGCGACCACGTGCTCACGGTGCTGCCGATGTTCCACGTCGGGGGCCTGTGCATCCAGACGCTGCCCGCGCTGCACGCCGGGGCGAGCGTGACGCTGCATCCGCGCTTCGATCCGGGCGCCTGGATCGCCGACGTCGCGGCGCGCCGCCCGACGCTCACGCTGCTCGTCCCGGCGACCATGCGCGCGATCGTCGATCACCCCGCGTGGAAGAGTGCCGACCTCTCGTCGCTGCGCATGGCGGCCGCGGGCTCCTCCACGATTCCCGATTCGCTGATCGCCGCGTTCCACGCGCGCGGGGTCACGGTGACGCAGATCTACGGCTCGACCGAGACCGGACCCGTCTCGATCTACCTGCGCGCCGAGGATGCGCACCGCAAGGCCGGGTCCGCGGGCAAGGCGGCGGTCCACGCCGAGATCCGCCTCGCCGACGAGCTCGACCGCGAAGCGCCGCGCGGCAAGGTGGGCGAGATCCTGGTGCGCGCGCCCAACGTCATGCAGGGCTACTGGAAGGACCCGGACAATCCCGCGTTCCGCGACGGCTGGTTCCGAAGCGGCGACCTCGCGTTCCAGGACGAGGAGGGCTTCTACCACGTGGTCGGCCGCTCCAAGGACATGATCATCTCGGGCGGGGAGAACATCTACCCCGCGGAGCTGGAAAACGTGCTCGCCGACTGCGCGGCGATCGCCGAGGCCGCGGTGGTGGGCCTGGAGGACGCAAGATGGGGCGAGGTCGCGGTCGCCGCGGTGGTGCGCAAGCCCGGCGCCGCGCTCGACGAGGCCGCAGTGATGCGGCTCTTCGACGGCAGGCTCGCGCGCTTCAAGCACCCGCGGCGGGTCGTGTTCATCGATTCCCTGCCCAAGAACGCCATGGGCAAGGTGCAGA
>Ga0082335_1008217_pt1 | contig 12031 bp, 4 predicted proteins | sample Subgrocontami58m_FD_72375 | JGI IMG/M metagenome (GOLD analysis project Ga0082335, IMG submission 72375) | Subsurface groundwater microbial communities from S. Glens Falls, New York, USA - GMW37 contaminated, 5.8 m (SPADES assembly) (version 2) ...
TGAGCCTAAGTTAGAGACTGCTAAGTAGGCATTAAGCGGATTACCCAGATGGAGCAATGAGGCTGCCATGCCTAACAGCAGGGTAGGACCAATTGCCAACAAGGCGCGATCACTCAGGCGATCTGCTTCCACGTCACCACTCTTGCGCGCCGCGAAGAAATGCACCACCCCCAAAACGATGAACGACCCCACTGACATTTGTGCCAAAACCGTAAAGGCGATTAACGCCCATTCACGTACGTTCATCTCACACCTCCTCCGAGTTGCCAACATTAACTGGTTGCAACCGTGCCCGCACCGCATCTTTATGCGGTGTGATTACTAAAGATGGGTAAGTCACCGCTGGATCCGGCAACGGATAGATATCACCCGTGTTGCCGTACTTCGCCTGCAATTCATCCAACGGCCCGTAATCCAACACCCGCAATGGGCAAGCCGCCACACAAGCCGGCGGCAACCCCTGATCGAGGTAATCGAAGCAGAAGTTGCACTTAGTCATCTTGCCAGCGGTTTCGTTGAATTGCGGCGCGCTATACGGGCAAGCCCATTCACAGTAACGACAACCGATACACTTCTCAGCATCAATCAGCACGACGCCATCAGCCCGAGAGGTGATGGCCGTGGTCGGGCAGACTTCTTTACAGATCGGCGCACTACAGTGATTGCAAGCCATTGAGATGCTATATGCGAAGACACTGCTCTCCCACCCTGCCCCACGTTGGAGCCATTCGCCGCCGTTCACTTCGTAGACTCGTCGCCATAACACACCCATCGGTAGATCGTTTTTATCTTTACACGCTATCTGACAAGCTTTACAGCCTGTGCAAGAACGTGAGTCAAAGTAGAAAGCCATTTGCTTTGCCATGGTTAAATACCTCCCGTTCCTATGCTTTCTCGACCTGCACCAAGTTCGAGTGTTGTGGATTAGCACGCGAACCCGGTGTGGGGCGATAGTTGGTCAGCACATTGATGGCACCGCGCTGATCGACTTTGTTGTTGTCGGGAGTCCACCACGCACCTTGCGGGATGTTGACGACGCCAGGGATAATGCGCGGAGTGACGCGCACGGGCAACATCATCCGCCCGCGATCGTTGAAAACATGAACCTTATCGCCATCCTTCAACCCGCGTGCCTGCGCATCAATGGGATTCATGAACACGCGCTGCGGGAACGCCTCACGCAACCAGTCCACTTCTTCATATGTTGAATGCGAGCGCGGTTGATAGTGATGCCCAAAGGCTTGGAGCGGATACTTCTTATACAACTCATCCCACGGGCCACCTTCCCATTCCGGTTGGAACTTCGGGATCGCCGGCATCACCTTGGCATCAACGAAGCCTGTCTTCTGCTCATTCCAGATCGTCGTCGAGAAGAGTTCGATCTTCCCGGTAGGAGTCTTCAAAGGATTCTTCACCGGATCGTCAATGAAGGTCTTGAGCGGGATACGCGGATCGGATTTGAAGATGTAGACACCTTTCTTACGCCATTCCTCAAACGACGGGAACTTCGGATCGGCTTTCTGCGAGTCAGCCACCATCTGTTGAATCCATTGCAACTCGGTCTTGCCTTCGGTGTACTTATCCTTGAGTCCCAACTTATCGGCGATCATCGCGAAGATGTCGTAGTCGGTCTTGCACTCATACAGCGGTTCGATCGCTTTGCTCATCGAGATCAACGAGTCGCCCGGTCCCCAGTTGGTGCACAGGTCATCCTTCTCGAACCAGGTCACCACGGGTAACAGCACATCGGCATATTTAGCGCTCGGGGTCAGCACCTGATCTGCCACAACGATCAACTCACACAATGACGTGTCGCGCAGAATCTTATCGGTCTTGTTGATGTCCGAATGTTGATTGATCAAGGTGTTACCGCCGATGTTGAAGAGCGCCTTAATGTTCGTCTTCAACGTCTTCTGTCCTGCCGGTAAAAGCGTCACGCCATCTGTCGGTCCCATTTCAGTGCCTCGCACAATCGCCTCCGCCCAGGTGAACACCGAAATAGACTCTTGAACCGGGTTCGCTGGTGTGGGATGAGCGCCCACTACCGTGCGCGAATTGACAGTGGTGCCAACTCCTGCGCCCGGCTTGCCCAAATTACCAGTCATTGCCGCCAGCATATTCGCGCCCATGATCGGCAGTTCACCATACGCCCGGCGCTGGACGCCATAGCCATGCATAATCATGGCCGGTTTGGTCAAAGCGACCTCGCGCGCCAATTGCACAATACGTCGTGCCGGAATTTGCGTATACGTCTCGGCCCATTCCGGAGTCTTAGGCACACCATCAGATTTACCCAACACATAATTCTTATAGGAACTACCCGCGGGCACATCCTTGGGCAAATGTTCTTCATCGAAGCCTAACGTGTATTTATCCAAGAACGCCTGGTCTTGCAAGTTCTCGTTGATCATCACGTACGCCATAGCATCGAACAACGCATTGTCGGTGCCGGGGCGGATCGGGATCCATTCATCCACCAATGATTGCGCGGTGAGCGAATAACGAGGGTCAAGCAAGATCACTTTGGTGCCCTGCTGACGGGCTTGCTTAATGTAGTAGTGCGTATTGGTGCCAAAGATCATCTCGGCTGGATTGAAGCCAATGAACAACATTAGTTTGGCGTTTTTCCAATCGTCACGGGTGTTGCACATCACCGCCCCCGTACCAAACACACGCGGGGTCACATACCCAATGCATTGATTGCTGTAATTACCGTAAGAGTTGAGCCGACCACCGAAGAGGTTCAACAAGCGGGTCGCCATTCGACTACCGGCGAACAAGCTGCCGGCACCGGACGCATAATGGTTGTAGAACGCAGTGGGTCCATATTTTTCTTTGATGCGTTTCATCTCGTTGGCAATAAAAGTAGTTGCCTCATCCCACGAGACGCGCTCAAACTTGCCATCGCCCCGGTTGCCCACGCGCTTCATGGGGTATTTCAACCGATCGGGGTTATACACACGTCGGCGGTACGACCGCCCGCGTGGACACGCTCGCAGCTGGGGATCATCTGTCGAGTCGGGACGATCATCCGTGGTAATACGGACGATCGAGCCATCTTTGACCCACGCTTTAAGCACACATCGCCCGCCGCAGTTATGCGAACAACCCGAGGGCACCACGGTGACATCGGCTTGTAAGTTGGTAGCTGCAGCGGCCGCCTCGACCTTCTTTAGACCGAGGTTCAGCTCGCCAGACAAAACGGCGGCACCGCCCAGCGCCGTACTCCATTTAAGAAAGCTGCGCCGCGATAACACCGTATTGTCTAGTGCTTTGAGAAGAGAATTTTCTTCACTCACAAGACTTACCTCCAAACTAAGATTTGCCATTTGGATAGGCTGGCATCGCCTTATTTAATTGTTTAATCTATTGAGAGACATGATCGGGCATACTCCCAAGTATCAGGATAATGCGCCGTAGGGGGAATTACATCTATCAGTGGAGGAGTTGTTATCACCCAATTGGGTGATTTGTGTTCTCGTTCAGCGTTGAAGGGAAGGAGTAACCAGACCTGATTGCACGGCATACGCCGCTGCTTGGGTGCGATTAGCTAGTTGAAGTTTATGTAGGATATTTTTGAGGTGGGCTTTCACGGTGTTGACGGTGATAAATAGCGTCTCGGCAATTTCAGGGTTGCTGTCACCCTGCGCCACCAGCCGCAACACTTCGATCTCGCGCTCGGTCAGAAGTGCATTACCGGCTTCCGGTGTCACTGTAGTAGGTTTCGGGTTGGCAATGCTTTTGAGAAGACGGGCAGCAATCGCCCGAGTCAGCGCGGCTTCACCGCGCATCACACCCTCGAGCAAATCAAATAATTCTGCGGCATCGAGGCTTTTTAGCAAATACCCCTCTGCGCCAAGTTTAACCGCCTCATAAAGATCCTGCTCCGATTCTGAAGCGGTCAAAACTACCACATGGATTTGAGGCAACGTTTGTCGAAGATAGGCGGTCGCATGAAGCCCGTCACCATCGGGCATGTGAATGTCCATTAACACTACATCGGGTTGCAGTCGCTGCGCCAACAAAATTGCCTCTCGGCCTGTTGACGCTTCACCAACCACCTCCACCAGATCATGGCGCGTGTGCATTAAGCTGATCAGCCCTTGGCGAAACAAACTATGATCATCGGCGATAAGAATCCGCATAGGCGACATTAAAATCATCCTGTTAGTTAGGCGATCAGCGGTAAACGCAACTTCACCTGCGTGCCTTGAGCTGGACAGGATTCGATTTTCAATTCGCCGCCCACACTTTGAGCGCGTTCACGCATTGTCTGCAAGCCGAAATGGCCAGGCAGGGTATGTTCAGCGAACCCGCAACCATTATCGGCAATCGTGGCGGTAAGCCAATTCGTGGTATACGCCAACTCTAACTGAATCTGTGTGGCGCGGGCATGTTTGCGAACGTTGGCGAGCGCTTCACGAATGATGCAGATTAATTGTACTTCGGCAATTGACGATAGATTCACCGCATCCTGAGTGGCATCGACAAACTGCACGTTAACTCCTGTTTGTATTTCGAACTCTTCGCAGTATTGTTGCAAAGCCGAGATGATCCCCGTGTTGCCGGCGAGCGTGGTGCGTAAACTCAAAATACTTTCGCGCACATCGGCTTGTGCCATCGTGATGCGTTGCCGCGCTTGCCGCAGCTCTTTAAGCACTTCGTCTTTATTGTCTTGCTTGGTTAAGGCTTCCAGAGTTTGCAATTCCAAACTTAAATATCCCAGAATTTGCGCCAAGCCATCGTGCATTTCGCGGGCAATACGTGAGCGCTCTTCTGTTGTTGCAACTGATTGAATACGCGCTGCCATAAGTGCATGCTCTATTGCTATCACTGCTTGATCTGCCAAATGACTCAATCCAAGTACATCCTCTTCTGTAAACAAATCTGGCTCAACACGCTCCAGCCATATCACTCCCAGCGGGCGACTATCAAGCTGAAGAGCAACAACTACCGCCGCATGAACATCATGGTTGACTACAGCACAATGCCAAGAGGTAGAGTCGGCGTCATCCGGGTAGCGTAGTGCCTTTGCGTGCCGCGCACATTCCAAAATTAACGGATTACAAACCACCTCTTCAGGCATAAACCCATTTCCATTTTTGGAAATATGACACTTGAGTTTCAAGTGCTTCCCATCATCATCCCACGCTGCTAATGCCGCGACATCAGCACCAAGCAACCTTCTACCGAGGCTCACAATTCCGCTCAATACGTCGTCGGTGTTATCCATATTAGCAATGTGCCGGCCAATTCCCACCAAGCCATCCGTCCAATTTTCGGCGTGATGGCGCGCTTCCACTTGGGCTGCAAATGCTAGGCGCTGTGCTTCTTCACGTTGTAAGTTAAGTTCCTCAATCGCCTGTTGACGTTCCTCTTGAAATACGTTCAGGGCACGAATAACGAAATACGTCAGCGCTATCGCCGAAACCACATCCCATGCGTGGAAGGGGATCACGGTTAAAATTTTGGCGATGCTATTGTTTAGTAAAGGTGCCAAGATATTGGATGCTGGAGGGACTAACACGCCTGAGGTGAACGCCATAAAGAAAAAAGCGACGGCGGCACCGCGCATCAATTCAGAGGACTTTTTTAGAGAAGTGAATTGGTCAACCTCATATCGCTGAAACAAAAAACCAAATCCGGCTGCTAAGCAACCCGGGAAGTAGAGCAGATACCGCGTCCATAGTTCTGTTGTCAAATGCATTTCAAGCGCTGTGGGGGCAGTGATGATACTCGTCATTGCATAGGCAATGAGCAAAGCCGCTGGCGTCAAAATCACAGCGGGCGCGAAGGTCAGCCATTTGGGACTATCTAATTGATGGTGAGACAGTTCGTTGATTAACCCTGCGCCAAATAAGATCAACATCAAACCGGGCAGAGGCAATAACACGATGCGTATCGTCAATAGCTCATTGCAAAAAGGATCTACCGGACGACAGGCATGCAAAAACATATCGCTCCACATAAGGATGCCGTCACTTATGCCAAAAGCGGCTAGCCATTTCAAATGCCGCTGAAGGTGCAATGCACTATTTTGTCGCAGCTCTAAAAATATGGCAAAGCCCAATGCAAACGACACCACCCCATGCACAAACGTCACGACAACTTCTTGCGTCAACATAACATCAATTACATTACCATCAAAACAAATGGCGGCGCAAACAAAAGGGGAATAAGATCACCGCCTTTTCATTAAATGAATGATGCGGGTAATCTAAATAACTTTGAGTAAGATTGGCGAGTTCGATGCAATCGGACTATCCGACATCGATCAGGTGCTCAAGTTTTTCCGCATAAATCCCAATAGCCAAGCAGTTAAGATACAACGCCCTCCTTGTTATAAGGAGGGCGTTGTCGTCTGTTTAAAACTTGTCCCCGCGCTCTTAGTTTTCCAGATACACAATACGTTGTATCGGCGAGGTGATCAACTGGTAGTCACGCTTATCATTCGGCGACGAGGACAAAGATGCCCACGAAGTTCACTGTGGTCAGCGCGCGCCACTCGGCATTCGTCAGCGTCAGCACCGTTGACCCAATCGTTGCGGGCAACTCGATCCAACCGTCGGCGTTGTAGAGCGCGTTCACTTCCACTTCCACCCAATCACCCGTTCCAGATTTCGCTGAATCATTCCAATAGAATAACTTCATCGGCAGCGTGACCCAGCTTGTCGTGCCAGTCACTTGCTCGCGCTGGCGGATGACGATGTTCAACTTGACCCAACCACCCGCGCCGTTGTTGAGCGTTGTGTCCCAATACAGTATCGCCAGGTTGCGCGTCGCGAACGATGTCGGGATGATAAACGACAGGGTCAAGGTCTTGCCGCTCGGTAGTGTCGTCATCACCTGCCCGTTGAGCATCACGGCTACCTTGAGGGCAGAGACAATGGTGTACTGCGTCGGCATGAAGTTCGGCAACGACGTTAGCGGTTCAAGGATCACGCTGGCATTGTCGCCGCTCGCCGCCGTGAACAACACCCAGTTCACGGGCGCGTTCGCCGCCGCGCGGTGGTTGACCACGACGAAAGTGGCAACCGTTTGTATGAGCGGCACGATGTCACCTGACAACGACCCCACCGTTATCACTTCTTCTCCGGGTACGCCGACAACAGTCGCCGCTGGAACAACTGGTATCACGGGTGCTGGGAACGCACGCATGACCATCTCAATGCTGCCGATGCCACCCGGCACATTCGTCGCAGTGCCATTGTTGGTGTTGATGTTAATCGGTCCGGTGTAGTTGAAATACTGCAATGTATCGGCACCACCCTGCCCGTTTACGCTCGTCACCTGTGCGCCGTTGTTGAGGCTGAATGTGTCGTTGCCCGCGCCACCGACCAACGTGATGTTCTGACTACCGTTGACGTTGAAGGTGTCTTGCCCACTACCGCCGATTAACGTCTCAAAGTTCGAGAAGTCGAGCGTCGGGTTGACGTGATACTGATCCGTACCGCTGACATCCCAGGTAGCGTTGTTGTTGAGACCGAGCAGCAAGTCAGGATCATTCGGGTCGCTGCTGCCGATGATGCTGTTGATGTGGCTGAAGAGTCCGACCAGTGAAGGTGATGGACTGGTGTCTGTGCCGACAAAGCCATCTTCGCTATCGTAGCCGGTGAGCATGATTCGGCGAGATGTGGTGTAAGCCGAGAAGTCCAGCGTGTCGCGACCAGTGAGCCCATCAATGTTGCCATTGAGCCGCGCGTTGTCAGTGAAGACAAAGGTATCGTCGCCACTGTTGCCGTTCAAATTGTGAGTCTGCGCGCCGCTGAGGGTGAACGTATCCATCATCGTACCGCCGACCAGAGTCTCGAAAGCAGAGAAGGCAAGGGTGTTCGCGCCTACACTGTAACGATTCGTTCCGTCGATCTCCCACTGCGCGTTGGTATTTGCGCCGTTCAATGTATCTGTTGTAGCGGCAGAGCCAACGAGCGTATTGATGTTATCGAACAGCGCGTCGTCATTGAAGCCAGCGAAGCCATCGGTGTTGCCAAGTCCGGTCAATGCAACATCACGTCCGATTGTGTTCGGCGCAAAGGTCAGGGAGTCGGTACCCATGCCACCGTTGATAGTGCCGATGAGGGCTGCCCCATCGCTGAAGGTGAAGATGTCATCACCTGCATTGCCGTAGATGTTGACGCTCTGCGTGCCGTTGATGGTGAAGGTGTCGCTCGCGCTGCCGCCGTATACATTCTCAACCGATGTGCCGCTGTATGTTGCGGTGTCCCCGCCACTTGTAACAATGACGCTACTCAGCGTGACGTTGAGCGAAGTCGAGATCGCTGAGAAGTCCATCGTGTCGTTGCCTTCATTCGCATTCTCGATAATCGTGTCGCTACCCCACACTGCGGTGAAGATGTAAGTGTCATCACCGATGCCGCCGCTCAGTATGTCGTCCCCGCCGTTGCCATTGAGGATATTGTTACCCGCATCGCCGGTGATGCCGTCGTTGCCCGCGCCACCGTTGACGTTTTCAATTCCGTTCACCGCGCCCGTAACAGCGTGCGCCGTTTGCGTTGAGAGATCAACTGTGACCGATGTTGTGTATGCACTGTAGTCGAGCGTGTCGGTGTTTGCGCCGCCATTGATGTCGCCGTTCAGTGTCGCGTTATTGGCAAACACAAAGATGTCATCGCCTGCATTGCCGTTGAGCGCGAATGTCTGTGCGCCGCTCAGGTTGAAGGTGTCGTTGCCGCTGCCGCCGTTCAACAATTCAAAGTTCGAGAAGGTTAATGTCTCGGTGCTGACATACTGCCAATTACCAACATTCAATTGCCAAACGCTGGATGCATTCATTCCAGTGAGAACATCACCGTTGACAGCAGAACCGATGAGAGTGTTGATGTTCTTGAACTCACCGCCGATGCTGGCTTCGATTCCGTTGAAGCCGTCCACTGCGCCGAGTGAGGTGAGTGTGACGTTGCGCGGCGTGATGTAGCTGCTCAGATCAAGTGTGTCATTACCCGCGCCGCCACTGGCATTGCCAATCACGCTCACGCCATCTTGGATGACAAAGTTGTTGCCGAAATTTCCACCAACGAAATTCTCAACGCCGTTCACCGTGACCAAGTTTCCGCCGCTTGCCGCAGTGATGCCGCCTGCGCCAAAGGTGAAAGTGATCGTGCCGGTTACATTCGTCACAGCAGAGAAATCGAGCGTGTCGTTGCCACTGCTATCAATAATTATGTCGTTGCCCCAACCATCGCGGAAGATGTAAGTGTCGTCGCCGCCGCCGCCGATCAAAATATCATTGCTCGTTCCGGCATACAGAACGTTGTTACCGCCATCACCAGTGATGGTGTTGAGACCGGAGCCGCCGGTGATCACTTCAATGTTGCTAATGCCATTGGTGCCGGTGGCGGTTCCAGCAGCGATGTTCACTGTCACAGTAGCAGTGTAAGCGCTGTAGTCCAGAGTGTCTGTGCCTGCGCCGCCGTTAATCGTTCCGTTGAATGTTGCGCCATCGGCGAAGGTGAAGGTGTCGTTGTCCCCGCCGCCGATGAGCGATTCGAATCCGCTCAATGCGGCAGTGTTCACGCCGACAACAACCTGAGTGCTGCCGACTCCCAAAAGCCAACTGCTCGCCACGCTTGCGCCGGTGAGTGTGTCGGCGTTGGTTGAACCACCGATGATTATATTGATATTGTTGAAGCCGCCGCTGATCGCCGACTCGGTTCCGTTGAAGCCATCGGTGCCGACTGAAGTCAGCACTACGGCGCGCGCGGTGGTGAATGAGGTAAATGTTAGGGTGTCAGAGTCGGCGCCACCGTTGATCGCGCCGTTCCACACGAGTCCATTTGTCAACGTGAAGACATCATCACCCGTGCCACCGATCAGATTTTCAATCGCCGAGAAGTTCAACGTGTTACCGCTGACATACTGATTACTGCTCACTGATAACTGCCAACTATTTGTTGCATTTGTGCCAGTGAGGCTATCTGTTCCGTTGCCGCCGACGAGCGCGTTGATGTTAGCGAAGTTGCCGCCCGCCGCCGTGCCGTTGAATCCATCTGCACTTCCAATTGAAGTCAACACGATGGCGCGCGATGTTGTGTTGCCAACAAAGGTCAACGTGTCGTTGCCGCCAAGTCCATCGGCGGTGCCAGAAAGTGTCCCACCATTGGCGAAGGCAAAGGTGTCATCGCCCGCGCCGCCGGTGAGATTCTCAAAAGCAGAGAAGGTGAACGCGGCGACGTTGCCGGCATTCGCGCTAGTGATGTTGAAAGTATTCGTAGCGTTGTAAGCGATCAACGTGTCGGTGTTGCCGCTGCCAATCACGCCGACGATGTTGGTGAATGTTCCGCCGAGTCCGGTGGCGGCAGAAGTTTGTAGATTGAGCGTGACCGATGATCCATAACTGCTGTAATCAAATGTGTTCACGCCCGCGCCGCCGTCGAGAGTGCCGGGCAAGAGTCCCGCGCCGGTGAAGACAAAGGTGTCGTTGCCTGTGCCACTAATAATGTTTTCGATATTGCTCGCGCTGTGTGTGACGGCGATGTTTGTGCCAGTGACATTCAAGCTGCCGAATGTAAACGTAAGACTGACGGTGACGGCAGAGAAGTTAAGTGTGTCTGTGCCTTCGCCAACGTTTTCGGTCAGCGTGTCGGTGCCAGAGTTGTTCGCAAAGATGTAAGTGTCATCGCCCGCGCCGCCACTCATCGCATCGTCACCCGTGCCGCCAATGAGCGTATCGTCGCCGCCGTTGCCGTTGAGCGAGTCGTTGCCGTTGTTTCCGGTGAGCGTGTTATTTTGCGCGTCGCCAGTGATCGAGTCATTACTACTGCCGCCGATGATGTCGCGGATGTTGCTCACGCTCGTCACGCCCGTCGCCGTGCCAGAGGTGAGATTCACGTTGACGCTCGTTGTGTAGGCGCTGTAGTCAAGTGTGTTCACGCCACCCGCGCCATTCAACACGCCATTCGTCAGCAGCGCGCCATTGCTAAAGATAAAGTTGTCATCCCCCGCGCCGCCTGTCAACCGCTCGACAGCAGAGAAGTTGAACGCGCCGTTGACGTTGCCCACGCTCGTGCCAGTGATGTTGAATGTATTGCCCGCATCGAGTCCAATAATCGCATCCAGTGTTGACGGGGAGCCGACAACGGCAACGATGTTCGCAAACGTTCCGCTCAAACCTGTGACGGTTGAAGTTTGCAAGTTGACGGTGACAGGACCCGTTGCGCCGGAGAAGTCGAGCGTGTTCGTTCCCGCGCCGCCGTTGATCGATCCATTGAACGTGGCGTTGGCGACGAATGTGAAAGTGTCATTATTTGTGCCGCCATTAAGCATCTCAAAGCCAGCAAAGTTTAATGAGCGCGCGTTGCTACTATATGTTGCGCCACTCAACGTGAACCGCCAATCGCTAACCACATTCAAACCAGTCAAAGTGTCCGATGCCGCGCCGCTGCCAACAATGGATGAGAAATTCTGGAAGCCACCGCCGACTGCTGCCGTTGTGCCATTGAAGCCGCTCACACTGCCGACTGAAGTCAGCACTACGGTGCGCGCTGTGGTGTAAGTCGCAAAGTCCAACGTGTTCGCGCCGCCCTTGCCGTCAACGTATCCGGCTAACGCTGTGCCATTCGTGAAAATAAATCTGTCATCGCCCGCGCCACCGATGATATTTTCAATGACGCCCGCAAACGGCGCATCCACAGTGAAGGTGAGATTAGTTGTGCGCGATGAGAAGTCAAACGTATCGTTGCCTTCACTCGTTTGCTCGATCACCGTATCATTTCCAGAATTGTCGCCGAAGACATACACATCGTCGCCTGCGCCGCCGATGAGCGTGTCTACGCCCGCGCCGCCGGTGAGTGTGTTGTTTTGTGCGTTGCCAATCAGCATGTCGTCGTAATCGCTACCTATCACGTTCTCGATGTTGAGCAATGTGTCATTGCCGATGGATGTTCCGTTGGCGATGCCTAAGGTGAGATTGACAAACACCGCCGCGCTACTTCCACTGTAATCCACCGTATCGATTCCTGCGCCGCCGTCGAGGGTGTCATCGCCGCCCAAACCTATTAACGTATCGTTGCCA
>Ga0082335_1008219_pt1 | contig 12029 bp, 12 predicted proteins | sample Subgrocontami58m_FD_72375 | JGI IMG/M metagenome (GOLD analysis project Ga0082335, IMG submission 72375) | Subsurface groundwater microbial communities from S. Glens Falls, New York, USA - GMW37 contaminated, 5.8 m (SPADES assembly) (version 2) ...
GAGTTTACTCATTTGGGCATCTTGCAAACTCACATTTTTGTCCTGTTCTTCCAACATAACTACCATCAGGACAACTCTTGGCTTCCATCGTACAAAAAACCTGCTCGTTTTTATTTATTTTTGAGGAAATAAAGTAATATGTCGCAAAAGCCGATGCAACAACAATAACAAACGCAATAAAAAGATAATAAAATACTTTATTCATTTGATTAAGTTTATCAGATTTGTTGCCTAATTTAGCTTTCACTGGTAGAATATAAAACAGCGTTTTTATTTTTTTTGGGCCCGTAGCTCAACCGGCAGAGCAGTAGCCTTTTAAGCTATTGGTTGAGAGTTCGAGTCTCTCCGGGCTCACCGCGTCAAACGCGGTTTCACACCTTGTTAAAGTAGGCTTTGATTATTTTTCTTTCTCGCTCTTCTGATATTAATGGTACGAAATTAAATAAATCTAAACGTAAGCATAAATCAAGGTCTTCTTTTGGAAATTCTGGTTGTTTAGGATCTAAAAACCTTTCCACTCCTTTGTGCTTAATTAACTTTTTCTTTATTAAGTTAATATCGATTATTCTTCCATTTAATTTAGCTATAACAAAATCAGCAAACATTTCGTCCTCACTTCCCTTACCGTCCATTGCTACTAACGAAAGTTGTTTAATATCCTTGTTTTTAACATAATCAACTATTGCGGTTAAAACCGGAAAGCTTCCGAAAATAATTCTATTGGCTTTTTGTGCCGCTAAAATTCCCTGCGTCCCAAAAGAAGATCTATGAACAATAATCCTATTCTTTAAGTCAGCGTGTTCTAGTTCTGATGGTGAATTTCCGAAGTCAAATCCAGGAATTTTATATCCATTTTCTTCCCCAACTAATAAGTAGTTTTTATTTTGTTTTTTTAAAATTAGAGCTTCTTCTTTAGTAGAAACCGGAATAATATACTTTGCTTTTTTAGCAAGAGTAAACGCGGCAACAGTTGCAGCTCTAAAAATATCGATAACAATAACCAAACCTGTTGCTTTTTTTGCGCCATCTATTCCGTAGAATTTATCATGTCTCATACTACTTTTTTATCTCAAAAGTGTCAAATATTTCGTTTGGTGTCTCCCAATTTTCTTCAGTCCATGAAACAACAGCTGTTGAAGGGCTTTTTTTTATCCTTTTAATCATATTTTTAATATCTTCTTCTTCTCCTTGAAGTAAGACCTCTACTTCATCATTATTGTTTTTTACCCAGCCTTTTACTTTTACAAATTTTGATTGGTATTTTACCCAAGCTCTAAATCCAACACCAATAACATTACCACTAACTAAAACTCTTGCCTGTTTAAGCATAAAATAAGCCTTATATTAAAAATCATAAATTATAAGTTCCAAGCTCCAAATAAATTCAAAATATAAAATGACCCATTGTCATTCCCGCGAAAGCGGGAATCCAGAGCTGGATCCCCGATCAAGTCGGGGATGACCACTGTTTTTTAATTTTAAATTTAGAGTTTATTTGTTATTTGTAATTTAGTATTTAGAATTTTATTCTATAACGCTTTTTTCTTCGTCAGAGGATATTACTTTAAATCCAACGTGAGATTGTCCTGCAAAAAACAACCCTTCACCAATTCCTGCAGATAAAAGATAATGCTTTTCGCCATTTGTAAGATAAAAAGTTTTAGTTAACTGATCAATTGCAGCTGCAGATTGTTTGAGTAAAATCTGGAGACTTGAATTTGTAATAATGGCTCTTCCTTCGTTTGTGGCAATAAAGTCTTCAACATCTTGTGTAATTGTTGTCAACCCTAACATATATTTTCTCGCTCTTTTTGCAAAACTAAAAAGATAACTTCCTGAATCTTTGTTTTTAATGAGATACCATGCCTCATCTACAATTAATACTCTTTTTCTTTTATCCCTCCTTATTTTATTCCAAATAAAGTCTAAAACAATATACATTGCAACAGGTCTTAGATTTTCTTCCAAATCTCTTATACCAAATACTGTAAATTTATTTTTAATATCAAAATTTGATCTTTCATTAAATATTCCTGCTGCTGACCCTTTGACAAATTTTTCAAGTCTATCTGCCATCTCACGCGATTCGTCTGTCTCCATTCCTAAAAATACTTTATATAAATCCTCAAGTAGAGGAGGCTCGTTTTTAAATGTTTGCGGATCTTGAGAAATATTTTTTAGTTTATATGTTGTTACAAGGGCTCTATCAAGAAGCGCGTCTTGGGCTGGGGTAAGATCTCCCATTATGACCCTCATCAATGAATGAAGGTCAAGAATTTTGTTTTGAAGTTCGTCTGGTTCTGGGTTGTCTTTAGTTAAATCAAAAGGATTTATTTTAAATTTTGCACTTGATGAAAATTCAACAAATTCACCACCTACAGATTCTGTTAGTTTTTTATATTCGTTTTCCGGGTCAATAATTATGACATCAACCCCCATCATTAAAAGTCTTAAAGTTTCAAGTTTAACAAGAAAACTTTTACCGCCGCCTGATTTACCAAGGATTACCGAGTTTGCGTTTTCAAGAGTAAATCTGTCAAAGATTATTAAACTGCCATCATGCTCATTTAATCCATATAGGACGCCGTCATTTTTCGTCAGAGACGCTGTTGAAAATGGGAAAGTCATTGCAAGCGATGTTGAATCCATATTCCTCCAAACGCCAAGTTTGTCATAAAAAAGAGGCAGTGTTGATTTATAACCTTCTTCCATTTGTAAAGTTGCTTTTCTTGAAATAATAAGAAGAGCTGAAAGAGACGACTCAACTTGTTTTGTAATTTGCTCTAATTCCTCAAGCGAATTTGCCGGAATAGTAATATAAAGTCCGAATTGAAAAAATCTTTCCGCTCCTTTTGCTAATTCTGCTTGGAGACCCATTGCATCATCAAGGGCTACTTGAACAGAAGGATCTACAATCCTTCCGTCTTTAATATCGTTTTCAATTGTTGCTTCCATTTCGGCAATTTTTCTTTTTAAATCTTCCATAACATCTTTTGATTCTGTAGGATAAATAAACATAGAAGTGTAAAGAGCTCTATCAAAAGATATTAAAGAATGCAGCCAGTTTGGCGATACATATCTTGGGTATCCGGCTACATAAAGAGTTCTATAAAATTTATTGTCAATTTTTATGTGATTAAAGTCTATTTCTGCATATGAGGGGGCTATCAAATCTTTTATTCCAAACCCTCCTTGATTTAATTTGTCTGCATAAGATTCGATTTGAGCTAGGTTATTTTGATTATTGTTGGAATTATAAAGGCTATAAAAAAGTTCTACAATTTTTTGTTTTTGGAGAGTAGTCGCTTTCAAACCGATTTTATTTAAAAGCCGCAGTAAGTGGTCTCTTTTTGGATATAAAGAAAGCTTTGCTCTTCCTATAATATAATCGTTAGTGAGCTTCTGTATGCTCTTTACAGCTCCCATTTCATAAGGTGAAAATGGAATTGCAAAATAAAAATTTTTTTCTAGAACTTCTGATTTTTTAACTGTTGATTTTATAAAGTTTTTATAACTATCTAGCCTTTTTTTCATAAAGTCCTCTGTTTGATTTTTAATTTTTTCGTCGATTAGATTTAAATATGTAGAAATGTCTGTTTTTTTTGAAATAATCAGTATTTGAACAGGAAAAGAAAGTGAATTTAACAGTTTCCCATAAGAGCTGATTATCGCATCTTGCTCTTCTTGTGCAAGTAACCAATAATTCACTGTGCCAACCTCTATGATAAGAGCGGCCGACTTGTCTCTCATTAATACAATGTCTTCCTTTATCTCGTCGATTTCGATAAAGTCTTGTGTTGTGGCTTTAATTGGTGGGGTTTTTGTACTTCGTGGCATTTAAATAAGCTCCTTTGAAAAAAACTCAAATGGTTTAGAGTTTTGTTCTTTTAAGTTAATTTTTATTTTATCAAACACATGTTTATTGTTTGGATCTTTAATTTCAACGTCATATAAACCTTCTGGTAAATTATTGTACGACTCAAAAATTCCATTGGAATTAGTTTTCAAAAGCCTTAAAGGATTATTATTTTGATCATTAATATAAATAAGAATACTTGGCAAAGGCATTTGCTTTCTATTTTTTAAAACTCCTTTTAAAAAAGGTATTTTTACTGTATGGTTTGGGACTTCCTTGATAGCTGGACTGTTATTTATGTTCAAATTTTTTGGTATAGGTAAATCAAGGGCTTGTTTTATATCTTCTTTTCTTTTATTGTCTATTTGTGCAACTATATTATTGCCGGTTTTTTTATTTTGTGATAAATATTGAGCAAGCTTTTGATTTGATTCTAAATGAGATTTTGCAATGTCTTGTGAAACAGGTGTTTGATTTATTTGTATTATACTTTGAGCCCCTGATTTTTGATAATAGTATTGTGTAGGATAAATTATTCTTTTAATAAAGTTTTTTATATATACATCAAGCGGTCTGTCGTTTATTGGAAGAAATGCAAGGGCTACTCCCATAAAAGCAACGATAAACGCAAGCAATATATTTACAATAGGGATTGGGAAAAGACTTAATACAACATAGGCTATTGGTAAAAAAACAACTAAGTAAATAAATTGCTTAAGAGTCATAAAACCAATTAGTTTGAATTCAAAGGTGGTAATTTGTCGAGGTACTGGGTGTTGTTCCATAATATAAACAGTATAGCAATTATTTATTAATCAATTAATGTGTTATGTTCCAAAACAAATAGCTCGATACCGAATTTATTTACTTAGTGGGAGCCCTCCGCTTAAGTTAAGCCTTTAGTTGTCCCAAAGCGTAAAGTAAATTGGTATCTTCGCTATTTACTATCCATTGTTAATTGACGGGTGGCAAGAAAGAAGGGTTCCCGACACGCGCGCAGATCACAGCATCTGTGTCGAGCACTGGCGGGAAGGAATTCTTGACAGGACCCGTCAAAATATTATGTTTCTAGCTAATTAAATAAGTTTATCTATAAGTAACGGGCTTAGCTTTTTGAGGAAGAATTAGGCTTAACCTTCTAAGTCTTTTATTGATTCTTTCAATATAAGCTTTTACCTTTTGCCCTATTTTAAACTCTTCTTCACCAGAAAGTTTACTTGAATGAATAAGCCCTTCAATTCCAGGTTCAAGTCGTACAAAATATCCGTATTTTTCTTTTCTAACAATCTCTCCATCAACTTCTTTATCTTTCTTATATTTTTTTTCAATATCATTCCACGGATCGTAAGAAAGTCTCTTTATTGATAGGTTAAGCTTCATGTCAATATTGTTTTTTTCAACAACTTCACTTTCTATAATATCTCCTTGTTTGGCATAGGTTGAAACATCTAAAACTTTTTCCCACGACAGTTCTGAAATGTGAATTAATCCCTCAACTCCTTCTACCTCGCAGAATATCCCAAATTCAGATACTCCAAGAACTTTGGTTTTGTATTTTCCACCAATTTTTATTTTGTCAAATCTCTTTTTAAGGTCTTTTTGAGAAATATTAAGAGCTGCTGCTTTTTGAGAAACAACAAGCCTATTTTTTTCCCTATCAACTTCAAGAACTTTTACTTTTATCTTTTTACCCTCAAGGTCAGCAGGATTATTAAGGTACTCTTCTGTAAGTTGGATTTTAGGAATAACCCCTCTTATTCCCATAAACTCCACAAAAACCCCTCCCTTACCATAATAACCGCATAAAACATCCATATTTGTTTCCTTTTCCTTTTTATCTATAAGTATGTCCCACTTTCCTTTGTCAAAAAACTTCTGCATTGATACTACTGGGTATCCGTCTTTTGATTCTTCAGAAACAATCCTAACTCTTACCATGTCTCCTTCTTTTAAGTAGGGTAGGTAAGTACCAACCTCCCTAACCTCTCTTTCACCAAGAGCCGCATTAGCCTTTGCCCCTATATCAAATAAAATTCCCTTTTTTGACAAAGATATTATTTTAGCCTCTATTTCTTCTCCTTTTTTAATTCTGGGAAGTTCTCGAGTTTTAAGAAGAGCTTCCATTGGATTAGTAGAAGTAGTTTTTGCTTTCGACATTAATATATTATTCCTTCCGCCAAGCTATTCTTAGTGAGCTACAAATATACCATATATGCGGCTAAAAGTAAAAAGAATAAATTAAAAAACTGACTAATCAATACCTATAATGTTGAAAATATAATTTTACTGTGTTATATTATGGGTTATTATGTCTACTTATGTCTATGCGTCGTTAATTGATAAATTTGTAGTTGGTCTTAAAGACCAAAACAAGTCTTCGTTTACTATAGTGGCCTATAAAAAAGACCTTGAACAGTTTGCAGGATATCTATCATCAAACGATCTTAATGATATAAGAGATGTAAAAAAAGAAGAGATATCAGGATTTATAAATAAGCTCGTATCAGAAAGTTATTCAAAAAAATCAGCCTCAAGAAAGCTTAATTCAATTAGAACTTTTTTTAGATATTTAAAAAATGAAAAAATAATCGATCAAAACCCATCACTTGATGTCACACATCCTAAATATATACAAGCACCGCCAAGGATTTTCAGCAAATTGGAATATAGGGCTATAAGAGACGTTGCAAAAGAAAACCTTAGAACATATGCAATGGTAGAAATTCTTCTCCAGACAGGAATTAGAATTGGTGAGTTAACAAATATTTGCGTATCAGACGTTAAAGAAACTTCACTTAATATAAGGCCTTATGGGAAAACTCCTGCGAGAGAAGTCCCTTTAAACATCGCTGTAAAAAAAGCTGTTGAGGATTATTTAAAAACAAAAAGTGGTGGAAAAAGCACTCAAACAGAAGCTCTGGAGGAGTTTTTATTTACTACAAGAACTCGTAGGCCTCTTCTTGTTAGAAACATTAGACAAATTATAACAAGGTGTTTTCGTGAAGTTGGAATAGAAGACGCGACGGTTAACGACTTTAGAAACACTTTTATAGCACACCAGTTAATCAATGGCTACTCTATAGACTATATTGCCAAACTTGTGGGTCATAAAAGGCTTTCTTCTACGGAGAGATTTTTAAATCTGGTTAAGGAACCAACCAATAAGAACGAGAAGCTTGAAGCTCTATAATCTTTCTACTGCCCACTTATTCTAATAGGCATAATTATATGGAGAAAGTCTTTTTTTCCTACCTCTTTAAAAATAACTGGAGCATCGGGCCTTAAAATTTCAATGCTTATTTTTTTTGATTTTACGTTATTTAAAAAGTCAAATACAAACCTAAAATTAAACGCAACTTTTTGATCTTCTCCAACAACCTCTGCCTCTTGATATGCGCTACTACCAGAAGGTCCGCCGTCGGTCTTTGGACTAAAATAAACTCCATCTTTTTTAATTTCACAAATAATAATATTTGAATATTCTCTTGCAAAAACAGCTACTCTTCTAATTTTTTGCAAAAATTCTTCTCTGTCAAAAATAATTTTTGTTTTGCTTTCTGTAGGAATTACTTTTTCAAAAACCGGAAAGTCTCCTTCAATAAGTCTTGAATAAAGTTCGCAATCGCCAATTTTGAACATTACTGTTTTTTCTTCTTCTGAATAATATTGAGTAATTTCTTTTTCTTCTTTTGATTCTTTTAAAACCTCCTCCAAAAACCTCCCAGGAATCAACATTTCAAAAACATCTGTTTCTTTTTCTCCTCTAACCAACGATAGTCTAAACCCGTCTGTTGAAACCATAATAAATTCATTGTCTTGGCTAAGAAATTTAATTCCAGTAAGCGCTGGTCTTGATTCGTCTGTTGAGGCTGAAAAAAGAACCATTGGTAGGTTTTTGGTTAAAAATTGTGTGTTTATTTTTTGTGGGCTTTCTTTGTTTGTTTTTGGAAGAGCAGGAAAGTCTGCCGCTTCAATTATAGGAAAGGCTCCTCTGTCTTTTTCTTTTGTTATTACAAGTTGGTTGTTTTTAATTTCGATTTCTATTTTTCCTGCCTCTAAAAAAGAAAGGTATTCAATAAGGGTTTTTGGTTCTATAATAACTCTAAGGGTTCCCTCTTCTTTGATTTTTATTGTTTTGTGAAAGTACAGGTTTAAGTCTGTTGATATTATATGGAGCAGTTTGTTTTCTGCTTTTATTAAAATTCCTTGGAGGTGGGTTGTTGTTGTAAACTTGCTAATTGTAAACCTTGACGCGAGTGCTATTGCATTTTGAAATGTGTCCTTATCGATTAGTATATTCATATAGTAGTATTAGGGACTGGGGATAAGTGTATAAAAAAACATTTGTATTTTCAAGACAATTAAAAACCCAATTTTTGTATTGTTTAATCTTTGTGGAAAGCATGTTTATTACTTAAACGAACTTATTATTCTATCAACCTCTTGTTTAAACACAGAGTCTTTTATCATTGTTGCCCCAACCCTTTCAACTCCGTACATAATAGTTGTATGGTTTTTCCTTTTTAATATATATGCTATTTCCTCAAATTTTAGACCAAGTTCTTTTCTTAATAAATACATTGCGACTTGACGAGGGTGAGCAATATTTTCAGACCGCCCAGATCCCTTAATATGAGATAGCTTAATATTAAAATAAGAACAAACAGTTTTTATTACGTCAGACGGGCTTATTTTTTTTATTATATTTTCTTGTTCGCGCGAAAAATATGACTCAACAATACCAATGTTTATTTTTCCATCAGTCAAAAGCGCCTTTGCGCATATTGACAACAGAGTCCCTTCAAGCTCTCTTGAATCTAAAACCTGGTCCGCAATTATTTTAGCAACATCAATATCAATAGGTATGTTTTTTTCACGCGCCTTAATAAGAAGAATTGCGGTTCTAAGCTCAAAATCAGGTTTTTGAATATCAACAGTTAGCCCCCCAGAAAATCTCGATCTTAATCTGTCCTGTAGGTCTTTTATTTCTTTTGGTGGCCTGTCTGACGTAAGTATTATTTGCCCTCCTGAAGAAACAATGGTGTTAAATGTATGAAAAAACTCTTCTTGAACTGTTTTTTTTCCAGCTATAAATTGGATATCGTCAACAATAAGCAGGTCAAGCCACCTATATTTTCTTCTAAACCTGGGCGTGTTTTTTTCACGGATAGACTCAATCAATTCGTTCATAAATAGATCTCCAGGACAAAACAATACTTTTTTCCCTGGACTTGCTTCAAGATGCTTTCTTGCAATAGCCTGAGCCAGATGGGTTTTACCAACCCCAACACCTCCATATAAAAATAAGGGATTATATGCTCTAGACATAGACTTAACAACCGCTTGCGCGGCTGCGTATGCGACCTGATTTGACGAAGACACTGCAAAATTATCAAATCTATAGCTTTGATTAAGGCCAGATTTTGAAAAAACATCTTCTGTTGTAGGCTCAAACCTTAAGAGGGGCTCTTCCTTTTTCCTCTTCTTTGCCACAACAACAACTTCAATACCCATTTTCTTACTAGAGTATTCCGACAGCCTTTTTTCTATAATCGACGACCTTTTTTGTAACAGGATCACAAAACCAGAATTATCACAACCAAGCTTAATTTTACTGTCAGTTAGTTCAATAGGGGTTAGTTGTTTAACTATAGAGTATAGGGTTGGATTTTTTTCTTTTTCGTCGACAATGTGCTCTAAAAATCCATTCCAGTAAGATAATAACATATATTGTGGATAACTTATCCACAAATAATAAACATTTTCACAAAATCATGCAATACGCATTATATATATCCAAGTATGTATTAATATGTCAATAAACTTTTATGATATTATTAAAGCATGGAAAAATATGTTTTAGATACAAACCTTTTTTTTAATATGGAGCCTGGGCTTGGCATAGGGGGCAAAACAAATGAGGTTATTGAGGTAACCACAACAGCTCTAAGAAGGTTAAAAAAAGAAAATAAGAGGCAATTTTTAATGCCTCCAAGCATAGTAAAAGAGATAAAATCATTTTTTGAGGAAGAAACACAGCTTTTAAAAGAGTTTTTTGCAGAAATAACTATAAAATCTCCTAACATTACAGACACAATATTTCCCGCGAGCCTGTTTTATATTCTAGTTAAAGAAATAAGAGAAAGAAGTAGGCGAGGCTTAGAGGTGGCAGAAGATGAACTTTATAAAGCTGTTTCATCTTTGGCGCCTATTAAACTAGATAATAAAATGGATATTCAAATAAAAACAGGGCTTTTTACAAAAAGTCTAAGAGAAAGATATAGGCAATCAACAAGGACAAAGTTTTTAGACAGTGTGGCCGACCTAGACCTTATTGTATTAGCAAAAGAAGAAGACGCATATTTAATATCTACTGACGAAGGTGTTGTTGTTTGGGGAAGAAGATTTGGCGTAAAAGAAATGGACCCGGAAGTATTTGGCAAAATACTAACTAAGGGTTAATGCTGAATGGAGTATGGTTTTTTACCCCTTCGTTTTCGCCTTCTTCGTGCGGAACCAGCCTAGATAGCCAGTCAATAATTTTGTCAATTGTTGTTTTTGTCGGCTCATCCTGAAAGATTATACGTTTTGAGAGCTTTTGTATAACAACATCTTTAACCTCGTTGTTTGGTACGACTAAATATGTATGAAAATCATAAGGTGCATGTGTGACAAGGGTCAGTATTTCATATCCAAATCTTTTCGTAAAATAAAAATGATCAAGCGTCTCCCATCTTAGGCTTGTTCCAACTGTCTCGATTCCAAAACGCGTGATTTTATTTGAAATTTCAGACGGAGGAGTTACTGTGAAAACATAAAATATAAACATAAGAGCCCAAAGCGGAATTAATAGAATAATGTCTCCAAAAAAAACAATAATTAAAGACAAAAGAAGCGTCAGGGCAATATAAAATCGAATTATTTTTTGACTTCTTTTAATATAAGGTCGTAGAGGAGCTTTCCACGAATACAAAACCTGAGGATTTAAATTATTTTCCTGATCCATAGTTATATTCTTTACCTTTTATAGCAAAAAGTCAAGATAAGATAAGCTAATTGCTTTTTGACGGGTCCTGTCAAGAGTTTTCTTCCCGCCAGTGCTCGTCATTGTAGAAACAATGAACTGCGCGCGTGTCGGGATCCCTTCAACTCTTGCCACCCGTCAACGTAAGTTAGCTAAGAAGCGAAGATACCAATTTACTTTACGCTTTGGGACAACAGAAGACTTGACTTAAGCGGAGGGCTCCCACTAAGTAAATAAATTCGGTATCGAGCTTCTTGGAGTTGGGCTGGCATAGTAGTCTAGATGTTGAATTTTATATCCTATAATGTTATAATCACTGCTCATGGGAAACTTTAATAAAGTCTTGTCTTTTATATTAGGTCTTGTTGTAGTTATTGTATTTGTTATAGTCCTTAGCAAAAGGCTTAATCTTCAAAGCAAATTTATTCCATTTGGAAACAATCCAACCCCTACTCCAAAGGCAAAAGAAGTTAAAGAAATTGTAAAAAAAGAACCAGAAATTAAATTTTCAGAGCCAACAGAAATTAAAACAGAAGAAGTTGTAGTTGAAACATCAAATAATGTTCAAAATATACAATCAATTCCAGAAACTGGGCCCAGCACATCTCTTCTATATATTTATTCTTCAGCCGGAGCACTTGGAATTTTTCTTAGAAGATTTAAAAAATAATCGTTGTTAGGCTATAATGAAAGTTATGGCCAAACGACTTTTTTCCTTTGTTTTCTGCATTTTATTATTAATAGGAGCCGTATTTATAGTACGAGCAGATGAGCTTGACGATATAACAAAAGAACTGGACTCTCTTAAAAAAGATCTCCAAGATAAAGAAGGCAACTTCCAAAATCTAAATAAACAGCTTGATGACATAAGAGCAAGAGTTGTATTTGTTGAGACAGAAATCGTAAAAAAAGAAAAAGAAGTAAGAATTGGCGAAGCGGTGCTGTCATATCAAAGGGATTTACTAAATGAAAGGGCAAGGTCGTACTATAAAAACATAAATAAAAATGCGATTTCTATCATTAATCTTTTAACTTCTGAAAACCTATCACTATCTCTCCAAAATTTTTTCTATCAAAAAACAGTTGTTGATCAGGACAGAAACGCAATAACAAAAATTGTTTTATATATAAAAAATCTTGAACTAAAAA
>Ga0082335_1008220_pt1 | contig 12028 bp, 14 predicted proteins | sample Subgrocontami58m_FD_72375 | JGI IMG/M metagenome (GOLD analysis project Ga0082335, IMG submission 72375) | Subsurface groundwater microbial communities from S. Glens Falls, New York, USA - GMW37 contaminated, 5.8 m (SPADES assembly) (version 2) ...
ACATACGCAGATCCATGACACTTTGCTCGGTCCAGGGCATCGGGGTTACCTCCGGATGCCGAGCTTCCGCTGTTACCCATGTGCCCGGTCCAAAGTGTTACCTATGTGCCCGGTTTGTACCCCCCAAACCCCGCGAGGGCTTCGCCCTTCGAACCCACCAGGGGCACGGCCCCTGGACTGCGATCGGTTGGGTCAGGGAAGAAAGGGGGCCAACCATGGCGTTTCAACATCCGTGTCGGCCCCATTTCATCCCTGACCCAATAAATGGCATCCAAGGCCCAGCCTTGGTGGGGGTCGAGGGGGCAAAGCCCTTCGCGGGGTTTGGGGCAGCGCCCCAGGGCTTGCTTTCCTTCACCCAATTCCCATGAAAACAAACCGCGCTGGTACGGTTTCAGCCTTCCAACTCCTCCCGCAGCATTTCCAGCGCCAACCATTGTTCCTCCGCCGCGGTCAGTTCGGTCTGTGCCGCTTGCAGTGCCTTGGTTGCCGCCTTGAACCGATCGGGCTTGCGGGCGTACAGGTCGGGATCGGCAAGCTCGCCGTTCAGGCGAGCGAGATCGGCTTCCAGGCTGGCGATTCGGGCGGGCAGGGTTTCCAACGCGTGCTTGTCCTTGAAGGTCATCCGCCGGTTGGCCGGCGCGCTCCGCGCCCGCAGCTCCGCTGCCTTCGCCTTGGGCGCCGCCGTGGCACCGGCGCGCGCCGGACCGCGCTGGGCCAGCATGTCGGAATAGCCGCCGGCATACTCGGTCCAGGTGCCATCACCGTCGGTGGCCATGACGGATGTCACCACGCGATCCAGGAAGTCGCGGTCGTGACTGACCAGCAGCACGGTGCCGGCGTAATCGGCCAGCCGCTCCTGCAACAATTCAAGCGTTTCCAGGTCGAGATCGTTTGTCGGCTCATCCAGGATCATCAGGTTGGATGGGCGGGCAAAGGCGCGTGCCAGGGTCAGCCGGCCGCGCTCTCCCCCGGACAGGACGCCGACCTGCGTGTTGGCCTGTTCGGGGCCGAACAGGAAATCCTTCATGTAGCTGACGACATGACGGGATTGGCCGCCGACCATCACCGTATCGCCACCCCCCTCGGCCATCGCCTGGGCCAGGGTCTGGGTCGGGTCCAAGGTTTCCCGGCGTTGGTCCAGGGTAACGAATTGCAGGTTGGTGCCCGGCTTGACCTCGCCGGTGTCGGGGGGGAGAACGCCGGTGAGCATGTTGAGCAGGGTCGTCTTGCCGGCCCCGTTCGGCCCGACAATGCCGATACGATCACCGCGCATGACGCGGGTGGAAAACGGACGCACCACGACTCTGTCACCATAGGTTTTGCTGATGCCATCGGCGATGATGACCAGCCGGCCGGACAGATCGGCCTCGGACGCCGCCATGCGGACATTGCCCTGGGCGCCGCGCTGTTCCTTTCGTTTCTTGCGCAGCGCGTGCAGGTCGGCCAGGCGTTTCTGGTTGCGTTTGCGACGAGCAGTGACTCCGTAGCGGAGCCAGTCTTCTTCCATGGCGATCTTGCGGCCCAGCTTGTGGCGCTCGGTCTCCTCCTGTTCCAGGACGTCGTCACGCCAGGCCTCGAAATGGGCGAATCCCTGGTCCAGTTGGCGGGTGATGCCGCGGTCCAGCCAGACGGTGGAGCGGGAAATCCGTTCCAACAGGCGCCGGTCATGGCTGATCAGCACGATGCCGGAGCGCAGGCCGGCCAGTTCGCGTTCCAGCCACTCGATACCAGGCAGGTCCAGGTGGTTGGTGGGTTCGTCCAGCAGCAGGATATCGGGCTCGGGCGCCAGGACACGGGCGAGCGCGGTGCGGCGGGCCTCCCCACCCGAGAGGGTTTCCGGGTCCTCGGCGCCGCTCAGGCCGAGCTGTTGCAGCAGGTAGGTGGCGCGATGCCGGTCGCCGGCGGCGCCGTCGCCGAAGCCGGCCTCGACATAGTCCAGGGTGGTGGCGAACCCGTCGAAATCGGGTTCCTGCGGCAGATAGCGGATGGTGGCGCCGGGTTGGGCGAAGCGGCGTCCGGTGTCGGGCTGGATCAGGCCGGCGGCGACTTTCAGGAGCATGGACTTGCCGGAGCCGTTGCGCCCGACGAGGCAGACGCGGTCGCCGGCGGAGACAGCCAGGGCGGCACCGGCCAGCAACGGCGCGGTGCCAAAGGTCAGGCCGATATCCTGGAGCGTGAGGAGGGGTGGTGGCATGGCGGGGCGGATAGCACTTTTGTCCGCGGTTCGCACCTGACGGTGAGCGAGGACCGGATCCCGGTTCCGGCCCATTCGACGGTCACAGGTCGCCGAACCAGGGTTCCGCGCTGAGCCAGGTCCGATCCGTACACCACCTCCCGACGGCAATTCCCGACGGCAACATTGCCTCCGGGCAGGCTGTCGGGCATTGGACGGTCTCTCCAGACAGCATTCAGGGGGACAGACGATGGCAAACCCGGCTCGGACAGGATCGGCCGCACCATTGGGGCGACCGCGGGGCATTATCCGAACACTGGTAACGATAGTGTGCGCCACCCTGCTGGCCAGCGCCGCCCAAGCCGCCGACACACTTCGCCTGGGCCTGCTGCGGACCCTGTCTCCCGCGCCGTTCTACATCGCGCAGGAACGCGGCTATTTCCGCGACCAGGGTATCGACGTCGCCTTCACCTTCTTCCAGGCGGCGCAACCGATCGCGGCGGCGGCGGTTTCCGGCGATATCGATGTCGGCGTCACGGCCTTGACCGGCGGGTTCTTCAACCTGGCGGAGAAAGGCACGCTCAAGGTCATCGGTGGTGCATTGCACGAGGAGCGAGGCTACCAGGGATCGGCCATCCTGGCCTCGAACGCGGCCTATGCGGCGGGTTTGACGTCATTGGACAAGCTGCCCGGGCATTCGGTGGCGATCACCCAGTACGGCTCGTCTTTTCATTACATGATCGGGCGTATTGCCGAGGCGAAGGGCTTCGACGTCAAGACCGTCACCCTGCGCCCAGTGCAGCAGATCGCCAACATGATCGCCGCGGTGGGCAGCGGGCAGGTCGATGCGACGATCGCCATCGCCTCGCAGGCCAAGCCGATGGCCGATGCGGGTCAGGCGCATATCCTGGGGTGGGCGGGGGATATCGTGCCCTACCAGATCACCGCCTTGTTCACGACGACCGCCATGACCACTCAGAAACCCGAGCTGTTGCACCGCTTCGCCAAGGCCTACCAACGCGGCGTGGCGGATTACCGGCACGCCTTCCTGCGGCTGGACCCGCAGGGCAAGCCGATCGCCGACGCCGCCACGGACGCCGCCATTCCCGCCATCACCGCCTATGTCTTCACCGGCGATCCTGACGCACGCGCGAAAATCCTGCAGGGTGTCGGCTATTACGACGAGGGCGGCGCGCTGGATGTCGCCGACGTGATCGAGCAGATCAAATGGTTCCGCGCTCAGGGCCTGGTGAAGGGCGACACCGATCCAGCGTCCATGATCGACGCGCGCTTCCTGCCGACCCGATGACCGCCGGCCTGCGTCTGGTGCTGGACAGGGTCGGCCATGCCTATGACGACCTGACGGTTGTGGACGATATTTCCCTGGTCGCCGAACCGGGTGCGGTCACGGTCCTGGTCGGCCCATCGGGCTGTGGCAAGTCGACCCTGTTGGGGATCATGGGTGGGCTGCTGTCGCCATCCAACGGCACGGTGCGGTGCCAGGGTGACGTGGCCGCGGACTGCCTGAACGCGTTGACCTATGTGTTCCAGGATTTTGCCCTGCTGCCTTGGCGCTCGGTCGCCGGCAATGTCGCGCTGGTGCTGGAGGGACGGCTGTCACGCGCCGACCAGGCGGACCGCGTGCGGGAGGTGCTGGCGCTGACCGGTTTGACCGCATTTGCCGATGCCTGGCCGCGGCAACTGTCCGGCGGCATGCGCCAGCGGGTCGGCATCGCGCGCGCCCTGGCCGTGCGCCCGGCCTGCCTGCTGATGGATGAGCCGCTCTCCGCGCTCGACGCGCAGACCCGCGCGCTGCTGCTGGACGACTTTGCCGCTCTGATCGAACGCAATGCCACGACCACCGTCTACGTGACCCATAACCTGGCCGAGGCGATCCGGTTGGGCCATCGCATCGTGGTGCTGTCGCGCCGGCCAGGACGCATCCGCGACGTCGTCTCGATCGACCGCCCGTTGTCCGAGCGACACGCGGGGGACCCGGACCTCGCGTCCCTGGAAGCCACATTATGGCACATGATCCGCGACGACGCCGCCGCAGCGGAACGCGAGGGGCGGGTGTCGGGAGACATTCCGGCATGATCGGCGTGGTCGGCTGGCGCAGACGATGACTCCCGTCCCGGGGCGGACGATAACTCCCGTCCCGGGGCGGACGATGACCCCCGTCCCGGGGCGGACGAAGGGCGGCGCGTGTGCCGCAGCTTGACGGACCGGTGCCGTTCCGGGGTGGCGGCTTCGCACCCCGCTCGCATACCTGGGCTGCCACGGCGACCTTGCTGGGCCTGATCGCGCTGTGGCAGGCCGGAGCGTCGGTCGGCGCCATCCCCACCCTGTTCCTGCCGCCGCCAGCCGCCATCGCCCGCGCTTTGTGGCACCTGACCATCAGCGGCGAGTTGTGGAGACACCTCTCGGCGTCGCTCTCGCGCCTGGCGGTGGGCTGGGTGTTGGGCAGCGTGTTCGGCATCCTGACCGGCGTCGCCGTCGGACTGTCCTCGGCCTTGCGATCGCCGGCGATGGCGGTGGTATCGGCGCTGTTTCCCATCCCCAAGATCGCCCTGGTGCCGCTGTTCATCATCTGGTTCGGCATCGGGGAAGGCTCGAAACTCGCCACCTTGGGCTTCGGCGTGTTCTTTCCGACCGTGATCGCGACCGCCGGCGGGGTGGATAACGTTCCGCGCGGCCTGATCCGCATGGGCCAGAGCTTCGGGCTGTCCACCTGGCAGATCACCCGCAAGATCGTGCTGCCAGGCGCGCTGCCCGCGATTCTGAGCGGATTCCGTGTCACCTCGTCGATCGCCATCGTGCTGCTGGTGGCGGCCGAGATGATCGGGGCCGACCGCGGGATCGGCGCCTTCGTGCTGTCGGCGGGCAATCTGTATGACACCGACAATCTGCTGGCAGGGATCGTGTTGCTGTCCGTCCTGGGCCTGACGGTCGCCTGGATCATCGGACTGGCGGAACGGGCGTTGCTCCGGTGGCGGTAGAGCGTGGTCACGTCGAGCGGAACGTAACAACGTGCGACCCACGCGACAAAAACAGAATGATGGAGCGGCTTGCCGCATCCAGTGATGGTGAAGCTGCTCTGGGCGATGCCTGGCGGATCGCGATAGGCCCGCCGACTGGCCAGACCGAAGGTGACCCGTCGGCGACAGGACAGCGGCGACATTGGCTTTGCCCGCACCCGTCGGGCAGTCTACGCTCCGTTCCCAACGCAGCCGAGACAATTGGCGGGCACAGAGGAGGACGGCCATGAACGCACCGATAGACCTGGATCGCGCCGAGGACGCGTGGTCGATGCCGTTGGACCGGATTGACGTCAGCCAGCCTCGGCTCTACCAGGACGACATCTGGGGCCCTTATTTTGCCCGCCTGCGCCGCGACGATCCTGTGCACCATACCGAGGGTGGCATGTACGGCTCGTTCTGGTCGGTGACCAAATATGCCGACATCATGAAGGTTGACACGAACCACAAGGTGTTTTCCTCGGACGCCATGATGGGTGGCATCGTCATCCGCGACGTGCCGATGGATTTCCGCCGCCCCAGCTTCATCTCGATGGATCCGCCGAAGCACGACGAACAGCGCAAGGTGGTCTCGCCCATCGTGGCGCCGATGAACCTGGCGAAACTGTCCGGCACGATCCGGGAGCGTGCGTGCCGTATTCTGGACGGGCTGCCTCGGGGCGAGGTGTTCGACTGGGTCGATCATGTGTCCGTCGAACTGACCACGCAGATGCTGGCGACCCTTTTCGACTTCCCGTTCGAGGAACGGCGTAAGCTGACCTACTGGTCCAATGTCGCGACGGTGAACACCCGCGGCGGCACAGACATCGACAGCGAGGAAAAGCGCGATGCCGTGCTGCAGGGCGCTGTGGAATATTTCACCGAATTGTGGAACGAGCGTGCCGCCCAGCCGCCGCGGGCCGATCTGATCTCCATGCTGGCGCATGGGGAAGCCACAAGCGACCTGCCATCCCGGCCGAACGAGTTCATGGGCACCCTTTTGCTGCTGATCGTGGGCGGCAACGACACGACACGGAACTCGATTTCCGGCGGGCTGTGGGCGCTTGATCAGAATCCCGGAGAATATGACAAGCTGCGCGCCAATCCGGGGTTGATCCCCAGCCTGGTGCCGGAGATCATCCGCTGGCAGTCCCCCGTGATCCACATGCGCCGCACCGCGCTGGAAGACACCGAGCTCAGCGGCAAGCAGATCCGCAAGGGCGAGAAAGTCGTGATGTGGTATATCTCGGGCAACCGGGACGAGGACGGCATCGACCGCGCCAATGAGTTCATCATCGACCGGGCCCGCCCGCGCCAGCATCTGTCGTTTGGCTTCGGCATCCATCGCTGCGTCGGCAACCGGTTGGCCGAGATGCAACTGACGATCCTGTGGGAGGAAATCCTGAAACGATTTCCGGCGATCGAGGTGGTGGAGCCGCCGACACGGGGTTACTCCAACCTGATCCGCGGGATCACGTCGATGAAGGTGCGCATACCGGCATAGGGGCGATTGCAAGCCGGCCGGGGCAGGCGCGGCGTATCGCCCGAGGCCCCACCGCGGCCCAGGTTCGGCACGGCCGACATCATCGGACCAGCACATACAGGACGAACGCGACCACCCCAACCAGGTACAACCCCAGCACTGCCTGCCGGATACAGCGTGCGTTGCCGCCGGCATACCTGGCGACCATCCAGGCGACCATCGTTACCCCGGTCAGAATCTGCGCGGCCTGCATCTCGGTTGCGGTGATTGCCTCGAACGCCATGACCTGGTCTCCACGCTTCACCGCGTGCGGTTGCCAGTCTTCGCGCGCGGATGCAATTTCCGGCTCGGTCATCCGGCCGACATCCTGGGAGACGCAGCATGAGCGACCCTATCCCGTTCCGTCCCTATGCAAGCGGCTCGCAACCGCCGCTTGACACGCAAGCCTATGTCACCACCCGCAAGCGTCATCCGCTGCGGGCGCCGATCAAGATCCCGCACACCGTTACGGAAACCACCGGCCCGGTGTTTTCCCAGGCGCATTTCCCGCCCTCGGTCGATCTGACGGTCAACACCACCGGCCAGAAAGCGCTGGGCGAGCGGATCGTCGTCGCCGGGACCATCCTGGATGAGGACGGGCGGCCGGTGCCGAACACCATGGTCGAGGTCTGGCAGGCCAACGCCACCGGCCGTTACGACCATCCGGGCGATCAGCATGACGCACCGCTGGATCCGAATTTCCATGGCGCGGGACGGGTCTATACCGACGCGAACGGGCGCTACCGGTTCGTGACCATCCGGCCCGGCGCCTATCCCTGGCCGAACCACCACAATGCGTGGCGGCCGACGCATATCCATTTCTCCTATTTCGGGCCGGCCTTTGCCTCACGGCTTGTCACACAGATGTATTTTCCTGGCGACCCGCTGCTCGCCTTCGATCCGATCTTCAACGCGATCCCCGACACGCGCGCCCGCGACCGCCTGATCGCCGCGTTCGACCTGGACATCACCGAGGCCGACTACGCGTTGGGCTACCGGTTCGACGTGGTGCTGCGCGGCCGCGGCGCCACGCCGATGGAGGCCTGACCGATGGGAATCGCCACCGCCAGCCAGACCATCGGCCCCTATTGGCATCTGATCGAGGACAAGGACTGGGCCGATCTGACCCGTTTCGGCGCGACCGGGGACAAGATCGTGCTGACCGGCACCATCTTCGACGGTGACGGCAAGCCCTGTCCCGATACCTGCGTGGAGATCTGGCAGTCCGATCCACCCGCCTCGGACATGTTCCCCGGTTTCGGACGGGCAAACAGCGATGCCAGCGGCACGTTCCGACTGACCACGATCAAGCCCGGTCCGGTCGCGGGGCTGGGCAATACTCAGCAGGCGCCGCATATCGCAATCTGCCTGCTGTCGCGCGGGTTGATGGCGGGGCTGGTGACGCGGGCCTATTTCGCGGGCGATCCGTTGAATGGGACCGACCCGTTGCTGTCCTCGATCGAGGACGCGGCCCAGCGCGGCACCTTGATCGCGCTGCCGGACGGACCAGGGATCTGGCGATTGGACATCAGGCTGCAAGGCGACGGGGAGACGGTGTTTCTGGACGTCTGATCGGGCCGGACCGCCTTGACCAGGGACGCCGCCGGGTTTCGCGCCGTTGCCAAAACGAACAGGAGAGACCGCCATGCTGCCGACGCCGCGCTTCCATCACTTGCACTTGCGCTCGGTCGAGCCCGACGGCGCAATCGACTTCTATGTCCGGCAATTCCCCAGCGGGACGAAGGGGGAATGGGGCGGGTTTCCGGCGTTGCTGTCGCCGAATGACTGCATGATCCTGTTTGAGAAGGTCTCCGCGCCGCCCGCCACCGAACCACAAAGCGCGATCTGGCATTTCGGCTGGCATGTCACCGATGTGCGCGCTGTTGCCTCGGCGTTTGCCAGCCGGCCGGAGGTCACGATCGCGCCGCTTTATACTGGGGTGGGCGATGGCTCGGTTGTGGTCAGCAGCGACACCTGGTTCAAGATCGGCGATCTGCTGGGCGTGACGCGGGCGCAGATCGCGGCGTTCCAGGCGGCTGGGACGGCGCCGCCGGGCGGGCCGGGATTTGCGTATTTCCGGGGCGGGCCGGAGGCGGCCTTGTTCGAGATTGCCGGGAATTATCCGGGCGAGCGGTTCAACCATATTCATATGTGGCAGGAGGACCCGCTATGCGCGCAGCTTTGGTACCAACGGGTGCTGAACGCACCGTCCCGGGCGAGTTTCGGCGCGATCACCGTGACCGAGGCGGATTGCAAGGTGCCTCGGACGCAGGATCGGACGTTTCCGGCCCTGGACCGGGCGGGGATGTTTCGGGCGCCGCGCGGTGGCGTGACGTTCGGGGATGTGGATGTGATCTGGTATGCCAATCCGGGGGAGGCGCCGTTGGGTAGTTCTGTTGGGCAGATGCAGGATCACATCGGGTTGTCGGTCGCGGACCTGGATGCGTGGGTGGCGAAGTTGCGGGGGGACGGGGTGACGTTTCTGTCCGATATCTACCGGTTGGGCGATACACGGGCGGTGATGATCGAGGGGCCGAGCCGGGAGGGGTTGGAGTTGGTTGAGGGGTGAGAGGGGGAGGCAAGGCGGATGGACGCTTGCATGACCTCCGAGACCCTTCGCGGCCCTCGACTGGCGTTCCTGTCGCGTGCGATCGGGACGCATGCTGTCACGACTGACGTCCCTTCTTGCCCATCTTGTTTTCCGCCCCTGCCGGCGGTCGATGGTGGCACATAATTTCGATAATGAAAGAAAATATTGTTACCGCCCAGGTGGGTCGTTCAAATCAGGTAGGTAGACGAATTTGTACCGAAAAAGCACGGCAAACGTGAGTCGGAGGGCATACAGGCCTGATTTGTGAGGCCCTTGGCCGGGTCTGCGTCGTCGCGGCGGTTGGGCTTTTGGCCCCTACCGCCCCTTCCGCCCCCGCTTCTCGACAAACGCCCCCATCAACCGTTTCGTCTCCTCCGTCCCATGCGCCGCGGCCACGGCCCGGATGCCCTGTTGGATCGCGTCCGAGATCGACATCCGTTCCCAATCCCGCATCAACTCCTTCTGCGCGCGGATGGCATTCGGACCGGCGGACAGGATCGCGTCCACCCAGTCCTCCACCGCCGCGTTCAGGTCTTCGGGTGCCACCAGGCGTTCCACCAGGCCACAGGCGGCGGCTTCCTCGGCGTCGATATGGCGGCCCGTGTAGACCAGTTCGCGAGTCTTTCCCCAGCCGATCAGTTGCGGCAGCAGACAGGCCTCCATGCCCGACGGCAGGCCGAACAGCACCTCCGGCATGCCGAATTTCGCCGTATCGACGGCGGCGCGCATGTCGCAGGCGGCGGCGATCTCCAACCCGGCACCGAAACAATAGCCGTTGACCCGCGCGATCACCGGCACCGGCGTGCGCCGGATCGCCTCGCACACACGATGCGTCAGGGACGGTCCCTCCGACGCGTCGTGCTGCACGAAGGTCGACATCTCCTTGATGTTCGCGCCACCGATAAAGGACCGGTCGCCGGCCCCGGTCAGCACGGCCACGCGCAGGCGCGGATCGGTGGAGACGTGCTCGAACGCCTCCGCCAGTTCGCGCTTGCCGCCGTTGCCCAACGCGTTGCGTTGTGCGGCATTGTTGACGGTGATGCGCGCGACCGTTCCGGCCTCGCCGCGATCGTCGATCGTGACGAGGATCAGGCTCATGCCGCGCTCCGAACGGGTATGATGCTCATTTCGTCCGCCGCCGCAGCACCGCGTCGCGGATCAACGGCATGCGGTCGTTGCCGAAATACATATCGTCGCCACCGACAAACATGGTGGGGGAGCCGAAGCCGCCGCGGTCGATCAGTTCCTGCGTGTTGTTACGCAGCTTGTCCTTGACCGGTTGCTGTTCGATACCCTCCAGCACCATCTTGGGATCGATGCCGGCCTTCTGGCAGATTTCGGTGATGACCGGGACCTGGGAGATGTCCTTGTCGTCGCCCCAATAGGCATCGAACGCGGCCATCATGAACGGCACCAACTGATCAGTGCCTTCCAGCAAGCAACACGCCCGCATCACCTTCACGCTGTTCACCGGGAACACGCTCGGCCGGTAATGCATGCGGATGCCCAGGAACCGAGCCCAATCCTGCTGGTCCTTCTTGTTGTAGGCCTGCTTCGGCACCACCGGCTTTTCACGCGAGTTATGCACGCTGGGATTGACCGCGTTGAACACACCGCCGACCAGATGCGGGCGGAAGGCGATGGTGGCGCCAATTTCCTTTTCCAGTTCGCGCAGGCTGTGGACCGCAAAATAGGTCCAGGGGCTGGAGCAATCAAAGAAGCATTCGATTTCGGCCATGGATGGACTCTCCTGTCAGATGGAAACGGGGGATGGTTTTGGTGCGCTGGCGTGCGGCCCAAGGCGCACCCGCCGTGACGACACCCGCGCCGGGGTCAGGCGAGGCCGAACCCCTAAGCCGCCGGCACCGGGCGGGCGCGCTGGTTGTACATGATTTTCGCGCGCCGCTCCTGTTCCTCCGGCGGCAGCTTGGTTACATCCTCGGACAGGTTGGCGCCCACTGCCATGCCGCGTTGCACGGCGGGACGGGCACCGAGTTCCTCGAACCAGCGCTTGAAATACTTGAATTCTTCGATGTCCTGGCCCTGCGCGGCCCAGTTGACCGTCCACGGATAGGAAATCATGTCGGCAATGGTGTATTCGTCGCCGGCCAGATACTTGCTTTCATACAGGCGGTTGTTCATCACGCCGTATATGCGGTTCACCTCATCGGTGAAGCGGCGCACGGCATAGGACTGGTCGCCCTGTTTGTCACCCAGCCGGCGAAAATGGCCACATTCGCCGCTTTTCGGGCCCTGGTTGGCCATCTGCCAGATCACCCATTCCGTTACGGCGTATTTCCGGCGCAGGTCCTGGGGATAGAAGCGGCCGCATTTTTCGGCCAGATACATCATGATCGCGCCGGACTCGAAGATCGATATCGGCGCCCCGTCGCCGGTCGGCGCGTGGTCCACCATCACCGGCATGCGGTGGTTGGGGTTCATCTTCAGGAATTCCGGGGTGAACTGGTCGCCGCGGCCGATATTGCAGGGGACGATGTTGTAGGGAATTCCGGCTTCCTCCAACAGGATCGTCACTTTCTTGCCGTTCGGCGTCGGCCAGTAATGCAGGTCGATCATTGGATGTTCTCTCCTGGGGTCCGTGGGTGAGTTTAGCCTATGGCGGGGCGGGCGGCCACTGGTGGGCGTGGGAAGGGCGGGGCTCCGCCCCGGACCCCGCCAGGGCTCTGCCCTGGACCCGCCAAGGGCGACGGCCCTTGGAACCGGAA
>Ga0082335_1008221_pt1 | contig 12026 bp, 8 predicted proteins | sample Subgrocontami58m_FD_72375 | JGI IMG/M metagenome (GOLD analysis project Ga0082335, IMG submission 72375) | Subsurface groundwater microbial communities from S. Glens Falls, New York, USA - GMW37 contaminated, 5.8 m (SPADES assembly) (version 2) ...
TGACGCTCTTCATCGGGTGCGACCCCAAGCTGGCCGCGTTCGCAATGGCCATGCGGCTGCTCGTGAACGGCCTGCTCGCGCTCGCCGTCGACTGGCAGCAGATGCTCGTCATCCTTTCGGTCGCGTCGATGGCGATCGGCAACCTCGCCGCGATCGCCCAGACCAACATCAAGCGGATGCTCGCCTATTCCACGATCTCGCACATGGGCTTCATGCTGCTCGGAATGCTTTCCGGCGTGGTGAACGGCAACTGGCTCAACGCTGCGGACGCCTACGGCGCGGCGATGTTCTACTCGGTGGTCTATGTGCTGATGAGCCTGGGGGCCTTTGGCGTGGTCGTGCTTCTATCCCGCTCGGGATTCGAAGCCGAGAAGCTCTCCGACTTCAAGGGCCTCAACCGGCGCAGCCCCTGGTTCGCATTCGTCATGCTGGTCATGATGTTCTCGCTGGCGGGCATCCCGCCGACGGCCGGGTTCTACGCCAAGCTTTCCGTGCTTCAGTCGACGCTTGCCGCCGGGCAGGTCTGGCTCGCCGTCGTGGCGGTGATGTTCTCGCTCATCGGCGCCTTCTATTACCTGCGGGTCGTGAGGCTCATGTATTTCGACGAGCCCGAGGACCACTCGCCCGTGACGGCGCGCCGGGACATGGCTGTCGTGCTCTCGGCCAACGGGCTGGCGGTGCTGCTGCTCGGCATATTGCCCGGGCCGCTGATGCAGGTTTGCTACTACGCCATCAAGGCGCTGTGACCGCGGGCGGCCCAACCGCCCGCGATCGCCAGCCCCACCTGCCGAATCCCCTCCGGCGCCACATGCTCCGCCGTCTCCGGTCCCGAGATCGCCGATGACCAAGAAGCCCGAGCTCGCGTGGCAAAAGAAGGACCTCACCGAGCAGACGGTGCGCGGGGAGTGGGTGTTCCGCGGCAAGCTGCTGCAGGTCCGGCGCGACCTCGTCCGCCTGCCCGACGGGGCGACGGCCGAACGCGAATACATCGAGCATCCGGGGGCGGTCATGATCATTCCCGTGCTCGACACGGGCGAGCTGGTGATGGAGCGCCAGTATCGCTATCCGCTGCGGCGCGACATACTCGAGCTGCCCGCGGGGAAGATCGACGCGGGCGAGCCGTCGCTGCAGTGCGCAAAGCGCGAGCTGCTCGAGGAAACCGGATACACCGCGTCGAGCTGGCGCTACGTGGCCACGATCCACCTGGCGGTCGGCTACTCGAACGAACGCATCGAGATGTTCCTCGCGCGCGGGCTGACCCACCAGGCTGCGACCCCGGACGACGGCGAGCATCTCGAGGTGTTCAGGCTGCCGCTCGCGACGGCACTGGAATGGGTGCGCGAAGGGCGCATCACCGACTCCAAGACGGTTGCCGGCCTGTTCTGGGCCGAGCGCATCGCCCGCGGGGAGTGGACCTGACTTTCCGACCCCTGTAGCATATATGCAGACGGCATAAGATCCCATCGGCAAGGACGCGTCCCCGGGCGCGCCGGAACCGAACCGACGCCGTGGCCAAGGGGAGTCGATGAAGAAGACCGGTGCCTGGCTCGCAGTCTATGCGCTGGAGCAGCTCAGGATACGCCATACGTTCGGCATTCCCGGGGTGCACAACACCGAGCTCTATGACGAGCTGAACAATTCCGACTACGTGACGCCCATCCTGGTCACGCACGAGCAGGGCGCCGCGTACATGGCCGATGCGGTGAGCCGGGTGTCGGACCGGGTCGGGACGCTGGTAATCGTTCCCGCGGCCGGCGTCACCCACGCCGCCAGCGGCATCGCCGAGGCGTTTCTCGCGGGGGTGCCGATGCTCGTGATCGCCGCGGGCATACGCACCGACATCGAATACCGCTACCAGCTCCACCAGATCGACCAGCTCGACCTGGTGCGCCCGTTCACGAAGGCGGCCTTCCGCATCCAGGAGCACCGCAATATCGTGCCGACGCTCTACCAGGCCTGGCGGATCGCCACCAGCGGCGAGCCCGGGCCCGTGTTCGTCGAGATCCCGGTGAACATCCTGCTCTTTACCGGGGAAGTCGAGGAGCTGCTCATCTTTCCCGGTCCGGCGACGCAGGGTGCGCAGCAAAAGACGGAGATCGCGCGCGCCGCGGAATTGCTGCTCGCGGCGCGCCGGCCGGGGTTGTTCCTGGGCTGGGGCGCCCGCGAGGCCACCGGGCTGACCACGGACATCGCGGAGTTCCTGCAGGCCCCGGTGAGCACGACGCTGCAGGGTATCTCCGTTTTTCCCGCGACCCACCCGCTGCACACCGGGTTCGGCTTCGGACCCGCGGCGGTGCCCGCGGCACGCAACGCGTTCGCCGACTGCGATTGCCTGCTCGCGGTCGGCACGCGCTTCGGCGAGATCGCAACAGGAAGCTTCGGTGCCGTCGTGCCCGAGAAGCTCGTTCACGTCGACATCAACCCGAAAGTGTTCGGCGCCAACTACCCTGCCGCGGTCGCCCTGGAAGGCGATGCCTGCGCCGTGCTCCTGGCGCTGCTCGAGGCGCTGAACGCGCAGGGACGGCCGCGCCAGGCGAACCTGGACCTGCAGGGGCGGATCCGGCGCGACAAGCAGGCCTACCGCGAACAATGGTACGCGATGCCCTGGAACGGGCGCGTCAATCCGGCGCGCTTCTTCGACGAGCTGCGCCGCAAGCTGCCCGACGACGCCATAGTCGCGGTCGACGACGGCAACCACACCTATCTGGCGGCGGAGCTCTTCCAGGTCCACCGGAGCAAGACCTTCATCCTGCCCACGGATTTCAACTCCATGGGCTACGCGGTTCCGGCCGCGATCGGCGCGAAGCTCGCGCGGCCGGGCGCCGAGGTGGTCGCGATCGTGGGCGACGGCGCCTTCATGATGACCTGCATGGAGATCGTCACGGCGGCGCTGAACGGCCTGGGCATCGTCTACTACGTCTTCCACGACGGGGAGCTGTCGCAGATCGCGCAGGCGCAGAGGATCACATACAATCGCGCGCCCTGCGCGGCGCTCGGGGCGCTCGACCTGGAGGGCGTAGCCAAGGCTACCGGCGCGGCCTACGTCCGCATGGAGGCGGACGGCGACATCTCGCAGGCGATCGACAGCGCGCACGAGACCGCCAAGGCGGGCCGGCCGGTCATCGTCGACGTGCAGATCGACTATTCGAAGCGCACCGCGTTCACCCAGGGCGCGGTGAAGACCAATTTCGGGCGCTTTCCGCTTGCGCAGAAACTGCGCATGGCGATGCGGGTGGTGGCGCGCAGGCTCGGCGGCTGACATTCGGAACAGGCTCTCGTTCCAGGAGCGTCGCCGGCGGCAAGAAAAAAGGCCCTGCGGGTCGCCCCGCAAGGCCTCGAGTAGACTACGGCGCGGGTCTAGAAGCTGTACTTGCCGACCACGTAGAGCGTGTTGGCGCTGTAGTTCAGATTGTTCGCGTAGCCGGTCAGGTAGGCGTTCGGCTCGCCGCTCGCCGCCGACGAGACGACATTCCGGTAGTTCAGGAACATGTTGTCCTTGTAGTCGAACTTCTGGTGGGCGATACCGAACGTCCAGTCGAGCTTCGTGTTCTGCTTGTACGTCAGCTTGAGGTTCGCGAATTGCTTGGTATACGTATCCCAGTACGGGACCTTCTGATCCAAACTGAACGGCACGCCGAGCGAATTGGTCTGCGAGGCGAACTCCATGGTCCCGTCCGTCCGTTCATAGCCGAGCGAGCCGACGAGTTTCAGCGAAGCCTTGATCGGCCACTCGACGCCCGCGCCGATCGCCCAGTTCCGGTCGCGCTGGTTCTGCGACCAGTTCCAGCCCGACGCAGTCGCGGGGGCGGTGTTGGGATCGAAGCTGCCCGCGGCGCCGCCCATCCCGGGATTGCGGTGATACGAGTCGTACTTGACATACTCGATGTCCGCATAGGCGGAAAGCCGGACACCGTCGGGCGGCCCGTAAGCCGCCGTCAAGTACCACTGGTCGCGAACGTCCTTGGTGCGCCCAAGGATCACGCCGCCGTAGGCCGGCTTGTACTTGTTGGTCTTGTAGATGTACTCCGCGCCGAGGTCCAGCAGGTCCCTCGGGCTCGCGTTGAGAACGATGCGCAGAGAATCCTCGTCCTTCCCGTTGGCGTCGTAGCGGCCTATGTAACGGTTCATGTACGCCTGGTCGGTCGCGGCGCTCGTTCCTTGCGCGCTGGCGACGAAGTTGGCCGTTCGCCGCAGTGACTGGTACTTGGCACGGACGCTGCCCCACTCCCAACCGGTGTACTTGAATTCGCCGTAAATTCTCTGGTCGTTGGTCTCATCGAAGTCGATGCGCTCGCGATGCAAGGACGTGTACTGATAGCCCGCCATCACCTTGGCATCCCTGCGCACACGGTAGCCGATGTCCACCCCGGCGTCGTTCTTCTTGTACGTGAAGAGCTCGTTGTGGCTCGTCGCGCCAAGGGGATTGGTGTAGGTCAGCTCGGACGAGTGGTTCGTCTTGTCCACCCAGTTGAGGTATACGCGCGTGTCGAGCGCAGAGATCGGCTGAGCCGTCCACGCGACGGAGGCGGACTTGTACTCGATGTTGCCTCTGAACCGAGTTCCTGTCGGCAGCACCTGCACGTTGCTGTAGGGTATCGCGGCAGACGGGGCCGAAAGATGGCCCGGAACCGCGGCGGCGGTGAGCAGGCCGATGTCGTTGCTGAACTTGGCGTAGTTCCCCCTGAACGTCACCGCCGAATTCCAGGGCAACTGCCGCGCCGCGCCTTGGACGGACAAATTCTTGAAATCGTTGTCCGGCGGCTGGGTCGTCGTTTCGAAGAAATTCTGGCTGGTGACGTACGGGTTTTTCCACACCAGGTTCTGGTAGTTATTCGTGAACTGGCTGACCGTATAGCGGACCGAGAAGTTCATTGGCTTGGTGTTGTAGCCGACCTCGCCGCTGGCAGTCGAGGTCCGATAGTCCACCGGCGCCGGCAGCTCGACGATGTTGCCGAATGAGGAGGTGCACAGTGTGGTCCGGTCCAGACACACGCCGCTGGGCGAGGACAACCGTTTGATCCCGCCGCGGTCTTCCTGATTCACGTTGACCGAGAAATACCAGGGCGTGCTGGTCTGGTACTCCACGCCCGCGCCGAGGTCCTTGCGCTTGAGCTTGTAGTCGAACGTCGTTCCCCAGGCATTGGCGTTCGACACCAGCGGATCCGGCGTGTAGGTCGACCCACTGGCGCGTGGGTAACCGGCGCTGTTCGGGTAATCCAGCACCCCGCCGCCCACGCCGGAGTAGAACGTGCGCGCATTGGCCGAGAAATTGTGAATGATCTCGTTGTACGTGGCGCTGTACTTCAGCTTGCCGTACTGCTGGCCCTGGAGCTGCCAGAGCTGGTCGTCGCGGCCGGGGTTCTCGATCCAGAGGTTGAAGCCGTAGTTGTCCCATTTCCGGTCGAGGTTCAGCGTGCCGATGACCCCGTCCCTCATGTCCCGGTATTCGTTGAACTTCGCCTTGTTCCCGGAACTGACGTTGGAGCCGATCGCTCCCAGGTCGAAATAGCTGGAATCCGTCGCGGACTGCGCGAGCGCGGCGCCGGCGAACAGGTTGGCGATTATCGCAGCGAGAATCTTGGTTTTCATCGTCTATCCCCTTATCGCACGAAGGCCTTGCCGCTGTTGTAGCCGTTGTCGGAGTTGAACGGCGCATTGCTGCCGTGGATCTGCGTATGGCAGTTCATGCAGCTGCGCGCGTAGAACCGGTTGCTCGGCGAAGTCACCGTCTGGCTGGGATTGGTGCCCGGAAACCCGCCCCGCGCATCGTACTGCGTGCCGGGATGGCGGCCCCAGTCGTGGCAATCCTGGCACAGCAGGGGCGGCTTCTCGTTGAGAAGCGCGTAGGACTTGCTGCCGTGCGGATTGTGGCAGGCCAAGCAGTTTTCCTCTACCGGCGCGTGCTCCCACACGAACGGACCGCGCTTGTCGGCGTGGCAGGTGTAGCAGAGCTGGTTGTTGCTGTCCGCCTTGATCATCTTGGGCGCGAGGGTCCCGTGCGGGTTGTGGCAGTCCGAGCACTTCACCTTGCCCTCGAGAATCGGGTGATGAGACATCCTGTTCACCGCCGAGCGGATGTCCTTGTGGCAGGCGAAGCAGGTCTCGTACTGCTTCTGCTGCGGCGACGTGGCGAACGGCTGTATCGTGACCTTGGAGGCCAGCAGCTTCGGGCCGCCCGAGTGCACGCTGTGGCAGTCAGCGCACGCGACGTCATTCTTCTTGTGCACTCCCATGTCCCAATAGAGCAGGTTCTTGGTCGTGGTATGGCAGGTGAGGCACTTCGCGGTCTTTTCCTCGGCCGAGAGGGTCTTGCTGTTGAGGGAGATCATGCCGCCGACGCCTCTCCCGCCGCCTTTGTTCGCGTGCTCGGTGCCGTCACCGTGGCACGACGAGCACTCGCCCGAACTCGCCGGGCTGCCCGGCATGTTCTTCAGGCCGTGCACCGACTTGGCATACGTGGCGACTACCCGTTCATGACAGTTCTTGCACACGTCCGCACCGGGCCCCGCCCCGTACGCGCTGCCCAGACCGGCGAGAAGCACAAATGCGCCGGAAATACCCATGGCGCCCAAGCGCCGCAAATGATGGAGCAAACTCACGGAAACCCCCTTCTTCAAGTCATAAACCTGCTTTATGTTGAGCGCCATGGCTGCGTAGGCACTCCCTCTTGAAATCGTTCACCACGGTCTATCATTGGTCACGGAACTTGTAACCAATTGCAAAATTTTCAGGAATTCTGACGGGTAGCACGGTGCCGCATTTAATCTAGATCAAGAAATCTTGCAGATTTAGACTGATTAGGCCGCACTGAAGCATTTCCAGCCTGGATAGCCATATTGGCGACGCGGAATTATGTGGCGCATTATCCGAAGCTTGCAATTGCCCGGCGCAGCTTGAGTCATAAAAATTTCTGTTGCTTGCATTATCTGCTGATGTCTTTCGCCCCCGGACCCTTGGACTCCGACCGCGTCGCAGATGTAACACTTGGTATATGTGGCTATTATTGTGAGCCTCTCGCCGGACGCTCATGGGCGGCAAGATCACGAATCGGCCGCTAGGGGTCGCAGCGCAACATTTCTTGTTGTTTTTATGCAACACTAGCCGCAGACATGCCAAGAGCATAAATGGCAATCGTGGCCACAGACGCTGCGGAGTGAAGGGCGGTACGCAATGGCGTTGCTGAATCTCATCACCTGGAACATCCAGTGGTGCCGCGGTTGCGACGGCGTCGTCGACCCGGCGCGCGTCGCACGCGTTTGCCGCGAGACGGCCGACGCCGACGTGCTGTGCTTCCAGGAAGTGGCGCGGAACTTCCCCGATCTCGACGGAAGCCGGGGCGAGGACCAGTTCGCGTTGCTCGCGGCAGCGCTGCCGGGCTTCGAGTGCGTGGAGGGCATCGCGGTGGACGTGCGCGCGCCGGACGGCTCGCGGCGGCAGTTCGGCAATGCGATCTTCAGCCGCCTTCCGGTGGTGCAGGCGTTCCGGCATCTGCTTCCGTTCCCGGCCGACCCCGGCGTGCCCGGCATGCAGCGCATTGCGGTCGAGGCCGTGATCCAGGCTGCCTCGGGACCCCTGCGGGTGACGACGACGCACCTCGCGTACTACTCGGCGCTCCAGCGCGGGGCGCAGGTCGAGCGGCTGCGCGAGCTCCAGTCCGAGGCGGCGGGGCATGCACCCGATGGCGTGCGGGCGAAGAAAGAGGGCGGGCCCTTCGCAACCCGGCCGCGTCCCGCGTCAGCGATCCTCACGGCGGACTTCAATTTCCGTCCCGAGGACCCGCTGCACGCGCGGTTGCAGGCGCCGATCGAAACCGGCGTGCCGGCCTATCGGGACAGTTGGCAGATCGCGCATCCGGGCAAGCCGCACGCGCCGACGCTCGGGGTCTACGACAAGGAACAGTGGCCTGGAGAGGCCTTCTGCTGCGACTTCATCTTCGTTACCGATGACATCGCCTCCCGGGTCGAGAACGTCGTCGTGAATGCCGCGACCGACGCCTCCGACCACCAGCCGGTACTGCTCAGGCTGGGGTGGTGAGCAACGGATCGAGAAATGCAATCAAGGCATCGAGCACCTCGTCCGGCTTCTCGGCCATGAGCGCGTGGCCGCTGCCTGCGACTTCGACGACCCTCGATCCGGCCACGGCTTTCGCCAGCTCGCGTCCGGAGCGCGCGGGTGTCATGACGTCGCGCCTGCCGAGAATGAAAAGCGCAGGGCACTTCACCTGCGCGGCCCGCTCTGCACCCGCGGCGTAGGCGTTGCATGCGGCGAAGTCGACGTGCATCACGCCCGGCTTCTGCCGCTGCATCAATCTCGAATTCTCCCCGATCACCCAGAATCCCGGCCCCGGGTTGCTCGGATAGTGCGCGTAGGACGAATGCGACCAGATATTGACCATGTCCTGTGCGCGCGGCTCGTCGTCCCTGGTCGCCTCCAGCAGCTCCGGCGAGACGCGCATCGGAAACGCGGATCCGATGAGCGCGATGCGGCTGACGCGCTCGGGATGGCGCCCCGCGCAATCCAACGCCGCGAGCGATCCCATGCTGTGGCCGACGAGCGCGGCCTGGGTGACGCCTGCCGCATCGAGCAGCGCGGGAATCCAGTCGGCGATCGCCTCCACGCTCGCGAGCGCCGGCCCTTCGGAGCGGCCGTGCCCGGGCAGATCGAGCGCGAGCACGGAGTACCCGTGGTGCGCGAGGTAGCGGCTCTGCAGCACCCAGACGCTGTGGTCGTGTTCGGCGCCGTGGATGAAGACGACCGCCGGCAGGGCTTTGTCGAAGGACTTGCCGCCCGTATAGCAGTAGGCCTTGCGGCCCTGGGCCTGGAGTTCCATGGGTTCAGCCTTTCTGCGATGCGCGCAGCGCGCGGCCGAGATCTTCGATCAGGTCCTCCGGGCTTTCCAGGCCGATCGAAAGCCGTATGGTGCCGGCGCCGATGCCGGCCGCGGCGAGCGCCGCGTCGTCCATGCGGAAGTGCGTGGTCGTCGCCGGGTGGATGACCAGCGACTTGGCGTCACCGACGTTCGCGAGGTGCGAGAACACCGACATCGCCTCGATGAACCTGCGGCCGGCCGCGCGCCCGCCCTTCACGTTGAAGCTGAACACCGAGCCGCAGCCGCGCGGCAGCAGCCGCTTGGCCAGCTCGTGGTCCGGGTGCTCGGGCAGCTCCGGATACGAGATCGACTCCACCGCGGGGGAGGACTTGAGGAATTCGATCACGCGGCGCGTGTTGTCGACGTGCCGCTGCATGCGCAGCGAGAGCGTCTCGACGCCCTGCAGGATGTGGAAGGCGGTCGTCGGGCTCATGCAGGCGCCGAAGTCGCGCAGCCCCTCGCGCCGTGCGCGCAGCAGGAACGCGGCGACGGTGGACTCCTCCTGGAAATTCATGCCGTGAAAGCCCGCGTAGGGCTCGGTCAGCTCGGGGAATTTTCCCGAGGCCTGCCAGTCGAAGGTGCCGCCGTCGACCAGCACGCCTGCGATCGCCACCCCGTGACCGCCGAGGAATTTCGTCGCCGAGTGGTAGAGCAGGTCGGCACCGAGATCGAACGGCCGCATGAGATAGGGCGTGGTGAAGGTCGAGTCGACCAGCAGCGGCAGCCCCGCCGCATGCGCGATCTCGGCCACGCGCGGCACGTCGAGCACGTCCAGCCCGGGGTTGCCGAGCGTCTCGCCGAACAGCAGCTTCGTCTCGGGGCGGATCGCCGCGCGCCATGCGTCGAGGCTGCGCGGATCGACGAAGCTCGTCCGGATGCCGAAGCGCGGCAGAGTGTACTCGAGCAGGTTGTGCGAACCGCCGTAGAGCGCGCGCGATGCGACGATGTGCGAGCCCGCGCCCATGAGGGTCGCGATCGCCAGGTGCAGCGCGGCCTGGCCGCTCGCGACCGCGATCGCGCCGACGCCGCCTTCGAGGGCCGCGACGCGCTCCTCGAGCACGGCATTGGTCGGGTTGGAGATGCGCGAGTAGACGTGCCCGCCGCGCTCCATGTTGAACAGCGACGCGGCGTGGCCGGCGTCGCGGAACACGTACGACGTGGTCTGGTAGATCGGCACGGCGCGCGCGCCGAACTGGGGGTCGGGTTGCTGGCCCGCGTGCAGGGCGAGCGTGTCGAAACGCAGGTAATTGGGGCCGGCCATGGCGTCTCCTCTGGGCAAGCGGCCATTCTAGCCGCAGGCCGCGGTGCAGCGCTCGGCACGGCAAGGTAACATCGCTTCGATGACAAAATACGATGCCGACCGGCCGCATCTGCAAGCCGGCGATGCGCTGCCGGTCGGGCTGATCGCCGCAGTGTGGTTGCCCTTCGCTTGCGGCTATTTCCTGTCCTATATGTTTCGCAGCATCAATGCGATCATTGCGCAGGACCTCGTGCGCGACCTCGGCCTGAATCCGAGCGAGCTCGGTCTGCTCACCTCCGCCTATTTCTTCACGTTCGCCGCATTCCAGCTTCCGCTGGGGGTGCTTCTGGACCGTTTCGGGCCGCGGCGCGTCGAGGCGCTGCTGCTGCTGGCGGCGGCCCTGGGGTCGTGGCTGTTCTCGGTTGCGGACAGCATCGAGCTGCTCGTCCTGGGGCGCGCGCTCATCGGCCTCGGCGTGTCGGCCTGCCTGATGGCGGCGATCAAGGCCTTCGTCCAGTGGTTTCCGATGTCCCGGCTCGCGACCCTGAACGGCTGGATACTCGCCGCCGGCGGCCTGGGCGCACTGTCGGCTTCGCTGCCCGTCGAAGCGGCGCTGCGGATCACGGACTGGCGCGGGCTGTTCGCCGGCATCGCCGCTGTCACGCTCGGCGTTTCCGCCCTGATCTTCGTGGCGGTGCCCGACCGGCCCCCCGGGGAGGCGAAGGAATCGATACGCGAACTGCTGGCGGGCGTGCGCAGCGTTTTCGCGGCTGGGGTGTTCTGGCGCGTGAGCCTCGCGTTCATGGTGATCCAGGGGACGTACATGTCGGCCCAGGGGCTCTGGATAGGCCCGTGGCTTCGCGACGTGGCGGGGTACGAGACCACCGGAACGATACTGGCGGCGGTGGCGGTCGCGATGATGGTGGGGTTCGCCGGGTTCGGCAGCCTCTCGGACAGGCTCGCGCGCAGCGGAATCAATCATCTGCGATTCCTCAAGGTCGGCCTGGGCGGCTCGATGCTCCTGTTCGCGCTGATCACCGCAGGCGTGACCGTCGCGGCGCCGTTGCTGTGGGTCGGATACGCCGTGTGCAGCAGCTCGGCGACGACGCTGGCCTACCCGATCCTATCCAAGCGTTTCCCCCTGCATCTCGCGGGCCGGGTCAACACCGCGATCAACCTGCTCGTTTTCGTGTGGGCGTTTGTCGCGCAATGGGGCATCGGCGCGGTGATCGGGCTTTGGCCGGTCGAGTCCGGCCACTATGCGCTGGCGGGCTACCACGCCGGGTTCGGGCTCTGCCTGGTGCTCCAGGTGGGGGCCTACGCCCTGCTGCTCTCGCAGCGCGAGTAACGGACCGGAACGCAGCGGCCGGATGTATGCTCTCAGTTCTGTAGCGTTCATTTTCGGATGCAAGCAATGAGCAAGGCATTCACGCGGGAGAGCGACGAAACGGAAGACGACGCACCCGAGGTCGTGCCGCAGGTGCCGCAGGGGTCGAAGAACTACATGACTCCCGCGGGCCACGCAAGATTGAAGGCCGAACTGAAGGCGCTGGTCGAGATCGAGCGGCCCGAAGTGGTGAGGACGGTCGCCTGGGCGGCGTCCAACGGCGATCGCTCGGAGAACGGGGACTACATCTACGGCAAGCGGCGCCTGCGCGAGATCGACCGCCGCATCCGCTACCTGATGAAGCGGCTCGAGATCGCCGAGGTGGTCTATCCGCGCGGCGAGGACGAGGAGCGCATCTTTTTCGGCGCCACCGTGACCTATCTCGACGGCAGGGGCGAGGAGCACGCCGTGCGCATCGTCGGCCTCGACGAAGTCGACCCGGCGCGCGGAAGGGTGTCGTGGGTATCGCCCATCGCAAGAGCGCTGCTGCGTGGCAGGGAGGGCGACGGGGTTACGCTGCGCACGCCGGC
>Ga0082335_1008222_pt1 | contig 12026 bp, 6 predicted proteins | sample Subgrocontami58m_FD_72375 | JGI IMG/M metagenome (GOLD analysis project Ga0082335, IMG submission 72375) | Subsurface groundwater microbial communities from S. Glens Falls, New York, USA - GMW37 contaminated, 5.8 m (SPADES assembly) (version 2) ...
GCCTGCAGCGGTTTCGCCGCGATGAAATCGCTCGAGATGATTCACGCGGTGTTTGCCGCGGGAGTGGCGAGGGGCCGCGTGGAGTTGCCGCTGAAGCGGCGCGCTCATCCATTGACGGCAGCATAGTGGCACGGGCAACCTGCCCGTGCTTCCGGGTTCGCATTGCAGCCGGGCTGATCCCAGCCGCGGTCAGGTTGACCGCGCTACAGCAATAAAAATCCCAAACGCCAAACATCCAAACGCCAAAGAAGTCTCAGATAACAAATCACAACTCAGTCGCGGTTTTGACGGTTGATGACTGGAGCTTGTTTGTGATTTGGACCTTTGGCGTTTGAGATTTCCCGCTGCCTGCGCGGGCCTACGCGATCAGCTCCTTGATCACCGACCCGCCGAACTGGCTGAGCTGCTTGAAGCGTCCGCCGCTGAAATAGGTGAGCCGGTTGTCGTCGAGCCCCAGCAGCCGCAGCAGCGTCACGTGCAGATCGCGCACGTGGTGCACGCAGTCGACCGCTTCGGCGCCGATTTCGTCGGTCGCGCCGATGGTGTGACCGGCGTTCACGCCGCCGCCGGCGAACCAGATCGTCATCGCCTTCGGATTGTGATCGCGGCCGAACGCCGTGCCGCCGCGCACGCCGTTGTCGGGCGAGCGGCCAAACTCGCCGCACCAGACCACGAGCGTGCTCTCGAGCAGCCCGCGCTGCTTCAGGTCGGCGAGCAAGGCCGCGATCGGCTGGTCGACGCCGCGGACCAGCGCGCCGTGCGCCCGCTCGATGTAGTCGTGCGAATCCCATGTGCCGGCGTAGAGCTGCACGAACCGCACGCCTTTTTCGACGAGCCGTCGCGCGAGCAGGCACTTGCGGCCGAAAGCGTCGGTCGGCTCGACGCCGATGCCGTAGCTTTCCTTCAGTTTCGCGTCCTCCCTCGCGAGATCGAGAATCCCCGGCACCTGCATCTGCATGCGGAACGCCAGCTCGTACGAGTCCATGCGGGCCGCGAGCGCGTCGTGCTGCGGGTGGGCCGCGGCGTGGGCGGAGTTGAGCTGCGCCAGCAGGTCGAGGTTTTCGCGCTGGTGTTCGCGCGTCACGCCGGCGGGTGGCGCGAGGTCGAGAATCGGCGAACCTTTCGGCCGCAGCGGCGTGCCCTGGAAATGCGCGGGCAGGAAACCGTTGCCCCAATTCGCGGCTCCACCTTGTGGATACGACACCTCGGGCAGGACGATGAAGCCGGGCAGGTCCTGGTTGAGCGAGCCGAGCCCGTAGTTCGCCCACGCGCCGATCGCCGGGTCGCCGCCGAAGCGGTTGCCGGTGTTCATCTGGTACATCGCGGTGGGGTGATTGACGCTGTCGACCTGGCAGCCGCGGTAAAAACAGATGTCGTCGACGACTTTCGCGAGATGCTCCCAGTTTTCCGCGATGTCCGCGCCCGACTCGCCGGCCTTCCGGAATTTCCACGGGCTGCGCACGTAGTAGCGTTTCCCGCTTTCCATCGCCGACTTCATCTTCCCCTCGCGGGTGAACTCCTTCAGGTGCAGCTCCGCGAGCTTCGGTTTGGGATCGAACGTGTCGATGTGCGACGGTCCGCCCTCCATCATCAGGAAAATGCAGTTCTTGGCCTTCGCCGGGAGGTGCGGCGGCTTCGGCGCGAGCGGACCGGCTGACGGGTTTGGCGTTGGGAGATTGGCGTTGGGAGTTTGCGCCGCGAGGTCGCGTGAAAGCAGCGCGCTCAGAGCAACGCTGCCGATGCTCGCACCGAGGCTGTAAACGAATTCCCGGCGCGTCGGCGCCCAGAGCGCGCGGTGGCCGGCACAGGGAAAGCGGTTCATGGTACGATTGTCATCCTGAGCGGAGCGAAGGATCCAGCAGGAGATGCGAAGCCAGAACGCGCCACGAAGGTCCGGTTGGATTCTTCGCTGCGCTCAGAATGACAGGGAAAATTCGCTGATTGGCGTGCATCAATATACAAACGCGAATTCATTGGAGTTCAGCAACACCAGGCAAAGCTCGGCGAGCCCGCGGGTCTCCACCGGCACGTCGGCCAGTTTCAAGCCCGGCACGAAATCCGCCGCGGCCTCCAACGGCTCGGCAAACTTGAATTTCTCGCCGGTGTTTTCCTCGACCGCCTCACGCACGACTTCCCGCGGCGGCGGCGGCGACGCGATCGTGGTCGCGCGATGCCGGGCCGTCATCTTGTCCCAGTGCGCGCGGCAACGGGCCAGCTCGGCCTCGCTCGGCGCGCGACCGTAGACCAAATCGAAGAGCCGGCGAATGGCGGCGTCCTGGCCGCCCGGCGCCTCGCGGATCACGCGGGCGGCCAGCGCGACGGCACGGTCCATGGTCGCGGCGCCGTTGAAGAGCGCGAGCGCCTGCGGCGTCACGGTCGATTCGTCGCGCCGTTCGCACGAGAGGTCGGCATTCGGCGCGTTGAACACGTCGAGGAGCGGATCGGTTTGCCCGCGAATCCTCAGGGCGTAGATCGCGCGCCGGTTCCGTTGCTCGGGCTTCGGCGATGGCTGCCACGCTTCCGCAAACGTGCCCATGACCTGGCGCGGCTGCAGCGCCGCCTCGCGGTTCATTTCCGGGCGCACGGGAATGCCGCCCAGCGCCGGATTCAACTCGCCGGACACGGCGAGCATCGTGTCGCGCAATTCCTCCGCCGTCAGCCGGCGCGGTTTGAAGATGCCGTAATCAGTGATCAGTGCGTCAGTATTCAGTGGCTTCGGATTGGACTGACTGCCGATTACTGATGACTGATTGCCCGGCAGAGCCGGGCTGCGCCGGTACGCCTCGCTCGCCATGATCAGCCGGTGCAGCGATTTGATCGACCACGGCTTCACGCCGGCCTCGGCCTCGCCGTGGACGAATGTGGCCGCGAGCCAGTCGAGCAGTTCCGGGTGCGTGGGTTTCTTGCCCGTCGCGCCGAAGTTGTTCGGGTTGCCGGCGAGCGGCTGACCGAAGTGCCAGCCCCAGATTCGATTCACGATCACCCGCGGCGTCAGCGGATTGTCAGGCGAAGAAATCCAGTCGGCGAGCGCGCGCCGGCGGCCGCTGATTTCCGGCGGCACGGCGCAATGCGCCGATTCCATTTTCGCGAGATTGGACACCGCGCTCAGCGGGTGGGGCTCGACCTTCACGCCGTTCGCGAACGGGTCGCCGCCGGTCAGGATGCACGTCTGCTCGACCTCGCCGCTGGTCATCGGATCGGATGGCATCCGCAGCGGTGCGTCGACCGTCTTCATCTCCGGGGTGCCCCCGTCGTAAACAGCGAAGGCAATTGCTTCATAGCGATCGAGCTCCCAGCGGATGCGCGTCAGCCCCTTGCGGGCGATCCGCTCGATGCCGTAGTCCTCCGGGGTGAAGCCGGCGAGCTTGGGCGGAATCTGATCCTCGGGGATGCCCTGCCGCATCAACACCTGTCGCACCTCGGCGTAGCCGGCGTCGTTGCCGCGCTTGTTGCTCTTGCCGCTCCCGGTGATCTGCTTCGCCGCCTGCTCGAATGGCGCCGGATCGATCTGGTGCTCGGTCAGCCAGGCGCGCGCGGCGGCGAGCGACTTGGTGTCGAGCCGCTTCAGGATCGTCCGATAGTGCTCCTGCCGCTGCAGCAGGTATTTCTTCTCCTCGAAGCCCGCGGTGTTTTCCGTCGGCAGGAACGCCGCCGGCCGGTCCGCGAACTGCGTCGTGGCGAAGATCGCCTGGAAGCTGTAGTAGTCGCGCGTCGGGATTGGGTCGAACTTGTGATCGTGGCACCGGGCGCATTGCAGCGGCTGGGCGAGGAAGACCTGGCCGACGCTGTCCGTCACATCGTCGAGGTACTTTTGCCGCGCCACTTTCGCGACCTCCATGCCCGTCAGCTCCCACGGGCCGGTGCGCAGGAAGCCCGTGGCGATCAGCATTTCGGATACGGCGGGTGAGTCGGCGGCGCCGGCGGCGGCGGCCAGTTCGTCGCCGGCGATCTGTTCGCGGATGAACTGGTCGTACGGCTTGTCCTGGTTGAACGCGCGAATCACGTAATCGCGGTACCGCCAGGCCGGACCGCGGGCGTAGTCGTTGGCGAAGCCGCTCGAGTCGGCATAGCGCGTCACGTCGAGCCAGTGCTGGCCCCATTTCTCGCCGTAGTGCGGCGACGCCAGCAATCGCTCGACGACTTTGGTAAACGCTGCGCCATCATCGGCCGGATCAGCGAGAAACGCCTGCGTTTCCTCCGGCGTCGGCGGCAAGCCGAGCAAATCGAACGTCGCGCGCCGCAGCAGGGTGCGCCGATCGGCCGGCGGCGCCGGCGCGAGCTTCGCCTCCGCCAGCTTCGCGTTGATGAACGCATCAATGGGGTTGGGGTGGGGCTGCTTCTCCGAAGCGGCCTGGGTTTCCGCGGCTCCTGCGGGTTGGAACTCAGGCCGGCTCGGAGAGCCGGCCCCACCGGGGATGCCCGGCTTCCGCAGCGGCTGAAACGCCCACAAGTTTTCGGGTTTGTACTTCCGATTCGTCCAGTCCGCCGAGAGACCGCCGCTCGTCGGTACCGCCACGCCATCCGCGTACGCCCACGGATCCGGCTGCTTCAAGAGCTCGGCCATCCGCGCGGCGTCGGGCCAGGGCGCGCCGGCGGCGATCCACTCGCGCACGTAGGCGATCTGCTCGGACGCCAGCCGGTCGTTGTCCTTCGGCGGCATCGGCTTCCAGTCGTCGTCGTGCCGCGAAATCGCCTTGTACAGCGGACTTTCCTCGGGTTTCCCGGGGATGACCGCCGGTCGCGCGCTGTCGCCGCCGAGCATCAGATCCTCGCGCGTTCGCAGCACGAAGCCGCCCTTGATCTTCGCCTCGTCGCGTCCATGGCAGGCGAGGCACTTTTCCTCGAACATCGGCCACACCCGCCGGGCGAACAGGATGTCGCCGGCCGGCTGGCCGGTGGGTTGCGCGGCGAATCCGCCGGCGACCGCAACGAGCCAAGCCCCACCGGCCAGCATCGGCCGAAGCAGCGATGTCAGCGGACAGCGGGGATACTGGAGAGAGTCGGACACGTGGGGGTGGGGCCAAAATTACGACGGACGCCGTGCTCCTGCGCAAGCGATGAAAGCTGGGCAAACTATCGACGGGCAATGGCTGCGTAGAGCGGTCAACCTGACCGCGGCTCCATCGAGCAGAAATTTGACTCGAAATGCGCGGTCAGATTGACCGCGCTACGGCGCGGGGCCATGGCCCGGACGCCAGTCCTGAGCCCGGTGGCCTCCGTGTCACCCGACGCAAGCCGCGTTCGCGTGGCGCGCTCAACCTGACCGCGGCTTCATCGATCGGGTATTCGACCCGAAATGCGCGGTCAGATTGACCGCGCTACGGCGCGCGCTACGGCCCGGGCGCGATTTTCCGCGGCGATTCCGCTCGCTCGCGTTCGGCGCCACGTTTGGAATTCAGGCCTTCTACTTCGATCATATGATGGCAGACGTGACGATGAACCCGATTCTTGCCCAGGCGTTGCCCCGATGGCGGCGCACAGCGGTGTTGGCCGCGGTGTTCTTTGCGCTGGGCACGTCGTTCGCCGCGCAGCCCGACGTGGTGGTCGCGGCCGACGGCAGCGGCCGATACAAGACGATCCGCGAAGCGATTGAAGCGACGCCCCAAAACCATCGCGAAGCGACGCGACCTTGGACGATTCTGGTGAAGTCGGGAATTTACCGCGAGCTGGTGTACGTCCAACGGGAGAAGCGGTTCGTCACGCTGGTGGGTGAGGCAGCGGAAAAGACCATCCTCACGTTCGATCTTTTCGCGGCGTTGTCGGGCCCGGACGACAAGCCAATCGGGACGTTTCGCACGCCGACCCTGGTGGTCGACGCGGACGATTTCACGGTGGAAAACCTCACGATCGAAAACACCGCCGGACCCCGCGGCCAGGCGGTCGCGCTGCGGGTCGACGGCGATCGGACGGTGTTTCGCCGCTGCCGGATGGTCGGGTGGCAGGACACGGTTCTGGCGAACCGCGGCCGGCAGTATTTCGAGGACTGCTTCATCGAAGGGGCGATCGATTTCATCTTCGGTGGCGGCACGGCGTATTTCGAGCGGTGTCAGCTGCGCTGCACCGGGCCCGGTTACATCACGGCGGCCTCGACGCCGCCCGCGCAGCCGTTCGGGTTCGTGTTTTCGCACTGCACGATCACCGGTGCGAACGCCGAGGTGAGGACTCTGCTGGGCCGCCCGTGGCGCGAGCACGCGAAGACGGTTTTCCTCTATACCGAGATGTCGGACGTCGTGCAGCCAATTGGCTGGGACAACTGGAAGAAGCCGGCGGCGGAGCGCACCACCTTCTATGCGGAATTCGGCAGCACCGGTCTCGGCGCAGCGACCGCCGAGCGCGCGCCGTGGTCGAAGCAACTCAGCGCCACCGAGGCGGCGAACTACTCGCGCGATGCCGTGTTGGGCGGAGCGGACGGCTGGGATCCCACCCGCGTGGCGCCGCCACGGCGCGGGAAGAAGAAGACGGAATAGCGGCCGGTCCTCGGGAGCCGGGGCCGTCAGCCGGCGGAGCTTGCGGTGGCGCGAAGCCGTGGCGCGGTCAACCTGACCGCGCATTTCGGGCCGGAATTCCGGGCAACGGAGACGCGGTCAGGTTGACCGCGCTGCGTCAGGCGTACGTCTTCGCCAGCGAGGTCGTGGTCACCCGCAACCGCTCGCGCAGTTCGGCGGGCTGCAGCACTTCGGCCTCTCGTCCCCAGGTGAGGACCCAGCGCTCGATTTCCGGCAAGGCGCCGAGCCGCAGCCGCAGCTCGAGCCGGCCATCGGACAGCGCGCGCAGTTCCTGCGATTCGTGCCACTCGCGCTCGCGCACGCGGTCGGCGACCGCCGCGGTGAAGCGGATCACCACCCGATAATCGCGCTCGCCGCCGAGCACGCCGAGCGCACTGGCGAAGAACTTCTCCGGCGAGAAGTCCGCGGGTCGCGTGAAGTGCGTGGGCGAGAGCGTCGCGCGGGCGATTCGGGGCAGGGCAAACGTGCGCAAGGCCCCGCGCTCCTGGTCGAACGCCACGAGGTACCAGAGGTTCTCGCGGTGCGCGAGATGGTAGGGTTGCACGCGCCGGCGCGCCGCGGCGGCTTCGCCCGGCTTGCGGTACTCGAACTCGACCTCCTGCTGCCGCAGCACCGCGGTGCTGAGCGTGTTGAATATTGCGAGGTCCGCGCGGCCGAGCCCGACGTTTTTGAACGACACCGACCGCAGTTCGTCCGCCGGCGAAAACGTGATCCGGTCCTTCAGGCCGGCGGTGAGTTTGTCGAACGACACCTCGAGCTGCCGATGAAACGGCGTGCCGCGATATTGCTCGAGCGCCTTGCGCGCGACCAGCAGCGCGAGCAGTTCGCCCTCGCTCACGTGCACGGTGGGAAACGCCGACACCGGGTGCGTGTAGCGGTAGGCGTTGATGCGCGGATCGAACTCGATGGGGAGCTCCAGCCGGTCGCGCATGAACGCGATGTCGCGCACGATCGTCTTGCGCGAGACCTCGAGCGCTGCGGCGAGCTTCGTGCAGTTGGTGAACGCGCCCCGCCGCAGTTCGTCGTGGATGCGGAGCATCCGTTCGAGGGGAGGGCGCGAGAATTGCACGGAACCGGCCATCCATTCAGGAGAAACTTTTTCCTGGGTGAGACAAGCAATGTCCCACGTGGGGGCGTAAAGTCGTCGCATGAACTCCACCGTTTCCCGCCGCCGCACCCTCCACTCCGCCCGGCGCTCCCGCCCCGCAAGGCAATCATCCGGCGGAGGACCCGAACTGCGCTGGGTCCACGATGGCATCCGGTATCGCGTGACACTGGCGCCAGAAGTGAAATTCGAACGCGAACCGGTCGGCGGCGGCTGGGAGCCGACCGAACTGAGCGAAGACGTGTTCGCGTCGACCGCGCTCGCGATCGGCGGCGCGCCGTGGCGTGAATTCCTCGAATATCTGCCGGCGGCCGTGCGCGAATTCCTCGGGGGATTTTCGTTCAACCGGATGGCGGCGCTGCACGTGGTGAGCCGCTGTCCGCTGCTGCTGGGCGAACTGACGCGCACGCCGGCGCTGACGGCCTTCCTTGCGGCGCACCTCACGCTGCGCGGCGGCGAGCGCGCGGCGTGGGCCGAGATTGGCGCCGTGTACGAGCGCGAAGGGATCTTCGGGGTTCTGCAGTGGCTGGGACTGCCGGCTTCGCCGCAGACCCTCGCGATTCTGCAGAGCATCGCCGACCCGGACTTGCCGTGCCGGTTGCTGCAACCGCTGCGCGCCGCGTTGTGGGAGCCGGAGGTGATTTGGACGCTCTCACGGGCGAAGCGGCTGACCGACGAACAGCTGGTGCGCGCGTGCCACGCATTGGCGGCGTGAAACGGAATACGAGCGCCCTTTCGTGCCGATGTAGGGCGGGGTCTCCCGACCCCGCCGTAATCTTACGCCGACCTGCCGTTCGGCGGGGTCGGGAGACCCCGTCCGATTTGTCATCCATTAGATGACAAACCAGAGGCGCATGGCTTCACTGGAGTTTGTCATCTATTAGATGACAAACGTCCTTGGGATGCGCGCGTCGTGGACGCATGGCGGGAAGGGAGGCCTGTGACCCGGGGCTTCAACACGCGATTGGCCAAACTCCAGCGGCGGGGTCGGGAGATCCCGCCCTACATGGACGTACATGGAATTGCATCACGGGCGCCGGCCGACTCTGATGGACGCGCCCCATGCGTCTCCTGCGCCCCATCGCCCTTTCCTGCCTCGCCGCGGCGGCTGCGGTGGCGCAACCCCCGCCGGTCGCCGTCGACACTTCCGGTTTTCGGGCGGAAAATGGCGCCGTCATCGAGCCGACGGCGTCACGGTTGCGGCTCGAGTGGCCGGTGTCCGCGAACGAGCAAGGAGAGATCGTCTTCAATCTGGACCCGGCCGCCGGGCAACCACTGATCGACCGGATTGCGATGCGTGCCGGTACGGCCGCGGCGAGTGTGCCGCTGATCGAACGGGTTAATCCGGTGACGTTGCTCACGATCGGCGAGCGCGACCTCGCGAATCCCGCCGGCTGGGTCGCGTTTTTCGACAATCCGCCACAGCGGCCGTACCGGATCGTTGCGGCCGTGCTGGCGAAAAAGAGCGCGCGCGTGACCAGCAGCGGCACGCGGACCACAGTGCGGATTGAAGAGGTCACGGCCGGTTCCTTCCGCGGCGCGCTCGAATTCACCGTCTGCCGGCACAGTCCGCTCGTGCTGGTGGAAACGGTGGTGCAGACGAACGAGAACGGCCGCGCGATTCTCTACGACACCGGCATCGTGGGTGCGCCGCCCGGCTGGCCCGCGCTGGTCTGGCGCGATCCGTCCGGGAAGTTGCAGCGCACAGCCGTCGAGCCGAGTCGGGTGGTGACGACGTTGAAGGTGGGCGGCCGCGCCGTTGCCGCGGAGGCGAAGGCCGGTGCGGGCAGCGTCGCGGTGGTGGCGCTGCCGCACCAGTATTTCTATCCGCTCGATTTCGCCGACAACCTCGGGTTTGCGTGGCACGGGGCATCGGGGAACGCATTGATGCGCGGCTACGGTTTCGGCGTGCAGCAGCCGCCCCATGGCGACCGCCGGTTTGTGCCGTGGTTCAACGCGCCGCCCGGCACCGCGCAGCGGCTCGGCGTTTTCTGGTTCGTGTCGCGGGAGCCGCCGGAGCGCGCGCTCGACGCGATCGCGGAATTCACGCGGCAGGATCGTTACAAGAAACTGCCCGGCTACCGGACGTTCACGAGTCACTACCACATCGAGCACACGCTCGAAGTGATGCGGAAGCGCACGGAGCAGGGGACGAGCGGCGTGCCGCGCGGGCTCGAGGTGCCGGGTTTCGTGCAGACGTTCAAGGCGCGGGGCGTGGACATCGTGCATCTCGCCGAATTCCACGTCGGCGGCACGCCGCGGCTGCCGACCAAGGAGCGGCTGGCGCAATTGCAGACGCTGCACGAGGAATGCGCGCGCGTATCCGACGCGGAACTGCTCGTGCTGCCCGGCGAGGAACCCAACGTGCACCTCGGCGGCCACTGGCTGAGTTTTTTCCCGAAGCCGGTTTACTGGGTGCTGAATCGGACGGCGAACCAGCCGTTCGCGGAGGACGTTCCCGGCTACGGGACCGTGTACCACGTCGGCAGTGCGGACGACGTGCTGCGGCTGATGGAGAAGGAACACGGGCTGATGTGGACGGCGCACGCGCGGATCAAGGGATCACGCGGTTTTCCCGACGCCTATTGGGACCAGCCGTTTTTTCGTTCCGACCGATTTCTCGGTGCGGCGTGGAAGGCGATGCCGGCCGACCTGTCGCTGCCCCGGCTGGGCTCGCGCGTGCTCGACCTCCTCGACGACATGGCGAACGCCGGCCTGCGGAAACACGTCATCGCCGAGGCGGATCTTTTCCGGATGGAGCCCGATTACGAGAGCTACGCTCCCATGAACATCAACTACGTGCAACTCGACCGGCTGCCGCGGTTCGGCGACGGCTGGCAGCCCGTGCTGGATGGCCTGCGCGCGGGAAAATTCTTCGCGACGACCGGCGAGGTGTTGATTCCGGAATGCGCGCTGCGCGGCGCCACGCTGGAGGCCGCGGTCGAGTGGACGTTTCCTCTCGCGTTCGCGGAGGTCATCAGCGGCGACGGCCGCAGCGTGCATCGGCAGCGGATCGATCTCACGGACACCGAGCCGTTCGGCCAGCGCCGGTTGAAGATTCCGATCGAACTCGCCGGCCGCACCTGGGTTCGGCTCGAAGTCTGGGATATGGCTCGCAACGGCGCGTTCACGCAGCCGATATTCCTGCCTTAGCCAAAACTATTCAGTTCAACCGCGAAGATCGCGAAGATGCGCGAATGAAAACGTATCAATTGGCGGGCTCATCAAACGGTGATTTCTACTCAGCGTGACCAAGATCGCTTCTGCCCCTCTGAAATTCGCGTTCATTCGCGTCCTTCGCGGTTTCTCTCAGCACGATTCCGGCTTGGTCGGCATGGCATGACGTCGCGGATTTCGATTTTAGCCGGGTGCGCAAGCCGGCCTCAGCGAGGCCGGTGACGGTTCGCAACGATGTTGGGCCTCGCGCGTCGAGCAATGCATTCCCCTATGAAGAACTCACTGCTTTCAATTCTGCGACTCGCTGGCGCGGTGCTGGCGCTCGCCGCGTGGCTATTGGCGCCGGCGCAGGCGGCCGCGGCGAAGCGGCCGAACATCGTCTTCATCATCATGGACGACTGCGGCTGGCGCGACTGGGGCGCGTACGGCTCCACGTGGGTGAAGACGCCGAACATCGATCGCATCGCAGGCGAGGGCGTGCGGTTCACGAATGCGTTTACCACAAACCCGAAGTGCAGTCCGTGCCGCGCGACGATCCTCACCGGGCGCAACACCTGGCAGCTCGAGGAGGCGACCTGCCATAACGGAATTTTCCCAAACAAATTCGCGGTGTACCCGGACATGCTGGAGAAAGCCGGCTACGCGGTCGGGTTCGTGGGCAAGGGGTGGGGTCCGGGCGACTTCAAGGCGGGGGGCTGGACGCGCAATCCCGCCGGGCCGCTGTTCGGCGACTTCAGCACGAACGAGCGGCTGGCGAATGGGATTTCGAAGAACGATTACGCGAAGAATTTCGAGGCGATGCTGAAGTCGCGCCAGCCGGGCCAGCCCTTCTGCTTCTGGCTGGGGTTTCACGAACCGCACCGCTCGTACGAGCTGAACTCTGGCGTGCGACTCGGGAAGAACTTGAAAGAGATCGCCGTGCCGCCGTACCTGCCCGACCTGACCGCAGTGCGCAGCGATCTCGCCGACTACGCGATCGAAGTGGAGTCCTGCGACCTGTACATCGGCCGCGTGATGAAGATGCTGGAAGCCACCGGCGAGCTCGCGAACACGCTGGTGATGATCACGTCGGACCACGGCATGCCGTTTCCCTACGTCAAGGGACAGATTCACGAAGACGGATTTCATCTGCCGCTCGTCGCGCGCTGGCCGGCGACGATCAAGCCCGGTCGGGTCGTCGACGATTTCGTGAGCGCGACGGATTTCGCGCCGACGGTTTTGGGAATGGCCGGCGGGGG
>Ga0082335_1008223_pt1 | contig 12025 bp, 14 predicted proteins | sample Subgrocontami58m_FD_72375 | JGI IMG/M metagenome (GOLD analysis project Ga0082335, IMG submission 72375) | Subsurface groundwater microbial communities from S. Glens Falls, New York, USA - GMW37 contaminated, 5.8 m (SPADES assembly) (version 2) ...
GATGAGCTGACGTTTCTTGCGCAGCCCGTCCCACAGCGGATTGTCTTTCGGCAGATCGAGGAAATCCGCGCGCACCGACGCCGTGATATGGATCACCGGGAGTTTCCGGCGCCGCGCGGCTTTGAGCACGCCGGCCATGTTTTCGATGACCCGGTTTTGCTTCAGGCCCGGTGTGATATCGACGAGGTCCTTCTGGACGTCGAGCAACAGAACTGCCGTGCGTTGCGGATCGATTTTGAGCTTCATGCCTGTTCCCTGACGAGCCTATTTTCCTTTGAGTCCGGCGGCTTTGATGACTTTACCCCACGTCGCGATCTCGGCGCGCAAACGGCTCGAGAATTCTTCCGGGGTCGAACCGATTTCCTCGACCGCGAGATCGGTCAGCCGGCCCTTCGTTTGCGGCGCCTTCAACGCTTGCAGCAGCGTCGCATTCAGTTTGGAAATAACACTTTGCGGCGTTGCTTTTGGCGCGACCACCCCATACCAGCCCGAAGTGTTGAACTGGAACCCGCTTTCGCTGACGGTGGGCAACCCGGGCATCAACGCGGAGCGCTTTTCACCACCGACCGCCAAGGCGCGCACCTTGCCCGACTTTACCGCGGGCAGCGCCGCCGACAGGCCGTTGAACATCAGGTCGACTTCACCCGCCATCAACGCGGTCATCGCCGGCGCGGCGCCCTTGTAGGGCACGTGCAGAATACGCACGCCGGCCGCCTGATTGAAAAGTTCGCCGGCCATGTGAATTCCGACCCCGGTTCCCCCTGAAGAAAAATTGAGCTTGCCCGGCTGTGATTTGGCCAGCGCAACAAGCTCTTTCACCGTTTTCGCGGGCACGCTCGGATGAACCAGCAACACGTAGGGCGCGGAGGCAGCCAGCGAAACCGGCGCGAAGTCCCTCACCGGGTCGTACGGCGTGGCGTCGTTCAGCTGCGGCACGATCGCCAGCGGCCCCGAAAAACCCATCAGCAGCGTATACCCGTCCGGTGCGGCCTTGGCCACCAGGTCGGCGCCGATCAGACCGGCCGCGCCAACACGATTTTCAACGACGATCTGCTCCCCCAGGACCTCGGACCAACCCTGCGCGAGGATCCGGGCAATGACATCCACCGGCCCGCCCGCTCCGGAGGGCGCAATCAATCGTATGGGGCGATTCGGATAAGCCGTCTGGGCCGGGGACAACTGGCTCAGGCCGGCGCATATCACCAAGGGCAAAACCTTCGCCGCGAGTCTCATCATTTTCCTCCAGTGTGGTTGTTATAGGAATTTTGAGTCCGTATCTTAACCCAGCCCGCGCGCGAACGAGACAACACGCTGCGCGAGCTGCCTGCTTTTGCCGCGATCGTTCATCACGGTATCGGCGACGAGCACCGTTTTTCCCTGCCGCTCGATCGCGCGTTGCAGCTTCGCGTCCTTCGTATCGATTACCCAACCGTCGACTAAGCTGCCGTAGTGACGCGCCACGCCGAGCGCGGTTGCCTCGCAGCCGAGTTCGCGCATCATTTTCGCTGCCGGGCCCTTGAGCGCGGCGCCGCCGACGATCGGAGACACCGCGACTACCGGGAAGTCGCGCTGCCTGATCCACGCGCGGATCGCCGGCACGCTCAGTATCGGCGCCACGCTGACGTACGGATTCGAAGGGCAGATCACCACGGCGCGCACCTGCCGCGAGCGCATGATCCGCGCGAGCGGAGGTGCAGGCTGCGCGTTGCGGCTGCCGGCAAATCGAAATCCCCGCACGCGCGGCCGGCATTGGTCGCGCACGAAATAATCCTGAAACGCGAGCACCCCGCGGGCGGTCAGCACCCGGGTACGCACCGGCGTGTCGCTCATCGGTATCAATGCGTGGCGGATGCCGAGCCGGCCCGCCAGCTCGCGGGTAACCGCGGATAACGCCCTGCCTCGTCGCAGCGCCAGCGTGCGCAGCACGTGCACCGCGAGGTCGCGGTCGCCAAGCCGGAACCAGGCATCGCCGCCCAGTTCCGCGAGCGCGGACATGAAGCTCCATGTCTCCTTCGCACGGCCCCAGCCGGCGACCGGATTGTTGACTCCGGCGAGCGTGTACATCACGGTATCGAGGTCCGGCGAAATGGCGAGCCCGAGGTGATCGAAATCATCGGCGGTGTTCACGACGATGGCAAGCTGCGAGGGCGGCAGCACCGCCGCCAATCCTACCGCCAGGCGCGCCCCGCCCACGCCTCCCGCCAGCGCGACGATCATCGGAACAGATCCTCCGCGTGCGGCCGTATCAATTCGCTGATCGAGCTGGCGCGCCGCGCATAGGGAAATCCGCGCGCCAGCACCGCGGGATAGCCTTCGTCCGACTGTCCCATGATGAGCGATGCGGCGGCGGCCAGTTCATCAGCCGCGGCAACCTGCGTTACGCGCAACGGCCGGCCCTCGCGATCGGAATGGCCGCGCAGATCGACCAACGCCGGTACACCCGCCACGCCGATGGCGACCCCAGTCACGCCATTGCGCCACGCGCGCCCAAAGCTGTCGTTGATGATCACGCCCGCTTCAACACCGCAAGCCGCGAACAGATCCTGTTGTATGCGGCACGCGGATGCATCGGGATTTTCAGGAAGCAGCAGCACGATTTCTTCGCCGTGCGGAGCGGCCACGTTCGATTGATCGATACCCGCGCTCGCCAGCACGAAGCCGAGCCGGTGCTCGACGATCAACACGCCGGGCCTGGCGCGCATCACCTCGCGCGATTCGCACAGCATCAGTTCGACCAGCCGGGGATCTTTCCCGACGACGCCCGCCAGCTCGAGTGCACGCGCGGACGGTGTGACGCCGGCGAGCCGCACCGTACGGCCTTCGGCCTTGGAGACGATTTTCTGCGCGATCACCATCACATCGCCGGACTCGAGCGTCCGGCCTGCGCGCTTGACGGCCGCGAGCAGCAGCCCGGCGAGGTCCGCGCCGCGTGCGACTTCGGGTATGCCCGGCAGTGCCACCAGCGTCAGCTCGCGCATCGCGGACACGCCCTGTCGTCACGAATCAAAAGCCGGCGCGACGTCGCGGATGAACTGCTCGAGCTGCGCGATCTGGTCGGTGCCGGCAAAGCGCACGCACAGTTCGGTGACTCCCGCCGCCTCATAGAGCTTGAGCGTTTCAACCACTTTGGCGGCCGGCCCGAGCCCCATCAGCCCGCGGTAATTGACGCCGCCGCCGTAGTACTCCTGCAGAAACTTCTGCGTGTCCGCCTCGGCCCTGGCAACATCGTCCGCGATGCGCACCGTGGTGTAGACGCAGATCGGAAAGTTCGGCAGCGAGCGGCCGTGCTTCGCCAGCGCTTCGTCGCCGAGCTGCCGCAGCTTGCGGCAATCGTCATCGGTGAGATAGGTGGTGATAATGCCGTCGCCGAGCCGCGCAAAGCGATCGATTTGCGCCGGGATGAATTCGCCGCGATTGCCCGCGGTCATCAGTATTGGCGGGCCGGCCTCGAGCCATGGCAGCGGGCCCAGGGTGTGCCCGGTCAGCTTGAAATCGCTGCCCTGGTACGTGACCGGCTGGCCGCTCCACAGCTTGCGCCACACTGCGACGTGCTCTTCGAGGTCCTTCACGCGGCGTTTGTGCACGCGGCCGCAGGCCTCCCACTCGCGCCCGATCGCAGGCAGCTTCCAGCCCACGCCGAGACCCAGCACCAGGCGGCCGCCGGAAATCTGGTCGATGTTGGCGAGCGCGTGCGCGAGCACGGTCGGCTGGCGCAACGCGGGCAGCAGGACCGCGGTGCCGAGCCGGGCCCGGGTGGTGATCGCAGCCACGTAAGCCAGCGTCGTCAGCGGCTCGAGGCGTGGCTTGGCGACGACGCTGTCGCCTACCCACACGTCCATGTCCGCCGCATCGGCCATGCGTGCGACCGTCCAGCATTCTTCCACCGGCGGACGCCGCGCCGACTGAATCACCACACCCCGGTGGGGAAGCAATACGCCTAATCGCATTCTCAAGTCACTCCTGCAATTCAACCGCCAGTTGAAGAACTGAACATTGTCGCGGGCATATGTTATTACTTTCGGCGCGATCAAGTATTATGCCTGTAGCCTTGAACCTCGGAGGAATTCCCCACATGCCAGTCATTGACACCCATACGCATTTCTTCCCGCAGGAGTGGATCGATCTGCTCGAACGCGAAGGTCAGGCCCACGGCGTGACCCTGGGCAGGAACGACAGCGGCGCAGTCACGTTCGCGTGCCCGGGAATCCGGCAGGTATTCGCCAGGCCGTTCATCGATCTCGGCATCAGGCTCAAAGCGATGGACAAGGAAGGCGTCGACGTACACTCGCTGTCGCTGACGACGCCGATGGTCTACTGGCCAGACGCCAGATTCGGGCTCAAGCTCGCGCAAACGTTCAACGATGCGTGCTCCGCCGCATGCGTCGAACATCCCAAACGTTTTGTCGGCATGGCGATATTGCCGATGCAGGATACCGAACTCGCGGTGGCCGAGTTGGAACGCGCAGCCAGGTTGCCCGGCATGCGCGGCCTTTACCTCGGCAACCAGGTGAACAAGAACAATCTCGACGATAAATCGTTCTTCCCGATCTACGCGAAGTGCGAGGCCATCGGCTGGCCGATTTTCCTGCACCCGATCGACCCGCTCGGCGCCGAGCGCCTCGACAAGTACTACCTGCGCAATCTGATCGGCTACCCCTATTCCACGGCAATCGCCGCGGCCTCCTTAATATTCGGCGGCGTGATGGACCGTTTTCCGAAGCTCGACGTGGTGCTGCCGCACGCGGGCGGAATGTTCCCGCCGCTGATCGGACGCTGGGACCACGGCGCCGAAGTGCGCGAAGAAATGAAGCACATGAAGCAGCTGCCGTCGGCCTACCTGCGCCGCTTCTATTACGACACCATCGCGCACAACGACGAACTGATGATGAACGTGGCGCGGCAGGTCGGCGTCGACCGCATCGTGATGGGCAGCGATTACTGTTTTCAGATCGGCGACGAGCATCCCGTCGCCACGGTCAACCGGCTGAGCAAATCGATCTCGGTTGAGGAGCGGGAGATGATCCTGGGGAAAACGGCGGCGCGGCTGCTCAAGCTTTGAATATGACCAATGGTTCGGAGCCAGGAACCCAGGTTGAATCGCGGGAATTCAAGGATTCCGACGGGCAGGTTATGAATTAGACGAGGACATCGGGGAGGTGTAATATTTTCCAGATACTATCGGTTCCCATCTATGATTAAACCTTCAGTAATTACCAGCGACCCGGAAATCATGGGCGGCACCCCGGTTCTGGCGGGAACGCGCGTACCGTTCCAGACGCTGCTCGATTACCTCGAACGCGGGGCGCCTCTCGAGGAATTTCTGGAGGATTTCCCGAGCGTTTCGCGCCAACTCGCGGTAGCCGCGCTGCAACAGGCGGGCGATATGGCCTTGGCCAATGCGCGTGTTGCTTGATGAATGTGTCCCGGCGCGCCTTCGACGCGAACTGACCGATCATTCCGTTCGTACCGCGACCGAAGCAGGTTGGGCAGGCATCAAGAACGGCGAACTCCTGCGGCGCGCCGCCGCGGAGTTTGACTGCTTTCTCACGGTTGATCGCAATCTCCAGTTCCAGCAAAACGTCGCTTCGCTCCCGGTGGCGGTCTTAGTGCTTCACGCCGATGGCAATGACCTCGAATCGCTGCGCCCTTTGATGCCGCGCGTCCGCGCCGAATTGGATCGGCTGGAACCAAGACAACTGGTCAATATTCGTATCTGATCGACGATCAATCGGCCGAGTGATATACCGATGTGAGGATTCAGTGGTTACGGTCAATTACGATGAACTCTCGCTGGCCTTCGAATTCGTCAGCGCCGGGCTGCCCATGGAGCACAATGCGTATATCTCCATCGATACCGGGCAGATTTATTGGATCTCGGATCTGAACCCGACGGAGGAGGAGGTCCCCGATGATCTTGAAACGTCCGATCGCTACATCGCCATACCGCACAAGAACGATCTGGGCCTTGGAAGGGATCTTGCATTGCGTTTTGCGGAGCAAGAGCTGCCTGAGCGCTACGAACGAGCCAAAGCTTTCTTCCGTAGCAGAGGCGCTTACGCCCGCTTCAAAAAATTGTTGGAATCCGAGGGGGTTCTCGAGAAGTGGTACAAATTTGAAGAGGAGTCGGTGGAACAAGCGCTGCGGGACTGGTGTGCAGAAAATAGTATCCAGCTCATCGAGAAGGGCGATGAGTCAACGGCCTGAATTTGGCATCGGGCTCGCGACTAACCTCGAGGTCATCCCCTACCCCAGTCGATTGGACCAAAGCAGCGAGAGGATTGCCGCGGCGACCACCATAATGGCCGCCGCCACGGCAAGCAGCGCGGTGATCTCGGTTTGGCTCTTTTCCAAAGCAAACCGGCTGTTCAGGTTTTCGTAGACCTTCTTCAGGTCCGCTGCATTTGCGGCGTGAAAATACTCCGCCCGCGTAGTTTCCGCGATCGCCTTGAGGGTTTCCTCGTCGAACCTCATGTAGATGGACATCCCGTAGCTCTCGACCATACCGCCGGCAGCAGAGCCGAATCCCACGGTGAATACACGGACGCCATGGTCGGCGGCCATCCGGGCCGCGTCGAGCGGATCGGGGCCCGTCGTCCGCCGGCCATCGGTCAGCAGAACGATCGCGGCCGAGGGGTAAGATCCCGGCGGGACCGGTTTGAACTCCTGCTTTTGCGCCTTGGGCGCGCGATCGATGGGGGCGCCGCGCGCATTGGCACGCGAAAACTCCCTTCCGAAAATCGCCGACTCCAGATCGATCCCACGGTCCGGAAAGATCGTCGCCAGCGCAAGGATGATGCCGCTGCCGATAGCCGTATGGCGCTGCAATTCGAACCGGTCGATCGCCGCGAGCAGGTCTTCGCGGATTCGGGTCGGCGACTGAACCACCGAGGCGGTGCCGGCGAACGTGACGATAGCGGTGCGAATATCGGGCGGCAGTTCCTGCACAAACGTCTTGGCCGCGGCCTGCGCCGCGGCCATCCGGTTGGGTTCGACATCCGTCGCGCGCATGCTGAGCGATACGTCCATGGCGAGAACGATGGTGCGCGTCTCGAACGGCAGCGTAATCGAGGCGGTCGGGCGCGCGATCGCGACGATCAGGACGACGAGCGCCGAGAGCACGAGGAGCGGCGGAATGTGGCGCCGGAGCCGCCGGCCCGGGATCATGGCATCCTTGATCAGGCTCAGGCTCGCGTACCGGAGCGCGTGCCGGCTGCGCCGCATCAGCAGGACGTATGCCCCGACAAGCGCGGGCACGGCAAGCAGCAGCCAAAGAAACTCGGGTGACAGGAACTTCATCGGGGGGTAATTTTTCGCAGCCGCGCCGCAGGTTCACCTTAAACCACGCCACCCTCCTTCAGCTTCGCAATCTCCGCGTCGCTTTTCCGCAGCACGCTGCGCAGGATTTCATCGGTATGCTGCCCCAGAGCGGGTGGCGGCACGTCGTACTTGAGCCGGGTTTCGGAAAAACGCATCGGGCTCGCCACCAGCGGCACCTTGCCCGCGATCGCGTGCGGCAGTTCGAATTTCAGGCCGCGCGCGATGACCTGCGGCTCCTCGAACACCTGCGCGATGTTGTTGATCGGGCCGTTCGACACGCCTGCCGCGTCGAGAAGTTCCACCCATTCCCGCGTCGGGCGCGCCGCAAACACTGCATCGAGCAGCCGCGTGATCTCGTCGCGGTTTCTCACGCGTTGGCCGTTGGTGGAGAAACGCGCATCCTGCGCGAGATGCATGCAGCCGGCGGCTTCGCAGAATTTGTTGAACAGATTGTCGTTGCCGCAGGCAAGGATGATGTTGCCATCCTTCGTCCTGAACGTCTGGTACGGAACGATATTGGGGTGCGCATTGCCGATGCGCCCCGGCGTCTCGCCGGTGGCGAGATAATTCATCCCCTGATTGGCAAGGAACGCAACACAGGTGTCGAGCAGCGCGACATCGATCCATTGCCCCTTGCCGGTGACGGCGCGATGGGCAAGCGCCGCGCAGATCGCGATCGACGCGTACATGCCGCTGGTGAGATCGATGATCGGTGTCCCGACGCGCTGCGGCCCGCCGCCGGGCAAATCATCGCGCTCGCCGGTGATGCTCATCATTCCACCCATGCCCTGCGCCATGAAATCGTAGCCGGGACGGTCCTTGTACGGGCCGGTCTGGCCGAATCCCGTCACCGAGCAGTAGATGAGCCCCGGATTAAGCGGCTTGAGGTCGTTGTAACCGAGGCCGTAACGCGCGAGATCGCCGACCTTGTAGTTCTCGAGCAGCACGTCGCATTGTTGCGCGAGTTCACGCACGATCGCCTGCCCTTCGGGCAGGGCGAGATCGACCGTAATCGAGCGTTTGCCGCGGTTCGCGGCGCAGAAATAGGCGGACTCGCGCGTGTCCCTGCCCTGCGCGTCCTTGAGAAAAGGCGGCGCGTAGGCACGCGAATCATCCCCCTTGCCACGGCGCTCGACCTTGATGACGTCCGCGCCGAGATCGGCGAGGTTCTGCGCGGCCCACGGCGCCGCGAGCACGCGGGAGAGATCGAGCACTTTGATATGCGATAACGGTCCCGCCATTTTTCAGCGCCCCTCGAATTTCGGTTTTTTCCTGTTGATGAACGCAGCATAGCCGATGCGGTAGTCCTCGGTCCTGAAGTAATCGAAATTGGCGTCGATCTCCGCTGGCGTCAGGGGCGCCCCGTGCCGCAGCAACCGCCGGATGTATTGCTTGTGCCAGCGCGCGACCAGCGGCGCGCCGTCGGCGATGCGACGCGCGGTTGCATACGCCTCCTGCTCGACCTGGTCGTCGGGCACGACGCGCGAGAGCAGCCCCTTCGCCATCGCTTCGTCCGCATTCCACACCCGGCCTTCGAGCAGGATTTCGGCTGCCACCGCGCGCCCGGCGAGCGCGAGCAGCCCGGCAAGCTCACCGTAAGCGATCGGAAAGCCGAGCCGGTTGATCGGCACGCCGAAACGCCCCGAGCGGCCGGAGATGCGCAGATCGCACTGGCACGCGATTTCGAACCCGCCGCCGACGCACGGGCCCTTGATCAGCGCCACCGTCGGATGCCGGCACTCGCCGACCGCATCGAGCGCGCCGGCCACATATTCGAGGTGATAGACCTTGCCTTGCGCGAAATCGTTGCGCACCGAGGCAAACTCCGCGATGTCGGCGCCTGCCGCAAAAGCCTCGTCGCCGGCGCCGCGCAACACGATGCAGCGCAGGCCGTCGTCCGCCGACAACTCGCGCATCGCGCGCGCGAGCTCGCGCCACATCGCAACCGTGATTGCGTTGAGCTTGCCGGGGTTGTTGAGCGCGACGGTGGCGATGTCGCCGTCGCGCGTGACGTCGATGGAAGGCAAAGGCATGTCCGGGAAAGCCGTATTGTACGTGTTGCCGCCGTTTGCACGCTAGCCCACGGGCGCGCGCAGATAGTTCAGGGCGGCAATTGCAAGCGCGCCGGCCACGACCGCAACGAACAGATTGCGGCGCGACAGGTAATAGACTGCAAGCCCGATCCCGCAGGCGGCCAACCGGTGCGCGAGCAGGCTCGTCTCGAGCAGTCCCGTCGGCATCACTATGATACGCATGACCAGTCCCGCCACCATCGCATAGGCGACGCACGTAATCCACCTGAAGGCATCGCTGTCGGTCGCGATACGTCCCGACAGCAGCACGCCCGCGCCGCGCCATGCGTAGGTAACGGCCACGCACAACAATAGCAGCGGCCACAGTTCAGACACCGGTACGCTCCAGCGCCTTGTGGAGCAGAAATGCTGCGGTGCCGCCAATAAATCCGGCCACCAGCACGCTCCACTGCGGCGTCAACACGTAGAACAGGGGGCCCGCAAGCCCGCCACATGCGAGCGCGATCGCCGCCAGGCGGCTGCGCGCCTCACCGACCAGGAGCACGAAAAAATACACGGGCGTCAGGAACACGAGGCCAATTTGTATCAGGGGCGGAATCGAGCCCGCGAGCAGGTAGCCGACCGCACTCGCACCGGCACTGACCGCGATACAGGCAGCCGCGAGCCCGGTGAAATACGGCAAGCGCTCGGCGGCGGGCATCTCCAGGCAACGCCGCATGCTGATGGTCCAGACGGTCATCGACAGGCCGTGCGCCGCCAGGTAGTAATACCAGGGTGGATGGCTGCGGTCACGGAGCACCGGCATCAGCGTGAGCGTCATCGGCAAGAAACGCGCGTTGGAGAGAGTCACCGCCAGCACGATGGCAATCACCGGCGCGCCGATTTGCCACATATCGACCATCACCAGCTGGCCCGGCAATGCCCACATCGCGATGGTCGATGCAATCACGACCCCGATCGGGATGCCGCCGGCGCCTGCCATCGCGCCGAAGCCGATGTAACTCGCGGCGAGCACGCCGGCCGGCACGCCGAGCGCCTCCCTTACTCCGCGCAGGAAGGCGGCCGAATTGCGTCGATCAGGCATCAATGCGCCGCATTCAGCGTGGGGCAGGCTGCGTGAAAGGAATCAGCATTTTCCCGTGGCAAAGGCTTGGGGGATTTGGTCCCCGCGGGCTGCTAGGCTAACGGAGAACGCCCCGGTTGCCAACATCGCACGCGCGGAGGTTGACATCGACGGGCAGGGAGAGTTACGGTGTCTCCGGGGGTTAAGAACAAGCAAGCGCGGCGCAAGACCCGTGCATCCCCGTCGTTGCCAACCTCGGAGGAATCATGAAACGTTTGCTGCCCGCTGTCGTCCTTGCTTTCACCGCCATCGCCGGTTACGCGCAGGATTACCCTTCGCGCGCGATCACCATCGTCGTGCCCAATCCGCCCGGCGGGATGAACCAGATCCACGCCCAACCGCTGTCGGCGGTGGTCGAAAAGCTCACCGGTCAGCCCGCGCCGGTCGTCAACCGTCCGGGCGCGACCGGGGCCGCGGGCACCGCCTTCGTGGCCAGTCAATCCCCCGACGGCTACAACATCCTGGTTACGACGCCCAACATATTTCTGGTCGTCGAGAAAGACAAATTGTACGGAATAAAATCGCCTTTCTCGCTCGACCAGATCGCGCTCCTCGCGCTGTTGAGCGCCGATCCCCTGATCATGGTCGTTCACCCGTCCATGCCCGTAAAGAACGTGAAGGAGCTCAACACCCTTGCCAAGTCGAAACCGAATGAGATCGTATTCTCGTCTTCCGGTCCCTACGGTATCACGCACACGCCCGTGGCCATGTACCTGGATGCCACCGGGGTCAAGATGCGCCACCTGCCGACGACCGGCGGCGGTCCGGCGATCGTGCAGGCGCTGGGCGGTCACGCGCAGGTAACGGCCGGCGGACCGGCGGCCGTGTATCCGCATGTCACCTCGGGCAAGTTCCGCGCGATCGCAAGCTGGGGCACCAAGCCTCACCCGGCGCTGCCGAACGTGCCGACGTTCAAGTCCATGGGCTACGACATCGAGGCGTACCTGTGGGTGGGTCTGTTCACCACGGCGGGCATGCCGGAACCCACTTTTAACAAAATGCGCGCGATCATCGGCAAGGCGGCGAACGACCCGGGATTCAGGCAGGCGCTGGAAAAGGTCCGCGTCGTTCCCGACTACCGGGATGCGCCGGAATTCAGAAAATTTTTCGACGCCGATTACCGGCGCATGGCGGAAGTGATCAGGAAAATCGGGAAGCTGTAAACCCTGAAGCTTGCCCGCTTCAGGCGAAGCGCTCTGCCAGATCCCTGAAATCGGCAACGATCAGGCCGGGCTGATACGGTCACTGCCGAGTTGGAACGGCATGCCGCCGAGCTGCTGCTAGCGCTTGAGTTTTGCCACCTGATCAAGTATATACTGCGCGCAAACGGAGGAGAGGAGCCCCCATTCATGGAAAACCTGCTCGAGGTGCGTCACCTCAGCACTCAATTCGCCACGGGCGCGGGAATCGTGCGCGCCGTGGATGATGTTTCCTGGGATGTAAAGCCCGGCGAGACGGTGGCATTGGTGGGGGAATCGGGATGCGGCAAGTCGGTGAGCGCGCTCTCCATCATGCGTCTGGTGGCAGCCCCGGCCGGGCGTATCACCGGCGG
>Ga0082335_1008224_pt1 | contig 12023 bp, 11 predicted proteins | sample Subgrocontami58m_FD_72375 | JGI IMG/M metagenome (GOLD analysis project Ga0082335, IMG submission 72375) | Subsurface groundwater microbial communities from S. Glens Falls, New York, USA - GMW37 contaminated, 5.8 m (SPADES assembly) (version 2) ...
TCAAGTGACCTTGACGCTTTTCAGAATTGACCCGCTCCCTGCTCACGGAATTGACCCAGTAACAATCTGAGTTTGTCGGCTAGCGTGTTGGTGGCCGGTGCGGATTTGTGCGTTGCGCCTAAATGGCCAACGCACGATGGATGGTTTCCTGCGAAGAGACCCGTCCATGAAGAGCAAACAATGCGCTGGCTGTGGCAAGGCATTTCATCCGCGACCGCAATCGCCTGGGCAGAGTTTCTGCTCGTCACCTGAATGCCAGCGGGAACGACGACGACGCTGGCAGCACGCGCGACGTCAGAGCGACCCCGACTACCGGGATAACCAGTCGAGGGCGCAACAATCGTGGGCCAAACGTCACCCCGATTACTGGCGGGAGTACCGGCGAACACACCAGGATTACCGCGAGCGCAACCGCATCATGCAGCGTGCGCGCGACGCCCGGCGGCGTGAACGCGTGCTTGCAAAGATGGACGTGTCAACGGGTGATTCGCCCGTACCCTCAGGGACTTATCGGTTGACTCCTGTGAGGCGTGAGGATCTTGCAAAGATGGACGCGTGGATGGTTCAAATCACTGTGGTTTCAAAGCACTACGGGGTATCGGGGTGATCTTGCAAAGAGAGGACGTTATCGCCATCGAGGGTTTGTGCAGGTAACTTTTGCGCCATGGATACCCCCACCGGCGAAGCCCTGGAAGTCGATCTGCACCGCTTGGAGTTGCGTTTTGCCGAGGCGCGGCTGATGGAGCCGCGAGCCGTTGAGGCGCTTGCCCAGTCCATCGAGGAGTGTGGCCAACTCATCGCGTGCATCGCGGTGCCCGAGCAGGGCAGCAACCGCCTGATCCTAATCGACGGCTACCGGCGCATCTTGGCCCTGCGCCGGCTCGGGCGCGATACCGCCTGTGTGGAATCCTGGGCGTGCGATCTGGCTCAAGCTTTGCTGAGGGTGCTCGCGCGTGCCAACGCGCGACCGTTTGCGGCCCTGGAAGAAGCGCTGCTGCTGCGCGAGCTGGTTCACGGCCAGGGTCTGTCCGAGCGCGAAGTAGCTCGGCGCACTGGTCGCGATGTCAGTTGGGTGAGCCGACGGCTGGAACTGGTGTGCGCGCTGCCTGAGGTACTGCTGGCGGCCGTGCGCAAGGGATCGGTATCCACCTGGGCGGCCACGCGGGTGTTGGCCCCGTTGGCGCGCGCCAACACCGAGCATGCTACGCAACTGCTCGATGCTCTGGTCTCCAGCCCCCTGTCCAGTCGGGAACTTCATAGCTGGTTCCAGCATTACCAGAGGACCCCGCGTGCGGCCCGTGAGCGGATGGTTTGCCACCCGCGCTTGTTTATCCAAAGCCTACAAGCCCGAGATGAGCAGCGCGCCGACACGCGCCTGCGTGAGGGCCCCGAAGGCCAGTGCGTAACCGATGTTCGCCAAATACTCACGCTGATCAAACGGCTGCGCCAGTGTTTGCCCACGCTCAGCCAGCAAGCGCTACCCGAACCATTACAGGGTGCGCTCACACGCCTGCGCAGTGCCCTGGAGGCCCTGCAATGCGAACTTACGAGGAGCTTTGACCATGACCCCCAGCCAGATCCGCGATGCGGTGCGAATCCTGCAATCCCAAGGACTGAGCCTGCGTGAAATCAGCCGGACGCTGAAACTCTCGCGTAATACCGTTCGCCGAATTCTGCGCAAACGTTCGTCGGCAACGCAGGAACCGCAGTGCCTGGGTGTCACTTTGGACTATCTGAAATCGGCCTTCGAGCGTGCCAAGGGCAACGTGGTGCGCGTTCAGCAACTGCTTGCCGCCGACTACGACCTGGCGGTCTCCTACAGCACGCTCACCCGTTGGGTCCGGGAGGCGGGGCTGCGCTCACCGCCTGTGCGCGCTGGGCAATACACCTTCGGCCCGGGCGAGGAGATGCAGCACGACACCTCCCCGCACCGGGTGATCCTTGGCGACAAGATCGTGACCGCGCAGTGTGCCGGTCTTGTGCTCGCCTACTCACGCCGCCTGTTCATTCAGTATTACCCACGTTACACCCGCTTCGAAGCCAAGCAGTACCTGCTCGAGGGCGTGCTCTTCATGGAGGGAGTATGCCCGGTGTGCATCATCGACAACACCAGCGTGATGCTCGCCGCCGGGGCCGGTGAGAACGCTCTGATCGCCCCCGAGATGGCAGCCTTTGCCCGCACCCTGGGGTTCGAATTTCGCGCTCACCGGGTCGGACATCCGGATCGCAAGGGCCGCATCGAGAGAAATTTCTCTTTTGTTGAGACCAACTTCCTGCCTGGGCGAAGCTTCACCGACTTTGACGATCTGAACCGCCAGGCGCTCACCTGGTGCCAGGAGGTCGCCAATGCAAAGCCCAAGCGGGCTCTGGGAATGTCGCCCCAGGCAGCCTACCTGATCGAGCGTCCGTATTTGCAAGCGCTGCCATGCGTGCTGCCACCGATCTATGAGGTATATGAACGAGTAGTGGACCTTTCAGGGTACGTCTCGCTCGAATCGAATCGCTACTCGGTGCCCGAGCCTCTGGTGGGCCAGAGCGTGACGCTCTACAAATATCCGGCCCAGGTCCAGATCCACCATCGCGGTATCGCGGTGGCTACCCATGCACGACTGATCGGCCAACGCGATGCGCGCAGTACCGATCCGACGCACCACCGCATCCCAACCCGGACCAACCACACCTCGCACATCGAAGCGCAACTGCTACGCGCGAGTCCGCAGATCGAAGCCTATGCGCGCGCCCTCAAGCAACGTGGCCGCGGCCGCGGTGTGCGCGCCTTGCAACGGCTGCTGGAGCTCCAGCGCACCTATCCCAAAGAGCCCTTCCTGGCCGCGGTGCGCCAGGCCGCCCACTTCGGTCTGTACGATCTGGGGCGCCTTGAGAAACTCATCCTGCAACAGGTCGCAGGCGAGTTCTTTGCGCTCAACCGCGATCCTGACGACCATGCGTGACCAGATCCACGAACAACTCGCCCGTCTGCGTCTGCGCGGCATCGAGGCCGCACTGGAGGCCGAACTCGATCGTGCCGAAGCCCAAGGGTCTGCCGCCACAGAAGTCCTGTGGCGATTGTTTGCCGCCGAAGAGGCCCATCGCCGTGAGCGCAGCTTGGCCTACCGGCTCACGCAAGCGAAGTTGCCCTGGCAGTGGACCCTGGACTCGTTCCCCTTTGATCGCCAGCCCGGTGTCAATCGGGGCCAGATCCGCGCCTTGGCTGGACTGGATTTCTTGCGCCGTAACGAGAACATCCTGCTCATTGGGCCCCCCGGCACCGGCAAGACTGGAATTGCTATCGCGCTGTTGCGCGAGGCTTGCCTTAACGGCCACCCCGGGCGCTTCTACAACGCACAGCTTTTGCTGGACGAACTGTATGCCTCGCTCGCCGATCGCTCCACACCCAAACTGCTCGCTCAACTGGCGCGCTACCAGCCCATGCTGATTGACGAATTGGGATACCTCACCCTCAAACCGGAACAGTCCAATGCCTTCTTCCGGCTGATGGACCAGCGCTATGGCCGGGTGTCGACCATCATCACAACGAATTTGGAGCCCTCCGCTTGGTACGAGTTGTTCGCCAATAAGCCACTGGTGGACGCCTTACTCGATCGCCTCCAGCATCGCTGCATCACCATCCGCATCGATGGCCCGTCCCTGCGCACTCCAGCCCCAGCGTCACCGCAGCCCACCAAGAACCCATCGCAATCTGCGCGACCCAAGCGCGCAACCTCGAAATAGCCAACAGCAAAATACGCCAAGCTCAGACAAATCACCCCCGAGCACCTCCAGTGCACCCTCGGAGATCTTCAATGAAACGCCGCACCGTCATCATCCCCTTCAGTTTCCCGTGCCTCACCGACAAGGCCGCCGCACAGTTCATCGAGTTGCTCCGCCACCTGTTTGCAAACGTAGAGCGCCACTACGCCGAACAGGCTCACCAATATCGCAAGCACCAGCAAGAGATCCAGTACCGCCGCAAATCACGGTCCTCGCGGCTCACCGACCCACCGTTCTGACAGGCCTCTACGCGCGGCTCGTTAAAGCTCGGGCCGCACCTCTACCAACGATCCGCCGTTCCGATCCCCACACGCGCATTTAGGCACACCACCGGCCAACGACGCCGCGCGCGCGGGCAAACTCCGCTCGCCCTACGGGCTCCCTGCGTTTGCCCGCGCGCGCATCGTCCTCTGTCTATCTCGTCATCCCTTGGCGCCTCACCCAGATCCCCACTCTGGCACGCAGCTATACGACTCGCACGATAGAGAACTACCCCCGATGCTGTCCCAAGCACCAATGTCATTTAACACTTCAACAGGATTTCGCGGCATAACAGTGCGCACTTGATGGGTCCACTTTTATGAGCAGAAGTGGGTCAGTTTTCGTGAGCGTTGAGGTGCTGCTCTTAGCGGTCTGAATCGCTAGGCGTTTGTTCACGCCCAGCGCAAGCAGGTGCCGCACCTTCGTGCGTATCAAGCGCCACCGTTTCCAGTAACACATGCGCACACGTCGGCGCAGCCACTCGTCGATCTCTGGGACTGGACGGTAATACTCCGAGATGCCGAAGTACCCCATCCAGCCGCGTAGATACTGCGCGAGTTTGTAGAACCGATAGCGCATCGAGACCCCCCAGCTTCGTCCGGTAAGTCTGCGAACGTGGTGCTTGAAGTCCTCGAACGCCCGCGCCGTCCAGCGCAGCTTGCCCTTGCGGAACGTGAATCCCAGAAAGACGCACTGTCCGATCGGCGCAACTCGGCTCTTTTGCTCGTTGACCTGAAGTTTGAGCCGTTGAGTAAGAAACCTCGTCAGACTCGCCTTCACCCGCTCGCCAGCCCGTGGCGTCTTGACCAGCACCAGCACGTCGTCGGCATACCGCGCAAAGCGGTGCCCCCGTCGCTCCAATTCCCGATCCAGATCATCCAACAAGATGTTGGCCAGCAGCGGCGATAGCACTCCCCTTACGCAAAAGCGAACTTCCAGTTTGAGCGCGTCGTAACGAACTGGCGGAATAATCCAACAGTTGATTTACGTCTCAAGAAGTAATATGCTTGTGTCTAATGACTCGGTCCACCAAAGCCGGCAAGGCGCGACTGCTCAACGCAGCCTATCGTCTGCTCGAGCGCGACACGGCCCTGTCGGAGGCGGCACTGCGGCTCTCCGGCGAGTTTGGTCTGTCACGGCGCCAAGCGTACCGATATCTCGAGCAAGCCGCCGACTTGGTCAAGCCCGTGCCGGTCGAGGAAGCGTCGATTCCGATCACGCTGAAGCTTCCGCCGAGCACCGTGCGCCTATTGCGCTCGTATGCAGCCCGAAGCGGCCTGACGCTCGGGGAGATCATGACCCGTGCGCTGCTGGCGTTTCTGAGCGCACTACGAAAGCATGGCTGAGCGGCGCTCGAGGCGGCCGGCATTTGAAGTTCGTCTCGACTATACGTTTGACCGTCTGCGTGCGCCGAAGCTCGCGCAGGTCTACGAGTTGTTGGTGCCGGCGCAGCAGCGTTCGGTGGGCACACGGGTAAGGGAGAGTAATCATGAAGATGGCGGCGATCTACGCTCGAGTGTCCTCGCAGCAGCAGCGCGAGGAACACACGATTGCGAGCCAGACGGCGGCGCTGATCGAGTTCGCGAGCAGCCACGATCTGCAGGTGCCCAAGGAATGGGTGTTCGAAGACGAAGGCTATAGCGGCGCGACACTGGAGCGCCCGGGCCTTGAACGGGTGCGCGACCTTGCTGCCGAAGGGCAGATCCAGGTGGTGCTGGCCTATACCCCGGATCGGCTCAGTCGCAAGTACGCCTACCAGATCCTGTTGATCGAGGAACTCGCCCGGCACGGGGTCGAGACGCGCTTCGTCAAGTCGCCGCAAACCGCGACCCCCGAGGACCAACTGCTCGTACAGTTCCAGGGGATGATCGCGGAATACGAGCGTGCACAGATCCTGGAGCGCTCGCGCCGGGGCAAGCGCCACCGGGCGCGCGCCGGTGAGGTCAGTGTGATGAGCGGCGCCCCGTATGGCTATCGCTATATGCGCAAGACCGAGGATGCGCCCGCCTCCTACGCGGTGATCGACGCCGAGGCCCGTGTGGTGCAACGCATCTATGAGATGTACACCGTTGAGGGGCTGAGTATCGGCGCGATCGCTCGTCGGCTCAGCGAAGAAAGTATCCCGACTCGCAAGGAGAGCCCGCACTGGGAGCGCTCGGTCGTATGGGCGATTCTGCGCAACTCCGCCTATCGCGGCATCGCCTATTTCGGCAAGACCCGCGCCGCTAAGCGCACCCGGGTGACGCGAGTGCTGCGACTGCGCGGTGGGATTTCCAAGCGCGACAGCGCCGGCCACGAGCGCGCGCGCGAGGAGTGGATCGAGATCCCCGTGCCGGCCCTGGTCAACGAGGAGCGCTTCGCACAGGCACAGGAACTGCTCCAGGAGAATAAGATCCGCGCACGGCGCCGAACGATCACGCCCAGTATCGTGCAAGGTTTGGTGAGCTGCCAAAAGTGCGGCTACGCCTTCTCGCGCACCTCGACCATCACCAGTGCGCGTAAGCTGCACTACTACAAATGCATTGGCTCGGAGGGGTGGCGTAAATTGAGCAACCCGGTGTGTACCAATGGCCGCTTCATTCGCCAGGACCTTCTCGATCAGATCGTCTGGGCCGAGGTGATCCGCTTGCTCGAGGATCCCACGCTGATTCAGCAGGAACTCGACCGGCGTCTGGTCGCGGCACGGGCTTGCGATCCGGCAAAGCAACGCGAGCACACCTTGGAGCGAGAACGCACGCGCGTGAGCAAGAGCATCGAACGGCTTCTCAATGCCTATCAGGAAGAACTCGTGTCGCTCGATCAGTTGCGCGAGAGGATGCCCGCGCTGCGTCAGCGGGAGCGAGCGCTGCGCGCCGAGCTACAAGCGATCGCCGACCAGACCCAAGATCGCGATATGTTCTTACGCTTGGCAGAGACCCTCACGGCGTTCCTCGCTCGCCTGCACAGCGCTGCCGACACCCTTGATGTCCTCGAACGCCAACGTATCGTCCGCCTGGTCGTCAAAGAAGTCCTGATCGGCGAGGACACGATCGTCATTCGGCACAGCATCCCGGTTGCATCGACGCACCCGACTAGCGGCGGCCCGCCCGCGCCGAGCCGACCCGAAGGGGGGCCGCCCGGCCAAAGTTACCTTTTGCGTTCGGGGAGTGAGCGGCCCACCTTGCGGCGTGCCGATCTCGCTTGACTCAAAGGCTTCCCCGACCATGACGCCCGCTCTCAAGTACCTGCCGATCAGCGCCAGCAATCCCGCGTCACCCACCTTCCTGGCCACTCGGACCATCAAGATGTCGTGCTGAACGTTGTCGAAGGAAACAGCCACACACTACCCATCACCAAGGCCTTCCGCTAAGCGTCACCGTTACTCGCGCACATCACGCCTTTGAAGGTCAGTGCCTTGCCGTACATGGGCGCGTCCATCGGCGAGGTCGCGCGCACCTGCTGTTGGTATTGCCAGACGGCAGTCGATCACTTATTCCGGCCGAATGGACTGATCTTAAGTCGCCCGAGCAGACCGCGGTTGCTGATCTGCCCGTTGGCCTGAGCCTTGCTCCTCTTTCAGAATTGCTCCACGCACGGACCATCGTCGATGCTCTGTTACGTCAACTGCCCGCACCGGGCGAGGAGGCGGACAAGCGTGCCAAAAAGGAGCGCCAACATGCAACTAAGCCTGAGCATTCTGGAGGACCCGATCCGAGACAGCCGCGCGTGGGAACGGCTGAGCGAGGAACAACAAAAAATCGTCATCGAAGTGTTGGCACGACTGATCGCGCAGGCGGCAACACCCCAACCAAGCGAGGAGCAAAATCATGACTGACCTGAGCAAAATCAAACCAGCCCACACCCAGCGCGGCGCCTTCGTCTACGTGCGCCAGTCCACCGCCTCGCAAGTTGAACACAATCGTGAATCAACCCAACGCCAGTATGCATTGGTCGACCGAGCCGTTGAATTGGGCTGGCAGCGCGAACAGGTCACCGTGGTGGATGAGGACCTTGGACTGTCTGGTTCGGGCACTGACAAACGTTCCGGGTTCGCCCGTCTCATTGCCGCGGTCGCGTTGCGAGTGGCGGGCATTGTGCTGGGTCTGGAAGTCTCGCGTCTGGCGCGCAACAACGCCGATTGGTACCGCTTGCTCGATTTGTGTGCAATGACCGATACGCTCATCGGCGATGCCGATGGCATCTATCATCCGGGTTGGTTCAATGACCGGCTGCTTCTGGGGCTCAAAGGCACCATGAGTGAAGCCGAGTTGCACATCATCCGCGCGCGCCTCGATGGCGGCATTCGCAACAAGGCGGCCCGGGGCGAATTGCGCCGCGCATTGCCCACCGGCTTAGTTTGGGGGGACGACGACGGTGAGGTATTGCTCCACCCCGATGAGTCTGTCAGGCAACTGATACGGTGCGTCTTTGCGCGCTTTGCCGAGTTCGGCTCGGCGCGCCGTGTGTGGTTGTGGTTACGCTCTGAAGGTTTATCGTTTCCCGCGCAGTACAACGACGGTAACGCCATTCGCTGGGGAGCACCGACCTATACGGCGATTCACAGCATTCTCACCAATCCGGTCTATGCCGGTGCCTACGCCTACGGCAAGACCCGTCATGAACGCGTGCTCGACGAGGACGGTAAAATAAAGCAGCGCAGCCGCAAGTTGCCCCAATCGCAATGGGCCGTGCTGATCCACGAGCATCACGAAGGCTATATCGACCGGGCTACCTATGAGGCCAATCAGGCGCGCCTTGGCAAGAACGTGCGTCCCCGACCCCACCAACCAGGAGGGGCCGTGAGAGAAGGCGCCGCCCTGTTGCAAGGGATTGTGAGCTGTGGTCACTGTGGCCGCAAGCTGCGCACCCAATATCCGGGGAGGAACGCACGTCCCGGTTATTACTGCGCGGGCAAGAACATCGTCGAAGGACGCGGTGTCTACTGCCTGAATATCGGTGGCGTGCAAATCGATCAGGCGGTCGCACAAGCCCTTCTTGAAGCCCTCAAGCCGGCGGCGTTCGAGGCGACGCTGCAGGCCACACAGCAACTGGAGTCCGACCACGATGCGGCGCTCGCGCAGTGGCGTCTCGCCGTGGAAAGAACGCGCTACGAAGCCGAACGTGCTGAGCGGCGCTATCGTGCAGTGGACCCCGAGAACCGGCTCGTTGCTCGCGGATTGGAAGCCGCGTGGGAGGAGCGCTTGCGTGATCTCGAGCGGGCGCAAGCCGAACTGGAGCGCAAAAGCCAATCACGTCCCCGCACATTGAGCCCCGAAGACTATCAACGCATCCGTGCCCTCGGTGCCGATCTCAATCGTGTATGGGCGGCGCCCACCACCACCGATCGTGACAAAAAAGAGTTGCTGCGTACGCTGCTCGAAGAAGTGATCATTGCCGTGCAACGTGAAGAATTCCGCGCCCATCTCACGCTACGATGGAAAGGCGGCATGATCGGTGAACTCGACGTTCATTTGCCCCGGCTAAATCCTGCTCGCATGCGCACCGACGAAGACACCGTCGAACTGGTTCGACGCCTCGTCGTTTATTACCCCGATGGAGTCATTGCCGGTATTCTCAATCGTCAAGGACGCAAAACCGTCCGCGATGAGCGCTTCAGCGCAAACCAAGTGGGTAGTCTGCGTCGCTATCGCGACATTGCACGCTTTGAGCCGCCGACGCAGCCCCCACAGGGTGAACTCGTCACCATCACCGGCGCGGCAGATATTCTCAAGGTTGCGCCTTCCACAATTCATCGCTGGCTCGCCGAGGGCATCATCGCCGGCGAACAAATCACCCCAGGTGCGCCATGGAAAATTCGCATCACCGACGAACTGCGCGCACGATTCGTGGAAGAAGCGCCCGAAGGCTATGTGGCAATGCTCGAAGCCACCGTGCTACTGGGGGTGTCTCGGCAAACGGTGTTGCAACGTGTAAAGCGCGGCGAACTTGACGCCGTTCATGTCATTCGCGGGAGGAGAAAAGGCATTCGAATTAAGATCGTAGACGACCAACCAGACCTCTTTACTCATTCATCATGACAACGGGTGCATTATGAAGCCACGTCCAAAAACTTCGCCAAATCCAGATCGACGGCAATGCGGTAACCGGCTTTGATGCTCGCCTGTATCTGTCTGAGCGCTCCGTGAGCGCTGCGTCGGGGGCGGAATCCAAAACCCGACTCGGAGAATCCCTCATCGAATATCGGTCCCATCACTTGCGCGATGGCCTGCTGGATTATCCGATCAACCACCGTCGGTATCCCCAGCAGTCGCTCGCCCCCGCCCGGTTTCGGGATACTCACCCTTCGCACCGGTTGGGGGCTATACGTGCCATCGAGCAAGGCTTGTTTGATCGTCGGCCAGTGGCCGCGCGCATAAGCCGGGAAGTCCTCCACGCGCATCCCATCAATACCGGGCGCACCTCGATTCCTCCTCACCTGCCGCCACGCGCGCCGCACGTTATCCGCGGCTACGATCCCTTCCATGAGTACCTCGTGCAAGGCTGGCTGCGTGCGCCTACGCCGATCCTCGGCTCCCCCGGTCGGGTTCGTCACCAGTATCGAGTCGCGCACCGCTCCTCCTTGTCCATTCGTGTTTGGCCCTTTGCCTTCGCCCTTCTTCGCTTGAGGGCTGCCAGCTCCTACGGCCTCTGCTGACTTCTATCCGGTCACGCCACGCATTGCTGCGTGGCGCGCCGCGCCGTCTTGCAGCGTTCGCCGCCTCCTTCGCTCGCGTGGTTCGGCAGCCTCTCCACGCGCCTGGGTCTTGTTCAGCCAGCGGACCCTTCTGGCTATATACATTGCAAGTAAGCGGCACTGCCATGCCGGACAGATCTCCCCGAATAAGTTCATGATCTTTCGATGCACAACCGCTGCATTTACTCTATCCCGCGTACCCTTGGACTTCGTTGTCAAGTGCCAACTCGCCCCAGGACTAAGCCTTCTATGCAGTTTCTGTTCGTCGGCTCGCATCTTTGCACTCGGGCTTCCTGCGGACAATTCCTCGCGGCCTTGCCCTTGCCTTCGGCTAGTGGTTATGTTTCCATTTCAAGTACTCCCACAGGGGACTTTCACCCCATAAAATCATGCCCATGTCGGGCGTACACTTTAGTTGTACCGGACGCGCGAAAGCGGCTTTCATTTCTTCGCAGCCGGCGTCACGCGCGCGCCGGTAAACATGACGTTATGTGTCTCAATACTGGGCCGAGCCATTTGAGCCAACAAGTGACCGAGCAATTGAATGTCCAGTGAGATATCGAACTGGTTCCCGAAAAGGAAACAGGGTGACCGGGAAGAAGTGGAGCGACTATGCATTTTGTAAAGCGAATGAGCGCCGGTTTGTTGAATTTCGTGGTGCTTTTAGTCTTGTTCGTTGGATCCTGTGCAGGTCCTGCAGTAATGTATGTCCAAAGTCCCTGGTGGTTTCTCAGGGGAATTGACCCTGGCGGTACCGGGTCTTTTTTTGTCGCTTTCAGATCGAAAGCTGGCGAGGTACCCCAGCAGGTCAAGGTAATGAGATACAGGTTCGATTCTGATGAAAAAAAATACTCCGACATTCAGTTTCAAATGCCAAACGGACATTTCGATTACAGTTTTGGCCGTGGAGAAGGGAGCGCCCGCATCAATGCGACAGCCGAAGACAAGGGTGGTCAGCTTATTCAGGTGTTCGTAGTAGGTGACACGCCCTGGAGTTCATTATCGGAGTACCGGGTGGTAGACAACAAGATCTGTCCCCTTAGGCATGCTCATTCAGTAGCGTGGTTACTACTAGGCGCAGTGATTCTTCCATTCCTGATCATTCCACTCGCAAAACCGATCAGGCGTGGCATCAATCGACTAATGCGAATCGATCCCGCAGGATGAACATAGACAAACAGTCTCGTTCATCAATTCCTCCAAATGGCCAAGCATTACCATCCATACGAATGACAACAACCCGCTGCAGGCGACGCGCCATCAGCTGCCTTCATCAGTCCCGCCACCGCGTTTGGCGCGCGCCTGACCGGGGACGTTA
>Ga0082335_1008226_pt1 | contig 12021 bp, 9 predicted proteins | sample Subgrocontami58m_FD_72375 | JGI IMG/M metagenome (GOLD analysis project Ga0082335, IMG submission 72375) | Subsurface groundwater microbial communities from S. Glens Falls, New York, USA - GMW37 contaminated, 5.8 m (SPADES assembly) (version 2) ...
CATCGAACAATTTGAAAATAAATCCGCAGCGATGAAAAGAGAAAAGGAAATCAAGAATAAAAAAGGAAAATTTATTATACCCTGAATGGAAGGTCTGCAACCCCGAAACTTGTTTCGGGGCAAATCCGACCGGCGCCTCAAATCTACTAATCCCATCTTAAGTATTTCATCAATTCTTACTTAACAATTAATCATTTCTATTGAATACAATAAATACTAATTTAATATAGTGTTAAATATTTTCGTCTTATTAGTTCATAATACTTTTCATATAAATAATTGCTAGTAATTCTGAATGATTAAGTAGTTGGTTTGGAATAAATTATTTACAAATTGAACGAGGTAATTATGAAACTAATTAAAAAATTATTTCACATGATTGTTATCTTAATTCTTGCATTCAGTTTCTCGTATTACGCACAAGATTTAAGAGAACCCGATTCAAAACAAACTTCTAAAATTTACTCTCCTTCTAATTTCAATGATTTACATCTAGAAAAAACAAATGCGGAAGTATGGAACGCTCTTGGTCCCAAAGGTATTTGTGTAAATGATTTAGCAATTGATCCCTTAAATAGTAATAAAATGATTGTGGGTGGTTTGTTGGGAATGTACATTACAACAAATGGAGGGACAAATTGGAATATCATCAACAGTATGTTTTATAATGTTTGGATTGGTGGAGTAAAATTTCATCCGACAAACAATAATATTGTTATTGCAAATGGGTATAGCTATATAACCGGCGCTAGCTATATAGCCCGTTCTACTGATGGCGGTACAAACTGGACAATTGTAAAAACAACTAATGAATTGAATAATGGGAAAATAATTTTTGCTAAAAGTAATCCTAATATTGTTTATTCAGAAGGTTATTATTTATATAAAAGCACAGATGCCGGAGCCACGTGGACGGAAAATACTACCTTACCTAATATTGAAGAATATGACGTTTATGATCAAGACCCGAACAAGTTATATGCATTTGCGTATCAAACAGTATCACCTTATAATTATGAATTGTACAGTTCACAAAATGGAGGAGCTACATGGACTAAGATTAGAGACTTGGACTATTGGTTAAGTGCTATAAAAATCTCAACGAATAATTTCAGCCAAATTTATGCCGGCTCATCAGATAGAACAACAACGGGTGGTTATGGATTTTTGAGAAGTGAAAACGGTGGCAACAATTGGACAGCAATAACATCAGGATTTGGAAAGTTTTCTAAAATTCTATTTATAAATTTCCATCCGGATAATTCTAATACAATCTATGCGGGCGGAAGCGGCACTAGTTTAATGAAATCTACAGATGCTGGTTTTAACTGGACTGATATAATACCCAGTATAGTTGACCGTTATGTTTACGGAGTAACATTCGATTCTCAAAAAATTCTTCATGTATTTACTGGTAGTAATATTTACAAAACGACTAATGAAACTGGTTACCAGTCTTTAGCCGGCGATCTAGTGAATACTGATATCTTTCAAATTCATTTTAGTCCGACAAATTACAGCGTTATTTATTTAGCAAGTCTTGGCGGAGTATTAAAAACTACTAATGGCGGGCAAACTTGGATCCAAAAAAGTAACGGAATTTACGACAATGATATTTTTAGTATTGGAATAAATCCGCAAAATGCAAATACAATTTTTGCCGGTTCGTTTGGTAGTGTTGTCTATAGAACAACAGACGGCGGTGAAAATTGGATAGAGAAATCAACAGGTTTAACAGGATTAAGTGGTGGATCTATTAACGATTTTTGGTTTAACCCCCAAAACCCAAATAATGTTTTTGTCTTGGAAGGTTCTTCAAAAATATTCTCTTCTACTAACTCAGGCGATAGTTGGACAGAATACAAAGTAAATAATAATTCGGAGAGTATAAAATCTCTGATTATCTGTCCATCTTCACAGAATATTTGGTACGCGTATACTGCAACAGGTGGTAAGATTTATAAATCAACCGATTATGGCTCAACTTGGGCATTACAAGGTACAACTTTTAATCTATACGATATTACTGTTGATGCTAATGATCCAACTGTACTCTATGCTGATCAATATATTAATTCAGTTGATAATATTTCTAAATCTACTAATAGTGGATTTACTTGGGCAATATATAAATCAAGTCTTTATGTCAGGGATATATATTCTGTCCCGGGTGCACCCAACACTCTGTACGCAAGTTCATGGGGTTCAGGAGTTTATAAAACCACAAACGGCGGTACAACTTGGGCTCAAAGTAATGTTGGTCTAACTTATTTAAATTGTTTTGTTGTTAGAAATAAACCCGGAACTACAAATTCATTATTAGTTGCGACTTATGGTGGTGGTGTTTTTGGGTTTGATTATACACCTACAAATGTTAAGAATGAGAATGGAATTATTCCCACGCAATACACATTAAAACAAAATTTTCCGAATCCATTCAATCCATCAACAACAATTTCTTTTTCAGTACCGAATGAAGAATTTGTTACTCTTAAAATTTATGATTTGCTGGGACGAGAGATAAGCACATTAATAAACCAACAGTTAATACCCGGAAATTATAATATTAATTTTGACGCGGCTAAATTATCGAGTGGTATTTATTTCTATAATTTGAAAACCAAAAATTATATTAAAACTAATAAAATGAATTTGATTAAGTAGAATTTTTCAATCAATAAATTCTAAAAGAAAAAGCCCTATGAGTAGGGCTTTTCTTTTCCTAATTATCAATTTCTGTTTTATTACTCTTTATTGTTCTTCAGAATAGTTATAAATAAATATTAAAATGCCCAATTAACAATTGGGAAAAAAGGAAATTGACCGCCTTGTTTAATAATATTGACCAAACCTATTTGTAAACCCTTACTCATATTTGCAGCGTAATTTACAAGACCTATTTGGACACCGCTTACTGTTCCTGCATAATTTACTATTCCCAATTGCAATCCTTCAAATTTTTCTTTTGTTATGTTCACACAATTATCCTGCCAGCCGACATAACTAGCTTCAACAAGCCCAACCAAACCAAATTGTACTCCTTTTGAAACACCTGAAGTCATGTGATTCACCAAACCCCAATCGAGTCCTGATACGGTTGTGTTTTTTCCGTAAAGAAGGTTGATTCTTAACCCTGTTATTGAGGTATTTTCATTAAATAATTGAATCGGATTGAACAGCGCGATCTGGATCGGTTTATCCTGAGCAACAATTTTGTTTGCTGAAAATGCTAATAACAAACACAAAGCAAATTTGGAGAAAAATTTTATCCGTTTCATATCTGCCTCATTGCAATTAGTTAATAATACTCTGTTTAAAATATTACAACTCAATCCCTGCTCTGAACCAGATACCTTTTGATCTTCTGTGTAGTAGTTTTTTCAAATTCTTTTTCTCTTATGTAAAACTTTTTAATTTGTTTGTGCCCGGCAAGTTGTTTGTTTGTCTTTTCAATCTCTTCGGAAATTGTTTTGTTCAGTAACTCATCATTAATTTTAGTCTGGTTCGCTTCAGCCAATTCAATAAACGCTTCTGCATCTACTACAATTTGAGTGGAAATTATTTCTCCTTGTTTGGAATCCTCTTCACCGAAAACCAGAGCTTCTAAAATAAACGGGCTTCGTGTTAAAATGTCTTCTACTTCTTCGGGGAAAACATTTTTCCCGCTCTTTGATATAATTACATTTTTCTTTCTTCCGTTGATGTGTAAGAATCCATCTTCATCTACATAACCGATATCACCTGTCTTGAACCAGTTACTTTCAAAAGTATCTTCAGTTGCCTTTTCATTTTTATAATAACCTAGCATCACATTTGGACCTTTAGCCCAAATTTCCCCGCTTCCGTTTTCATCCGGGTTATTAATCTTGATTTGTACATTAGGCAATGGTATACCTGCCGCATCATCCTTAAAATTATCAATTCGATTTAATGCTAAAATTGGTGATGTCTCAGTTAATCCATACCCTTGAATAAAATTAAAACCAAATTCTCTTAAGCCCTTAGCAACAAGCGGATCCGGTGCCGCACCTCCTGCAATAAACATTCGTATAGATCCGCCAAATTTTTCATGAAGTTCATGAAATATTTTTTTCTTAACAACATTTAGCCCAAGCATAGCATAGAGGTTTGTAATTTTTACTAGCGGCGGTACAATAATAGATTTCACTTTATTGTCTTTAATTCCTTTCATAACTCGTTTGAACATTTTATCGTAGAGCAATGGAACTGCTAACAAAATTGTAGCTTTAACTTTCTGAAGATCATCAACAATTGTTTTTAATGACCGTGCATAATGAACCGACGAGCCGCAATATAACGGACACATCATTCCGCAAGTGCATTCATATGTATGATGCATTGGTAGCACAGATAGGAAACGGTCCTTATCATCAATCAAGACAAGGCTTACCATATCAACCAGATTTGAAGCTAGATTTTTTTGAGAGAGCATTACGCCTTTAGCACGTCCGAGTGAACCTGAAGTGAAAATTATTTCTGCCAGCTCATCAGGATTAATTTTTGGAATTGCTTCAACATGAATTGGTTTTGCCTTTCTAATTAGTTCAGTCATTTGGTGGAAATCTTTTTCTTCACCTGTAGCATCCATACAAATAAAATGTTTCAACTTCTTCAAAAAATTTCTTCCCTCCGCCATGATACCGGAATAACTACCGGAGAAAATAATTACTTCAGAATCAGATTCATGAATTATATTCATGATTTCATTTGTAGTAAGATTTTTGTCAATTGGTACCATTACATAGTTGAAACACAAACCGGTTAAAAACCCGATTGCCCATTGAACACGATTCTCGCCGATGATGGCAATATGAGTTCTTTCTTTGATACCAAGTTCTTTTAAGGCTGAACCAAATCTTAGAATATTTTCCAGCAGATCCCGGTAAGTTACCTTATTGATGGGAGTATCATTTAAATCTTCGAGTGCAAGTTTGTTACTAAAATTCTTTGCGGATTGTAAAATCATATCCTGAATAGAAATGATGTGCGGAACAGCGTTGAGCTTAATTTCCTTTTTCATATTTGATCTATTTTTTGTTGTGAATGATCGAGTAGCAACAAGACAAACAAAAATCAGCTAATGATAAATATCTTAATTACTTATTTCGTGTTAGCTATTTCCGTTAATATATTTTTCAGTAATCTATAAAATTTATCAACATCTGCGATCTTCACTTTTTCATCCGGAGAGTGTGCACCTTCAATAGTGGGGCCGAAAGATACCATTTGAAGTCCGGGATATTTATTACCTAAAATTCCACATTCCAGTCCTGCATGAACAGCTTTCAATTCCGGTTCTTTAGAGAATAAATCATTAAAAACTTTTTTAGATATTTTTAATAATTTCGAATCCATATCGGGCTGCCAGCCAGGATAACCATCACCAACAGTAACTTCCGCACCGGCTAGATCAAAAACTGCTTTAACACTTTTTGCAATATTTTTCTTTGCGCTTTCAATTGAACTGCGCTGACTGGTTCCAATCTTTAGTTTATCACCTTCAACTAAAACTGTGGCAAGATTTGTAGAAGTCTCAACAAGTTCAGTTATGTTTGCATTCATCGCTATAACACCATGCGGAAGACCAAGTATTGTATTTACAACATTTGTAGAAAATTGTTTTGAGTAAACTTTTGGATACATTTTAACAACTTCATCGTCTCTTTCAAAATTTATTTTAATGTTATCGTCTCTTAACCTAAATTCTAAAACAGTTTCAATCGTAAAGTCATTTATCAACTCACGTACAGACGAATCATTCTCGGCACTTAGAAAAATTATTGCTTCAGCTTCTCGCGGTATCGCATTACGTTTAGAGCCGCCATTAATAAAAGCAAGTTGGTAATCATATTTCTCAAGCATGCTTAATAATAATCCAATGATTTTAATTGCATTGGCTCTTCCATCAGAAATATTAATTCCCGAATGCCCGCCCTTTAAACCCGAAACATTAATGGTGAATGGGACATAACCTTTTTTAGGTTCTTCATATTCTATCTTAAAAGTTCCGACAGAGTCCATCCCCCCCGCACAACCAACATAAAATGCACCATCTTCTTCGGTATCAAGATTCAACAACATTTTTCCGGTTATAAATTCTTTTTTCAAATTGTTTGCACCGGTCAATCCGGTTTCTTCATCAACCGTAAAAAGTAATTCTAAAGGGCCATGATTAAAGTCATCATCTTGCGATGCAGCTAAAGCTGCCGCAGCACCAATTCCATTATCAGCACCTAAAGTTGTTCCATCAGCTTTGATCCATTCACCATCCCGTAAAAGTTTTATTGGATCTTTAGAGAAATCATGTTTAGTATCTTTATTTTTTTCACAGACCATATCAATATGGCTTTGAAGAACAACCGTCTGTTTATTTTCAAATCTTGGTTTAGATGGAACAAGGATTACAATATTTCCGACCTCATCTTCTTTCATATCAAAATTATTTTGTCCGGCAAAATTTCTAAGATATAGACGAATTCTCTCTTCATTTTTTGATGGTCTTGGAATTTGACTAATCTCAAAAAATCTTTTCCACAAATTTATAGGTGTGAGTCCTTCTATGGCTGATGTTAACATTTTTTACTCCAAATTTTAATTGTGACGGATATTAAGAATATCCCCATCTTTAACTATATACTCTTTTCCTTCTAGTCGCCAAGCACCGGCATCTTTACATTTTGCAAACGAACCATTTTTAATAAAATCTCCATAGTGAACAACTTCAGCTCTGATGAAACGATTAAAAAAGTCTGTATGAATAACACCTGCTGCTTGCTGAGCAGTATAATTTTTTTTAATTGTCCATGCACGGCATTCATCTTCACCAACAGTAAAGAAAGATTGAAGTCCCAGCATTTCGTAAGATGTTCTTAATATTTTACTCAATGCAGATTCTTTAATTCCATAATCTTGCATAAAAACTAATTGATCTTCATTGCTCATTTTAGAAAGTTCTAATTCAATTTTTGCAAAAAAAGGAATTATAGTTGCATGCGATTTATTTAGTTTCATTTTTAATTTCTCAATTTCTGATTCTACTGCAGAGATTGAATTCTCATCATAGTTTATAGCAATTCCAAGCTGCTTGATTGTAAGTAATTGATAACCGGATAATAATTTCACTTCATTTTCATCAAGATGAAGAGTTCTTAACGGAAATTCCTTTTCGCAATGGGCAAGGCATTTTTCTAACGTTTGAATCTCCCGTTTCATTTTTTCATCTTTAGTTTTTAATACATCTCTTTTCAGTTTTTCTATTCGTGTTTCTAAAAATGCTAAATCGGAAAGAAGGTATTCTGTTTCCAAAAATTCTATATCACGCAATGGATTTATACTTTCCATCGGATGAGATACAGATAGATCTTCAAAACCACGGATAATATAAAATAGTGCATCGTTGTTTTTTACTGCGTTCAAGAAAGTAGAAGTGATTTTAACTTTGTTATCTTCCGACATTTTCAAACCGGGAATGTCAAATACTTCTATTGTAGCATTTACTTGTTTTTTAGGATTGAAAATTTTTGTGAGCTGATCTAATCGTCCATCCGGAACTTTTACTACTTCAATGGATGCTTCTTCTTTCGCCGAAGCTTCGACTTCTTTCTTTGCCAACGTATTAAACAGAGTTGTCTTACCAGAAAATTGTAATCCGACCAAACCTATTTGCATATTTTATCTCAACATTTAGAGTGAACAATTACTGTTTAAAATATAACTAAATTTTGATGGAATTGGATAACAACAGTAATGAGAGTAAATGTAAGATTAAGAAATAATTTGAGTGTGAAGAGCAATCTCTTCAAGAACTGAACTGACTTTCAAGCATTCGTTTAATTCACCATTAAAAACTTGTGTTTTCCCTTTAACATGAGCTTCAAAAGCGTGAGAACGTGCTTCTTCATAACTGCATTTTATAGCTTTTATAATTTGATTTATTACATCATCGAAACTATGCCAATCATCATTAAATAAAATGACTTTGTACGGCATTCCGACGGTAACCTCTTCATCGGATTCGGGCTCAGATATTCCATGTGGGCTATCTTCGTTCATATTCTTCATCAATTCTTATTCAATTTATAAAATTGCCTCACAAAAATAAATTTTAATTATATTTGTTCACCGAAAGGGTTTGATTATTAATTTGTTTACAATCATTTAGTTAATTGATTTTAAGGAGGATAAATGAAAATTGCTGTTTGTGTTAGCCATGTTCCCGATACTGCAGCTAAAATTAATATCGGTAGTGATGGCAAAACATTAGATCCCAATGGCGTTACGTTTATAGTAAATCCGTATGATGAATTTGCAGTTGAAGAAGCATTGAAGACTAAAGAAAAAATTGGCGGAGAAACTGTTGCAATAAGTTTAGGCACTGACGCAAATAAAGAAACTTTGCGCAAGGTTCTTGCTATGGGTATAGATAATGCTGTTTTATTAAAGGATAATAATTATCGTGATTCTCTCTCGGTTGCAAAAGCTCTAGCTGAAGAAATTAAAGCTCAAAATGCTGAATTGGTTTTCTTTGGTAAACAATCCGTAGATTTTGATAATTCAGTTGTCGGACAGCTTACTGCCGAATTTTTGGGTTACAATTGTATTTCAGTTGCTGTAAGTTTCTCTTTGGAAGGCCATAAGATTACTTGCGAACGCGAGATTGAAGGCGGGAAAGAAATTGTAGAGACAACACTTCCTGCTTTAATTACTGCGCAGAAAGGATTGAATGAACCAAGATATGCTTCGCTAAAAGGAATTATGTCTGCAAAGAAAAAAGAAATTCTAGAAAAACAACCAGCCACTGCAAATAATTCCGTAGAAATAATTTCTATGAAAAAACCTGCTCCAAAACAAGCCGGTAAAATTCTTGGAACCGATGCAACAGCTGTTCCTGAGTTAGTTCGTTTATTAAGACAAGAAGCAAAAGTCATTTAAGGAAAAAATACTATGGCAAATAAAATTTTAGTTTTTATTGAACAGAGAAACGGCAAAATAAAAAAATCACCTCTTGAAGCAGTTAAAGCTGCTTCAGATATTGCACAAAAACTTTCCGGATCTGTAGAAGCAATTTCTATTGGAAGTGAAATTGAAAATTTAGAAAATGTTGGCGGTTATGGTGCCAATAAAATAACTCATTTCAAAAATGCAGCTTTGGAAAATTATTCTCCAAGTGCGTATGCTGATATAATTGCAAAATATTCAAGTGAAAATAATATTGATATATTTTTCTTTGCTGCAAGTTCTATGGGCAAGGATTTAGCGCCACGTGTTGCAGTCAAAACAGATTCCGGACTTGCAATGGATTGTATCTCCTTAAATTGTGATGCAAATGATATAATCGCAACACGCCCGATCTATGCCGGGAAAGCACTGATTGATGTGAAGCTAACTTTACCCAAAAAAGTTTTTGCGCTTCGACCTAATGTTTTTAATCCCGGAACGCCAACAGATAAGAAGGCCGAAGTTTCTATTGTTAATATTGATTCACCGAACCTGAGCGTTAAGGTTATTGATATTAAAAAATCCGAAGGTAAAATTGATGTTGCTGAAGCAGATATCATTGTTTCCGGTGGTCGTGGCATGAAAGGTCCGGAAAATTTCAAGCTTGTAGAGGATTTAGCGGAAGTTCTTGGTGCAGCGTCCGGCGCTTCGCGAGCAGTTGTAGATGCAGGTTGGCGTCCTCATTCCGAACAAGTTGGACAAACTGGAAAAACAGTTTCTCCAAGTTTATATGTTGCTTTAGGAATCTCCGGTGCAATCCAGCATTTGGCAGGAATGCGTTCTTCAAAGTATATTGTTGCGATCAATAAAGATAAAGATGCACCAATATTTCAGGTGGCAGATTATGGTATTGCCGGCGATGTTTTTGAAGTTGTACCGGCGATGATTGAAGAAATTAAAAAAATTAAATCGTAGAAGGTCAATTGCACAAAGTACAAGTTGAAATATTAGGTTTGTCGGCAAGTCCATCGGCAGGCGGGGCTTATGCTCTGTTGCTAAAAGAAGTATTTGGCATTCGCCGTTTACCAATAATTATCGGTCAGTACGAAGCTCAATCAATTGCACTTGAGATGGAAGGAATAAAACCCCCTCGCCCACTTACACATGATCTTCTTAAAAGTGTAATTGATAATCTTGGTGCAACAATTAATGAGATAATTATTAATGAATTGAGAGAAAACACTTTTTATGCAAAGATAAAACTTGAGATTGCTACGTTAACAAATGAAATTGATTCACGTCCAAGTGATGCAATTGCACTTGCAGTACGTACTGGAGCTCCTCTATATGTTGCCGAAGATGTAATGAAAATTGCAGCATTCGTTCCTTCAAGCGAAGACTCTGACGATGAGTTCCATGAAGCACATAATCCTCCAACCGAATCCGACACAAAAGGACCAAAAAAAAATTTATCAGAAACAAAATTAGCGCAATTACAAGATCTGTTAAGAGAAGCAATTGATAAAGAAGATTATGAGAGAGCCGCTAAATTAAGAGATGAAATAAATAAATTAGGCGGTAGTAAAAATTAATTAAAAACTACCTTCCCGATTTCACATTCCAAACATTTATTCTTCGAACAATAATTTCTAAATAGTTCAATCATACCTTGAGCCATTACAGTTCGCTTAACCTGATTAGTAAGATTCAAAGCTTCAGCCACTTCAGTTATAATTTGATTTTCCGATCTCTGTTCGTATATACTATAAAGATTAGTTATTTTTTTTGAAACTACAGCATTTCCGAATATTTCATAATAAACTGCGTAGAATGGTATAATTACATTTACAACAATTTCGTCTGCACGTGAGGCACCGACAAAATATTTGATCTCACCGCTTGCAGTTTGATCAAATACATAATGATTTTTCCAATAACCATCCGATTTAATTACGAATAACGAGCGCAAAGAATTTATCAATACTTTAAGGTTATGTATCTCGGTAATTTTCTTAGACATTATTCCAATCAAATTATTATGCAGTAATTCTTTTAGGATTCTTGCACCTCCGGCAATTCTTATTGTTGGAAAGTTTTGCGGCCGCAATCTGAAAAAATGCCAGTCTGTTTCAGATAATATTTTACCATCATAAAATGAACGGATAGAATTCCAATAAAGAGATATTTTTTCCAAATAATTTTTTGTGTTTTCTTCAGAAGCGATATTAGCTTCTTGGAAAAAACCGCCGATATTTAATAAGGCAGCTTCATATTTCTCGATTAGTATTCCATCATAATCTATTTTTGATAAGAACCTAATATTTGCAGCTTGAGCAAGGTTCATCATTTGGTTTTTATTCTTTGAATATCCGAGGGCTTCAAAGACCAATTCATAAAATAATTGCTGCCAAATTTCTTTTGAAACAAAATCAGAATGCTTGAATTTTCGTTCTTGAAATTGTGATGTAAGTTCGTATGTAATTACAGGTTCTTTGATGTGCAGTTCATTAATAAATTGCAGTTCCTTAAGACGATTAAATATTTTTTTACATTTTTTTTCAAACCTGCTCACACCCAGCTGGTATAAATATTTATCCTTAACTTCATTTGTCATACTATTTATGTAACTACTGCATTTAATATTTGATGCTGTATTTATTTGTACATTATCAATTTCTTTGTGCACTTTGTCAAGAACATTTTTTTCAATGTAATTTGAGATACAAATTGATGGTACTTTTCTTCCGTCTCTCGTATAAACATTCCCATATTTATTCCTGTTGGTCAGAGAAACGTGAAGTATTACCTTCGTATATTTGTTATCAATATGATGTCCGTGTGCTTTCCAATCTGAATAATCACGATCAATTTCTATATCACCAATGTAGGTTAAATTTCCAATTCTGATACGTGCATTTTTAAAATCGGGTCCGGCAAGTTCATCATTATGAATTCCAACGTCGAGTACAGATATATCTTCGCCTGAATTGGTTTTTAATGAATTATTATAATTTTGATTTTCCCAGAGTTCGTAGAGGGTGCTTTCATGAACTCTGGAATTTT
>Ga0082335_1008227_pt1 | contig 12019 bp, 7 predicted proteins | sample Subgrocontami58m_FD_72375 | JGI IMG/M metagenome (GOLD analysis project Ga0082335, IMG submission 72375) | Subsurface groundwater microbial communities from S. Glens Falls, New York, USA - GMW37 contaminated, 5.8 m (SPADES assembly) (version 2) ...
AACCGTAGATAAAGTCTGGGTTGTAATGGGATTTTCCTTAAAGACGCTGCCTGTTCCTGTGGCAGAACTCTGAAGCTTCTTCTTGTACAGCACCCACCCCTTCTTCTTTGCATCAACGTACACCAGCCACGTCCTGTCAATCAGCCCTTTTTTAGAAACAATTACCCTCCATGCCAGATGCTGGTCAGCGCCGCTCGGCAAGATTACTAATTCCGATGATGCCTTCTCAATCCTAGCGGCATCCACACCCAATGCCCTTACCGCCGTGCTCACTGCATCATCCTTCTCAACCGATGGCTGTGTGTCTGTCCGTATATTGGGAATACAATGATTATCCACTAAAAAGATACTATTTTTGCCAGATACATGCACGGCGATCTCTGCGCCCATAACCGGTATCTGATTATGGTATTGCCTGAATATCACCCGTTCGCCCAGAGGTGTTTTTATGCTTTCTCTTAACTTTAAATTATCGAGATCAGGAGGCAATCCAAAGAGGCCATGATATGAAGTCAAAAACTCTCGTGCTGCATCGTGTGGTTTTCCAGGAAAGGCCTTGCTCTTGGCGTTAAACAGCCGTTTTGCCGCTGCGGTCTGCTTATCCCACGCCACCTTCCAGTCGGGGTTATCCTCTGCCCGTAACTTCGACAAGTCCGATAGGGGCAAGCCTTGCCCATGTGCAAGTGACAGGCACAAATTAAACGCTACAATTAAAAACATGCCACTTAAAATAATGTGATTTTTAATTTTATCTATCATAATGTTTCCTCCTCAATTCAATGTTAAGGAATCTCAATCAGACACACCGTTTCCCCGTAACAGTTCAGCTCGCCGCAGAGGATGCCAAGGTCGCCTCGCGCAGCACAGCCGCAACCTAAAATAGTTAAAAACAAGCTCAGGTGGCGAGTTGCAGGTGACGGGTGACGTTTTTTCTCGCCACTCGTCATTCGACACACGTCACTATTTCGTTCGACTGAGCTCACGACGAAGTCTCCGTGCTCTGGTTCTGGTTGCGGTGAACTATTAAGTCAATTATGCACCCCTTGTTTGCGCCTTTCGCCCTGTAATCTTAATACCATCCCTATACTATCCTTTTCCCCATAAACATCAGCAAGTAAAAAACGACATATTCATCTAGCGGGCCAGTACTCAGGGTTTAACCCAATACGCCATTTGGCTCTATTTAAAATGCATGCTGTATCACGGAATGGTAACCCTCACAGTGTATGGGTCCTGGTCATAATGTGAACCTTTACCACCTGGACTATTACCCTTGCGGATATCAGTCCAAAACGGGTGGGCTACGCCATCCACCCCAACAGCAATGCCGGTATAATCACCAATAAAACCTGCCGTGCAGTTCGGATAATCAGACTTGTTACCCTTGGATGGAGCCGAATATTTCGTGCTAATTTTAACTGGATCAGACCAACTCGCGCCACCGTCACTCGATGCCACAATTGAAATGTGATAATGCGATTTTTTCCCTCCCCGATGATCCATATAACTTACAAAAACTTTACCATTATTTGCGCCGACCCATGGGAAAAACTGATCAGATTCGCCGCCGTCAATCGTCTCCGTACTCGACCAGCTAACTCCGCCGTCAGTTGAGCGGATGTAAACAATGTCCGCGTCGCTGCCATTCCAGTCCGACCAGACAACATGCAGATTGTTTCCCTCTGTCACAAATGCAGGAAAACTATTCGTGCGAAATTTCGCCCAGGAAAAAGGATCGGGCACATCATTAATGGTGGCCAAAATTTGTGTGTCGGCAAAAGTCTCACTCCCACTTGTTTTAACAGCATATGCTACCGCATCAACAGAATCAGATTCGACGAACGTTTCCCAAACAACATGCACGTTGCCACTCGTATCCACAAATACAACCGAACCCTGATTCTGGAGTTGTTGTGTGACAGGTTGCGGCTCTATCCAACTCAGACCGCCATCTGTAGTTTTCGAATAGACGATAAGCGAAGAGATATAGGTGTCGTCTGCGTCATAATTGAATTGTGACCATGTGACATAAGCCACATTCGGATCATTTGGGTCAGCCGCAATCCATTCTTTATCATTAAAAAGCGTCTTGCCGTCTGTAGCCGAGGTCTGAATTACAAAATTCGTTGCCCACGTCTCACCACCATCGGCAGAACGGCTCACGGCAATCGCATTAGCATCATCGGAGCGGTTAAATGCAATGTTTGCGTACCAGAAAACGTTGTCTGGCCCTGCGGCAATCGCCGGATCAGCAGCAACTTCATACGCACCCGGAGAATCAGTATATGCAGTTACCAGACCCGGTAAATTACTTACAGACCACTGTTTGCCACCGTCCGTTGAAAGGAAAACGCCCCCTCCGCTATCATATCGATTTTCACTGGGCACATAGAGACGGTAGTCATTCACGCCGGCTACCAGATTATTTGCATCATTTGGATTTACTGCAACAGCAGTTTCATTCTGAGGGGTCTGTTTACCTGGATCACATGTATATACTGTTATACCGTCAATTTTCTTTTTTTGCATTACATCATTTTTCCCGATGACATTCACATTTTTGCTGGCTACCAAAACTATCTCTGACGGGATTGCAAGCGGATACTTCTTCGTCGGAAGCGAATACCTTAGAACAGTGCCCTCAGCGCGCGCAATGCGTTCGGATATTATGGAAGAGCGATTAAACCGTTGCGGTACACCCTTGGCAGCAACACTCCCTGAAATTACAGCTAGTCCGACTAATACGAGAACAATGAGAACCCCTTTTAAAAAGGAAATCTTCATACCCCCCTGAATTTATGGTTTTAGTACAACCCTTCACGCCAGGGTTGATATTTCATCTATAGCCAACGACAAAAATAAGTTTACAAATCCCACTAGTTTCTAGGGTAGATTAACTCGAGTCTCTGCTATAATTCCATAAAAATCGATTAAAAATTATGTGCCTCTCGTTTGAGTTTTTCACCCTGTAACCTTAGGACCATGCCTACACTATATAACCCCTTTTTTTCATAGGCATCTGCAAGAAAGGCATATGCTTCCTGACATTCCGGCTCGACCCTCAACGCTTCATTAAAATAATCTATGGCTTGCCCTATGTCTCCCTTTTTAATTGATGCCAACCCCTGTGCTATATCATCCTGAACTTTTTTGGATAAAATTTCCCATACCTTATTATATTCGCCGAGCGCATCCTTTATTTCTCCTTTTTGCACATACACATTTCCCAAATACAGATGTGCATCATACGAATCCGGCGTTAATTCAATAACCTTTCTGAATGCATTAATCGCCTTCTCTGTCTCTCCACTTTTCGAATGCAGCCACCCTAAACACACATAGGCTTCCGTATAGTCAGGTTTCATCTCCAAAACATCCAGTATCTCTCTCAGCTTTTGTTCCAACGAGGAAACTTTTTCTTTCACCCAGCCATAATCTGTCGGAACATTTTCTCCCGATGCTTTATTGTTAACCATGTTACACATCGCTATCGCTTCGTGTATCTGGTTTTGAGATGCGTAAATAAAGGCCGTCAATGCTCGAATGTCTGCATTCTCAGGCGCTATACTAACTGCCTGCCCTGCTATATCCATCGCTTCTTTAAACAAGTCACGCTGTGCATAAATCCATCCCAATAACGTGTAAGCCTGAATATCATCCGGATATAAACTGATGAGTTCTTTGCATACTTTAACTGCTTCATCCATCTCGCCTTTTTTACCATACGCCATTGCAAGCAGCCAATGTACTTTTTTATTCCTGGAATCTACTTTAATAGCCTCTCTTGCCACAGATACGGCTTTATCAAACATGCAATCGTGGATGAAGCGTTCTGCTTCCCTGACAAGCTTTTCAATAATACGGTCTCGCAGTTGTTTTGCCTCGCCCAATTCCTTTACTGCCTCGTCCAGCATCCACTTCTTTGCATAAAAACAACCAAGATAGACATAGGCTTCCAGCCGATCAGGTTCCATGGATATTACCTTTTTCATATCTTCAATAGCTGCATCAAGTATTCCCTTCTCTGCATGAGCACCGGCTAATCTAAGATAGGCTTCCACACAGTCAGGCCTTTCTCTTAAAACTTCCTCGTATTCACGAATGGCCTGATCGATGGGAGAAATTGCTTTCTTACCGTCAGCGGTAAAACCCTTTCTGACAAAGCTGGATTCCAGTTCTAATACTTTTTTATATTCGTTCAAGGCCTCGCCCAACCTTCCCTGCAACACATAACACAGACCCAACACCTCGTGTGCGCCTGAAAATTCGCTTATCACATCAATCACTTCTTCAAAACTCGCCGTATATTCCTTAACTGCAGCAGGGAGGCATTTTGCCATCGGATAGTTAAACGGCATTTTTTGAAGCTCCGGGTTCATCTCTAAAACCTTTTGAAATTCCAGGATTGCATCAGAAATTAATCCCTTCTGACTATAAGCCCATCCCAAATATGCATGGACTTCTAAGTCGTCAGAATAAAGCTCAATCATTTTTTGCAACTCTGGGATGGCAAGGTCGACCAGCCCTCTTTCGGCATATTGCCGTGCTTGTTCAAAGCGTGACTTCTCCTCAACGGCAAAAGAAGCTTTAACCCTCAATTCTTCAGCGCCATCTACAGAAAAAAATAGCCCTTGAACAACAAGGGCTATTGTAAGCATAAACAGTCTTGATTTTACCATATTCGCTTTAATTAATATCCTTTTATACCGCCGGAAACAAACTCTGGATATGTTGGCGTCATGTGCTCGGCAATATCAAGTCCCATTGCCTCGTCTTCTTCACTCACACGACCTAAACCCACAGCCTTAAGCCCGCCGAAAATAATAATGGCACATAAGCACGCATAGGCAATACAAATAATAAAACCCAGCGCCTGTATGCCAATATGACACGTCACGCCGTGATAGGCAGGCCGTATCAGCCCCATCACTCCAGTTGCAATTCCACCGATAGCCCCGGCGGTACAATGCACACCGCACGTACCTACCGTGTCATCAATCCCGATCTTGTCCAGTGATTTCACAACCAGCGGAATAATCCCGCCGCTGATTATTCCTAGAACAATTGCAAAACCAGGATGAGTAAAGCCAACCCCGGCACAGATGGACACCATGCCCGCTATCGCACCGTTTCCCGTGGTAAGAGGATCGGGCTTTTTATTCATCAGCCATCCGCCAAACATAGCGCCAAGGATGCCGCCCGCCATGCTCATCGTAACATTAATGGTGGTTGTGGGTAAATCGTTTACAAGGATGTGGATCATCTCCAGCGCTGTTACATTTGTTGTTGGTTCGCACAACGTACCGACGAGTACCGAACCCACATTAAAGCCGTAAAAGCACACACATAATATGAATACACCGAGCATCATCTGCGAAACGTTATGCCCCGGAATGGTATAACATTCTCCACGTCCAAACTCAAACAGCCATGATTTCTTGCTGATACGCGCATATTTCTCCATCCTCGGACCCACAATCATTGCCGCAATCAGCGCCGTCAGACCACCCTGGAAATGCACCACTACGGAACCGGCATAATCCACGTAGCCCCATTTTAACAGCGGCCCGGCAGACCACGCCATCCATCCAAAAAACGGATACATGAACCCGCAGTAGAACACCACATAGATAAGATATGCCTTAAAACTAAACCTCTCTGCAATCGACCCCGATGCAATGGAGCATGAAACCAGACAAAATCCCCACATGGTAAACCAGTGCCCGTACACATTCAGATTGTCCACGCTTGACGGGTCAATCACTCCCAAAAGGCAGTAGTTCCAGTTGCCGGAAAAAATGGCAAATCCGAACAGCCACCAGACCAATGTTCCTATCCCGATGTTTGCGCATATTTTCATATAGACATGGGTGGCATTCTTGGAGCGCACCTGCCCGCTCTCCAGGAAGGCAAAGCCTGCCTGCATAAAAAAAACCAATATCCCTGTGATGATTAACCAAAAAGTATAAACAATAAGGATTATATCTCTTGCCAATATATCTACCACTGGCCATCCTCCTTTTTCAAAATGCACCGAATTATAAAGGTAGTTGTAATTTCTTGAACTTGAAACAATTCACCGCTGATTCCGTGTTTTTCCGTGGTGATTTGTTACAGAAAAAGCCTTCAACGCCCCATATACTACCAGCATAAAAAAAATAATCAATAGAATATTAAAGGGCGCTTAAATTTTTATGGACATAATTCTTGATTATTGCTATAAGGGATAATTATTAGGGTAAAAGAGCTAAAACGGAACCGAGGGATCTCATTTAACGTTTGGAAATTTCAAGCTGGTAGCGCAACCGTCTCGGTTGCACAGATAAAAAAGTTGCCGAAGACTTAATTTGAGGATGTAAAGCCATAGCTGTTATGTTAGAAGTAACCAAAAATAGAGAGAACTCTGTAAATCGCCGGAGATTACTCTATCTCCTGGGTTGGGGTTTTATAGGCGCATTCTTAACAACGGTATTTGGCGCGACTACCAGGTTCTTCTTTCCCAGAACTATCTTCGAACCACCGACACGATATACAATCGGGTATCCCTTCCAATACACGTCAGGGGTAAGCGAAAGGTTCAAAAAACAGTTCAGGATATGGATTGTCAGGGAGATTGACAGGTTGTACGTAATTGAGGCGAAATGCACCCATCTGGGTTGTACTCCCAATTGGCTTGCAGCAGAAGGAAAATTCAAATGCCCCTGTCATGGCAGCGGGTTTACACCGGATGGCCTTAATATTGAGGGTCCTGCGCCAAGGCCCCTGGAGAGATTTAAGGCTACCCTGGATGAAAACGGTCAAATAATTGTCGATGCCGGAATACGGTTTCGGGGAGAACGCGGTGAATGGGATAAGCCGGGCGCATTTTTAAAGGTATAAAATGACTAATAAACCCAGGGAAAATTTTTGGGCAAAATACAGAAACATGCTGAAAGAAAAAGGATTATTTGGCATGCTCAGGGATTTCACCGTCAACTCACAGCTCTGGAAGTCTATCTTCAGACATACCTTCACCGACACGCCGAAGAACCGCATGCTAAAGATTGTTTCAAATGTCTTTATGCATTTACATCCAGCCAAAGTAAAGAGACATGCACCCCAATTGAAATTTACCTGGTGTATGGGCGGCATCAGTTTCTTTCTGTTCCTGGTACTCACGATTACGGGCGTATTACTTATGTTTTATTACCGCCCCACCGTTCACGATGCATATTGGGACATAAAAGACCTGGAATTTCAGGTGCCTTTCGGGGCGATTTTACGGAACCTGCACAGATGGAGCGCACATTTGATGGTCATAACGGTATGGTTCCACATGTTTCGCGTATTTGCAACGGGCTCCTATAAACCACCCAGAGAATTTAACTGGTGCGTGGGCGTCGTCCTGCTGGTGTTCACCCTCCTTCTCAGTTTTACCGGCTACCTGCTCACATGGGATCAATTGGGGTTTTGGGCCGTAACGGTCGGCACGAATATGGCCCGTTCAACACCGTTACTGGGACACGAAGGACCTTTTGGAGAACAACTCGGAATGACTGCGCACAATGATATACGATTTGCGCTTCTGGGCGGTTCTCTGGTAGGCGGAAATGCCTTATTAAGGGCATACGTATGGCATTGTATAGGATTGCCACTTATCATCAGCGTATTTATGATGGTGCACTTCTGGAGGATCCGCAAGGATGGAGGCATTTCTGGACCGCTATAACCAGTTCAGCCACGAATGAACACGAATCTGCACGAATGCAAACAAAGGGAAACTGGAGCCTATTGGAGAAAAGTAATCAGGCATAACTTTTATCTCCCTTTGATAATTTTAAAAAGTCGTAATCTGCGGGTATCTGTGAAAATCTGCGTCCTCATTTAATTCCATAGGAATTTTCATTTTATTTAAGCGGTTTTTGAGGCGGTGTTGGCAGGACAAGCGTCTCGCTTGTCCTGTATCCGCTTGTTGCTTTTGATTCGGTCAACCGAGACGGTTGACCTACCAATTTCCTCTAACTTGAAATCTAATTATGGAAAATATTTGGGCAATCATAACTAAACCTGATAATATCCCCATCGTCTGTTTAATAATTTTGTTGTTCTTCTTCACATTCATTACCTTTAAGCAGGCATTTGAAAACGATAGACGGATAGAGCAGAAAAAGCATCAAAAAGGAGAATAGTATTTCGTGAACTACAAAATAGCCAAAGCCGATGATCACTGGTTCAGGGAAAATATAAATTGCCAGTATGCGTGCCCTGTCAATACACCTGCCATGAACTATATAGAACGTATCGTTGAGGGAGATTTTGACGCCTCTTTGCATTTGAATTTCATGGCAAACCTTTTCCCTCATATCCTTGGCAGTGTATGTACCCATCCCTGTGAAACCGCATGTCGCCGCGGGGCAATTGATAAACCCATTGCAATATGTTCGCTCAAAAGAAGCGCAGCAGATTTCGCTTCCAAGAAATCTCCACCGAAACGGATTAACATAGAAAAGACGGGGAAGCATGTTGCAATAATTGGTTCAGGACCATCTGGTCTTGCAGCAGCAAACGATTTGGCATTCAAGGGACACGATGTTGTCGTTTATGAAGCACTCTCGGTCGCCGGCGGTATGTTAAGCGTGGGTATCCCCTCTTACCGGCTGCCTCGTGGCAAGATATCGGATGCCGTGAGATGGATAAAGGAACTTGGGGTTGACATCCGTTTAAACAGTCCTATAGATACGCATGATAAGTTTGACGATTTATTAAGGGGATATGACGCTCTATACATTGCCGCAGGCGCTCATAAATCGCAGATGCTTGATATCCCCGGTGAAGACCTGATGGGGGTAATGCATGGTGTTGCCTTTATGAAAAATACGAATCTTGGCGTAATAAAAGCCGTACCCGAAAAAATAGCCGTTATTGGAGGCGGGTTTACCGCTATAGACTGTGCGCGTTCATCCCTGAGACTGGGCGCAAAAGAGGTTTCTATTATTTATCGCAGGACTCTGGAGGAGATGCCTGCCGGTGAAATAGAAGTACACATGGCGGAGGAAGAAGGCATAAAAATACACTACCTCACTTCTCCGGTAAAAGTAATTGGAGGACATAGCCGTCAGGTAACACATCTGGAGTGCATAAAAAACAGACTCGGAGAGTCGGATGACAAAGGACGCAGACGCCCTATACCCGTTGAAGGAAGCAATTTCACACTGCCTGTAGACACGGTCATAGCGGCTATTGGGCAATCACCGGACATAGGATTTCTGTCAGAAAGGTTTGGAATAGAGATTAATCGCTGGGGAATGCCCGTTATAGACCCGGAAAGTTTTATGACTGCCAGAAAGGGTGTATTTGCGGGAGGAGATTGTGTAACAGGCCCCCGGAACGTCATTGAGGTGATCGCAGACGGCAGAAAGGCAGCAAGGTCGATACACAAATTTTTAACGGGACAGGAAAAGCAAGGCTATAGATTTTATTATAAGGATCAAGCCCCTTTGGAAAGAATGCCCAACTATGAGGCAGCACCGAGGCAAAGCCAGGATGCCCTTCTGATGAAAGAAAGGTGGAACCTGAACGCAGAGGCAGAACTGGGTCTTTCGAAGGAAAATACTTCCAGGGAAGCAGGGCGTTGCCTGCTTTGCCACTATAATATATTTATTGATGAAAAATGCGTGCTCTGCGGCGGTTGTATTGACGTCTGCCCGCACAATTGCATATCCATGACATCCCGTGAAAATGTTGAGAATGCAGACGCCTTACGCGAAGAAGACGTTGTTCCTGGCGATTGGGATGCAGTTATGGTTATTGATGAGGAAAAATGTATCCGCTGCGGCTTGTGCGTCAAGCGCTGCCCGGTAAACGCTATCACGATGAAACGTTTTGCTTATTCGGAAGAATAATAAATATATAGTGAACGCAATAAGAAAGTTGTCATTGCGAGCGGCAGCGAAGCAATCCAAACCTCTTTTGCCGGTTCAATCTTGCAGACTTCGTCGTGAGTGCTCAGTCGAACGATTGAACCAAAATGTTTCGGTTCAGGCTGCAAGCCTGAACCAGCGGGAATTCGTGTAAATTCGTGGCTAAATTTTAAACTTGGTGCCTTAGTGGCTTCGTGGCAAAATAAAAATGGAAAAAAAGGATAATAAGGCGGAAAAACATAAAGAAAAAGGCAGATATAGGGCGCTTGCCTTTATTAAAGGACCTTCACTTGCCAAGGAAAAGGACGTAGAAATATCCGAAAGTGAAATACCCACGTGGCCGTATTTGATAAGAAAAGAGTTTCTGGCGGCAATTATTTGCACCATCATCCTCATTGTCTGGTCTATCCTCCTTGACGCCCCACTGGAGGAGCTTTCAGATTCTACCATGACCCCAAATCCGGCAAAGGCGCCGTGGTATTTTTTGGGGCTTCAGGAAATGCTTGTTTATTTTGATCCATGGATTGCAGGAGTCGTTTTCCCTATGCTTATCATCCTGGGTTTGATGGCCATACCTTATATAGATTTTAATCCAAAGGGAAACGGGTACTACACCTTTAAGGAGCGAAAGTTTGCCATGCTCACCTTTTGCTTCGGATTCCATATTTTATGGCTATTGCTGATTATTGTCGGTGTCTTCATGCGCGGGCCTGGCTGGCTCTGGTTCTGGCCGTGGCAAGAATGGGATCCCCATCGGATTGCAGCCGAAATCAACTATGATCTGACCAGCTTCGTCGGCATTAACTCAAAGTCGCTCCTGGGCTTTATTATCGGTGGCGCAGTTGTGATTGGATACTTCTTTATGGGGATGAATATTCCGTACCGTTTTATGAAGACGAGAAAAAGCACGCTATTAGAAAAACTCGGCATTCTTAAATATTTTATTGTAGCGTTTCTTTTCTTATCCATGCTGGCTCTGCCGATAAAGGTGTTTTTGAGACTGGTATTCCATGTGAAATATATCTGGGTAACGCCGTGGTTTAATATATAAATTCAGTTGTAGGGGCGAAGCATTTGCTGTGATTAGCTTTGAATGTGCTCCCACGTTCTGGACAGCAAATGCTTCGCCCCTACAACTTTGAAATTCCTTGTAAACACGAAAATTATGTCAACCAGCAAAAATCCACATCCCATGAAAAAAGAAGAAGACAAATCATACCTGATTATGTACGTCATTGTTAGCTTCCTCCTCGTTGCAGTTACCGCATGGGCGATTGTGAATGAAACCTTTGACAGACGACCCTGGAAAAATTATCAGAAACAGTTCTATCGCCTGGAGTATGAAAAAATCAAACAGAACTATGAGAAGGAACGCGCAAATTTTGAAAGTCCGGATGTACAAAAGAAATATGGAGAGACAAAGAATAAGCTGGAACATGCACGAGAAGACTTCAAAAAACCGCCAATACAGGCTGAGCACATGAAGCTGTCAGATGAACAAAGGGCATTAAGCAGCGAATTGGAGACTTTGAAGTTTAAGGCAATAGTAACCCGTAATGAAAGTATGGAAAAGGAATATCTCTATGGAAAAAACCCTGGCGAACATATCAAACATGAAATTGAGGAATTAGAAGAAAGAGGTAAGGAATTTGCCGCAAAGATCAAGGATCTGGAAGGTAAAATTGCACCCATAAAGGCAAGATTGAATGACCTCAAACATGGCGTCGATAAATATACTGAAGAGTTAGATGCCTATACAGCCGGCATAGAAAGGTATAAGGCGCAGTTAAAAACCTTCAGGAAAACCCGCCCAAATCTGCAGGTATATCAGACGTATATGGAAGATTTAAACACAACCGACAGGTGCATGTCATGTCATGTAGGCATAAACAGAACGGAGAGCATATCTACCGAAGAGCCTTATACAAACCATCCTGACCAAAAATTGTATTTGGGCAATCATCCGCCGGAAAGATTTGGTTGCGTGCTTTGTCATGAGGGGCAGGCGAGCGCTACGTCAGGCGTAAAGAAGGCACATGGCGAGGTTGAATACTGGCTTACACCCATCAATCGGGGCAAGACAGCACAGGGGTCGTGCATACGGTGTCATCTTGAAGGTA
>Ga0082335_1008229_pt1 | contig 12018 bp, 9 predicted proteins | sample Subgrocontami58m_FD_72375 | JGI IMG/M metagenome (GOLD analysis project Ga0082335, IMG submission 72375) | Subsurface groundwater microbial communities from S. Glens Falls, New York, USA - GMW37 contaminated, 5.8 m (SPADES assembly) (version 2) ...
AACGCCGAGTACAGGCCGGCGAACACCTTAGCCGGCGCCTCGCTGCGCACCACGTAGGCCTGATAGCGCATCTTGAAATCGCCATCGTCGATGCCGGCCGCAGCCGCATCGACACTGTCCAGGTAGTCGGCAACGCCCTTGGCCGTGGCCGCGTCGCGGATCAGAAATTCGTACAAGGGGGCGAATGCAGCCTCGGCCTGGGCCTGGCCCGCGTTCGCCGGCAGTTCATTGACTGCCTTGGACAGAGCCGGGTTATCGGGAGCGGGCGCGCTGCGCAGCATGGTCTCGATGTACTGCACGTTTTCCGCGACCGCGCGGGCCTTCAGCTGGCGCAGTCCCTGATTGTAGTCGTCGTCGGAGAACGCGCCGAAGTAGCCGAAGGTGTCGAAGAAGTGCTCGTCCGGCGCCACCTGCTGCTGCGAGTGATTTCGGTAGTCCTTGTCGGACCAGCGCGACAACAGCTCGCGATAAAAGGCGTTGTGGGAGGAGTCGCGCACCTGGTCGACGTCCAGGCACAGGGCACGCGCGGCGGCATTCAGGCCGCTCGGCTTCGTCTCGATGCGGAACTTGACGGTTTCGAGTTCGGCATTGTCGGCACGATAGATGCAGTAGGCTTTCTGCTTCACCCAATCGAGATAGGTCTCGACGTAGATCGCGCCGGAATAGTGGTGATGCAGATCACCCCCCTTGGGCATCATGGTCATCAGGAGGGTGAGGGCCGCCAGGTTGAGGCTCGGGCCGGCGATCAGGCTGTCATAATATTGCCGGGTCGCCTGGTAGTCGGCCTTTGGGGCCGCAACCTGCGCACGCGCCGGTGCACCGGAGGCAAGCGCCATCACAACTGCGCACAGCAGGATGGACGCGAAAGCCTTTTTCATGTCTTGCCTCGCCCTGGTCTTGCGCGAGGCTATACGGTTATTCGGCCGCGATCGCCTTGTCGACGAACATCTTCTTGTCGAACTCCTCGGCCACCCGGCCGTCGTTGGCGAGTTGTTCGGCGACGTCGATCTTGGCGTATTCCATCACGCCCATCTCGGCGAACGCCTTCTGCACGCGCGGTCCCCACAGACCGATGTCCTTCACCGTCGGCACGACACGGCTGAACAGCCTGGCGCGGAAGGAATTCATCTGCTTGGAGTTGTAGTGGATGTCGTTCAGCACTTTGGGCGGCAGGCCGAGTCGTTCCCAGACTTCCGACTGGTTGAAGCGGTCGCGCATGAAATGCAGAGCCTCGACCACGAATTCCTCGCGTTCGTCGCGCTCGGCGTCCGAGAGCTGCGGATAGTAGTCGCGCAATGCCAGGCGGCCGAACGAGACGTGACGCGCCTCGTCCTGCATGACGTAGGCATTCACCGCGCCGGCCAATGTGTTGCCCGCTTTGTCGCGAATAGATTGGAAGGCGGCCAGCGCTAGGCCCTCGATCAGGACCTGCATGCCGAGGTAGGTCATGTCCCAGCGGCGGTCGGTCAGGATCTGCTCGAGCAGCGTCTTGAGCGCCTTGTTGATGGGATAGGCCGTTTCGAACTTTTCGTGCAGCAGGCGCTTATAAGCCTCGACGTGGCGTGCCTCGTCCATCACCTGGGTGGCGGCGTAGAATTTGGCATTCATGTCGGGCACGGTCTCGACGATTTTCGACGTCGCGATCAGGGCGCCTTGTTCGCCATGCAGGAACTGGGAGATCGAATTGGCCTGCAAGTGAAGGCGCAGCCAAGCCTTCTCCTTGTCGGTCATCTTGCGCCAGTAGTCCGTCTCGTAGATCGAGATCGCCTCGTCCTTGAGCTCCATGGGATTGTCGGGATTGAGTTCGAGCGACCAGTCCAACCGCTTGCTGGCATCCCACTGCTGCTGCTTGCCTTTTTCGTAGAGTTCGAGCAGCGGCGCCGAACCGTCCTCGTATTCCCAGTTGAACAGGATTTCGACATTGCCGTCGAACTTCCACTGCGTGGTCTCGACGGGCAGAGTGTAGATGCGTTGAGTGGTCATGGCGGTGCCCTCCCGGGCCGATTTTTATGCGCTTGGGCAGAAAAATGACGCCTTGTTCACGTTATGGCAAGTCCCTATTTTGTCTAGGGTTGCAGGCGATACCCGCCGCGGTCGGTGATCAGGATGGCGGCATTCGCCGGGTCCTTCTCAATCTTCTGGCGCAGGCGGTAGATGTGGGTTTCCAGCGTATGGGTGGTTACGCCGGCGTTGTAGCCCCAGACCTCGTTCAGCAGGACGTCCCGCGCCACCGGGCGGTCGCCCGCCCGGAACAGGTATTTCAGGATCGAGGCCTCCTTGTCGGTGAGCCGGACCTTCTTCTTGCCGCCCTTCTCCATCAGCAACTTGGCCGCGGGATGGAATTCGTAGGGGCCGATGGTCATGACCGCGTCCTCGCTGCGCTCGTGCTGGCGCAGGTGGGCACGCAGACGGGCGAGCAGGACGTTGATGCGAAAGGGCTTGGTGACGTAGTCGTTGGCGCCCGATTCGAGGCCCAGGATGGTGTCGGCATCGCTGTCGGCGGCCGTCAGCATGATCACCGGCGAGCGCACGCCCTGGCGCCGCATCAGCTTGCACAGCTCGCGGCCGTCCATGTCGGGCAGGCCGATGTCGAGCAGGATGGCGTCGTAATGGGCGAGCTTGGCCTTCTCCAGCCCCTCGGCCGCGGTACCCACCTGGATCGTGGTGAAACCGTCATACAGGTCGAGTTGCTCGGCCAGGACCGTGCGCAGGGCCTGGTCGTCGTCGACCAGCAGGATTTTCTTGCCGCGATTGTTCACTGACATTCTGTTGCTACCCAAACGCCGCTCGGCCCCATTATCTGGGCCACTCTATCTGGTACGGTGCATACGAAAAAGTGGTTCACTTCGGCAAAAGCTCGTCTCCATGGTAAAGGAAAGCATGATCCCGGGTCAGGTTCATTCCCGCACAGCATCCGCGCTCGCCGCCGTCGAGCGCGCCATGGCCGAGTTGCGCCGGGGCGGCATCGTCCTGATACGCGACGACGATGGCGGCGGTGGCTTGGTGATCGCCGCCGAATCCTGCGGCCCGCGGGCGCTCCAGCGCCTTCAGGGCCTGGCCCAGGGCGCACCCGTTCTGGTGACGACGCGTCGCCGCGCCGAGGCGATCGGCATGGAAATCCCGCCCCACATCGCCGGCGGCATGGGCGAAACCAACAAGCCGATCACGCTCGACCTGCCCGAAGGCGTTCCGGTCGACGTCATCCTGCAGCCGCACGAGATCGTTCCGCCCGACCACAAGGGTGCCGCGGCCCGCCATGTGGCGCTGCGGCACCTGTCGCGGCCGGTGGCGAGCCATGCGCCGCTGATCGCGCAGACCGCGATCGAACTGGCCAAGCTGTCGCGCCTGCTGCCCGCCGTGGTGCTGGGACCGCTCAGCCGCGACCCCAACAACAAGCGACGCGACTGGGCGCGCGAACAGGACCTGATCTACGTCGACGCCGCCGACATCCTGGCCTACGAGGACACCGCCTCGCGCAACCTGCACCAGGTGGCCCAAGCCCACGTCCCGCTCGAAGGCGCCGAGAACACCCGCATCCTCGCCTGGCGGCCGAGCGACGGCGGCAAGGAGCATCTCGCCATCGTGGTCGGCGAGATCGACCCGACCGAGCCGGTGTTGATCCGGCTTCATTCCGAATGCTTCACCGGCGATCTGCTGGGCTCGCTGCGCTGCGACTGCGGCGAGCAATTGCGCGGCGCCATCGCCGAGCTCGCCAAGCAGGGCTCGGGCGTCCTGCTCTATCTCGCGCAGGAAGGCCGCGGCATCGGCCTGGTCAACAAGCTGCGCGCCTACGAGCTTCAGGACGACGGCTTCGACACGATCGACGCCAACGAACAGTTGGGCTTCGACGCCGACGAGCGCATCTATGCACCGGCCGCGACCATGCTGGCCCGCATGGGCATCCAGCGGGTACGGCTGATGACCAACAATCCGGAGAAAATCCGCGGTTTGGAACGCTACGGCATCGAAGTCGCCGAACGTGTGGCCCACTCCTTCCCGGCCAACGGTCACAACGAGAACTACTTGCGCACCAAGGCCGAGCGCGCGGGACATCTGCTGTAGGATCGCACGCACGCGCGCTTGATCCAGGTCACGCCCCGCCGGAGTGGCAGGCGCTAAGATGAAGCTTTGGAGTATCGAGTGATGCGCGTCGGCGTTCCCAAGGAAATCAAGGATCATGAATACCGCGTCGGCCTCGTGCCCTCGTCGGTGGCCGAACTCATGCGCCACGGTCACGAGGTCCTGGTGGAGCATGGCGCGGGTCTCGGCGCCGGGCTCGGCGACGATCTCTACATCGCCGCAGGCGCCAGGATTGCGGCTGACGCCGAATCGGTCTTCGCCGAAGCCGAGCTGATCGTGAAGGTCAAGGAGCCGCTGCCGGCCGAGCGCACCCGGCTGCGCCGCGGCCAGGTGCTTTTCACCTATCTCCACCTCGCACCCGATCCGGAGCAGACCCGCGCCCTTCTGGCGAGCGGCGTGACGGCGATCGCCTACGAGACCGTAACGTCGCCGCATGGCGGATTGCCGTTGCTGACGCCGATGTCCGAGATTGCCGGCCGCTTGGCGCCGCAAGTCGGCGCCCGCTATCTGGAACGCACCGAAGGCGGGCGCGGTGTGTTGCTGGGCGGTGTGCCTGGTGTGCCGCCCGCCGAGGTCGTCGTGCTGGGCGGTGGCGTGTCGGGCACCCACGCGGCGACCATTGCGCTCGGCATGGGCGCCACCGTGTTCGTGGTCGATCGCTCCGGCGAGGCGCTCCGGCGCATTGCGGCGCAATTTCCGGGACTGCGAACGATCTTCTCGACCCACGATGCCCTCGTCCACATCCTGCGGCGCGCCGACCTGGTGATCGGCGCCGTGCTGGTGCCGGGCGCCGCCGCCCCCAAGCTGGTCACGCGCGAGATGGTGGCGTCGATGAAGCCCGGCAGCGTGATCGTCGACATCGCCATCGACCAGGGCGGCTGCTGTGAGACGTCACGCCCGACCACGCATTCGCATCCGACCTACATCGAGGAAGGCGTGATCCACTACTGCGTCACCAACATGCCGGGCGCGGTTGCCCGGACTTCGACCTTCGCGCTCAACAATGCCACCCTGCCCTTCGTGCTGGCCTTGGCCGACAAGGGCTGGCGCCGGGCCATCATGGACGATCCGCATCTGCGCAACGGGCTCAACGTGCATGCCGGCCAGCTCACCTGCCGGCCGGTCGCCGAGGCCCAGGGCCTCACCTTCACGTCGGCCGACAAGGTGTCCTGAGGGAGCCAGCGATGGCCGAGCGTCCGGTCCTGGTGTTCGACCTCGAAACCGTCCCTGACGTGCACGCCTACGCCGCCACCGCCGGGCTGGAAGGTCATCCCGAACGGACAGTGCGCGAGCAGATGGGCGACAAGTTTCCCCGTCAGATCTTCCATCGCATCGTCTGCATCGGCGCCCTCGAGGCTCACCGCGCAAACGACGGTAGCTGGGAGGTACGGGCACTCGCCGCACCGCATCTCGGCGAGAGCCCGGAGCGCGACATGATCCAGGATTTCGTCGACCGCATCGCCGACCTGGAACCCCGGCTCGTCACCTTCAACGGCGCCTCCTTCGACCTGCCGGTCCTGCGTTACCGGGCAATGATCCACGCCATCGGCGCGCCCGGCTTGGCGAAACGGCGCTATTTCGACCGCTTCGCCTCGGACACCGTGGACCTCTGCGACATGCTGTCGGGGTTCGAGCGTCATGCAAGGGTGACGCTGCATCAGCTCAGTCGCGTGCTCGGTCTGCCCGGCAAGCCGGATGGCATCGACGGCAGTCACGTGGAGACGATGGTCCGGGACGGGCAGCTCGACGAACTTGCCCGTTACTGCGCCGGCGACGTGGTGAATACCTACCGGATCTGGTTGCGCTACGAGCTGTTCCGCGGCCGGCTGAGCGAGGTGGAACTCTCGGCCAGCGAAAGATCCCTGGCAGCCTTCCTCGCGACCCAGTCCGGAGTACAATCCCCGCCAACGACCCCGCGCTGATCCAGACAAGCGGGGCGCTTGCAGGAGGAAGTGACATGTCCAAGATCCGCCGCCGCGGCCTCGTGGCGTCCGCTACCGCGTTCGCGCTCGCGCCGTCGATCGTCCGTGCCCAGAAGAAGTACGACCCGGGCGTGACCGACAAGGAGATCAAGCTCGGCCATACCAACCCCTACAGCGGCCCGTTGTCGGCCTATGGCGTGATCGGCAAGGCCGAGGCGGCCTATTGGGATATGGTCAACGCAACCGGCGGCATCAACGGCCGCAAGGTCACCTTCGTCACCTACGACGACGGTTTCTCGCCGCCCAAGACGGTCGAGATGGTGCGCAAGCTGGTCGAGGACGACCACGTCTTTGCCATTTTCCAGCTCCTCGGCACGCCGACAAACACGGTCGTGCACAAGTATCTCAACCAGAAAAAGGTGCCGCAACTCTTCGTCGCAACCGGCGCCTCGAAGTGGGGCGACCCCAAGAACTTCCCATGGACGATGGGCTGGCAGCCCGACTACTCGACCGAAGGCGGCATCTACGCCAAGCACATGCTGGCTCAGCACAAGGGCGAGAAGATCGGCGTGCTCTGGCAGAACGACGATTCGGGCAAGGACTATGTCGGCGGCTTCATGAAGGGGCTGGGCAAGGAGAACGAGAAGATGGTGGTCGCCTCCGTAAGCTACGAGGTGACCGATCCCACCGTCGACAGCCAGATCATCCAACTCAAGAACTCCGGCGCCACCGTGTTCTTCAACGACGCCGCGCCCAAGCAGGCGGCGCAGGCCATCCGCAAGGTCGCCGATCTCGGCTGGAAGCCGGCACACTATCTCGCCAACGTCTCGGCTTCGGTCACCTCAGTACTGAAGCCCGCCGGGCTGGACAACAGCCAGGGCATCATCACCGCCGCCTACCTCAAGGACCCGACCGACGCGCAGTGGGCGGCGTCGCCCGATTTCATCGAGTGGAAAGCGTGGATGGCCAAGTACCATCCGACCGGCAATGCCTCGGATTCCTTCAATGCCTACGCATACGCCGTCTCGGCAACCATGCACGATTGCTTGAAGCGTTGCGGCGACGACCTCACGCGGGCCAACCTCATGAAGCAGGCTGCCAGCATGAAGAATCTCGTGGTGCTGATGCTGCTGCCCGGTATCAAGATCAACACCAGCCCAACCGACTTCTATCCGATCCAGTCGGTGCGCTTGCAGCGCTTCAAGGGCGAGACCTGGGAACTGTTCGGCGACGTGCTGAGTAACGAGAGCACCTGAGAGACGCGGCGCGCGAAATTTCGCGGCGTAACGATCATGCCGGGTTCGACTGGCGGTGTTGGTGCCGGTCGAGCGGAGATTCGCGGCCACCCGCTGGCGCCAAGATGCGAATGGCGTTTGGCCAGAGAGTGGTGGGTTTTCATTCTCTCGATTCGGTGAATCTTGGAAATTATTTCCTCACATGAGGCAAACGTCCCGGAATATAAAATTTCCTGACGTGCCCAGCATGCCAAGATGGGGAACGCTGGGAGGCGAAAGGGGTTCTGCATGACATTGCCTGTGGCAACGCTCGACCATGTGGTCATCAATGCGCGCGACGACATGGATCGCGCCGCCGATACCTATCGCCGGCTGGGTTTCACGCTCACCGAGCGCGGCTACCATTCGCTGGGCTCGATGAATCACCTCGCCATGTTCGGCACCGACTACCTCGAGCTGATCGCCGTGCCGAAAGGCGCCACCACCGGCCGCATGGATCTGTTGAACTTCCCGTTGGGCCTGAACGGCCTCGTGTTCGGCTCCGAGGACTCGGCCATAACCTATAGCGAGCTCACCAAGGTGGGCGTGCCGATCGAGGCGCCAGTCGAGTTCACACGACCGGTGAAGGTCGGGGACAAGGAACGCGACGCGCGTTTCCGCACCGTGCGCATGAAGGCCGGCGTCGTGCCCTACGGCCGCGTCTACTACTGCCACCATTTCACGCGCGACCTGGTGTGGCGTGACGAGTGGCGCCATCACGCCAACGGCGTCGTGGCCGTGGCCCGCGCGCTGATCGTCGAACCCGATCCGGCCAAGGGCGCCAAGCTCTATGCCGACATGTTCGGGGCCGATTCGGTGCGCGATATCAAGGGCGGCAAGGCCTTGGCGGTCGGCAATTCACGTTTCGACATCGTGACCGAAGCCGAACTCAAGGCGCAGTTCGGCGACGCCGTGCCCGACCCCGAGGGTCGGCCGGCCTACATGGCCGGGCTCACCTTCCGCACGGTTTCCGTCGCCAAGGCGGCACGCGCCTTGCAGGAAGGCAAGATCTCCGGCGTCGTCCAGAGTGCGGGGAGGCTGGTAGTGCCGGCCAAACAAGCGTTCAACGCTGTGTTGGAGTTCATCGAATAGGCTGGAGCGAGATCGTCTGGGGAGTCGTCCGGGGCAGAGGGGACGGCTGAGAGGGACCTATGGAGTACTACGATTGCTTCGCGGCAAGCTACGCGAACGCGCGCGCGAAGTTCCTGAAATCGGCTGTCGCCGCCGGGGGAGACGTGCGGTCGTTCGTCCATCCGAACAAGAAGGCGCCGGATGGCGGGCCGCTCGCCATCGACGTCGCCTGCTTCGGCAGCCGCAAAGCCGCGTGCCAGGCGCTGTTCGTCAGCGGCACGCACGGCCAGGAAGGCTTCTCGGGCTCGGCGGTGCAGATCGGCTGGATGAGCCGGGGCGGCCCGCGGCATCTGCCGGCCGACACAGGCGTGGTGATGGTGCACGGCCTCAATCCCTACGGCTTCGCGCATTTCACGCGAACGACCGAGAACAACGTCGATCTCAACCGCAATTTCATCGACCGCACCGGCGTCGTGCCGGCCAATCCGCACTATGAGACGCTACACGGCGATCTCATGATCCGGCAGTGGACCGATGCCGAGAATGCCCGCGTCGACGCGGCGATGGCGCGCTTCACCGAGGCACACGGCCGGGATGCCTTGTTCAACACGCTGGCGAGCGGCCAGTACCTTCACCCGGACGGCCTGATGTACGGCGGCAAGGACCGCGAGTGGTCCAATTGCACGCTCGAAGCCATCGTCAAGGAAACGCTGGAGGGTGCCGAGAAGGTGGCCTTCATCGACTGGCACACCGGCATCGGTGACTACGGCAAGCCGTTCTTCCTCTGCTTCAACGAGGCCGCCGGGCCGCTGTTCGCCAGGGCCTGCGACTGGTGGGGCAAAGAGAATGTCGACGGTGTGCGGCCGCACGGCATGGAGCGGCCCAACTACACCGGCCTGGTGTTCCACGGCGTGCAACGTTTTCTGGGCAATCGCGAGATGTGCGGCGCCGTGATCGAATTCGGCACCCGCGGCGTCAACATGCGTCGCGTGCTGCGGCTCGATCAGTGGCTGCGCCGTCAGAACGGGCTCGATCCCGATGTGCGTGAGACCTTGCGGGCAGACATGATGGATGCCTTCTGTCCCTTCGACGGCCAGTGGCGCATGGACACGCTCGCTTCAGGCCTCAAGCTTACCGACCAGGCTCTTTCGGGACTTTCTGCATGGTGACCATCAAATACGACAACCAAGGCGATGCGATCTCGCGCGACGTGCCGCGCGAGGCGCTGGCGCTGATCGATGCCGGCGGCAACGGCACCGACCGCAGCTACACCTACGGCGATATCGTGCGCCTGAGTGGCGCCGTGGCACGCGGCCTGCAGAAGCGCGGCCTCAAGCGTGGCGACCGCGTTGCCATCCTCTCGGCCAATCGCGCCGAGTTCCTGATCACCTTCCTCGGCACCATGCAGGCGGGCCTGGTCTCGGTGCCGGTCAACTACAAGCTGCCGGCCGAGACCGTGGCCTATGTCGTGGGTGACTGCGACGCCAAGCTGGTGATCGGCGATGACACGCGGCTGGCCCTTGCGCCCGGCAGCGTGCCGAAGGTCTCCTTCGATTCCGATTTCGCGTCCCTTCTCGATGAAGGTCCCTTCACGCCTGTGAAGATGCAGCCTGCGGAACCGGCGATGTTCCTTTACACCTCGGGCTCTACGGGCCGGCCCAAGGGCGTGGTGCTGTCGCACTACTCTCACCTCTGGGCGATCAGCCAGCGCATGCGCCGACCCGTTCCGTTCGGCCAGCGCGTCCTGGTGGCGGCACCGCTCTATCACATGAACGGCCTGGCGATGTGCCAGACCACGCTGAGCCATGGCGACGCCATCGTCCTGCTGCCGCAGTTCACGACCAAGGGCTACATCGAGGCGGCCGCCAAGCATCGCGTGGCGTTCCTCACATCGGTGCCGACCATGATCGCCATGATGCTGCGCGAGCGCGAACTGCTTGCCAGCAACGACCTCTCAGCAGTCGAGGCGGTGCGCATGGGCTCGGCCCCCATCACGCAGGCGCTGATCGACCAGGTGCGCGCGGTGTTTCCCAAGGCGTTGATCAGCAACGGCTACGGCACGACCGAGGCCGGGCCCGTCGTGTTCGGGCCGCATCCCAAGGGAATCCCGCAGCCCGAACTCTCGACCGGATACCCGCATCCGGACGTGCAGCTTCGCCTGATCCGCGGCGGCAAGGAAGTTCAAGACGAGGGCGAGCTGCAGATGAAGTGCGGCGCGCTGATGACGCACTATCACAAGCTGCCCGAGGTCACCGCCAAGGCGATGACGCCGGACGGCTACTACCGCACCAGCGACGTGTTCCGCCGCGACGAGAACGGTTTCTTCTATTTCGTCGGCCGGGTCGACGACATGTTCGTCTGCGGCGGCGAGAACATCTACCCCGGCGAGGTCGAGAAGATGCTGGAACGCCACCCCGGCATCCACCAGGCCGCCGTCATCGCCATTCCCGACGAACTGAAGGGACACAAGCCGATCGCCTTCGTGGTCAAGGCGCCGGGCGCCGCCGTCGACGAACAGGCCGTCAAGACCTATGCGCTCGCCAACGCGCCGGCCTACCAGCATCCGCGCCGCGTTTTCTTCGTCGATGAGATGCCGCTCGCCGGCACCAACAAGATCGACAAGCGCGTGCTCGCCAAACAGATCCCAACGGGAGGGGAAATCCAGAGATGAAAGCAGCAGTCATTCGTGAGCATGGCGGCCCCGCCGTGCTGAACGTCGAGACCAACTTCCCCGACCCCACGCCCGGCGAAGGCGATGTGGTCGTGGCGGTGAAGGCCTCGTCGCTCAACTACCACGATGTCTTCACCCGCCGTGGCATGCCCGGCATCAAGGTACCGATGCCCTGCATCATGGGCCTTGATGTCGCCGGCGAAATCGCCGAGGTCGGCGCCGGCGTCACCGGCTGGAAGAAGGGCGACCGCGTCCTGATCGATCCGATCAACCGGGTCGAGGGCGGCCTGATGGGCGAGACCATCCACGGAGGCCTGGCTGAGCTCTGCCGCGCCCGAGCCCACCAGCTCGTCAAAATCCCCGACGGCGTGTCGTTCTCGGACGCCGCCGCCCTGCCCGTCGCCTACGGCACGGCGCTGCGCATGATGACGACCAACGGGCATGTGGCGAAGGGCGAGAAGGTCCTGATACTGGGCGCCTCGGGCGGCGTCGGCGTGTGTTGCCTGCAGCTCGCCAAGCTGGCCGGCGCCGAAGTGATCGCCTGCGCCGGGACCGACGCCAAGGCCAAGCGCCTGGCCGAACTCGGCGCCGACAAGACCATCAATTACATCGAGAAGGACTTCATGAAGGAAGTCTTCGCGATGTACGGCAAGCCGACGCGTCGCGGCTCGGGCACCGACCAGGGCGTCGACGTGGTGGTGAACTACACCGGCGGCGACACCTGGGTGAATTCGCTGAAGTGCCTGAAAGTCGGCGGCCGGCTGCTGACCTGCGGCGCCACCGCGGGCTACGACCCCAAGGAGGATATCCGCTTCATCTGGACCTTCGAGCTCAAGGTGTTGGGCTCCAACGGCTGGGCCCGCTCAGACATCGTCACGCTCCTGGAGCTGGTCCAGCAGGGCAAGCTCAAGGTGCTGGTCGACAAGATTTATAGGCTCGAGGAGGCACGCGAGGCTCTGAGGGGCATCGAGGATCGCCCGGGGGTCGGCAAGATCGTGGG
>Ga0082335_1008230_pt1 | contig 12017 bp, 10 predicted proteins | sample Subgrocontami58m_FD_72375 | JGI IMG/M metagenome (GOLD analysis project Ga0082335, IMG submission 72375) | Subsurface groundwater microbial communities from S. Glens Falls, New York, USA - GMW37 contaminated, 5.8 m (SPADES assembly) (version 2) ...
ACGAGCGCCGCTCGCTCGCCGAGGAGATCCCGATCTGGGACGAGTCCATCTGCATCGACTGCGCCAAGTGCGCGCTCGTCTGCCCGCACGCCGCGATCCGCATGAAGGTGTTCGAGCCGTCGGCGCTCGCCGGCGCGCCGGACGGGTTCCTCTCCAAGGAGTGGCGCTCGCGCGACCTGCCGGGGATGCTGATGACGATCCAGGTCGCCCCCGACGACTGCACGGGCTGCGGCATCTGCGTCGAGACCTGCCCGGCGCATTCGAAGGAGGAGGTGCGCCACAAGAGCATCAACCTCGAGCCCAAGCTCGAGCAGCTCGAGCGCGAGCGGGAGCGCTGGGAGTTCTTCCTGCAAATCCCGGAAATCGACCGCGAGCGCGTCGAGGTCGCGACGATCAAGGGCTCGCAGATGCTCCAGCCGCTGTTCGAGTTCTCCGGCGCGTGCGAGGGCTGCGGCGAGACGCCGTACCTCAAGCTCCTGACCCAGCTCTTCGGCGACCGGATCATCGTCGCCAACGCGACGGGCTGCACCTCGATCTTCGGCGGCAATCTGCCGACGACGCCGTGGTCGGCGAACGCCGACGGCCGCGGCCCCGCGTGGTCGAACTCGCTGTTCGAGGACAACGCCGAGTTCGGGCTCGGCATGCGGCTCGCGCTCGACGCCCAGGCGTCGCAGGCGCGCGCGCTGCTGAAGAACGTGGCCCCCGACCTCGCCGGCGGCATCCTCGAGGCCGACCAGACCACGGAGGGCGGCCTGCGCGAGCAGCGGGAGCGGATCGCGGCGCTGAAGCTGCGGCTCGCCGGCCTCGACTCGCCGGAGGTCCGCCGCCTGGCGGCCCTCGCCGACACGCTCGCGCGCATGAGCGTCTGGATCGTCGGCGGCGACGGCTGGGCCTACGACATCGGCTTCGGCGGGCTTGACCACGTGCTGGCCGCGGGCCGCAACGTCAACGTGCTCGTGCTCGACACCGAGGTCTACTCGAACACCGGCGGCCAGGCCTCGAAGGCGACCCCGCGCGGTGCCGTCGCCAAGTTCGCCGCCGCCGGCAAGCCGACGCGCAAGAAGGACCTCGGCATGATCGCATCGGCCTACGGCAACGTCTACGTCGCGCAGATCGCGCTGGGCGCCGACAACGCACAGACCGTCAAGGCGCTCGCGGAGGCCGACGCCTACGACGGCCCATCGCTCGTGATCGCCTACGCCCACTGCATCGCGCACGGGATCGAGATGGCGAAGGGGATGGAGCAGCAGAAGGCTGCCGTCGACACCGGCTACTGGCCGCTCTACCGCTACGACCCGCGCAGCTCGCGCCTCGGCGAGCGCCCGTTTAAGCTCGACTCCCGCAAGCCCAAGCTGTTGCTCCCCGCCTTCACGGATCGCGAGGCGCGGTTCGCGGTGCTCAAGCGGGCACACCCGGAGGAGGCCGAGCGCCTCGGCGCGCTCGCGCAGGAGGACGTGGACGAGCGGTGGCACGTCTACGAGCAGCTCGCCGAGGTCGAGCACGCCGCGCCGGCGCACTACGAAGAGAAGGAGCAGGAGGACACATGAGCCCCGATCTCTCGACGACCTATCTCGGTCTCCCGCTCTCGAGCCCGCTCGTCGCGGCGGCCTCGCCGCTCACGGGGAAGCTCGACATGCTGCGCCGGCTCGAGGACGCGGGCGCGGCCGCCGTCGTGCTGCCGTCCCTGTTCGAGGAGCAGATCGAGCACGAGGAGACCGATCTCCACGCGCTGCTCGAATACGGAACGGACAGCTTCAGCGAGGCCCTGACGTACTTCCCCGAGTTCCAGGGGCTCGTGACGATCCCCGAGGCGTACCTTCGCCACCTCGAGGCGGCGAAGGAGCTGCTCTCGATCCCCGTGATCGCAAGCCTGAACGGCGTCTCCTCCGGCGGCTGGACCCACTACGCCAGGCTCTGCGAGCAGTCGGGCGCCGACGCGCTCGAGCTGAACGTCTACGCGGTCGAGACGGATCCGGACACGTCAGCGGCCAGCGTCGAGGAGCGGACGCTCCAGCTCGTCCGGCGCGTGCGCGAGACCGTCTCGATCCCGCTGGCGGTCAAGGTCGGCCCCTTCTACAGCGCCTTCGCGCATACCGCGCGCCACATCGCGGAAGCCGGAGCCGACGGACTCGTGCTCTTCAACCGCTTCCTGCAGCCGGACATCGACCTCGAGACGATGCGGGTCGATCCGCACATCCACCTCTCGACCTCGGAGGAGCTGCGACTGCGACTCCGCTGGATCGCGATTCTGCGCGGCCGAATTCCCGTCTCGCTCGCCGCCACCGGCGGCGTGCACACCGCCGCAGACATCGTCAAGCTCCTGCTCGCCGGCGCCGACGTGACGATGCTCGCCTCCGCGCTGATGCGGTTCGGGCCGGAGCGGCTGACCGCCCTCGAGGCGGGTCTCGTCGAATGGCTGACCGAACGCGAGTACGACTCCGTCGAGCAGGCGAAGGGCAGCATGAGCCAGGCGTCGTGCCCCGACCCCGCCGCGTTCGAGCGTGGGAACTACATGCGGGCGCTCGTCTCGTATGCGCCGCGCCGCGACTAGATGGTCGCTGCCACGATCTAGCCCGCCCAGCCCCCTCGGTAGAATCGCCCGCGCCGTGTCCGCCTACGTCGCCGCAGCAGGACGCCGCCTTCCGCGCGGCTGGATCGATCTCGGTCGCCAGTTCGCGATCTGGTTCGGCTTCCTCGCCGCGTACCAGCTGGCACGCGGCGCCGCCGACCGCAGCGTCGCCGAGGCGCTGGGGAACGGCCAGTGGGTAATCGACTTCCAGCGTTCGCTCAACTCGATGGTCGAGCTCGATCTGCAGAAGCTCATCGAGCGCTCCCGCGTGCTCGAGGGGGCTGCCTCGTGGTCGTACTGGCTCTCCCAGTTCACCGTCGTCGTGGGAGCGCTGCTCTACGTCTACCTCCGGCACACCGACCACTTCTACCGCTTCCGCAACACGCTCCTGCTTGCGAACACGATCGGCCTGATCGGCTATGTCGCCGTGCCGACCGCGCCGCCGCGGTTCTTCCCGGAGGCCGGGTTCAGCGACACGCTCTCCCAGTACGGCAGCCTCAACCACGGCACCGGTCTGATCCAGCTCGCGTCGAACCAGTTCGCGGCGATGCCGAGCCTGCATTCCGCGGACGCCCTCGTCGTCGGCCTCGTCATGGCGTCGGTCGTCCGGCACCGGTGGGCCAAGGTCGCGTGGCTGGCCTGGCCGCTGTGGGTGTGGTTCAGCGTCATGGCCACCGGCAACCACTTCTGGCTCGACATCGCCGCCGGCGCGCTGGTCGCCGGGATTGCCGCCGCCGTGATCTACATGCCGTGGCGCGGGCGCGCATGAGCTCGGCGGCACAGGTCAAGAGCTTCTACACGGACGGGGCGCGACGCCTCGCGGCCTGGTCGATGACCGGGCTCGCGCGCACGCGCGCGACGCCGAACCAGCTCACCGCCGCGGGCGTCTCCTCGTGCACGGTCGCCGCCGTCATCGTCTACTTCGAGTACCGCGGCGAGATCCTCTTCTACTGGCTCGGCGCGGCGGTCTTCATCGTCGGCTCGGTGCTCGACATCCTCGACGGCGCGCTGGCGCGCGCGGGTGGGAAGCAGACGCCGTTCGGCGCCTTCATGGACTCGACGCTCGACCGCGTCAGCGAGGGCGTGATGCTCGGCGCCGTCGGGCTCGTCTTCATGCGGCACGGGAACGAGGTGGCGCTCGGGGCGACCATCGCGGCGGTCGGCGGCTCGTTCCTCGTGCCCTACGCGCGCGCGAAGGCGGAGGCGCTCGGGCTGCGCGGCGACGTCGGCATCGGCTCGCGGGCCGAGCGCGTGGTCGTGATCTGCGCCGGCCTGATCCTCGCGCCGTGGGGCGCGCTCCAGTGGGCGATCTACGTGCTGGCCTTCGCCGCGTGGTTCACCGTCGTGCAGCGCGCGCTGCACGTGCGTGCGCAGCTGCGTGCGCGCGGCTGACCCCGCTGCCGGAGCCCGAGCTGTCCACCGCGTGCCAGACAGTCCGGCTACCACTCCGGCGTTGGGCTGCGGCACTGGCGCTGACGCTGTGTCTGGAATGCGATGAAGCAGCTACACTGCTATCAGTTTGACTGCTAGCACTACGGATCGGAAGGGTGTTCTCGTGCGGATGCCGCCGTCGCTGAAGGGGGCGCTCGTCCGCGAGATCGCCCGCCGCGGCGGCAACCTCAACGACGTCGCCACCGGCATCCTCGCCGAGCGCTTCGGCGTCGCCTACCGCCCCACCGGCCGCCGCAGCCCGCTCGCGGGATCGAGCAACGTCGCGCTCCTGCGCATGCCGGCCGAGCTGAAGCAGCAGATCCAAGGCGAGGCGTTCCGCAGCGGCTCGAACACGAACGACGTGATCCTGCTCGCGCTCGCGGACAACCTCGGCATCCCCTTCGAATCCAATCGCAGCCGGTCGGTCCCGTTCGGGGGCGGCCGCAGAAAGGGAACACCCATGGCCGTAACCAACGGCAGCGCCAACGGGCGCGCGCGCTCCAAGGACAAGGTGCGCGTCGCGCTCATCGGCGTCGGCAACTGCGCCAACTCGCTCCTCCAGGGCGTCAACTACTACAAGGACGCCGACCCGGAGCAGTTCGTCCCGGGCCTGATGCACGTCGACCTCGGCGGCTACCACATCCGCGACATCGAGTTCACGGCGGCCTTCGACGTGACGACCGACAAGGTCGGCAAGGACCTCGCCGACGCGATCTGGGCCCACCCGAACGACACGATCAAGTTCGCCGACGTGCCGAAGACCGGGATCAAGGTCTCGCGTGGCATGACCCACGACGGCATCGGCAAGTACCTCTCCGAGATCCTCACGAAGGCGCCGGGCGAGACCGACGACGTCGTCGGCATCCTCAGGGAGACCGGAACCGACGTCGTCGTCAACTACCTCCCGGTCGGCTCCGAGGAGGCGACCAAGTGGTACACCGAGCAGATCCTCGCCGCCGGCTGCGCGATGGTGAACTGCATGCCCGTGTTCATCGCGCGCGAGGCCTACTGGCAGAAGCGCTTCGAGGCCGCCGGCGTGCCGGTCATCGGCGACGACATCAAGTCGCAGGTCGGCGCGACGATCGCGCACCGCGTGCTGACGAGCCTCTTCCGCGAGCGCGGCGTCCACCTCGACCGGACGATGCAGCTCAACGTCGGCGGCAACTCGGACTTCCTGAACATGCTGGAGCGCGAGCGCCTGGAGTCGAAGAAGATCTCGAAGACGAACGCGGTCACGTCCATGCTGGACTACGACATGGGCGCGAAGAACGTCCACGTCGGCCCGTCCGACTACGTGCCGTGGCTGACCGACCGCAAGTGGGCCTACATCCGCATGGAGGGCTCCGCCTTCGGCAACGTCCCGCTCAACGTCGAGCTGAAGCTCGAGGTCTGGGACTCGCCGAACTCGGCCGGGATCGTGATCGACGCGGTGCGCCTGGCGAAGCTGGCGCTGAACAACGGCATCTCGGGCGCGCTCGAGGGGCCGTCGAGCTACCTGATGAAGTCGCCGCCGAAGCAGGTCGCGGACGACGAGGCGCACGAGGCGACCGAGCGCTTCATCAAGCAGAACGTTCTCAAGCCGGCGAAGGCGGGGACGAAGGCGAGCTGATGCCCGAGGGATCGGCGCCGGGCGAGCGGCTCGTCCTCCGCCGCCGTCAGGCCGGCACGAACGAGCAGGCCGGGTCCTCGGCGAGCGGATCGCCCGACGAGGCGTAGGCGCGTGCCCGCGAGCCGCCGCAGAGGTCGGCGTACTCGCAGCGGCCGCAGCGGCCCGAGAAGCGGGCGGCGCGGATGTCGCGCATCAGCGGGTGCTCGCGGTAGAGCTCGGCGAGCCGCTGCTCGCGCACGTTGCCGAGCGCGACCGGCAGGAACCCGGCCGGGTAGACGTCGCCGGTCGAGGAGACGAAGACGATGCCGCGGCCGTCGCGCGTGCCCTTCGTCTGCGCCTTCGACGCCGCCGACGGCTCGCCGAGCTGCTCGACGAGGCCCGCGGCGAGGCGTGCGTAGAGCGGCCCGGCCTCGACGGGGCGGCCTTCCTCCCGCCAGGCGACGACGCGGCGGAAGAAGGGGCCCTCGACGGTGCGCACGATGAAGCCGTGGCGCGAGGCGTCGTAGAGGAAGTGGCAGACGTCCTCGTTCTCGGCCGGCGACAGCTCGACCATCGCCGTGCCGCGGCCGACCTGGACGAGGAAGAAGACCTCCCAGATGGCGGCGCCCGAATCGTGCACGATCTTCGCGATCGCCGGCAGCTCCTCGACGTTCTCGGCGGTGACGACGGTGTTCACCTGCACGACGAGCCCGTGCGAGCGCAGGCGGCGGAGCGCGGTGAGCGTCTCGGCGAAGTGGCCCTCGACCTGGCGCAGGCCCTCGTGCGTGGCCGCCGAGGCGCCGTCGAGGCTGAGTGAGGCGACCTTGACGCCGCGCGCCCGCAGCTCGACCAGGCGCTCGTCGGTGAGGAGCGGCGTCACGCTCGGCGCGAGCGCGACCGGAACGCCCGTCGCCTTCGCCGCGTCCACGAGCTCGAGCAGGTCGGGCCGCATGAGCGCGTCCCCGCCCGTGAGCACGAGGATCGGCGCGGGCCGCCCGAAGTCGGCGAGCGTCTCGATGAACGCGACCGACTCCTTGTGCGTCAGCTCGCCCGCGACCGGGTGCGGCAGCGCCTCGGCGCGGCAGTGCCGGCACGCGAGCATGCACGCGCGCGTGGACTCCCAGAAGACGAGGATCGGACGCTGGTCGAGATCGACGTGGGTCCTGCGCCGCGCGGTCGCCGGAGCCGTTCCCATGGCGCTAGGGCCTGGAGTCGGAGGCCCGCTCGGGGCCCTGGAAGCCTGCCTTGCGGTGCGTGCCGTCGCAGTAGGGCTTCTTCGCCGAGTGGCCGCAGCGGCAGAGCGCGAGCGCCTTGCCCTGCGGTAGCTCGAACTCGTTGCCGTCGGCGTCGAGCAGCCGCACCTGCCCCTCGACCTTGTACGAGCCGTTCTCGCGCACGGTGATCGTGACGTCGGCCATCGCCCTGACTCTAGCCAAACGAGGACACTGGCTAGACTCGGCCGACGTGAGCCTGCGCATCTGCCTGGTCACCCCGTTCTCCTGGTCGCAGCCGCACGAGGTGAACGAGCACGTCGCGGGGATCGCCGCCGAGCTGCGGCGGCTCGGACACACCGTCACCGTGCTCGCCCCCTCGGGCCGGGCCGCCGACCTCCTCGCCGGCCGGCGGGCGCTGGCGCGCGGGCTCGAGTCGGACGTGATCGCGCTCGGCACGGCGATCCCCATCTCCCGGCAGAGCAGTCTCGGCGTCCCGGTGGGCATCCGGGCGAGCCTCGCGCTCGCGCTCCAACAGGGACGCTTCGACGTCGTCCACGGCTTCGAGCCCGGATTGCCGAGCATCTCCTACCTTGCGCTCCGTGACGCCCCGTCGCTCGCCGTCGCCACGTTCGTCTCGCCGGAGCGGCTCGGCTACCCGCCTCGCAAGTCCCTGCGCGAGAAGCTGCTCGGTCGCATCGACGCGCTCGTCGCGCTCTCGCCGGAGGCAGCCGAGGCCGCCGCGGCCCGCTTCCCCGGCGACTACCGCGTGCTCTCGCCCGGCGTGGACCTCGAGCTCTTCCGGCCCGGGGCGAAGCGACGGCTGGCCGCCGTCGAGCTGGTCCCGGGCGAGCTGCCGCTCGCGCGCGCGGCGCTGCGCTGCCTGCGCGAGCTGCCGGACTGGGAGCTGGTCTTCCTGCGCACGAAGCCGCTCTCGGCGCGGCCCGGCGTCCCGCTCGCCCTGCGCGGCCGCGTCCATGTCCGGACCGTGCGCGACGCCGCCGCGAGGGCCGCCGTTCTGGCCGAGGCGGCGGTCTTCGTGCCCGCGCCCGGCGGCGCGCCCCGTCTCCGCCTCGAGGCCGCCGCCGCCGGCGTCGCGATCGCCGACCCGCCCGCGCTCGCCGAGCAGCCCGAGCTCGCCGCCGCCGCGATCGCGCGGCTGGCCGAGAACGACGAGCTGCGGGCTCGCCGCGCCGCCGAGGGCCGAGCGGACGCCGAGCGCCAGTCGTTCGCCGCCGTCGCCGCCGAGCTCGACGCCGTCTATCGAGGGCTCGCGCGCCGCCGCAGGCAGCACCGCCGCCACGACGGCCCCCTGGCCGGGCGCGACTGGATCGTCGCCGACCTGCACATGCACACGAACTGGTCGCACGACTGCTCGATCGAGGTGGACGAGCTCCTCGACCACGCCGAGGCGGAGGGGCTCGGCGCGATCGCCGTGACCGACCACAACGTCTTCGGAGGCGCTCTCGAGGCGGCCGAGCGGGCCCACGGGCGCGGGTTGCTGGTGATCCCCGGCGAGGAGATCAAGACCGACGGCCAGGGCGAGGTGATCGGCCTCTTCCTGCGCGAGGAGATCCTTCGCGGGATGCCGTTTGCCGACACCCTCGCCGCCATCCGCGAGCAGGGCGGGCTTGTCTACCTTCCCCATCCGTTCGATCGCATGCACGCGATCCCCGACCCGGCCACGCTCCACCGGCACCTCGGCGAAATCGACGTCTTCGAGGTCTACAACGCCCGTCTCCTGTTCGAGACCTACAACGACGAGGCTCTCCGCTTCGCCCGCAAGTACAACCTCATCGCCGGTGCCGGCTCGGACGCACACGTCCTCCCCGGCGTCGGCACGGGCGTCGTGCGGATGCGCCGCTTCGACGGCCCGGAGGAGTTCCTGCTCTCGCTCAGGAGCGCCGAGGTGCTGCGCCGGCCGAAGTCGCTCGCCTACCTCCAGAGCCTCAAGTGGGCCGCCCAGGTCAAGGAAAAGGTGCGGTAGGAACGAACGGAGAGTCACTCCCCGTGTCCGCCGTGCCCACCGACGAGATCTTCGAGAAGCACCTCCGGAAGGCGATCGCCGAGATCAACGATCTCGGCGACGAGCTCCGCCGGGCGGGCGATGAGCTGCGTGTGCCGGTGCTCGGCTCGGGGCACCCGCTGGCCGACGTCTTCCTCCTCAAGTACGCGCCGCGGCCGGCGGAGATCAACGAGGGCGTCGCCTTCTTCGGACGGGCGGGCCAGGCACTGCTGAAGTCGTTGCAGCGGCTCGGTGTCGACCCGCTGGCGGTGTACGGGACGAACTGCCTCAAGTTCGGAACCGAGGACGCCGACGACGCGGCCGCCTGGCTGCTCCGCGAGCTGCACATCGTGCAGCCGAAGCTGCTCGTCGTGATGGGAGAGCGCTCGGTCGACTTCCTGAACGGGCTCGACTTCCCGCTCGCCGACCGGCTCGATCCCGCCACCGAGGGCATCCAACGGTTCACACCCTCCGTTGAGGCGCTCGTCGTTCCGGACATCGACGAGTCGCTCGACGAGCAGGGGCCCAAGACCCGCTTCTGGAACGCCTTCAAGGCGCTCGGCGCCTGGTGGTCGGAGCAGCCGCCGTACTAGGCCGCCGCCGCGTGGGGGCGCTCGTCGCGCTCGTCACCGCAGTCGCCGCCTACACAGCCGCAGCCGGGTCGCTGTGGGACGCCGCCGTCTGGTGGGACGTCGCCTTCTTCGGCCTCGTGCTGCTGCCGGCGACGTTCGCGCTCGTCTGGCTCGTGCTGCCGCTGCGGAGGGCGCGCGGTCTGCTTCCCGTCGGGCTCGCGCTCGCCGCACTCTCCGTACCGCTCTACCTCGCCGGGCTCGACGTCGCCTTCAACCTCGCCAAGCTCGCCGCGCTCGTCGCGCTCGGCTTCTGGTTCCTCGCCTGGTTCGAGGCGGTGTCGTGGGTGGTGCTCGTCGCCGTGCTGATCCCGTGGGTGGACGTTCTCTCGGTCTGGCGCGGCCCGACGGAGTACATCGTCGAGCAGAAGCCCGGTGTGTTCGACCGCATCTCCGTCGCGTTCCGCGAGCCGGGAGCCGACCGGAGCGCCAACCTCGGCCCGCCCGACATCCTCTTCTTCGCCCTCTTCCTCGCCGCCGCGCAGCGCTTCGACCTGCGCGTCGGCTGGACGTGGGCCGGAATGACGGCGGGCCTCGGGGCGACGATCGCGCTCGCGGTCTGGGGAGACGCGAGCGGCCTGCCGGCGCTGCCTGCGGTCTGCGTGGGTTTCCTCGTCCCGAACGCCGACCTGCTCTGGCGGCGGCTGCGGCACCCGGCTTAACAGCAGCCGGACGCGCCCCTGACCGCGAGGGCCGGCTCGCGCATAGCGGCCGGCCGGACCGCCTTGACGATCGCCCCGTGCATCCCGTCCAGCATCTCGTGCGTGAACTCGACTCCGATGTCCTCGAAGCCCGCGGCCGCCAGCGCGGCCTCGTACTCGCCCTTCGAGAGGGCGCCCGCGATGCAGCCGACGAAGCTGCCACGCTCGGCGCGCTCCTCGGGCGAGAGCCGGTCCTCGGCGACGATGTCGCTGATCCCGATGCGGCCGCCGGGCCGGAGCACGCGCGCCATCTCGGCAAACACGGCCGGCTTGTCCGTCGAGAGGTTGAGCACGCAGTTGGAGATGACGACGTCCACGCTCCCGGCCGGGAGCGGGATCGCCTCCATCTCGCCCTTGAGGAAGATCGCGTTGCCGACGCCCGCCTCGGCGGCGTTGCGAAGCGCGAGCGCGAGCATCTCCTCGGTCATGTCCAGCCCGAAAGCGCGCCCGGTCGGGCCGACCCGCTTCGCCGAGAGCAGCACGTCGATGCCGCCGCCGGACCCGAGGTCGAGCACCGTCTCGCCCTCGCGCAGCTCGGCGACCGCGGTCGGGTTGCCGCAGCCGAGGCTCGCGAGCACGGCCGCCTCGGGCAGCTCGTCCCGGTCGCCCGCCTCGTACAGCCCGCCGCCGAACACGGCCCCGTCGGGCGCGCAGCCGCCGCCCCCGCAACAGCCTGCGCCCTCCGTCGCGGCGAGCGCCGCCTCCGCGTACCTGCGCCGCACCTCGTCACGAACCACGTCGCTCATCTCAGCCTCCGTCAGACACGTTGCATCGAATGCCTTGAATGTATCAGAGCATCGAATCCTGACAATGCCCTGGATCACGCAGGCTCAGCGGGTGAGCAGCGCGACGGTCTCGATGTGCGGCGTGTGCGGGAACATGTCCACCGGCCGTGCCCGCTCGAGCCGGTAGCCGTGCTCGGCCGCCAGGTACTTCACGTCGGAGGCGAGCGTGGTCGGGTTGCACGAGATGTACACGAGACGGGGCGCCTCGAGCTCGCCGACGCGGCGCAGCCCCTTGCCTGCGAGCCCGGCCCGCGGCGGGTCGACGACGACGACGTCCGGCGGCCCCGCCTTCTCGCCCAGCTCGGCGAGCGACATGCCGACGTTGCCGGCGAAGAACGCCGCGTTGCCGATCCCGTTCAGCTCTGCGTTCTCGAGCGCGCACGCGACCGACTCCTCCGAGATCTCGACGCCCCAGACCGTCAGCGCCGAGCGCGCCAGCGCCAGGCCGATCGTCCCGGTGCCGCAGTAGAGGTCGTAGACCGTCTCCGTGCCGGTGACGGCCGCAAACTCGATCGCCAGCTCGTACAGCCGCGCCGCCATCTCCGTGTTGGTCTGCAGGAAGGCGTTCGGCCGCACGCGGAAGCGGAGGCCGAGGATCTCCTCCTCGATCGCATCCTCGCCCCAGAGCAGGCGCGTCGGCAGGTTCGTCACCTCGGAGGGCTGGTCGTTGATCGCCCAGTGGATCGAGCGCACCTCCGGGAAGCGGCGCAGCACCTCGACGAAGTAGCCGGTCTCGAACTTCTCGCCCTTGGCGGTGACGAGCTGGACGAGCGCCTGGCCCGTGTTCCGTCCCTCCCGCACGACGAGGTGCCTGAGGTAGCCCTCCCCGGTCGCCTGGCTGTAGGCGACGAGCCCCTCCTCGCGCGCCCACCCGCGCACCGCGTCGCGGATCGCGTTGCCGAGGTCGGTGGTGAGATGGCAGCGCTCGACCGGGAGCACCTCGTCCCAGCGGCCGGCGCGGTGGAAGCCGAGCGCAGGCCCGTCGCCGGTGGTCGTGAACGAGTACTCGAGCTTGTTGCGGTAGCCGTACTGCGACGCGGCGGGGACGATCGGCTCGAGCGGCGGCTCGGCGATGCCGCCGAGCCGGACGAGCGCGTC
>Ga0082335_1008233_pt1 | contig 12014 bp, 10 predicted proteins | sample Subgrocontami58m_FD_72375 | JGI IMG/M metagenome (GOLD analysis project Ga0082335, IMG submission 72375) | Subsurface groundwater microbial communities from S. Glens Falls, New York, USA - GMW37 contaminated, 5.8 m (SPADES assembly) (version 2) ...
CTACCTAAATTAACTCCGGCAATCGTTACAGTAATTGATGTGAATGCAATAAGCGCAGCCCAAACTAAAATGTATGTTCCGTAACTTATATGATGTTTATTGTTTCCGCTCATGAATCTTCCTTTATTGAATTAAGTAGAAGAGTGGGAATAAGAAAATCCAAATTAGATCAACCAAGTGCCAGTATAAACCTGAGTTTTCCAACTTCACATAATTATCAGGTGTAACTTTATCTCGTGAAATGAAAACAATCATGAAAGAGATCACAACCATTCCTACCAAAACGTGAAGACCGTGCAGGCCGGTCATAATGTAATATAAACCGAAGAAAAGAATCTGCCCGTTTGGTTTTGTTAACAGCTCAGGTGAACCGGGATAAATTCCATGTGATATTTTGGTAGTCCACTCAAAATATTTTATGATCATGAACATCAATGCAAATAATAAAGTTATAGAAAGGAAACTGAGTGAAAGAAATTTATTCCCTTTCTGAAGCGCCGCAATTGAAAGTGCAACCGTCAAACTGCTTGTTAGAAGAATAATCGTATTCAGCGTACCCATTGTTGTATTCAGTTCCATCGCAGCAATATGGAATTGATCAGGGTATTGATAACGGTACACTGCGTAAACTAAAAACATTCCACCGAATAAAAGAACTTCTGTAAAAAGGAAAAGCCACATTCCCATTTTTGCACCAACATCATCACGATGAACATGATGAGTTACAGTATCGGTATGGTTACTCATCCTTCATCTCCTTAAGCTGGCTGAAATCATATGGTTCATGCGTAATGGTTGGAATCGTTTCAAAATTTTCTAACGGCGGCGGCGATGGAATGTGCCACTCTAATGTAACACCACCCCAAGGATTTGATGTAGCTTTCTTACCTTTTCGTAATGCGTGGAATAAATATCCAAAGATGAAAAATATTGTACCGACTAAAATCCATGAACCGATTGTAGAAATTTCTTGAAGAGTTGTAAACTGCGGAAGATAATCATAATATCTTCTTGGCATTCCCATATATCCTAAAATAAATTTTGGGAAGTAGAGCATGTTAAATCCAATGAAGTATAATACAACAGCGATGCGAGCAAATTTCATATTATACATTCTGCCGAACATTTTAGGGAACCAGTAATGAAGTGCGGCAAAAAAGATTGTACCCGTTCCGCCAAACATTACATAATGGAAATGTGCAACTACAAAATATGTATCTGTAAGATGGATATCAGTTGCAAGCGAACCAAGAACAAGTCCGGTCAATCCGCCAATTGAAAAAAGAAAAATAAAATTCATTACCCAAAGAAACGGCGGTTGAGGATCAATTGAGCCTTTATACATTGTAGCAACCCAGTTAAATATTTTTACTCCGCTGGGAAGTGCAACAATAAAAGTGAGTAGAGAAAAAATCCAACGTGCTGTATCGCTCATTCCACTGCTAAACATATGATGCGCCCAAACAAGGTAACCGATAAATGCTATTGCTAAAGATGAATATGCAATTTGTTTATATCCAAAAATTGTTCTCCTTGAAAAAGTTGGAATAATTTCCGAGACTACTCCCATTGCCGGCAAGATCATAATGTACACAGCCGGATGTGAATAGATCCAAAATAAATGCTGGAATAAAATCGGATCACCGCCAAGTGCAGGATCGAATATTCCTACACCAAACGCACGCTCTATTATCACTAATAAAATTGTAATTGCTATTACCGGAGTTGCAATAACTTGGATCCAAGCAGTTGCATAAGTTGCCCAGACAAATAACGGCATTTTAAAAAATCCCATTCCGGGAGCGCGTAATCTATGAACAGTTGTGATAAAATTTATTCCCGTCAGGATTGAAGAGAAGCCAAGTACAAATGCGGCAAACAAGGCTAAGGAAATATTTGTTGAGCTTCTTACACTATATGGGATGTAAAATGTCCAGCCTGTATCAATCGGTCCGCCCGGAAGAAAAAGTGAAACGATTACTAATATGGCTCCGACCATATAGACATACCACGAAAGTAAATTCAACCTTGGGAAAGCAACATCTTCAGCACCAATTTGTATGGGTAAAAAGAAATTTCCGAAAATAGCCGGTAGCCCAGGAATGATAAATAAGAAAATCATTATCACACCGTGAAGAGTAAAGAATGAATTATAAGTTTGCGCACTCATAATTGTTCGGCCCGGTGCAATCAGTTCCAGCCGCATGAGAATACCGATTAGCATTCCAACAACAAAGAATGTTAAGATCGCAACCATGTACATCAGGCCGATTCTCTTGTGGTCTTTAGTTAACAACCATGAAAGAATTCCGGTATGCTTGTTCGTACTTTGATTATAAAAATTTTTCACGGCTACAGCATTAGCCATTTATTTTAACTCCTTGATTCTTTTTTTCTTTATGAATAAAACACTCATAAATATTCCAATTCCAATAAGCATTATAGATCCTACAATCCTTGTAACATTTAAAGTGTATTGTCTTCCAGCTGGATCATAGCTAAAACAAAATTCCAGCATTTTAGAAATTGTCGGAGAAGCCTTTCCGCTTTCCGCTTCCAGCAATGCCATCTTAACATCAAACGGATTGAAATTCGTTCCGAACATATATCGAGTAATTTTTCCTTGCGGTGAAATTGCTATTAATGTTGCTGCGTGAACATATTGTTTATCTGCCGGCTTAAAACGAAATCCACAAGCATCTGTTAACTTTTTGATATTAAGACTATCACCGGTTAGAAAATGCCAATCGTTTGGATCAAATTTCCTTTTAATAGTAAGTAAATAATTTTTCTTCCACTTAGCTGCAATAACCGGAGTTTCTTTATTATCAAAACTTATACTTACAACTTGAAAATCTTTCCCGGGTTCTAGCTGAAGTTTATCAATCGTCCATGCTAATTCGTTCTGCATCGGATTGCAAAGTCCCGGACACTCGTAATAAACCAAAGCTAATATAGTTGGCTTGTTAATAATATCTTTCAATGCAACTGTCTTGCCATCAGAGTTCTGAAATTTTAGATCCAACGGCAATATATTGCCAAGCTGTTCATCAATCCCAACTTCAATATTTTTTTGAGCAAATAAAGAATTTGAAATCAGGAAAATAATTATCACATATAGTTTTGTGTTTTTCATTTATTGTCTTACAAAATGGAAGATTTCAAATAATCGTAGAGTATTTTCCAATCTTCTTTAGATAACTGAACTACTGCCGGCTTAAAACCTGCATTCATTGGATTTGCCATTACAACGGGAACATAATTATCAATACTTTGATTAGCACTTAAACTTAAGAAAGCTGTGAAAACTTTTTTAAGATTGATTGAATAATCTTTTACAACATCAGCTCCTTTACCTCCTTGTGCAGAATTGACTAGCATTTGGAATCTTAGAAACTTCATGTTCTGTACAGAATTTTCTTCTTCAAGTTTTGTCACTGCAAGAGTAATCGGAATTGTGTTTGGAAAAGAAGCGCTCTGCGAAACCTGGTAATTCATATCTAGGTTGATAAGCTGATCATCTCCGATTGGAGGAAATTGTGTAAAAGTTCTTATGTAAGAAATAATTTCTAAGCGATCTAACTTCGGCATATATTCATAAGCTGCCATTCCATTTTTCGTAATTCCCTCTTGAAGTGTTTTATATATCTGATCAACATTTCTTCCGTTTGTCCAACCATCAACAGCATGAAAATTTCTCGGCTTTGGATTCAACATTGCAGCAGCCTGCCCATCTCCCATACCGTTATCACCGTGACAAGATTTGCAATTGGTATTGAAAAGTTCTTTCCCTTTTGCAATGAAATCGGGAGTTGGATTCTTAACAAGATTCAAATCCACAGCAGGCATTGTACCGCCTTTCTTCAACGGAACTTCTTGTCTAATATTAGTTGTATCAGGTGCACTTACAAGCTGCTCATTAAATGATAAGTCTGATAAATTTCCTACGTAATAAATCCCGAGCAGTAAAAGTATTGTAAAGAAATATGGGAAGACCCAGCCAAAGAGCCGGATTGGATCTTTCAACAATTCTTTAAATTTTATTTCGTCTTCTAATTTATTATTCTTGTTCATAAATGTTCAATATTATAATCTGAAATCAATTCCTCTTTTAAGTTTTGGATCGCCGATAGAAACAAGATTTTGCGATTTAGCTTTGAAATTAAAAACAAGCATTATCAATCCGGCAATTAATAACGGGAAACCTAATTCAATCCAGCCCAGCACAACTCCGTCTTTACCGAAATTCGGCATTGTCATCCAGTACAAATCATAATAATGTGCAAAGAGTATCCAGCCGGACATCCATAACAAACGCTTCGGATTCATTTTCGAAGGTTGAGATAGCAAACCGAAATACGGAATTAGAAAATGAACAAACACCAAACCGATCGAAATTATTTTCCAACTTCCCTGCCATCGAACAATAAACCAAGTAGTTTCTTCCGGAAGGTTCGCATACCAAATTAATAAATATTGACTGAAAGCTATGTAAGCCCAAAAATTTGTGAATGCAAAAAGAAGCGCTCCGAGAGAATAGTAATGATTACTTGAAAGACCTTTAACGAAATATCCTTTCTCATTCAGGAGAACAATGAATATCGTTCCCGCAGCAAGTGCAGCTAAGACTGTTCCGGAAAAATAATAAACACCAAATATTGTAGAGAACCATTTTGGTGATAAACTCATTAGCCAATCAATTGCTGCAAAAGAAATAGTTATTGCAAAGAGCGGAATGAAAATAGTTGATAGTTTGATATTCAGCTTAGTTAATGATTGATCGCGACTTGTATCTTGTTTAACTGAATTTTTCGAAATGAAGAAATAAAAGCAGAGCCAGATCAACCAGAATAATGCAACTCTTACAATAAAAAAAGTAACATTTAAGTATGGTGCTTTATTGATCAAAGTTTTATCTGCCGGTTCCGGATGGGTCCATTGAAAAATAGTATTTACATTTAGTAAAAGTGGAATCGCAAGAAGAGGGATCAAATAAATATTTGCAGCAAGAAATTCTGTTACTCTTCTGAACGGAGTACTCCAAACAGCTCCGGCAACATATTCAAGTGTAAGCAAAAACAATGAACCGACACCAACACTAATAAGAAATGTAAGTCCGACAATATTGTTGTATGCGCTTCTTACCGGATCAGTTATATAACCTAACACAACAATGATCAAACCGGCAACAAACAGAGCTGATCCTATCGTTCGGACCTTGGGTGATAATTCCTTCTTAATATATTCTATTGAAGAGTTACTCATTGTACGTCAGACTCCTTAGCATTGAGTGCTCTTTGTAATGCTCTTAAATAATTGATAACCGCCCACCGTTCATCAAAAGAAAGTTGACTTGAGTAAGACGGCATTGTGTTTTGCCCTTCTGTTACAACTGCAAAGATTCTTCCGTCGGACCAATTACGTACTTTATCTGAGTGTAAACTTGGAGGATTAGGAAATTGGCCGCGTAAACGGCTAGCACCATCTGCGTTATATCCGTGACAAGGACTGCAGTAGATATCAAATTTTACTTGACCGAGTTGAAGTGATTCTTTCGAAATTGGGATTGGATTTACCAACTTCACACCAGCTAAATCGGGTTGTCCTGTGAACTGATATATCATGTCACCGCGTGCAATTGTTCCCGCAACCGGTTGACGCATTCCAAAACCATCTGCAAAGACCGGGCTTTGCTGCTGCGCGCTCAGCTTAGGCTGATCCATCATCCAATTGAACGGAACCATATACATAAGTTGATTGAAAGAGAAATAAGTGACTCCTGAAGTTATCACAGCAACAACCAACAAGAATATTATAAACTTCGGTTCAAGAATTTTATTTTTATGATTTACCTCTTCTTCATCCCAATAAATTGGAATTATTTCAGAAGCATGAACACTCTCTAAAAATTTTTTTACTGATGATTCATTAAACTTCGGGTCATCGGCTTGAATAGAAATTCCATATTTATCTGCCGAAACCTTTTTCATGTATTCGGTTCCGTGTAACGGATGAGAATTATTAGGAAGTTTGAAAAAGAAAAACAACATTGAAACAACTGTCATAATTGCAGCAGAAAGAACAGTTACTTCAAATACGATTGGTACATAAGCCGGGAAAGAGAATAATGGTTTACCACCAATAACGATTGGATAGTCAATAGCTGACATCCACCAAATTGTCAGTATTGTAGCTAACGTTCCAGATAACCCAAAGACCAATGCTACATAACCAAGTTTTGATGGCTTGAGCTTCATCGCTTTATCCATACCGTGCAAAGGATACGGAGTGTTCACATCATATTTTGTATATCCGGCTTCAACGGCTTTTTCAGTTGCATGAATAATTTGATCTGGAGTATCAAAAATTCCGGTATAACTGTATAGTATTTTTTCACTCATCATCAATGATCCTTATGCGATGGTTGTGAACCTGTAACTGTCGCTTTAACTTCTGCCATCGAAACAACCGGTAATGCTTTAGTGAATAATAAAAGCCACGTAAAGAAAAATCCGAAACTTCCGATGAGTATCATGAAATCAACGTAAGTCGGAGTGTAAAGATGCCAGCTTGAAGGTAAGAAGTCTCTTGATAGTGATGAAACTATAATAACAAATCGTTCAAACCACATTCCGATATTTACAAATATTGCTATAATGAACATTACAGGAATAGTTCTTCTAATCTTCTTGAACCAGAAAAGTTGTGGAGAAATTACATTGCATGAAATCATAACCCAGTATGCCCAGGCATACGAACCAAAAGCTCTATTAATAAAAGTGAACCGCTCTATAGGAAGACCACTGTACCATGCAATAAAAAATTCCATAGCGTATGCGTAACCTACCATAGAACCTGTCAACAGCATTATCTTGTTCATCTTTTCAAGAGTATCTAAGGTAATTATATGCTCATAATTGAAAATTTTTCTGACGATAATTAAAACATTTTGCACCATAGCAAATCCGGAGAATACTGCGCCAGCAACAAAGTAAGGAGGAAAAATTGTGGCGTGCCAACCGGGCATAATTGAAACGGCAAAATCAAAGCTTACAATCGTGTGAACAGAAAGAACAAGAGGAGTAGCAAACCCGGCAAGAATTAGATAGACCATTTCGTAATGCTGCCAATGTTTGTTTGAAAATCTCCAGCCTAATCCAAAAATTGAATAAGTAATTTTTTTAATTTTGTTATTCGTTCTTTCGCGAAGTGTCGCAAAATCCGGAATCAATCCAACATACCAGAATATCAACGAAACTATAAAGTAAGTCGAAACTGCAAACACATCCCACAAAAGTGGCGAATCGAAATTAACCCATATCGAGTGCTGATTCGGATATGGGAAAAGATAAGCTGCAAGCCAAGGACGCCCGACGTGTATTAACGGAAACAAACCAGCTGTCATAACCGCAAAGATGGTCATTCCTTCCGCGAATCGTGCAATACCGGTACGCCATTTTTGCCTTAGTAAAAAAAGAATTGCTGAAATCAAAGTTCCTGCATGGCCAATACCAACCCAAAAAACGAAATTAGTAATATCAAAAGCCCAACCTACTGGAATATTGTTTCCCCACATTCCAATGCCGTAATAAAAAGTTAATCCTAATCCGATAACGAGCAGAGAAAGCATTGATCCCGAAATTGTAAGAGCAATGAAAAACTTTTTCGTCGGCTTTGCATCAATCGGTTTAGAAATTAAATCATCGAGCTCGCGTAACGGTGGCTTCCCTTCTATAACAGATAATTCTTGTGTGTAATCAACGGTACTCACAATATTTCCTCCGAATGAGTATTTCGTAATTTAGCAATGTATGTAACATTCGGTTTCACATTTAATTCTTCCAGTACATGATATGATAAATTATGATCTCGAAGTTTTGCTACCGGTGATGTTGGATCGTTCGCATCTCCAAACGTAATCGCTTCTGTAGGACATGCTTGTTGACAGGCAGTAACAACATCGGATCCTTTTAATGGTCTGTTATCACGAATGGCATCGGATCTGGCTTCCATAATTCTTTGAATACAAAAACTGCATTTTTCCATAACGCCACGCGAACGAACAGTAACTTCCGGATTATTCACTAACGCAGTAAGATCATTTTCATAATATGAATCGGCAAAGTCATCTCTATAATTAAAGAAATTAAATCGTCTTACTTTATAAGGACAGTTGTTGGAACAATATCTTGTACCTACGCAACGATTGTAAACCATTTGATTTAATCCGTCGGGGCTATGATTTGTTGCGTTGACAGGGCAAACATTTTCGCAAGGTGCATTGTCGCAATGTTGGCATAACATCGGTTGATTACTTGCAATCGGTTCATCGGGGGTGCCTGAATAATAACGATCAAGACGGATCCATTGCATTACCCGTCCTTTACTTACCTGCTCTTTACCAACAACAGCAATATTGTTCTCAACGTTACATGAAGCGACACATACCTGGCAATTGGTACATTTATTTAAATCAATAGCCATCGCCCATTTGTTGCCTGTGTATTTTACTTCATTAGTAATGCTGAATAATTTTTCTTTTTCTTCATGTAAAAAATTGGGTTCTTTGATATACTTTAAGACAGTTCCTTCCTGAATGATTCTCCTAATACGATGGAAATCTTTTACAAATGTGTCATCAAGCGCATGCTGTTCTTGAGTAGAAACTAATTCATGTTTCCCGCCGGCTTTTGAAACTGATGCATTTGAAAAAATAAAAGGTGAAGACTGCACTGTTTTGGACATCAGAGCAACTGCATTAAAACCAACTTCTTTTCCAACTTCGCCGATTACCGTTCTGCCGTATCCTAATTCAATGCTAATCAATTTATCAGCAAGGCCAGGTTGTACAAATGCCGGCAATGTTAAATTTCTGTTCCCAACTTTTATATGAAGTAAATCGTTGTTATTAACGTTTAATTTTTTTGCAGTTGATGGTGAAACAGCCGCATAATTATCCCAGGTAACTTTGCTTACTGGATGAGGAATTTCTTGAAGCCAACCATTATTTGCAAATTTCCCATCACCGATGAAATAATTATTGTGCAAATGAATTGTATAATCTTTTGAAGATGATAATTCATTCAAACTTATAAATGAAGCAATATTAAATTTAACGGGTTGAACTTTTTCTGTTAAGTTAACTACACCATCATTTAATGCCGAATACCAGAATGTTTTTGCATCTGCAAATGTGTTCATCTTAGAATAAATATCTGCGTTGAAAGAATTCATTAAATAGCTATGGTAAATATCTTCATTGAAAGCAGAAGAATTTCCGGCAATCCATGTTAGTAGAATTGATTCTTTCTGACGAGTATTAAAGATTGGTGCAATAACCGGCTGCTGCAAACTGTAAACTCCGCCCCGTACGTAAGCATCTCCCCAACTTTCGAGTTGGTTGTTAATCGGTAGAGAATAATTTCCAGTTGCAGAAGATTCATTTTCAGTTTCAGACAATGATACAACAAGTTTTACTTTTTTCAATGCACTTACATAACCAAAATCTTCCGGCAAAGTGAAGACCGGATTTGAATCGAAGTGAATTACAACTCCAACTTTCTCTTTATTCATCGAATCAACTAATTGAGAAATTTCTTCAGTGGATGAATGTTTAACTAATGACTTAAATGAGTTTGTATAATCATAAAGTGAAGTGTTTCCCAAAATTTCATTCAAAAGATTTACAGCAACATGGACTTCTTTAGGTAAAGTATCTCCGGCATAGACAATACTTTTACCACGCTTAGTATTTAGATCATTGATGAGATGATTTAGTTTATCTTTGCCAATCAACGATTCAAATTTTGATAATGAATATTTTCCGAACTTAGATTTTGCATTACTATCAAGCACAACTGATGAACCACGGTTGCTCAATTCATTTATGAGTGCCATAACAAATTCATATTGTAAGTCAGGAGAAACTCGAAATCTATAATCTGCCAGCATACCGGTAACACTCATTCTTCCTTCGGCAACATACAAACGATTGAAATCAGTTTTTCCGTTTGTCTCTCTGCGTTGAGTATGCTTTCTCATATTTTCAATGTAACTTCCTTCATTTCCAAGAAAGTCTGCATCGAGTGCAAGAATAATATCTGCATCATTCCATTTAATCGCCGGATATTCATCTGTTCCATAAGAATCCATCCAAGCATCTCTTCTCTGCCGATCATTAATCAAAGAATGAGAATAAATTTTTGTGTTTGTATATTTTGCAATAAAATTGTTCAAAACTTTTTTTGTTGTAGGAGAAGTAATTTCTCCGGCTACAATTGCAATTTCTTTCCCACTTGATTGAGAATTGTTAAGTGCATTTATAATATCATTGTCAACACTTTTCCAATCAGTTTTCTTTCTCAACACTAATGGGTCAGTTAATCGTTCGGGATCATAAAGGTTGAGTATGCTTGCCTGACCTTTTGCACAAATTTTTCCTTTGTTAGTTGGATGATCAGGATTGCCGTCTATCTTAATTGGTCTTCCTTCACGAGTCTTTACCAAAATACCGCAAGATTGAGAACAACCGTTACAAGTTGAAGCGTAATAGTTGGCGATTCCCGGCATAACATCATCAGGTTTTTTGTTGTAAGGAATTATTTCTCCCTTATCGCGGTAATTTGTACATGCTGTTGCTGTAAGTGCAGCGGATGCAGAAAGAAGAGCTAAAAATTTTCTTCTTGATAATCCGGAAAGTTTGGAAGAATCAAAATCGCCGGTTACTCCTTCCATAAATTCATTTGTTTTTGCATTTAGAACTTCTGGATCTTCATTATAATCTTTCAGACTTTTCCACAATTTATTAGATGATTTCTGGAAATCGCTCATCACTAAACCTTCTTCGTTCGTTTAACAGCAGACGGATGAATGACAATATTAATTTTTTCTTTTTTTGAAACTCTATCCATGGAAGAAATAAATTTTGTTGGCAATGAAGTAGCTACAGCTGTAATCACAGCACCTTTACCAAATGTGCTGAAAAAACTTCTTCTATCAATTTTCTTTTTCATTCTCGAATTCATTCTCCTCTATTAACGATGACATGCCCAACAATTTTCCGGTCCATTCTTTACAGTTTTCAAATAAGGTAATTGTGCTTGGGGATTTCTATGGCAATCCAAACATGCAGTCATCGTAAATGGTTTTACTTGGCTTACAAGATCCATTTGCTTAACATCTCCGTGGCAACTTGCACAGTCAATTCCTTTATTAACATGAACACTGTGATTAAAGTATGCGTATTCCGGAACCTTGTGAATTCTCTTCCAAGGGATTGGCTGCCCTGTATTATAAAACTGTGTAAGTTTGATTATCTCTGGTCTATCTTTGCGCGAAACTGTGTGACAATTCATACAAATATTTACTGAAGGAATTAGAGCATGACGATCTTTTGCAACACCTAAATGACAATATTGGCAATCAATCGCCATTTGTCCGGCATGCAGCTTATGAGAAAATTTTATTGGTTGTTCCGGATTGTATCCCACACTATCTCTTTCTGCACGGGAGAAATAAAAAGTTAATATAACAGATACTGCTACAACAAATAATGTTAATGGGAGTCGAATCTTAAGTGCGTAATCCAGTACAGTTCTCTTCATTTATTACCTGTAATAGTATAATTAACAGATCGTTCTATGGGAATTTTTTTTGATTATTTTACTTAGCTTTCGCTAGAATTTATTAATGAGATAAGATATACAATTAACAAAAAATTACTGCCAAAGATAAGAAAGGAAATTTAAAATCAAAAATATTTCACTTCAAAAAATACTCAATTTTTTCTTTCAACAACAAAACTTACTAATGATTCTAATGACAATCGTGACTCAGATGTCTGAAACTGTTCTAATTTAGACAGTGCTACTTTAGAATATTCCATAGCAACTTTTTCAGAGTATTGTATTCCTTCGTACATTTTCACGAATTTAATTACTACATCTACTTTCGTTTTTCTCTCTTTACTCTTAAGTAAATTAATAATTTTTGTGGATTCGTCTTTAGGAGCATTC
>Ga0082335_1008239_pt1 | contig 12008 bp, 8 predicted proteins | sample Subgrocontami58m_FD_72375 | JGI IMG/M metagenome (GOLD analysis project Ga0082335, IMG submission 72375) | Subsurface groundwater microbial communities from S. Glens Falls, New York, USA - GMW37 contaminated, 5.8 m (SPADES assembly) (version 2) ...
GTGAACTGGGGCTCGGGGTTCCGGCCGACGCCCTACCAGGGCGTGCCGTCCCGCGGCAGCGGCGATCCGATCCTCGACCTCAGCACGCCGCACGGCATCAGCGCGGAGCGGCAGCGGCAGACGATTGCCGCCATCCGCGACCTGAACCTCCAGCGCGCGGTGGAAACCGGCGACCCCGAAATCAACACGCGGATCGCGGCCTACGAGATGGCCGCGCGGATGCAGACCAGCGCGCCGGAGCTCATCGATCTTTCCACGGAGAGCGAGGCCACGCTAAACCTGTACGGCGTGGAAAAGGACAAGCCGTCATTCGCCCGCAACTGCCTGCTCGCGCGCCGGCTGGTCGAGCGCGGCGTGCGGTTCGTGCAGTTGTATCATACAAATTGGGACAGCCACGGCGGCCCGGGCGAGAATCTGCAGGGCGATTTCGAGAAGGTCTGCCGCGAGGTCGACCAGGGGCAGGCCGCGCTGGTGCAGGACCTGAAAGCGCGCGGACTGCTGAAGGACACGCTCGTGATCTGGGGCGGCGAGTTTGGCCGGACGCCGATGGGCGAAAACCGCGACACGACCGGCCGCAACCACCACATCGATGCGTTCACGATGTGGTTCGCCGGCGGCGGCGTGAAGCCGGGCCAGGTTCTCGGCGAGACGGACGAACTCGGCTTCAACGCGGTCGCGGACCAGGCGCACGTGCACGACATCCATGCGACGCTGCTGCACCTCCTCGGGATCGATCACACGAAGCTCACCTTCCGTTTCCAGGGCCGCGATTTCCGGCTGACAGACGTGCACGGCAACGTGATCCAGAAGCTGCTCGCGTAGCGGGCCGCCGCCAAACAAGGTGGACGGCGACCTCCGTGCGCCGTTTCGTCCGCATTGAACGCGCCCAGAGGTCGCGTTCCACCTTCAATTCTCCATGAAACGCCTGCCGCTTCTCCTGTTCCTGTCTGTTTTCTCGCTCGCCGCCCGTGCCGCCGATCGGCGGCCGAATATCGTCGTGCTCCTCGCCGACGACCAGGGCTGGGGTGACCTGAGTTTCACCGGCAACCAGAACGTGAGCACGCCGAACATCGACTCGATCGGACGAAACGGCGTCGCATTCGACCGTTTCTTCGTGTGCCCGGTCTGCGCGCCGACCCGCGCGGAATACCTCACCGGCCGCTATCACTCCCGCGGCGGCGTGCGCGGCGTCAGCACGGGACTCGAACGGCTGAACACCGACGAGCGCACGATTGCCGAGGCGTTCAAGGCGGCGGGCTACGCGACCGGCGCGTTCGGCAAGTGGCACAACGGCAGCCAGTGGCCATATCACCCGAACGCCCGCGGCTTCGAGGAGTACTACGGCTTCACCTCCGGCCACTGGGGGCTCTATTTCGATCCACCGCTCGAGCACAACGGCCAGCTCGTGCAGGCCAAGGGCTTCATCACCGACATCCTCGCCGACCACGCGATGGAGTTCATCGAGAAGAACAAGTCCAAGCCGTTCTTCTGCTACGTGCCATTCAACGTGCCCCATTCGCCGTTCTCCGTGCCGGACGAGTTCTGGTCGCGCTTCGAGAAGAATCCGGTGACGCAGCGCGGGCAGGAGGGCGACCAGGAGGACATCCAGGTCACGCGCTGCGTGCTCGCGATGACCGCCAACCTCGATTGGAACGTCGGCCGGATCCTGAACCGGCTCGACGAGCTCAAGCTCAGCGACAACACAATCGTCGTCTATTTTTCCGACAACGGCCCGAACAGCTGGCGGTGGAACGGTAGCATGAAGGGCCGCAAAGGCTCGACCGACGAGGGCGGCGTGCGCGTGCCGTTCATGATTCGGTGGCCAGGCCACATCCCCGCGGGCAAGCTGCGCCCCGAGATCGCGGGCGCGATTGATTTGTTGCCCACCCTGACGAAGCTCGCCGGTATCCAGCGGGTCGGGACAAAACCGCTCGACGGCCGCGACCTTTCGCCGCTGCTCTTTGGCACCGCGACGAGCTGGCCGGACCGGATGATTTTCACCCACCAGAACGGCAACGTCAGCGTGCGCACGCAGCAGCACCGCTTCGACGCACGCGGCGAGCTGTTCGACATGGTGAAGGATCCGAACCAGCGCACCGACATTCGCGCGGAGAAGCCGGAAGTGGCTGCGCAGCTCGAACAGGCGGTCTTGGCCTGGCGTAGCGAGGTGTTCGGCGCGAAATCCGCCGCCGCATCCGGCGCCGCCGTCACGTCCGGCAAGCGCAACGCCGCCAAACAAAAAGGCGCAGGCGCGGCGGGCGATGACAGGCCCTACCCGATCGGCTACCGCGAGTTTCCCTGGACGCCGCTGCCGGCGCGCGACGGCGTGCCCCACGGCGGCGTGAAGCGCAGCGGCTCGGCGCCGAATTCCTCTTACTTCACGAACTGGACGAGCCCGGAAGACAGCATGACGTGGAACGTCGACGTGCACGAGACCGGCAATTACCAGGTCGCCATCTACTACACGTGTGCGGAGGCCGACGTCGGCTCGACGATCGAACTCAGTTTGAACTCGGTGAAACTCACGGGCAAAGTCGCCACCGCGTGGGATCCGCCGCTGCTCGACAAGCAGGACCGTGTGCCGCGCGGCGGCGAATCGTATCTGAAGGACTTCAAGCCGCTCATTCTCGGCACCGTGCGACTGCCGGCCGGTCGCGGCCAGCTCACGCTCCGCGCGCCGCAAGTCGCCGGGAAGCGGGTCATGGACATGCGACTCATCACGCTGACGCTCGAAACCGGCAAGCCCAAGTCATGACCACACGCCTCTTCGCCCTCCTCTGCGCGCTCGCCGTCAGCAGTTTCGCGGCCGCGCCGAAATCCTCCACGCCGATTCGTGCGCTGCTCATCACCGGCGGCTGCTGCCACGATTACGACCTCCAGGCGAAGGCGCTGACGGAAGGCGCGAAGCCGTTCGGAAACATCACGTGGACCGTGGTCCACGAGGGCGGCACTTCGAAGAATCACAAGAGCGCGCTCTACGACAATCCCGATTGGGCGAAGCCGTACGACGTTGTCGTGCACAATGAGTGCTTCGCCGATCTCGATGATGTCGCGTACGTCCGGAAGATCACCGCCGCGCACCAGGCCGGCAAACCAGCCGTCGTGATTCATTGCGCGATGCACACCTACCGCGTGCTGAAGGAGGACGACTGGCGCGAGTTCCTCGGTGTCACGAGCCGGCGCCACGATCACCAGAGCCAGTATCCCGTGAAGCTGCTCGCGGCGAAACACCCCGCGATGCGCGATTTCCCGGCGACGTGGACCACGCCGATGGACGAACTCTACGTGATCGAGAAATTGTGGCCCAACGCGCGCGCGCTGGCGTCAGCGAAGAGCGAGACGGACGGCCACGAGTACCCATGCGTGTGGGAAAACAGTTACCACGGCACGCGGGTGTTCGGCACGACCTTCGGTCATGGCAACGCGACGTGGCACGATCCGGTGTTTGTCGCGCTGGTTTCGCGCGGAGTGATTTGGGCGGCGGGCAAGTAGCCCCTTGTAGGGCGGGGTCGCCGACCCCGCCGAAGTTTCGTGTATCGTCACGGAGCGGCGGGGGCGGCGACCCCGCCCTACACTACTTTTCCGTCATCACATACACGCCTTCCCAGTTGGCGGGCGGCGGTGATGCGGCATACTGCTGCGCGATGCCGATGTAGACGAGCGAGGGATTGCTTTTCACGCCCGGGGTCTTGCCCGGCTGGTTCGGCTCCAGCTCGACGCTGCGTTTGAAACCCTCGATCGCACCGTTCCAGTCACGCGCGTAATACTTCGCGAGCGCCGCCTCGAATTCCGCGACGCCGTCGCGGGTCGGTTGCGGAATCGTTTCCTTGAGCCCCACGATTTCAAAAATTGGCACGGCCTGGGAACGGCCCATCACGATGATCCGGCCGAGCGCGCGAAAGATCACGCGATCGCCGCCATGCTTCTCACAAGCCAGCTTCGTCGTGTCGGTGCACATCGTGTAAGCGCCCCACGCCTTCGCGCCGGATTCCATGCGCGCCGCGAGGTTCACGTTGTCGCCCATCATCGTGTAGTTGAAACGCGTCCGGCTGCCCATGTTGCCGATGACGCAGGGGCCGGAATTCAGCCCGATCCGCGATTGCATCTTCCACACGATCTCGGGCCACTTGCCCTCCTCGGCCTTCCACTTTCCGCGCAGTTCGCCGAGTTTCTGGTGCACGCGCTGGCTGGCGACGCAGGCGCGGTACGCGTGATCCGGCAGCGCGATCGGCGCGCCGAACATCGCCACGACCGCGTCGCCGATGTACTTGTCGAGCGTGCCACCCTCCTCCTGCACGATGTCGGTGCACGCGGTGAGATACTCGTTCATCAATTCGACCAGCCGCTCGGGCGGGAGTTTTTCGGAGAACGAGGAGAAGCTCTGAATGTCGCTGAAGTACGCGGTGATGTTTTCCTCGACGCCGCCGAGCTGCGGCTTCTGCCCCGACTCGACCATCCGATTCACCAGCGCCGGCGAGACGTAGGTGCCGAACATCCCCTTGATTTCCGCCTTCGCGCGCTGCTCGGCGATCAGCCGGCGGCTGATCATGAACACCTGCACGCTGGCAAAGCCCAGCACCGGCCAGATCAGCGGCAGCCAGAGGCTGAATCCGACCCACGCATACAGCGCGATGAGGCCGTAAAGCAGCGGCACGCCGAGCGCAAAGGCGCCTTGCGCCGCCAGCCGCCGCTTCGAAAACACGGCGAGCCCGCCGATGCTGAGCGCCACTCCGCCGAACCAGACCCAGGGGGTCGAGGCGCGCCGGGCGAAATCGTTGCGCAGGATGTTGTCGACGACATTCGCATGGACGAGCACGAGCGGCGTCTGGCCGGAGAACGGCGTCGGCCCGTTGTCGGTGAGACTGGTGGCGACCTGGCCGACGACGAGGACCTTGCCTCTTACGTCCCAGCCCCGTCCCTCGCCCGCCTGCGCCTTTTGCCACGCGTCGACAACCCACCAGTAGCCGCCCTTGTGGGCCAGGTCGTACCCGAAACGGTAGTTCACGAAGTAGCGTCCCGCCTCATCAATCGGAATCCTGCGTTCGCCATCCTTCGTCGGCACGTAAATGGCGTCGCCCAGGCGCACGCGGACGTCGGCCGGATTCGCATGCCAGAACTGCAGCACGGCCTGCATGCTGAAGTGGAAATACACGCGATCCGTCACGCGGACGAGCAGCGGCACCGCGCGACGTGACCCGTCGAACCCCGGCGGCGTATCCACCATCCCGTAAGGTGCGGCCACCTGTAGTTCCTCGATCGGCGGTGCTACATATTTTCCCCCGAATACCCGCTGGATATCGCCCTCGATCTTCGCGACCGGCTGTGTCAACGGATTCATCGCCTCGAGACCCGGCTTCGTCTCGGGCGTGATGTCGTCGAAGGTGAAGCCGCCGAAAACGACTTCCGTTCCGTGCGCGCGGGCCCAGTCCGTGCCCTGAACCAGCGCAACGTCATTTTTCGGATTCGCCGTATCGGGCTCGGGGAAAATGATGTCCCAAGCGATCACCGCGGCCTGCGCCCGCGCGGCGTAGACCATGAACTGGCCGTGGACCTTTCGCTCCCACGGCCAGCGGCCCAGCTTTTCGATGCTCAGATCATCGATGCCGATGACGATCGGCAGCGGGTTGTAGTCCGGCTGCAACTCCGCCCGCCAAACGGTGCGGCGATCGAGCGTGACGTTTTCGAAGCGCTGGACGAAATCGAGTTGAGCCAGCCCTAGCACGATCGCGAAGGCAACCATGGCCGGCGCGATGTGATCTCGGAGGAACGCGAAGCTGGACTTCATCCGCAGCCATCAGCTTGCGCCGCCGTCGCCGCGGACCAAGGCGAATCTTAACCGGCGGGGATCCCGCGCGCTCCCTCGACTCCGCTCGGGACCCCGAGTCCTTCGACTCGCGCTCGGGACCCTGAGCTTGTCGAACGGGCGAGTCGGCTTGGGTGCACGCGTGCAGCTGGGCCCGACAACTCAGGCCGGCTCGGAGAGCCAGCCCCACCTTGAACGGATCTCCCGCTAATCCGCGTTATCAGCGTGCTCCGCGGTCAAAAATTCCGCGGTTATCTGACCGACGCGACGAGCTGCGGCGATGGCACGTCGAGCGCGCTGGCGAGATTTGAAGCCCGTTCCGCATAATTCCGCGCGGCCCGAGGCGCAGTGCCATTGACCGCACCGGTCAGTCCGCCATTCCACGCGAGCGCAATGTTGTAGGGCGTTGCCGGCACCCGCGCGGCTTCGAGGCCGCGGCGAAGGTATTCGTAATGTTCAACCGCCACCAGGTCGGAGAACCGACGATCGAGGGCCTGACTGAACGGCAGCGACGTGTGCATCTTCCACGTGGTGATCCGGAACTGGTAGGCGCCCAGCTCGCCGTGCGGGCCAGGCCGGCTGAGGTTGCGCGGGTTTTCCAAACTGTGGATCGCTTCGAGCGTCGCCCAACGGCTGGCCGGCTCGGCCGACGCGACACTCGCGAAAACGACAAACAAGACAGCCGCCCATCGGCGGATGCTGCATTCCAACGGACCTCTTGGTGTTCTCACGGCGGCGATGACGACCGCACAACCCACGCCGGGTGCACTCGCCCCTTAAGTTTTTATCAGGTTTTTTCGGAACAAACCTGCAAGCGACAGAGGCACAACAAAGTTAGGCGAATCGCCCGCCCGGCCGCCACCGGTGTAAAATTCGCCACTGGCACCGTTTGGCCGTCTCCCCAGCCGCCCCTCGCCGGATCAAATCAGCCACCCATTCTCGCGAATTGGCGCGAGTGAAACCACGAACGCCGGGCGACACATCGAAAGTTGAGTGACGTAAATCGTCCAGCCGCTCCCCTCCCGGTCATTCGCGTGGATTCGCGTGTTGAGCGGGGACCTTCCGCATTCTTCCAATTACAGCAACCGCTTCACCGTCTCCGTTGGCGCGTCACTGACCAAAACATAATGGTTGGAAGCGTCCGACCAGGCAGCCGCCACGAGCCGGCCGCGCTCGATCCACCGCGGCGAAGTCTCCGGCGCGTCGATTGCCCCGGCTTCGCGGCGCACCACGAATACGTGAAATTCCTTTCCGCCGCGCTCGAAGCAAACGAGCGACACTTCGCGGCCTTGGAACTCGAGCATCCGGCAACCCAGCGCGCGGAGCCGCGCGAATTCCGTCGGCAGCGTTTGCGGCAACGGTTGCTGGCGCTCGGCCAGCCACGCCTTCAGCACCGCCACATCCGCGCTGCGTTTCTGCAACGTGAACCCACGATCCACAAAATTCACGGCGAACTCTTCCAGCGTCGCGCCGTGAATCGGCGCGAAGCGCCACCCCATGAACGCGCCTAACAAAATCACCAACGCCGCCGCGGCCGCGAGCCACGCCGGATGCCGCCACGCGGGACGAACGACGCGCGCGTTTTCCGTCGCGCGCGCGCCCGCCAGAATTGCGTCGCGCAGGCCAGGCGGCGGCGCGATGCCGCGCAACTTCGCGGCCACGGCCGCATCATGGGCCTGCTGTCGCTCGAACCACGCGGCAAGCGCGGGATCGCGCTTCGCCTGCGCCAGCGCCTCGGCCATCGCCGGATCCGCCGCATCTCGGCCGTTCGGACGATAGACGCTCAACAGAAACTTCGCCTCGTCGTTGTTCATGCTTTCCCCCCTTTTGCCACGTTGAACGCGACCACTTTCGCGCCGACCCCGACCGCTTCTTTCTCGAGCGCCGCGCGCAGCTGCGCCTTGCCGCGCGACAGTCGCGACATGACCGTGCCGATCGGCACGTCGAGCGTCTCGGCGATTTCCTGATACGAGAGCTCCTGGAGATAGAACAACGTCAGCGGCGCGCGAAACACTTCATCCACGCCCTGCAGCGCGCTCATTACCGTGCCCGCGTCCAGCCGCGCAACGCGATCGACCTCCTCCGCCGCGATGTCCTGCTCGCCCGCCGGCAGGTCTTCAATCGAGGTCGCGCGCGCGTCACGCCGCCGCCCGCGCAGGAACTCGCGGTACAACGTGGTGAACAGCCACGATTTCGCCTTGGCCGCATCGCGCAGACTCCCGCCCTTGGTCGCCCAGATGAAGAACGTCTGCTGGACGAGGTCGCCGGCATCGGCGGCGTTCCGCGCCAGGCTCAACGCGAACCGGTAGAGCGCCGTATAGTGCGCGTCGACCAATTGCGTGAAGGCCTCGTTGGACATCGTTCAGATTCTGAGTTGCGTCGGCAGCAGTTTATTCCCGTCGCGCACGATATTTTCACGGGGGGCGCCGGCGGGTCGGGGTGGTCCAGAGGGATTGCTTCGTCGCTCCGCTCCCCGCAATGACAATCATGCTTCGCCTCCATCTGCCACCGAACCTCATCGCCGCCGCCGCGCGCGATGCCGTGCCGGTGCGCGTGGAGTTCAACCCATCCGCCGTGCCCGACCCGGAACTGCTGCCTTTGCTCGCGCTGCTCCAACGCTGGTGCGGGCCGAAGCCGCCGGCGTTCATGCAGCTGACGCGTGACCAGTTGCGCGAGCTCGCGGCGGCCGCCGGCCCGCTGCCGATTTTTGTGGAGAACGGCCAAGCCTCCGCCTGGCGGCATGCCGAGCTCGTGGCGGAGCGGGAGAGCGTTTCGCCGGCCGGCGGCGGCAGCCAAAGCCTCACGGCTTCCGCGGCCAGAACGCGTCCCATCGTTCCGGCGCTGACCATCGACGGCTCCGAACACTTCCTCGCCATCATGCTCCCCTCGCGCGAACACCCGCGGTACGACGCCGCGCTCGTGCTGCTGAAGGAAAACGGGTTCACGCTCGAAACTTCGAATCGCAAGTGGTGGGTGCGCGATCGCCACAAAGTGCTGAATTTTCTGGCGACACACGGCACGGAGCTGCGCGAACGGTTTGCGGCGGAGTTCACGCCGAATTATCGGAAGAACACCGCGCACCTGCGCACCGCCGAAATCGCCGCCGACGTCGTCGAGGCCGGTGGCGATTACGAAGTGACGCTGGCGGTCCGCGCCGGCGAGGCCGATGACGCCACGCTGCGGACCGCAGTGGCCACCAATCGCGGCTACCTCGAATCGAACGGCAAGATTTACCTGCTGGATCGCGGCCGGCTCGAGCAACTGCAGACCGCGCAACGCGCGCTCTCCGGCGATCGCACCGCCGGCGTTTCGCCGCGTCGCACGCAACGCGTGCCGGCGGCGCGCGCGGCGGAGGCGCAGGAAATTCTCGAGGAACTTTCGCCGGGCTTCCAGCCGCCGGAATCATGGAAGCAGCGGAGCGTCGCGCTGCGCAACCTGACGGCGCTCGCCCCCGCGCCGCTGCCGGAGGCGCTGAACGCCCAGCTCCGGCCGTATCAGCGGCTCGGAGCCGCCTGGCTCTGGCACCTGTACCGCCACGAGCTCGGTGGAATCCTCGCCGACGAAATGGGCCTCGGCAAAACCCTGCAGGCGCTCGCGCTGCTGAGTTGTAGGGCGGGGTCTCCCGACCCCGCCGCCCAGCCATCGGCAGAGTGTAACGTATTACGTTACACTGTGCGATCCCCCGGAATTGGCCAAACTCGAGGGGCGGGGTCGGGAGACCCCGCCCTACATCGGATGGGCGCGGCATCCCTCGTGGTCTGCCCCGCCAGCCTCCTGGAAAACTGGCGGCGCGAAGCCGCGCGGTTCGCGCCGCAGCTGCGCGTGTTCGTGCATCACGGCCAGCAGCGACTCGCGTCAGCGAATGACATCGCCGCGCACGACCTCGTGATCACGAGTTACGGCACGCTGGCGCGCGACCAGCTCCTGTTCGCCGCGGTGGCGTTCAGCACCATTATCGCCGATGAAGCGCAGCACATCAAAAACCGTCGCTCGCAAAACGCCGCCGCGCTGCGCGCATTGCGTGCGCACGCTCGATTTCTCCTCACCGGCACGCCGTTGGAAAATTCGCTCGACGACCTGCGCTCGCTCTTCGAATTCCTGCTGCCCGGCTACCTGCAGAAAGTCCCGGCCGGGCTCCGCGGCGACGAACGCGCGTGGTATGACGAGCGGCTCAAGGCCCTGACCGCGCCTTACATCCTGCGGCGCACCAAGCAGGCCGTTGCCCCCGAGCTCCCGGAAAAACTCGAGCAGGTGGTCTGGTGCGAGCTGACTCCGACGCAGGCCGCCCTCTATCGCGAGACGCAGGAGAGGTCAGAGCGCGAGTTGTTTGATCTCGAGGCCGGCGGCGCCAGCGAAGCGAAGCTCAAGTTCGCGGCGCTCACCCAACTGCTCCGGCTCCGGCAGATTTGTTGCGATCCGCGGCTGGTGGTAACCGCGGACGAGAGTAGCCAAAATCGTCAGATTTTGGCCGGTGAGTCGGCAGACCAGCCAAACTCTGACGAGATCGGCTACAGGGAATCCGCGAAGCTGGAGGCCTTCAACGAACTCCTCGCCGAGGCCGTCGATGACGGACACCGCGTGCTCGTGTTCTCGCAGTTCACCTCATTGCTCGCGTTGCTTCGCACCGAACTCGACGCACAACAGCTCACGTACTGCTACCTCGATGGCTCCATGCCCGCGCTCGCGCGGCAGGCGGAGGTCGATCGCTTTCAGTCTTCGTCGGACGTTCCGCTCTTTCTCCTGTCGCTGAAAGCAGGCGGCACCGGACTCAACCTCACCGGCGCCGACACCGTCGTGCATTACGATCCCTGGTGGAATCCGGCGGCGGAGGCGCAAGCGACCGACCGCGCGCACCGCATCGGCCAAAAACGCGTTGTCACCAGCTACAAGCTCATCGCGTCGGGCACCGTCGAGGAAAAGGTGCTCGCGTTGCAGGCCGAGAAGCGCGCGTTGCTCGCCGGAGTCTTCGAAGCGAGCGATGCCGCGGCGGCGAAATTGTCGCTCGCCGATTTGAAGTCGCTGATCAAACCGTGAGTGCGCACGGCCCCGGGTCGTGTCCGGGCGTGGCGCGGTCAATCTGACCGCGGCCCGACCCACCGAGGATCACGTGTGCGCGGTCAGATCGACCGCGCTACGGTTCCCCATCCCCCCGCTAGGCGCCCTTCGCCACACCAAGTCCCTCGACGTTGATGTCGAGCAGGTGATTCGAGCGGAAGCCCCAGATGCCGTCGGTGGCGAGTTCGCTCTTCGGCGCCGAGTGAACCACGGTGCCGTTGACGACGAAGTCGACCTTGTCGGCGCCCACGCGCACTTCGAGCGTGTTGACCGACTTGCCGCTCTCATCCGGTTTCTTCACCGCCGCATTCATCACCGCACCATTGCGGGCCGCGCCGGTCAGCCCCTTGAACGCGGCCGACGTCGCTCCGCCGTTGCGGGTCTTGACCAGCCATGCGCCGTTCTGTGCGACCATGAAATAGGTGTACTTCTGGTCCGCGCCCTCCAACGCACTGCCGCCGAAGACCAGTCCGTAGAAATTGGTGTGTCCGCTCGGCTTGTTCAGCGTGAACGTGCCCTTCAGCGTGTAGTTGCCGCTCGCCAGGTTCTTCGGGTTCCAGAACACCGCAGCAGACGGCGTCTCGACGTGGAAGCCCTTGCCCGCGGTGACAATTTTCACCGTGCCCGCGGCATCGGGATCGGAGGCGCTGGTGCTACGATCGATGCGTTGTTTCCAACCGGAGGGAACCGTTTGGGCGGACAGGGCGGCGGCGGCGATCACCGCGAGGAGCGTGCTGGACAGGAAGTGTTTCATGGCGTTGACGGCTGATGTTGGGGGGGGAGCCATCGTGGTGGGTGCGAGGATTCGACGCGAAGCAAAAGTTGCGCGCGCGCAGGCCGGGGGCCACGCAATCTGGCCGCGGGTCGAGGCGGAACGCGACCTCCCGGCGCGTTCTTCGCCATCGGCGCCCGGGGTCGCCGTCCACCCCATGCTGCGCCAATCGGCAGATGCGCCCCGCCGGCGTGCGACGCAAGGGTTTGGTTTTACAGGAGGTCGCTGAGTCCCCAGAGGTTGAAGCCCGCCCTACTTCCTGACAATGCTCCGCCTTTATTCCACTGCCAGCGGACTGATCGTCGAGCGTGACGGCCGGTTCCACCCGTGCTCCGCCTCGCTCGACGAAATCTTCGTTTCCGTGGATCCACGCGGGTC
>Ga0082335_1008244_pt1 | contig 12005 bp, 8 predicted proteins | sample Subgrocontami58m_FD_72375 | JGI IMG/M metagenome (GOLD analysis project Ga0082335, IMG submission 72375) | Subsurface groundwater microbial communities from S. Glens Falls, New York, USA - GMW37 contaminated, 5.8 m (SPADES assembly) (version 2) ...
AGCGGTAGCCGCCTCGTGGGGGAAGCCGACCGACATCAAGGCTAAATTCCGCTCGGCGAGCATTCTCAAAGGAAGCCGGGTCGTGTTCAACATCTGCGGTAATAAATACCGGCTTGTTGTCCGTGTCCTTTACCCCTTTTTTACAGTACACATCCGGTTCGTCGGAACGCACAAGGAATACGACGCGATCGACGCCGAGGTGGTGTGATGAAGATGAATCCGAAAGTCATCCGGAACGAAGCCGACTACGAAGCGGCTCTGGCTCGCATCGACGAACTGGTGGAGGCGAAACTCGGGACCCCCGAAGGGGACGAGCTCGACCTTCTCGTTACGCTGGTGGAGATGTACGAGAAAGCGGTCTATCCCATCGCCCCCCCCGATCCTATCGAGGCCATCCGATTCCGGATGGAACAAATGGGATTGAAGCAGAAAGATCTGATCCCTTTCATCGGAAGTCGCAGCAAGGTGTCCGAGGTGCTTTCGGGGCAGCGCTCCTTGAGTGTGTCGATGATGCGGAAACTTCACGAAGGGCTGGGTATTCCCGCCGAGGTGCTTCTCAAGAATCAGGGCAGCGATCTCGTTCCAACAAACGAATGTGTGGAATGGAAGCGGTTTCCGATCGCGGAGATGGTGAGACGCCGCTGGTTCTCAAATTTCCAAGGAACCTTGCCGGAAGCGAAAAACCGGGCGGAAGATTTGATCGGTGCCTGGGTAAAGCCTCTTGGCCCATCCGCCCTTCAGCCGGCACTATTACGCCAGCATGTTCGCGCGGGTAGCGAATCGGATCCTCATGCTTTGGCGGCTTGGCGGATCCGCGTAACTCTTCAGGCCATCGAGCAGAAACTTCCTGCCTATCACCCCGGCGCCATCACGACCGAGTTCCTCCGGGAGCTTGTCTGCTTGAGCTTTCTGGAGGGAGGACCCCATCTGGCGCGGGAATTCCTCTGCAAGAACGGAATTCATTTCATCGTGGAACCTCACCTTCCCCATACTCATCTGGACGGTGCGGCAATCCGTTTGCCGGATGGCTCTCCGCTGGTGGCACTAACGCTGCGTTATGACCGCTTGGACAACTTCTGGTTCACCCTCTGTCACGAACTGGCCCATGTGGCGCTTCACTTCGATGGGGGGGAGACGGAAGCATTCTTCGATGACCTCGATCAGGCCGGTCTGGACGCTTTCGAGGGAGATGCGGACAGTTGGGCGACCGAAGGATTGATTCCCTCCAAGTTCTGGCAGATTGCGGATCTGGGCAGGACGCCATCCGAAGGAAAGATCCTGTCGTTCGCCCGGCGGTATCGCATCCACCCGTCGATCCCCGCAGGGCGCATACGAAGAGAAAAACGGAATTACAAGCTCTTCTCGAAATTGGTGGGTAATCGACTGGCGAGGAAACACTTTCTCTCGTAGATAATCTTTCGATTGATGTGCTGCCAAACCTCCGGCAGCAGCTCGGATCGTCGCATCTCCTCTCCGCCCCCCGAAGGTGAACATTGGCACTGGGCGTTCGCGTGCTGCGGACCGGTCAGGTTATGAACTCGCGACTGCGGAGGGGAAATGTCAATTTGACATAAATTGACATTTCACTGACATAGAAAGTTCTCTTGAAGAACTCCTTCCGAGGTGAAGGATGAAACTCCCCGAACCTGCTCCTGACTTACGAACGTTGATTTCCTGGGACTCCGGGAAACTTGTGTCCCTCCTCACCTCCGATGAGGCCCGTAAATACGTCGAGAAAGCCAACCAGGAATACCTGCATTGGGAAAAAGCCAAGTATCTGACAGGCTCCGCCTCGTTCTCTCCCGAGGAGCTTTGGTTTCTGATCAAGCTTTCCAGAACGGCCAACATCAAGGCGATTCCGCTTTCCGACCCCAAGAGCAATAGCTTCGGTTTTTGGCTTCCCGATCCGGTTCTCAAGGAGCTGCACCGTTACCTGGCCCGGAAACAGGGTGAAATGCAGAAGGCGATCGCCATGCTGCGCAATGTCCCCAACCTGAACTACCGACAAATCGCACTTCTTCAGCATGCCGTGAAGCACGCGGGTGCGGTGTACACGATCGAATCCCACAAGAACTCCCATAACGTCGTCCGGGCGACTGCACGCGCGGACTTGTTCGACCTTGTCGAACGGGGGTATCTGAACAAGAGAAAGCTGACCCGGCGGTACTCCTTCGAAACGGTGCCCGATGTCGTACGGAAGTTGGATCTTCCTCCACCCACGAAAAAAGGGTAAAGATGTTACCCCCGCCGGGTAACTGCTCTACCGTTGAGTTCCCTGACCCCCTGAAAGATGGCTAACTACTCCGGTCTCACTATCGTGGTCACTTTCCTCCTTTCCAACGCCGCAGGCGGGACACCTCATCGTGGAGTTGCCCCCATACCCGTTCGGATTGTCGACGCAGTTTCTCGTCGTGACGTCGCTCGTAGGCTTTAGCTTCCCGTTCGAGTTTCCGGTAGTGCTCCAGGCGGTCTGCGGAGAGGTCTCCTGACGCCACCGCCTCCGTTACCGCGCAACCCGGTTCGGTGTTGTGGCGGCAGTCCCGAAAGCGGCATTGCGCAGAGAGCGTCTTGATGTCGTCGAAGACCGAATCGAGGCCATCTTCGTCGATAAGCTGAAGTTCTCGCATGCCCGGCGTGTCGATCAGCAGGCCGCCTCCGGTCAGCATGATGAGCTGGCGGTGGGTCGTGACATGACAGCCACGGCCATCTCGCGCTCGAACCTCACCGGTGGGCATCCGCTCATCGCCGAGAAAGGCGTTGATCAGGGTTGATTTGCCCGCCCCGGAAGAGCCGACGAAGGCCGCCGTCAATCCTTCCCGGATGCCTGCCCGGATCGCTTCGAGACCCTCCGACCGGAGAGCACTGGTCACGTGGACCGGCACCATGGGACAGTGGCTTTCCACCTCGGTCCTACGCGCGGCGGTGTTCTCGCAGATATCCGCCTTGTTGAGGATCACGGCGGGTTGGGCGCCGCTCGCCCAGATCCGGGCAAGGTAGCGTTCGATCCTGCGAACATTGAAGTCCGCGTCAAGACCACATACGGCGAACACGATGTCGATATTGGCGGCGACGACCTGGGTACGTCCCAGGCGTCCGGCGGCTCCGCGGGTGAAAACCGTGCGCCGTTCAAGGACCTCGTCGATGATGGTGGTGCGATCCGGTCCGGGTGACTCCTTGAGGACGACCCAATCGCCGACGGCAGGGAATCCTTTATCCTCCAGCTGTGTGCGAAGTTTCCCGGCAAGCCGGGCACGGCCGGCACCCGAAGCGGACCAGACCACATACGCGCCGCGGTGCTCGGAAGCGACCCTGGCGGGGACGGCAGCGGAGTGTTCCGAGCGTGACAGTTGTTCTTCGAAGAATGGGCTAAAGCCCAGGGTAGACAGATGGTACACGACAACGTCCTCCTTTCCCCTCTTGCTCCATGGAAATAACCAAACGGAATTCGTGGAATCGTTCGGAGTGTCCGGTCAAAACAGGGACAATCTAAGTGCCCGCCTCGTTTCATCAACAGGACGGCATGTTTCGTAAATGAAAAACCTGGTACATCCGCTTGATTGCCGGCGGATACATGAAACGGGATATAGCAGATATATTCCATAGAATCAATTGATTACACGGTGAATAGTTAAAGCATCCAGAAGAGATAATATACGGCATGCCCGTTGCATACACGAAATGCAATATAGGTCCGGATTTCAAGGAGATATGCATGAAAAAAGCGGACATTGTTCTGGTTGTCGGGGGAATGGGTATGAGCACGCTGCTGGAACTTGAAGATTAAAAAGGTCGAGGTGACCGGATGCTCCTTGAAAAATTGACAGGCGCGGAATATCTGCTGACGGAATGTTCTCCCCGGGATGTCTTCAGCCCGGAGGATTTCAGCCCAGAGCAGAAACAGCTTGCGGAAACGATCGACCAGTTCGTTTCCAAGGATATTCTTCCTAACGTTGAAAAGCTTGAACACCAGGACTTCGGCCTGATGATCAATTTGCTGAAAAAGTGCGGCGAACTGGGATTGCTGATGATCGAGGCCCCGGAAGAGTATGGCGGACTTGATTTGGATAAGGCGACCGCGATGCTGGTGGCGGAGAAGATCTCCCGATACGCCAGCTTCACGGCCGCATTCATGGTCCAGACCGGGATCGGCATGCTGCCCTTGGTGTATTACGGGACCCGCGCGCAGAACGAGAAGTATCTCGGGAAACTCATAAGCGCCGAATGGATATCCGCCTACTGCCTCACGGAGCCCGATTCCGGAAGCGACGCGATGGGAGCGAAAACCACCGCCAAGCTCGCCGCGGACGGGAAGCATTACATTCTGAACGGGACCAAGCAGTTCATTACCAACGGCGGTTTCGCCGACCTGTACACCGTGTTCGCCAAGGTCGACAGGAAGCAATTTACCGCCTTCCTTGTCGAGAGATCCTTCGAAGGGATCTCCCCGGGACCGGAGGAGAAGAAGCTTGGGATCAAGGGGTCGTCCACCACGCAGGTGATCCTCGAAGACGTGAAGGTCCCCGTCGAAAACGTGCTGGGGGAGATCGGTAAGGGGCACAAGATCGCCTTCAACGTATTGAACGTCGGGAGATTCAAGCTGGGCGCGGTGGTGACCGGCACGGCGAAGGCCGCCCTGGTCGACGGATTGAAATACGCCAACCTGCGTAAACAGTTCGGTGTCCCCATCGGAACGTTCGGCGCGATCCGGGAGAAGATCGCGGATATGACGGCCGCCATCTTCGCTTCCGAGTCGCTGGTCTATCGCCTCGCCGGGATGATCGACGACCGCCTGGAAACCATCCCCAAAGGGGGGGCGGATTACTACAACGCGTACCAGCGAGGGATCGAGGAGTACGCGGTCGAGTGCGCCATTGCAAAAGTGTTTTGCAGCGAGGTGCTGGCCAAGGTGGTGGACGATGTAGTGCAGATCCACGGAGGATACGGATTCATCCAGGAGTACCCCGCGGAGAGGTACTACCGGGACGAACGGGTCAACCGGATTTTCGAGGGGACCAACGAGATCAACCGCATCCTGATAATGGGGAACCTGTTCAGGCGAGCAGAGAAGGGAGAGATTCCGCTGTTGCGCGAAGCGGGAAGGGCTTTGGATATTCTTTCAGGGTCGACGGACGACGCGGACGATGCCTCTGGCCTTCTCGCTGCGGAAAGGAAACTGTTAAGAAATTTGAAGCGGGTCTTCCTGTCGATCGCCTGGACGGCTTCGGAAAAGTTGAAAGGACGGCTGAAGGACGAACAAGAGATATTGATGACTCTCGCGGATATTGCCATAAATATCTTCGCTCTCGAGAGCGCCGTTCTCCGGGCCGGGAAGGTGATGGAAGCCAGCGACGGGGAGAGAAGGAATTGCCTTGGGGCGGTAATTAAAGTGGCTTCATGGAACGCTGCGGAGACCGTTGCCTTGGCGTCACGCAAAGCTGCTTTTTTCCTGGAAGAGTCGGAACAACTCCTGGAGGGGATCCACAGGTTTACCCGATACGATGCGACTGGACTTCTGCGGGCGAAACGTCAATTGGCGGATGCCTCTTTAGAGAGCGAGAAATACGTGTTCGAAGTCTGAGTCTCTCGTCCAAGACGATCCATCCGCCCCCTGCTCGATTTTACTTTATCGCTGTGAGAACCGGATGCCAAAGGGAGTCACGCAACCAATACGGTCTTTGAGGTTGTGATGGAGCATATCGACGGCAAATACCTTCGACCGGGGGATGTTTCATAAATGGAACACGGAAATTTCATCGGCGGAAAACGGCTTGGATGGGATCATGTGGGAATCGGGAATTGTCCATACTGAAAGCAAAATATCTTTATATATTACAAGTACAAACTGCGGGTTTGTTGGAGTTGGTGGCAAGTTTTTGCGTTTGGCTCGGTTATTGCTTTTGCAGCATTGCGAGGATCTTAAATAATTACATTGGTATTCGAGGGAAGGGCAGGAGATGCGTACAGTAAAAATAATAGGTATTTCATTATTTATATCATTGGTATGTTTGACGTTTTACGGTTCTATACACGCTAAAGAAAATGATAAGTTTCTTAGTTCCAAGGAAATTCGTGTAAATATATTTGGTTCTTCTTTAATTAATGAAAAGGAGATTATCGTTGTTGGAGACAGCGGGAAAATATACTTGTCCGCTGACAATGGTAATAAATGGAAATTTATCAAGAGTGGAACTTCAGAACAGTTGTTTTCTGTGAGTTTCGCCGACAATAAAAACGGATGGATCGCTGGAAGCTCGGGATTGATACTCCACACCTCGGATGGGGGAAGGAACTGGATACAACAGAAAACCGGGATTGATAAACATCTCTTCGGCATACACTTTTACGATTCGCTCCATGGATGCGCCGTCGGAGATTGGGGTGCGATCGTCGTCACCGATGACGGGGGGAAAAAATGGAAGGACGTGCATCTCCCCGAGGATGTGGTTCTTTACGCTGTGCGGCTGACAAAGGGCGGGGGAATCATCGTCGGGGAGTTCGGAAGCGTGTTCAGAAGCAATAACCAGGGGCAAACCTGGACAAAGGGACCGCCTGTATCGGAACAGAGCTTGTTTTGTCTGGCAGAAAATGACGGAACGGTTGTCGCGGGTGGGCTTGAAGGGGTGATCGTCCAATCGGTTGACCAGGGTAAGACCTGGTCGCGGGCTGAGAATCCATTGAAACAAGCCATATATGGGATCGATTTGCGGGGGAAATCCGGCTATGCGGTGGGAGATCGCGGGACGGTCCTGAGGACGAGCGACAAGGGAAAAACCTGGAAAGTCATGGAAGTTCCGTTGGGGATTCAACTGTTCTGGTTCGGCACCGTGAATATTTACCCTGCGGGCGACTCCATTACAGGGTTCGGGATGGGTGCTCATGGGATCTCGTTTGGATTGAAAGATAAGGAGATAGAATGGTAGACGACGATACGAACAAGGCAAATGAATCCGAAAACGGCGTTAAAAAAAAGTCGTTTTCAGAACGCTATGTTTCCCTAATACTTAAATTAAGAGTTCCATTTCTTTTATTAATAATATTCGGAACAGCAATATTCGGATATCATGCCGCAAAAATAAAGATTGCAACTGATTTTGTTTCTTTTTATCCCCCAAAACATCCGTTCATACAACTTTATAACCAATATAGGAGCATGTTCGGTAGTGCTAATGTAATGGTTTTGTCCGTTGAGGTAAAAAATGGAGATATTTACAACTGGAATACAATAGACAAAATCGATCGCATCACCCAAGCCATGTTAAGAGTAGAGGGGTGTAACCCCGCGCAACTCGCATCCATAACCCATCCTAAAATCAAAAATGTAGAAGTGACCGGGATGGGGATCACATTAAAGCCGATGATCCACCCGGGGATTCAGCGAGGCGATATCGGCCTGCAGGAGATCAAGCGGTCCATATACAGCAACGAGGGGATCAGAGGATTCTACGTTTCACCCGATGATAAATCCGCCGCCATCTATGCCGGATTCTGGGAAGAGGGGTGGGATCCCTCCACGGTTTTTAAAAAGATCGAAGAGATAAAGAAGTCGGAATCCGATGCTAACCACCGGATTTATTGCACCGGATATCCCGCTCTCTATTCGTATATCTACAGCCTGGCCCCCCAAATCGGCAAAATGCTCATTGTCACCCTCGTCGTCCTCCTCGCGTTGCTTTTTTACTATTTCCGAACCTTGCAAGGGATATTCGTTCCGTTCATTTCCGCGGGAGTCAGCGCCATCTGGGGGATCGGTTTCGCGAGCATGCTGGGATATTCGCTGGACCCCCTGATATTGGTCGTGCCGCTGATCATCTCCGCGAGGCTCATGAGTCATTCGGTCCAGTGCATGTCCAGATATTACGAAGAGTACCTCCGGATCGGAAACCGGGAAGCGGCCCTGGTGAAAGGATACGGAGAGATGCTTGCCCCCGCGATGCTCTCCACGTTCACCGATGCGGTCGGCCTCCTGCTGATCTCCGTTGCGACCATCCCCATCATGCGTCACCTGGGGTTCTTCTCCTCCTTCTGGGTCATGACGATCGTGATCACGGTGCCCACGCTCAATCCGCTCCTCCTTTCGTTCATCAAGCCGCCGAGCGCGGACAAGATTGAGCGGCAAACGCGCGGGCGCATCTATTCCCGGATTTCGAGGATCCTGGTGTTGCCTTCCGAGGGGAAGAGCCGCTGGGTGGTCGTTGGGATCGTGGCCGTTATTCTTATCGTCGGCGGTTTCTACACCCACAACCTGAAAATCGGCGATACGGAGGCCGGTTCCGCCATTTTGTTTCCGGATCATCCGTACAACGAATCCTTCCGTTTCTTCAACAAGAACTTCGTTGGGGCCACGCAACTGATCATCCTTGCCGAAGGCAAGGAGAAGGGCGCAATCAAGAATTACGGCACGTTGAAATCGATCGAAGGTTTTCAGAATTTCATGGAATCGGAGGGAGGCGCCGGAGGAACGCTGACCTTCAACAACATGATCAAGCGCGTCTACAGGATGTTTCATGAAGGAAATCCCAAGTGGGAGATGATCCCGAAAAACGATAAGGATCTTGCCCAGATAGGTTACATCATCCGGAACAACGCCTCCCCGGGTGAGATGGATGTCTACGTGGATCCCAGCTGGACGAACGCCACCATCACATGCTTCTACAAATCCTACAGCAGTGAATTGATAAAGAATTGCATTGCGAAAGCCCAGGAATACATCAGCAAGAACAAGGCGGAAAAGGTCAATTACCGCCTCGCGGGGGGCCTCCTGGGAATTCTCTACGCGGTGAACGAGGAGGTCGAGTACTCCTACTGGGTCTCCCTCATCGTGGTGTTTCTGGCGTGTTTCCTCCTTTGCGTCCTGACGTTCCGTTCCGTGAAATGCGGTTTTATCCTCATCATTCCGCTGGCGGTATCCCAGATCATCACGGAGATCTTCATGCTGATCTACGGCATCGACGTGAACATCAACTCGGTTCCCGTGGCGGCGATCGCCGTTGGAATCGGAATCAATTACGGCATTTATCTTCTGGCCCGAACAAACGAAGAATACGCCGCGACCGGGGATTACGCCGTTGCCAACAAGGTTGCCATGGAAACGACCGGGAAAACGATCGTCTTCACCGAATCCACCATGCTGGCGGGAATCTTCTTCATGATCTTCGTGAACATGAAGTTCCAGTCGGAAATGGGGCTTCTGCTGACGATACTGATGCTGCTTAACATGATCAACGCCCTTATCTTGATTCCGGTGCTCGTGACGGTCTTCAAGCCGAAAGTCAAGGCGGGCATGCTCCAACATCATTGACCGTGTCAACGGATTCGCGGTTCCGTTTTTCTGTTTTGGAAAGGGGGAAATGAAAAAAATTGGAATGCGGAGGAAATGGGAAAAATGGAAAAAAGAGAGGGAGGGTAAAAATGAAGGTCGTTAAATCCACCTTGATGGCACTGAATTTCCTGTTGGCGTTGGCAATGATGCAGGTTACTGCCGATGCGGCAACTTACTTCCAGATCGGCGATAATCCGTTGGAAGTAAAGGGCAAATTCCAGGCAAGGCTGTCCTGGCGTACCGTCGAGTCCGAGGGATTCACGTTCCCGCATGTTGCCAGGGGAAATATGGTTCAGGAAAGGAATATCGCCCTGATCGAGTTCAACCAAACCTTGTCGAAACAGACGGAAACGACGGCGGAGGTCAAGTACCACCTCGTAGGACGCTTCCTCTACGATGGAATCTATGATTACGGCCCCCAAGTTTTCAAGGATGTAAGGAACGCCAATAAAGATGAAATCGATGATTTCAAGAAAGACGCGGATGTGTGGGAAGCGTACGTCGATTACACGAAAGGTCCGACCTTCTTCCGCGTCGGGCGTCAAAACCTCTCCTGGGGCGAGACGGATGTGTTCAGATTGCTGGACCGGATCAACCCGTTGGACGACACGTTCGGAGGGACCTTCGAGGATCTGGACGACCGACGGATTCCGATCTGGATGGCGCGTGGCACATATAATTTTGGAAATGTCGGTCCCGTATCCTCCCTCTCGCTGGAAGGTTTCTGGAATCCGGGATTGGGAGACCAGAAAGTTTCCCCCATGTCGCCGTTCGGTACGCCCTATGCCTTCCCGGCCCCCGCCTCGACTGTTCCCACAAGAGTCCACACGCCGGAAAAAACGTTCAACAGCAGCCGCATGGGGGTCCGCCTGCAAGGTGTGATCGGGGATAACTACAATTTCTCTCTTGCACAGTATCAGACGATCACCGACACACCGGCTGCGATCGTGACGTTCGATCCTGCAGCACCGGGAGGACCGGTATTCCAGGATCTGGAATATAAAACCGAGTGGATAACCGGTGGATCGATAAACTTTTTTGAACCGCATATCGGCGGGGGGATCCGTTCGGAAGTCGCGATGTTCTGGAACGAGCCCGTGTTCATCCCGGAAATAAACGCGCCGGTTCTGTTCGGTGATTTCCGCACGGGGGAAATCCCCAAAAAGAATGTCTTAAGGTACATGGTTGGATTGGACAGGAACTTCTGGATCAGGACCTTGAACGAGAAGTCCATGTTCAACGTGTTCTTCCAGTATTTCGCGGAATACTATCCTGGCTACGACGACCGGATGCGCATTCCGTTGCCGAAATTCCCCACGGGCGAGTTCATGAAGCAGGTACGGTATGACCAGAAATTAACCATGATCGCTTTCACAAGCTACATGGAAGGGACCCTTACGCCGCAACTCGTCATCGCTTATGACCCGAGAGGGGCCTGGTTGTACATACCTTCCGTTGAGAAATCCTTCGATCCATGGGTGTTCAAAGTCGCCTATTACGGCATTACAGGAAAATCCGACGTAAGTTTGGGAATACTGCGGGATCGCGACCAGGCATCCTTCACCGTATCCCGACTTTTTTAAAGGATCGGTGGTTTCAGCTCAAAATATTTTCAGGATGGAGGAAGGAATATGAAGGTATCGAAAAGGCTTGGAGTGATATTCCTGGGCATGTTGCTGATGCTCAACCTTGCGGTAGTCGTTTCCGCCGCCGATTTGCAGCGGATCGACCGCACCAATTGGGAATCCATCAAGGGATTGCTGCCGGAAAGCGCCTTGAAATGGGTGAAATCCGGAGACATGGTGCTGAAATACGGGTCCCTTGATTACGACCCGAACCAAGTATTGCCCACCTGGGTGATGGAATCGAAGAAAGAGAATATCGGGAAATACAAACTGACGGCGAAAAAGGCGATCGTGGAGGTCAGCACGGGAAAGACCCCCAAATTCATCAAAGGCATTCCCTTTCCGGAAATCAAGGCAAGCGATCCGGACGCCGGTGAAAAGGTCATGTGGAACACATTCTACATGAGAGATGCGAACGGGCCGTTGAAGACGAAGATCGACTTCAAGTTCATGGGACGCAAGACCGGGTACGAACGATCCATTTTCGTGGACTGGTACAGCAAGCCGTTCGACGGGTATCAGGATGCCGAAAACTGGCCGAACAAGGACAACTTCGAAAGTGTCAACCAGGTTCTGGTAACCAGTCCATTCGATATGGCGGGTACCGCACAGATGACCTGGCGGTATCGGGTCGAAAAAGAGGACATGCTGAACGGGTATGTGCCGGCGATCCGTCGGGTCAGGCGCCTGACGCCGGCCGGCCGCTCCGATGCCATGTTCGGTTCGGATTTCGCGAGGGATGACGGCGGCTACGGGATTTACGATGGAGCCATCTCCAGCTTCAAATGGAAGATCATCGGGGAAGGAGAGGTTCTCGGGGGGTTCATCGGGGCGAAGCCGATGGGCGTCAACCGGACCAAGGATGGTGAATGGGAATTCGATTTGAGGAACAAGGACCTGGTGCAGTGGAGTTTTTCGAAGAAAGGAGGCTCCGCCGCGCCATGGTTCGTCGATAGCGCCGTCTGGACGAAAAGGCCGGTCTGGATCATCGAAGGTATTCCGAAAGACCCGTACTACAACTACGGCAAACAGATCATGTATATCGACAAGGAGCTGAACCT
>Ga0082335_1008246_pt1 | contig 12005 bp, 11 predicted proteins | sample Subgrocontami58m_FD_72375 | JGI IMG/M metagenome (GOLD analysis project Ga0082335, IMG submission 72375) | Subsurface groundwater microbial communities from S. Glens Falls, New York, USA - GMW37 contaminated, 5.8 m (SPADES assembly) (version 2) ...
TCGGCGGGGATCGTACCCGATCTGCGCACGGGGATACGCGAGCTCGTCGGCAAGAAAGAGCGTCAACGCGGCGCTGCGGTCATCTATGATATGGACCAGACGGACGGTACCTACGCGGCAGCCGAACTGCTGCGCAATCTGTTCGAGCGCGTCGTGCTGCTCACGCCGCGGAACCACATCGCCGAAGACACCGCGCTCGCAACGCGCCAGCGGATCCTGCGCCGATTCCACGAGCGCGGGATCGAATTCATGTGCCTGGTCGAACCACGCTGGTCCGATGCGTTCGAGAACGAGGGCCGGCTCGAATATGCAAGCGTCTTCGGCGGCGCGCCGCGCTCGATCGAAAACGTCGCGTTTTTCGCCTATGCAGCGCCGCGCGCGCCGAATGATGAATTGGCCGCGCCGCTGCGCGCCGCAGGCATCGAAGTCCATTGCGTCGGCGACTGCAAGGTCGCACGCGGCGTGCTCGATGCCACTACCGAAGGTCACGCCATCGGAACGACGCTGTAGTCATGCGCGCCATCATCAAGGCCGCCAATATCAGCATCGAATTATAGGCGGAGAGCGTTCGTTATCACGGCACCACGCAGCTGGAATTGGGCAGGTATGAGCCGCGTTGGTATGCGAAAATAGCGCGCGTAAGTTCCCGATGCATGATACGCATACTCAGGCGTGTCGATGCCGCTTGCCGGCACAGCGACCGCCCGGCGGGATCGTATGCGCATGCTTTTCGGGATCAACGATTCCGGGTTACCAAAGGAGGATGGGATGGCGGAGGACAACGCAATAGAGGGGCATGCGTATTTTTTACTGACGCAGCCGGAGGTTCGTTTTCTCGACGCGGCGGTTGCGCGCCTGATACCCGCGGATGCGCTGGGACCGGGCGCAAAGGAAGCCGGCGTCACCTGCTTCATCGATCGGCAACTCGTGAGCACCTGGGGAACGCACGGCCGCAATTACCGCATGGGGCCGTGGCAGGAAGGCAAGCCGCAGCAGGGGTTCCAGTCGCGGCTGAACCCGCAGGAGATCTATCGCGCGGCGATCCGCGAGATCGACATCCACTGCCGCAAGGCCTATGGCAGGCTGTTCCACGCCCTCAAGGCACACGAGCAGGATGAGGTCTTGCGCGCGCTCGAGCAAGGCAAGATCGCGCTTGAGTCGCTGCCATCGAAGCTGTTCTTCGATCTGCTGCTCCGAAACACCGAGGAAGGCTTCTTTTCCGATCCGATGTACGGCGGCAACCGCGACAAAATCGGCTGGAAGCTCATCGGTTTTCCGGGCGTTGCCGCCGCCAACTACGCCGAGCATCTGGCGCAGCAAAACGTTCCTTATCAGGTTGAACCCGTGAGCATCCTCGACGTCGTGCAAGGCCGCGTGAAAGTCGACGCTCAGGGATATCCGAAGCACGTCAAATCGAACAAGGCGGGAGAGCGCGATGGCAGCCACTAAACTCAAGCCGGTCGATGTCGTCGTGGTCGGCGCGGGCGTTGCCGGCACCATCGTGGCCATGGAACTCGCGGCGACCGGCCTCAAGGTGGTGAGTCTCGAGCGCGGGCGCATAGTGGACCCCAACCACGATTTCGCGATGCCTTATGCGCACGACGAACTCAAGCTCGAGCGCCACAACGAACTGCTGCAGAACCTCGCGCGCGAGACGATCACGTTCCGGCACGCGATGAACGAGACCGCGCTGCCGATGCGCGAGCTCGGCTCGTTCAAGCCCGGCGAAGCGGTCGGCGGCGCAGGCCTGCACTGGGGTTGCGTCGCGCTTCGCTTTCTGCCATGGGATTTCGAGGTTCGCAGCCGCACGCTCGAGCGCTACGGCAAGGCGCAGTTCGCCGCGGATTGCACGAGCCAAGACTGGGGCATCAGCTACGACGAGCTCGAACCGTACTTCGATCAGTTCGAACAAATTTATGGCGTAGGCGGCAAGGCCGGCAATTTGAATGGCGAGATCCAGCAAGGCGGCAATCCCTACGAGGGCGCGCGCTCGCGCGATTATCCGAATCCGCCGCACGAGCCTACCTTCGTCGGCACGCTGTTCGCGGACGCCGCCGCTTCGCTAGGCTGCAAACCGTACCCGACGCCTGCGGCGGCGATGACGCGCCCTTACACCAATCTTTATCGCCAGATGCTGGGTCAGTGCGTTGCCGGCGGCTTCTGCTCGAGCTACAACTGCGCCATGGGCGCAAAGGCAAGCCCGCTGACGACGGTGCTGCCGGCGTTGTTGAAACACTCGAATTTCGAGCTGCGCGCGCATGCCAACGTGCTCAAGGTGAACCTCGATTCGACAAAAAAGCGCGCGGTGGGCGTCACCTATATGGACGGACAGGGGCACGAAGTGGAGCAGCCCGCCGACCTGGTGATACTCACCTCCTATGTATTCAACAACACGCGCCTCCTGCTATTGTCCGGCATCGGCAAGCCTTATGATCCGGCGCGCAACCAGGGCGTGGTGGGCAGGAATTACGCCTATCAGACCGTAGGCAAGGTGAACCTCTTTTTCGAGGACAAGGTATTCAATCCGTTCCTGGGCGGGGGCGCACGCGGCATGATGCTCGATGACTACAGCGGCGACAATTTCGATCATACGGGGCTCGGGTTCGTCGGCGGAGGATTTCTCGGAGCAGGCACCCGCGGCGCCGCGCCGATCAAGACCCATCCGGTGCCTCCGGGCACGCCGCGCTGGGGCTCCGACTGGAAGGATGCCGTCGCGCACTACTACAACCGTTCATTCACGATCAGCACGCTCGGCGCCTGCCAAAGCTATCGCGACTGCTACCTCGATCTCGATCCGACCTACCGTGACGCGAACGGCCTGCCGCTGATACGCATGACTTTCGACTGGCACGAAAACGAATTGAAAATGTCCGCCTATATCACGCAGAAGGCGGCCGAAATCGCCAAAGGCGCAGGGCCTGCGAAGATGAACGTCGAGCCGATCACGGGTCACTACAGCATCGTGCCGTATCAGAGCACGCACAATACCGGCGGCGCCGTGATGGGCGCGGATCCAGCTACGAGCGTGGTCAACAAGTACCTGCAGTCCTGGGACGTGCCGAACGTATTCGTCGTCGGCGCGAGCGCGTTTCCGCAGAACGCCAGCAACAACCCGACCTGCACGGTCGGCGCACTATCTTGCTGGGCCGCCGATGCGATCAAGGACCAATATCTCAAACGGCCGGGAGCGTTGGTCTGACGCCCACAACCATATACGGAATGCGGGCATTACGGTCTGCTAGAATGAATGACACTTAGAGCCATTTCAGAATTGCCGAAATGGCCACTGATATAGGGGAGTATGAGGGGATGCGCCCCGAATGGCATGAAAGCAACTGCTGCCACCAGGGAAGTCCCCCGCCCCGAAGGAAGTCCCCTTGGGGGATTGGGGGATATCCCCTCATTTTGAAATAAGCTCTTAGAAAGAATCATCTCGAATACACAACCGTGCGCAATGGATGCGCGCAAATAGGAGGGGCGCTATGAAGGCAGCAGCTGTGGTGGCGGAGATACTCAAGCGAGAGGGCGTCAAGACCCTGATCGGCTATCCCGTCAATTCGATCATCGAGGCCGCTGCGACGGCGGATATCCGCACCGTTATCGTACGGCAGGAGCGCACCGGGTTGCACATGGCCGACTCCATGAGCCGCGTGACATCCGCAGATACCATCGGCGTGTTCGCCATGCAGCACGGACCCGGGTCCGAGAATTCCTTTGGCGGCGTCGCGCAGGCCTTTGGCGATTCCGTTCCCATACTGGTGCTGCCGGGCGGTTATCCCAAGCGGCTGCTCAACCTGCCGCCGAATTTCAGTTCCTATCAAAACTTCCAGCGCATTACCAAGTGGGCGGAACAGGTCATCATGCCTGAGGCCGTGCCCGACGCCATGCGCCGCGCCTTCACGCAGGTTCGCAATGGCCGGCCGCGGCCTGTGCTGGTCGAGATTCCCTCCGATATCATGAACGAAGAGGTTCCGGACGGCTGGACCTATACGCCGGCGCCGCGCTTGCGCTACGCGCCCGACCCGCGCGATGTCGCGCGCATCGCCGATGCGCTGGTGCAGGCAGAACGCCCGGTGATCTACGCGGGCCAGGGCGTGCACTATGCGCGTGCGTGGCCGCAACTGCGCGAACTGGCCGAGCTGCTCGAAGCACCGGTCACCACGAGTCTGCAGGGCAAGAGCGCCTTTCCGGAGAACCATCCCCTGTCCCTCGGCTCAGGCGGTCGCGCCATCTCAAAAAGCCTGCACCAGTTTCTGCATGACGCGGATCTGATCTTCGGCATCGGCTGCAGCTTTGCCTCGACGAGCTATGGCATCGCCATGCCCAAGGGTACGCGTATCGCGCATGCGACCCTCGATCCCATGGACATCAACAAGGACGTGCCCGTGGATTTGGCAGCCATTGGCGACGCGGGTTTGATCCTCGACGCGCTGCTTGCCGAAACGCGAGATCGTCTGCGGCAGGGCCCGCGCGGACGCGCCGCCGCAGTGCAGGGCGAAATCGCGAAGCTCAAGCAGGCGTGGCTCGCGCAGTGGATGCCGCGGCTGCGCCAGGATACGAAACCGCTCTCGCCCTACCGCGTGCTCTGGGATTTGATGCACACCGTGGACATGGCCAACACGATCATCACCCATGACGCCGGCAGTCCGCGCGATCAGATTTCCCCGTTCTGGGAATCGGTCGTGCCCATGAGCTATATCGGCTGGGGCAAGACCACGCAATTGGGTTACGGGCTCGGTCTTGCAATGGGCGCGAAACTCGCGCATCCGGACAAGCTCTGCATCAACGTGTGGGGCGACGCCGCCATCGGTTTCACCGGCATGGATTTCGAAACCGCCGTGCGCGAGCGCCTTCCCATCCTCTCGGTGCTGCTCAACAATTCCGCCATGGCGATCGAACTCAAGATCATGAAGGTGGCCACCGAGAAATATCGCTCTACCGATATCAGCGGCAACTACGCGGACTTCGCGCGCGCCCTGGGCGGATGGGGCGAGCGCGTGACCGAACCCGGTGCGATCGTGCCCGCAATTCAGCGCGCCATCGCCAAGACGCAGGAGGGTACGCCCGCGCTTCTCGAGTTCATCACCGAGAAGGCTGAAGATTTCTCGATTTTCAACTGAGTTCGTCAAGCGCAGGCACGCCAGCGCGTTGGCGGCGCTGGCGAACTGGGGAGGTGCCGGATGAAAGTCTTCAACGTCGTGGTGCTCATCGTAACGCTGGGCATGTGTATGGCTATTGCCGGGCAGGCCGGCGCACAAGAATCGTATCCGAGCAAACCGATCCGCTTCATTACGCCCTATGCGCCCGGAGGCAGCACTACCGTAGTCGCGCGTCTTATCGGCCAGAAACTGTCTGAGAGCTGGGGCCAGCAAGTGATGGTGGACAACCGCCCCGGCGGCAACACCATCATCGGCACGGAGGTGCTCTATAGATCGGCGCCTGATGGCTACACCATCCTGCTCGCGGGCACCCCGCATGTCGTCAACCCGAGCATGCTGCCTACGCCTTACGACGCTATCAAGGACTTCGCACCGGTCGCTACTGCAACCAGCAATGAGGTGCTGCTGGTGGTCCATCCGTCGGTGCCCGCCAATAATCTGCGCGAGTTCATCGCGTTGGCCAAGGCCAAGCCGGGACAGCTCAATTACGCCACGTCGAGCACCGGCGGATCGCCGCATCTGGCGAGCGAACTGTTCAACATCATGGCGGGGGTCAAGACACAGCACATCCCCTACAAGGGAGGCGGGCCGGCCGTGACCGACCTCCTCGGCGGCCAGGTACAACTGATATTCGCGATCCCGACCAACGTCATCGCGCATGTCAAGGGCGGCAGACTCAGGGCCATCGCCGTCTCGGGCGAGACCCGCTTGTCGTCCCTGCCCCAGGTGCCCACCTTCACCGAGTCCGGCTTGCCGGGCTTCAGCGCCAAGACATGGTATGGGGTGCTCGCGCCGGCCGGCACGCCGAAACCCATCATCAACAAGTTGTCGGGCGAGATCGCCAGGATACTTGCCATGCCCGATATCAAGGAGAAGCTGGACTCCCAGGGGTTCGAGCCCTTCGTCTCCAGCCCGGAAGAGTTCGCCGCCCTGATCAAGGCAGACTTGGCGCGATACGCCAAGATCATCAAGGCTGCCAACATCAAGGTCGACTAAGTGTGAACCGATTGGATGGTTTTCCCGTCGCGGCCGCCTGGCTTCGCCCAAGCGCAGCGGATGTTTAACGACAACCTGAGGAGGAATACCAGATGAAAGCGATAAACGCAGCGGTGCATTTGCTGATGGCGGGCGTGCTGACAGTGCTTGCAGGGCATGTCTATGCGCAGCAGGCATATCCGAACAGAACGATAACCTACATCGCCCCGTACGGGCCGGGTACCGGCAACGACATCATCTCGCGCATCGTCGCACAGAAGGTGACGGAGCAATGGGGCCACCCGGTGGTGGTCGAAAACCGGCCGGGTGCGACCGGCGGCATAGGCCTGGAGGCGACCGCCAAGGCACCGCCCGATGGCTATACCATCGTCATCGCGAGCACGAGCCAGATCATCAATCAGCATGTGTCCAAGGTACGCTATGACTTTCTGCGCGATTTCGCCCCCGTGTCGCTTTCCGGGGAATTGCCCTACGTCATCGCAACGGCCAGCAATTCGCCTGCGAAAGCGATAAAGGATCTGGTTGCAATGGCCAAAGCCAAGCCAGGCAAACTCAACTATGGCGGCCAGGTTGGCAGTGTGCCGCAATTCTTGGGCGTGATGCTCAAATCCGCAGGCGGCATCGACATTACGATGATTCCGTACAAGAGCACCATCGACGCCGAGACCGATGTAGCCTCAGGGCGTGTCGAGATCCTGTTCACGACGATGGCGACAGCCGTGCGTCTGGTGAAGTCGGGCAAGATCAAGGCACTTGGGGTCGCAGGCGACAAGCGCGCAGCGGTGCTGCCGGACGTGCCGACGATGGCCGAAGCGGGCTTTCCTACGCTCGATGTCAGCGTCCAGTTCTTTGTCCTTGCACCCGCTGGAACACCGAAGCCGATCGTCGCCGCGCTGAACAGCGAAATCGTCAAGGCCATCGCGACCCAGGATGTCAGAGATCGCCTCGCCGCTGCAGGCGTCCTACCCAAGAGCAGTTCGCCGGAGGAGGTAACTGCGGTTCTCAAGAGCGAAGTCGCGAGATGGGGCAAGATCGTCAAGGAATCCGGCGTGCGCTTAGACTAGCCTTACTTGCCTAACCGGCTGGCCTTCTTATCGATTTGGATAGCGTTGCCGGGAGGTCAGCTGCCCTCCAGATAGCGCTTGAGAAAAAGCGCTTGAGCCACAAATGCCTCGGGGCCGTTGTCGGCATGCAGTCCCGGATACGCATGCAAACGCTTATCCTTGGAGCCAAGCCGGTCGAACAGCTCCAGCTGGCCGGAACGCGCAAAGCGCTCATCGTCCCACTGCATGGCAAACAACACCGGGACGCGCACTTGCGGCGCAACCTTATTGAAATGCGCATCGATCCCGCTGCGCTCGACGCTCGGACCGCTCATGCCCGCTTTGCCCAGCACCGCCACACGCACCCGGTCATCGCTCGCCACGTAAGGCAGCCCGAACATGGTGCCCATCGACACGCCCCAGTAACCCACGCGGGTCGCATCAATTTCTTCCATGCTGCCGAGGGCGTCCAAGGTGGCGCGCCAGTCGTCGATCATGCACTGGACGATGTCCTGCCGCTGCCACATCTGGCGATACGCGGGGTGGCTCGCATCGGTCACCGGTCCCCGATCGCCGTGAACCGGACCGTCGATAGCAGCGGCGCACCAGCCATATTCGACGGCAAACATCCGCCCCAGCATGGCCATGCGTTCGTTACGCTTATGCGCGCTGCCGCCGTGTCCCATCAGGATCAACGGTCGCGGCCCCGACTGCGTCGATGGTTGCCACAGCACGCCCGGAATGGTTTGTCCATGGCGTTCGACCGTGAATCCGCGTTCACGCATTCCTTCGACGCCCGCTTCATCTTCAGTCCACTGCATATGCGCCATGCCGGTTCCTCCCTTTGTTGTCGGTGCAATGATTTTCCCAGAGTTTGGCCAGGAGCGTTAGCTCAATCAACCAAAGCGGTAAACGAATCAGCCAGCCGAGCAACCCGAGAGCTGTCTGCGAACGTGACTGCGACAAACCTTGGTCGGTTTCCCGCCGGAGGCGTCCGGGTACGAAATGCCCCCACGCTCGTGTTGGCTATGCCGGCAAAAGCTTCGTTAGGCGGTTCCTGCAATTCAGTATTACAGTATCGCTTTGGCACAGCTACGCAGACGCTGTCGCCGCATCTGTCCGCCGTGCTCGCGGCCGGTGCCGGAACGCTGCTTGTAGCCGTGATGCAAACACTATAGGAACTGGAATTCTGTATTCCAACATGACGTGAGCAATCGCAAGCTGATTCTTCCCGTAGAGCTCAAAGTCTGTGCAAGCTGCACTTTTTGGGATGGTCCGCGCTCGGTGGACACGGACGTGCGCGTGGTGGTGGTTTGCGAGTCGTGCGAGGGCGAGTGTTTGGTAACTGCAGTTTCGACGCCTTCATTACGAGCTGTACATGGGGATTCCGATTGTCTATGGGACACCGTGATCGATGCCGATGCGCCGCCGGCTGACGATGAGCAGGAGCGCGGTAACCCTGAGCGCGAGCAATAGAACTTAGAAGGCAGAAGAAGACCATCTGCGCGTAGGCGCCGATGGCAAGCTAGCTTGCCGCGTGCGCCTCATTATCAAACTTGAATGGAGGAAGAGTCAGATGAAGGCTTTCAATGTAGTGGTGCGTCTGCTGATGGCAGGCATGCTGATGGGACTCGCGGCTTCCGTTGCCGCACAGCAGGATTATCCCGGCAAGCCGATCCGCTTTATCACGCCTTTCGCCCCGGGAGGCAGCACCAGCATCGTGACCCGGCTCATCGGTCAGAAGCTGACCGAAAGCTGGGGCCAGCAGGTGATCGTGGACAACCGCCCCGGCGGCAACACCATCATCGGCACCGAAGTGCTGGCCAAGTCCCCACCCGATGGCTACGCGATCATTTTGGTGCTCAACTCGCATATCATCAATCCTCTGCTGATCGCCAACCTGCCCTACGACACGATCAAGGACTTCGCTCCGGTTGCCACGGTCGTCAGCGCGGAGTACTTGCTCGTGATCAGTCCCGCGGTCCCGGCCAACACGCTGCAGGAGTTCATAGCGCTCGCCAAGTCGAAGCCGGGGCAGCTCAATTACGCTTCGGGGGGCAGCGGCGGCGTAACCCATCTGGCGAGCGAATTGTTCAACATGACCGTGGGCGCCAAGATTCAACACATCCCCTACAAAGGGACGGGACCCGCCCTCACCGACCTGATGGGTGGTCAGGTGCAGATGTACCTGTGTAACCCGGCTGGTGCGATCCCCCATGTCAAGAACGGCAGGCTGAAGGCCATAGCCGTATCCGGCAAGAACCGCTTGCAGGCCCTGCCGCAGGTACCCACTTTCGAGGAGGGCGGTTTGCCCGGTCTCAATGCAAGGACCTGGCAAGGCGTTCTGGCCCCGGCCGGCACGCCGAAGCCGATCATCAATAAGCTATCGTCCGAGATGGCCAAAATCATGGTCATGCCCGATATCAAGGACAAACTGGTCAGTCAAGGGCTGCAACCCTTCTATTCCAACCCGGAGCAGTTCGCCGCGCTGATGAAAGCGGACATGGCTATGTTCGCCAAGGTCATCAAAGCCGCCAACATAAAATTGGAGCATTGATCATTTTTGAGCTGGGGAGGCCCCACGATGAAATCCTTCACCGCCACCGCACGCATAGTGGCCGCAGGCATGCTGGCGGCCTTTGTCGGCGTCGCTGCCGCCCAGCAGGCCTATCCCGTCAAGCCGGTCAGAATCATCGTGCCCGTTGGAGCGGGCGGCGCGACCGACATCGTCGCGCGCGCCTTGGGACAACTGCTCGCTTCGACCTGGACCCAGCAAGTCGTTGTCGAGAATCGTGCCGGCGGCGGCAGCAATATAGGCTTTGAAGCCGCAGCCAAAGCAGCGGCGGACGGCTATACGCTACTGCTGGCTCAGCCGGCATTTACGGTAAACGTAAGCCTGTACAAGAAGCTCGCTTACGATCCGATACGGGACTTTTCGGCGGTCACATTGGTCGGTACAGGCGCCAATGTTCTTGTCGTGCATCCTTCGCTTCCGGCCCACACGTTAAAGGACCTCATCGCGTTCGCAAAGTCGAAACCCGGACAGCTGAGCTTTGCCTCATCTGGCAATGGAACGACGCCTCACTTGAGCGGTGAGCTGTTGAAGTCGATGACGGGAATCGAAATTCAGCACATTCCCTACAAAGGCGCTGCGCAATCTGCGTCTGACTTGCTCGGCGGCCATGTCGAGATGGCGTTTGTGAGCCTCGCGTCTGTCGTCCCTCAGCTCAAAGCGAAGAAACTCAGAGCCCTTGCCGTCACGAGCGCAAAACGATCGACAGTGATGCCCGATCTGCCAACGTTCGCCGAAGCCGGTCTGCCAGGCTATGAAGTTACCGGATGGTTTGGCGTCCTCGCGCCCGCCGGAACGCCGAGGGAGATCATCGATCGCTTGTATGCCGACATCGCCGCAGCGCTCGTTCATCCCGAATTCGTGCAAACGCTGGCCGCATCCGGTATCGAGGCCGAAAAATCGGACAGCCCGGAAGCGTTCACCGCCTTCTTGCGCGCGGAAATCGGCAAGTGGGCGAAGGTGGTCAAAGCATCGGGCGCCCGGGCAGAGTAATTGTGCGCCATGATTGCGCAAAGCAGGCTTGACCAAACGGGCAGATCAACGACTGCTAGCGAAAAAATCCGAGCACGCGCAGGAAGTTGATGACGCTATTCTCGAAAGTCGATACGCGCGGGTCGGCTTCCGTGACGCGGCCACGGGCCTCGACCTTGGCGCGAATCCCCCGAAATGCATCGAGGTCCGCCCGCTCGCAAAGCGCGCAGAAAAGGTCAATGTCCACGACGGTGTTCGGCTCCAACTCGCTGATGACGAACACGGTGTTGCCCATTTCGGATTGCTGCTGAACGCGCGGTTGCGACGTCTTGCGGGCGCTCGCTACGATGTCGGATATCTTGGTGTCTACCATTGCACGCGGTGGATCTGCAGGCCATTCGATCCGCACGCTAGCCTGACCTTGATTGCCGGTATTGCCAACCGAGAATCGGTACTTGAAGGTGCATGACAGCGGCCCGGGCGTCGGCGCGCAATGCGCCATGGACAACCTGCCTGAATAGCGGACTTCATGCGCGGGCCGCTGCAGCGATTCGCCGATTACGATGCCGGCCAACCCGGCCGCAACGCCGCCCGCCAGCAGCCAGCGGACAGCGGTATGCTCGAAGATACTTGTTGCCGCCATCAGAGCACATCCATAGTGAAGCAGGTCACGAAGCCGCGTCGGCGCGCTGCCATTCCCCGGTCTGTGCGCCTATCAGAACACCGAACAGCTCTGCCAGCGCTTTCAGCACGATCAGAACGGTCAGCACTACCAGCGGACTGTGCAGCCAGCCTAACGCGCCGAAGCCGAGCGCATACGCCAGCCAGGTCAAGGCGGCAAGGCCAAACGGTTTCCAGAAATGGAAGGTCGGGTCGGCGCGCTGCCACGGCGGGCCGCATATATAGTCGCGCCAAAACGCCCACAGGTGCTCGCCGACGATCAACACCATCGAGAGACGCACACTATCCGATGACAATGCGTTCCCGATCAATAGTCACGGGCGACCAATCCAGCGCAAACAGACCAACCAACAGCACTGCATTGGTGAATGTAATGACGGCCAACGAGCCGCCGATGCCCTGTGCCTGCATCTAGCGCTCCTGCATCGCTTTGTGCCATGCCCTGTGCACGGGGGAGCGGAGCCTCGCCGCTCATCTAAACGAACCCACTTCTGCTCATAAGAACGAACCCGGTAAGTGCGCGCGTTATGGCGAGCGAAGGCAGAGTTTCGTTCTTGTTGGCGTTAATTTAACGGGGTTGTA
>Ga0082335_1008250_pt1 | contig 11997 bp, 10 predicted proteins | sample Subgrocontami58m_FD_72375 | JGI IMG/M metagenome (GOLD analysis project Ga0082335, IMG submission 72375) | Subsurface groundwater microbial communities from S. Glens Falls, New York, USA - GMW37 contaminated, 5.8 m (SPADES assembly) (version 2) ...
AGCATCAGATCGAGGAAATCTGCCGCTGGTTCGGCGTGCCGCCACACAAGGTCATGCATCTGGCGCGGGCGACGTTCAGCAACATCGAGCACCAGTCGATCGAGGTGGTGGTCGACAGCGTGGTGCCCTGGGTGAAGGCGTTCGAGCAGGAGGCGAACTACAAGCTGTTCGGCCAGAACCGGAACAACCTGCTGACCAAGATGAACCTGAACGGGCTGCTGCGCGGCGACAGCACCGCGCGGGCGGAACTCTACAAATCGCTGTTTATGGTGGGTGCTGCGTCGCCGAACATGATCCTGCGGCTCGAGAACATGAACACGATCGGTCCCGATGGCGACAAGCACTTCGTCCCGGTGAACATGGTTCCGATCGAATTGGCCGGGCAAAACATCGTGTCACAGCCGGTCTCAAATGATCCCGCTGGCATCGGCCTCGGCGAACAGACCCCGAAAGGAAGGGCGGCAGATGGGCACGGGCTACTCCATGAAGGCCAAGGGTTCCTCGGTCGCGGAGGTCTATATCTATGAGGACATCGGCAAACGGTTCGGCGGGGTCTCGGACAAGCAGTTCGCCGTCGACCTGAAGGCGCTTGGCGTCGTGTCGACGATCCACGTCCGGCTGAACAGCTACGGGGGCGACGTGTTCGAGGGGCTGGCGATCTATCGTCTGCTGGCAGACCACCCCGCCAACGTGGTGGCATTCGTCGACGGCATTGCCGCCTCGATCGCTTCCGTGATCGCCATGGCCGGTGACGAAATCTGTATCGCCGAGGCCGGCGAGATCATGATCCACGAAGCTTGGACGGTGGCCGTCGGCCCGGCCGCCGAAATGCGGGCCGCCGCCGACCATTTGGAGGCGACCAGCAGCAGCATCGCCGATGTGTATGCCGCCCGCACTGGTCAATCCAAGGACCAGATCCAGGCCTGGATGGCGGCGGAAACCACGTTCCAGTCGGCCGATGCCGTGAAGCATGGCTTCGCGCAGACCGTCATGCCGAACGTCAAGATGGCGGCACGGCATCATCCCTCGGGGATGCACTGGCGCCGTGCGACCGCATCAGCGGTAGTTCCAACCGAAGCGATCATCCGCCCGCTCTACGACGAGAAAGTCCAGCGCCTGGCGCGGCAGCGAGCACGTCGCCTGCTATCCCAACCCACGCTCGGCGCGGGCATCTGATCCATTCCCCCCGCGGCCACGCGCCGCGCTTTCCGGAGAGACCCATGCTGCAATTGAACGCCCCCACCCGGGTGCCGGCGAGCGTGCTCGCCCTGCTGGCCACCGACCGTCCCGTCTTCCCCATCCTGGCGCATGCCGGCGATCCCGCGATCGATCAGCACCGCGCGCGGCAGGAGGAACTGCTCGCCGCCAACGAGGCGATCCTGGCGCAGGTCGACGCGGAACGGCGCGAGATGAACGCTGACGAAAACCGCTCGATCGACGACAATTCTTCCGAGTTCGACCGATTGGAAACCGAGATTGCCCGGCGGGAGCGGGTCCTTGCGCAAGGCGCGGTTATGGGCGCCCCGCGAGGCCGGCAGACCGCGCCGGACGCTGTGCCGGGTGATGGGGACGATCCCGCCCAGCTTCTGCCGGAACGTCCGCAAGCCATGGCCCGGCCGCAGCCGGCGCAATCCCGTGCGATTGCCTCCGTTCCGCCGGTCCCACGCGTGTCCGCCGCTGGCTCCGGCGGGTTCCGCAGCTTCGGCGACTTTGCGATGGCGGTGCGCCATGCCGCCGTTCGTGGCGGCCAGGTCGACAACCGGCTGATCCGCAATGCCGCCGCGACCGGGGTGACGCAGGAAAGCGTCGGCACCGACGGCGGTTTCGCCGTCCCGCCCGATTACCGCGCCGCCATCATGACCCGCCTGTTCGACCAGGACAGCCTGCTCAGCCGCTGCGATGTGCAGCAGACCTCGTCCAATAGCTACACAGCACCGGTGGATGAAACCACGCCTTGGGGCACCAACGGTATCAAGGCCTACTGGGAGTCGGAAGCCGCCACCATCACCCAGACCAAGCCCAAGCTGGGGGAAGTGAATCTCCGGCTGCACAAACTCGCGGCCCTGGTGCCAGTCACCGAGGAAATGCTCGAGGACTCCCCCTCGATCGACGGCTATCTGAAGTCCAAGACGCCGGAGGCGATGGACTGGAGCGTCTCCTACGCGCTGACCTGGGGCACCGGCGTCGGCCAGCCGCTGGGCATCATGAACTCGCCCGCTCTGGTCGCCCAGGCGGCGGAGGCGGCGCAGACCGCCGACACCATCAACGCGCAGAACGTGGTGAAGATGTTGTCGCGCCTGCCGGTGCGCTCGCGCGCCAACGCGGTCTGGCTGATCCATCCCGATGCGGAACCGCAATTGCCGCTGATGACCCTGGCCAACCAGCCCGTCTATATGCCGCCTGGCGGGTTGTCGGACGCACCGTTTGGGCGGCTGCTCGGGCGTCCGGTCATTCCCCACCAGGTGTGTGCGACGGTGGGCGATCTGGGCGATATCATGCTGGTGGATTTCAGCCAGTATCTGGCGGTGCGCAAGGCGGCTGGGGTGGTGGCGCAGACGTCGATCCACCTGTGGTTCGACCAGGACCTTACAGCGTTCAAGTTCACCTTCCGCCTGGCGGGCCAGCCCTGGTGGGCAGCGGCGCAGTCGCCGCGCGCCGGGTCCAACACCCAGTCGCCCTACGTGACGCTCGCCGCACGCTGATCGCCGCGGCACGGCATTCCCCTCAAATCGGGAGATTTCCCTGATGCAGACCAACTCTCTGCTGGTCGAGCGGACGCAGATTTGCGCCGCCTTCGGCCCCGTCGATCTATCCGCCGCCGCCAACAACGGTGACTGGGTGTCGCTGAAGGATTTCGACAGTTGCGCCGTGATCTTCTTCAAGGCTGCCGGCACCGCCGGTGACGACCCGACCCTGACGCTGAAGCAGGCGACCGACGTGTCCGGCAGCAACGCCAAGGCGCTGGACTTCACCCGCATCGACGTCAAACAGGGCACGCTCACCGCGCTCGGCACCTTCACTACCGTCACCCAGGCGGCGGCGAACACGTATCTCGATCTCACCTCGGCGGAGAACGCCGGAATCTATGTCATTGAGGTCCGGGCCGACGAACTGGATGTCGCCAACGGGTTCGACTGCCTGCAGTTCTCGGTGCCGGATGTCGGCACCAACGCACAATTGGGCGCGGCGCTGTACCTTCTGCGCGGCTCGCGCTACAACCCGCCCCTGTCGGCGATCGTCGACTGATGCGGGTCCGGTTCACCCAGGACGTGATCTTCGAAACCGAGGGGCGCATGCGCGGTCCTCGTTTCGAGGCTGGGAGCGTCCACGACCTGCGCGACGACCTCGCACGGCGCTGGATCAGGCGGGAGGTAGCCGTGCCAGCCGACGATGAGCCTGCCGCGCCGATCCCGCGCGCGGTCCCGTCCACGATTCAAACCCAAGCGACGGCAACGATGGATCCCCATGCGACGCCGGCCACGGGAACCCGACCGGCGCCGGTACCACCAACCGGCAGTGACGCGACCGCCGGGCAAGCGCCGATCACCCGCCGCAAGCCGGGACCACCCGAACCTGCGCGAATCCGAGGCGCCGATGACATCCTCGCTGCTGACCGTCCTGACCCCGGCGAGCACCCGGGCCCTGCGGCCCCTCGCCACCGCCAGGGAGGAGCCCTTCTCCAGGGAGGGCTGGATCTTCGAGCTCAAGTACGACGGGTATCGCCTGCTCGGGGAGCGTGTGAGCCGCGAGCCGCATCTCCGCTCCCGGTCGGGACACGACCTGACGCACACGTTTCCGGAGATCGCGCGCGCGGTGCGCGGGTTGCCCTACGACGGGCTCGTCCTCGACGGCGAGGTGGTGTGCCACGACGCCGGTGGCCTCCCGTCGTTCTCCCGGCTCCAGAAGCGCGGGCGCATCCTGAACGTCACGGAAGCGCTGAGGGCCAGCGTGGAGCTCCCCGCCATCTATTATGCCTTCGACCTGCTGGCCCTGGAGGGCCACGACCTGAGGGGCCTGCCGCTGCTGAGGCGCAAGGAGATCTTGCGCGAGGTGCTCCCCAGCGTGGGACCCATCCGGTATTCGGACCACATCCTGGGACAGGGCGAGGCCATGTACCGGCAAGTCCAGGCCATGGCGCTGGAGGGGATCGTCGGCAAGAAGGCCGACGCGCCCTACCGGGGCGGGCGCTCGCCGCACTGGGTGAAGGTGCGCACGGTGCAGGTGGAGGACTTCGTGGTGGTGGGGTGGACCGAGCCCCAGGGTTCGCGGAGCGCCTTCGGGGCCGTGCACGTGGCCCAGCACGACGGCGCCGCGCTGGTCTATCTCGGGAGCGTCGGGAGCGGCTTCACCGACGCGCAGCTCCGGGAGATTCACCGCACGCTCCTGGCTCTGGAGGTGGACGCCTGCCCGTGCTCGGCGGGGGACGTGCCCAAAGGAAGGCAGCACCACTGGGTGCGCCCCGAGCTGGTGGTGGAGGTCAAGTACAAGGAGCTCACCGACCAGGGGATGGTCCGCCAGGCGTCGCTCGGACGCCTGCGGGACGACAAGCTGCCGTCCGAATGTGTGCTCCGGGGCTCGGCCACCCGGGACGAAAGCCGTGACCCCGTGTCCGTGAGAGTCAGCGAAGAGCGCTCGGTCGCGTTCTCCAACCTCGACAAGGTCTTCTGGCCGGAGGAAGGCTTCACCAAGCGCGATCTCATCGAATACCACCGGCGGGTGGCGGAGTGGATGCTCCCCTACCTGCAGGACCGTCCGCTGGTCATGACCCGCTATCCCGACGGCATCCTCGGGAAGTCGTTCTTCCAGAAGGACGCGCCCCCCTTCGCCCCCGCCTGGTTCCGGCGGGTCACGCTGTGGAGCGAGGGATCGGAGCGGGAGCTCTCGTACTTCGTTGCGGAGGACCTCGAGTCGCTCCTCTACGTCGTGAACCTGGGGACGATACCCCTGCACATCTGGTCGAGCCGCATCTCCAGCCTGGCCACCCCCGACTGGTGCATCCTGGACCTGGACCCCAAGGAAGCGCCCTTCGAGCACGTGGTGGAGCTGGCGCGGACCCTCCACTCGATCTGCGCGGAGATCGGCCTGCCCTGCTTCGCCAAGACCAGCGGCTCGTCGGGGATCCACGTGCTGGTGCCGCTCGGGCAACGGCTGACCTACGAGCAGTCCCGCACGCTCGGCCAGCTTCTGGGCCGCGTGGCGGTGGCGGAGCGGACGGACATCGCCACGCTGACGCGCACTCCGGAGCGGCGGGGCGGGAAGGGGTACGGGGACTTCCTCCAGAACGGGCACGGGAAGCTGCTGGCCGCTCCGTTCACCGTTCGCCCGCGCCCGGGCGCCACGGTCTCTGCGCCGCTCAGGTGGAGCGAGGTGAAGAAGGGGCTCACGATCGAGGCCCACTCCATCGCGACCGTTCCCAGGCGGATGAAGCGCCTCGGGGAGGACCCCCTGGCGCCCGTCCTCACCGCGGAGCCCGACCTGTTGGGGGCGCTGGAGCGCCTCACCCACTGGTTCGACCAGGGAAGCTCCTCGTAAAGAGCTTCCCCAGGGCCCGTCAGACCTCGCCGGGCTCCGGCGGATGGCTCACCCGGTTCCTCCCTTCCACTTTGGCCTGGAGCAGGGCGCTGTCCGCGATCAGATAGAGGTCCTCGAAGGTCGTTCCGTGCTCCGGGCACGTGGCGTACCCGGCGGACATGGTGACCTTCAGCACATGGTCGGTGGGGGGCTTGGCCTCGGCCACCACCGCCACCAGCCGCTGTGCGGCCTGGCCGGCCATGTGGGAGTCCGCGGCGGGGCAGAGCACCGCGAACTCCTCACCCCCGATCCTGAAAGGCGCGTCCGCGGCTCGGGTATGCTCCAGCAGGATCCTCCCCACCCACGCCAACACTTCGTCCCCGGCCACATGGCCGAGCGTGTCGTTGATGCTCTTGAAGTGGTCCACGTCGATGATGAGCAGAGAGAACGTGGATCCGTACCGCCGGGTCCGGTTCACCTCCTCGCTGAGGCGATCCTGGAACGCGCGTCGGTTCAGAAGCCCCGTGAGAGGGTCCCGAACCGCTTGGTCGCTCAGGTTGGAGATCTGCTCGTCCGCGTTGCGGATGCGCACCGAGAGAGTTGCCAGCAGCTTGAACGCCAACCCCGGCGTCTCCGACACCACGCGTCGGAAATCCTCCTTGTCCAGCACCAGCGCCTCCAGCGCGGTCATCGCTCGCACCGTGGCGCTGCGGGGCTTGTCGTTCAGGAGGGCCATCTCGCCGAAGAAGTCGCCCGGTCCCAGACGGGCCAGCTCGAAGTCGGCGTTGGCCGACGGGTAGACGACCTGGACGAGGCCCTCGACCACGAGGTAGAGGGAACGCCCGGGCGCGCCGATCTGGACGACCTCGGCTCCCGACGCGAAGCACTCGCGCCGGGTGCGGGCGGCCAGCCGGGCCAGCGCCTCGCCGCACTGTGCCTGCACGGCCGGGCGCCGGGCCGCGAGCCAGCCGAGCACGAACCAGGCGCGCGGGTCGGCGGCCACCTGCCGCTCGAACAGCGCTCGCGCCACCACGAGGTCATGGGCTTCGCCCAGCGCGTCCTGGGCCGGCCGCAGCAGGGCCAGGTACCGCGCCATGGCCTTGGCCGGGTACAAGGACGAACAGAACTCGGCGCCGTAACGCAGGCGCTTCAGGCGCTTGCGTGTGCGATGCTGGCCGGCGTCGTCCAGTTGCTCGAAGTCGCCGGCGTCACGTGTGACCCGGCGGCGTAACTGGCGCAGGAGTGCGCCGAGTTGGGCCGCCAGCGGCGCCTGCGCCGGCGCCCGCACCCGCGCTCACGCCCGCGCAACTCCAGCAGCAGGTGCAGCAGCTCCAGCAGGCCGTGCAGGAGGTGCAGCAGCAAACGCAGCAGACTCAGGTACAGTTGAATCTGCCCGTGACGCCGGTAGTGCCGGCAACGCCTACCGCGCCGCAAGCGCAGCCGCCGACGCTGCCGCTAACAACGACTCCGACGCCGATTACCCCGACGCCGTCGCTGCCAGGTACTTCTGCCAGCGGGAGTTGATGTTGGTTGTTGCACGTAGTCGAGTGGCCAGTGCGGCAGTCAGTTGCGGTTCCATTGATTCTTTGGGCGAGTTCCGCCATCGCGGCGGGCTCGCCCGCTGAACTGTTCAGCGTTTCTCACCTGGTCGGCTCCAAGGTCTTGGCGCCCGCCGTCGGCGCGGCTGCGGCGCATCCTATCCGACTGGAGGACCTTCTCCTCGCGCCCGAGGTGGCCGTCCCTGCTCCCGTGCACGCGACTCTCGCGCCGGGGACAAGAGTGTACGAAGACCTGTGGGACCGCATTCGCGACGGGTTTGCGATCTCGGCCCTGAATTCGCCGCTCGTCGAGCGCTGGCAGTCCTGGTATCTCGGGCGGCCGCGAATCCTCAAGGGGATCCTCGACCGAAGCCGCCGGCACCTGTCTTACGTCGCCGAAGAGGTTGCCAAGCGGGGATTGCCCATGGAGTTGGCATTGCTTCCCATGATCGAAAGCGGTTATGACCCGCGTGCCCTGTCGCCTGCGGACGCCTACGGACTATGGCAGTTCATACCGGCGACTGCGCGCGAATACAACCTGCCGTTGGGGCCGAATTCCGATGCCCGCGCCGATGTCGCGGCCTCAACCGAAGCCGCGCTCGATTACCTGGAGTCCCTCTACCGGCTCTTCCACGATTGGCAATTGGCGCTCGCCGCGTACAACTGGGGCGAGAAGGCGCTTGCACGCGCGATTGAGCGCAACGTGGCGAAAGGCCTTCCAACCGATTACGGCGCGCTTTCGCTGCCGGAAGAGACGCGCAACTACCTGCCCAAGCTGCAGGCCCTGAAGAACCTGATCGCGAGCCCCGACGCGTTCCACTTCGAAATCGAGCCGATCACGAGCCTCGTTTCATATCCCTGAAGGATGACGAAAGACCGGGTGTCCGAGCTGCCGCACCCCTCGATAGCGCGCTTTATCCACGGTCTTGACATCCCCAACCGCGTCGCCGACAATCTGTGTTCAACGGTTGAACACATGGCCCGTGGCGGCGTCGGATGGAAGAAGCCCACTACAGACTCCTGCGTCTGATCGACGAAAAACCCAGTCTCACCCAACGCGAGCTTGCCCGCGAAATGGGCGTGAGCCTGGGCAAAATCAATTACTGCGTCAACGCGCTGATCGAGAAGGGCTGGATCAAGGCGCGCAATTTCCGCAATAGCAACAACAAGTTCGCATACGCGTACCTGCTCACCCCGAGCGGCATCGAGCAAAAGGCCGTCATCACGCTGCACTTTCTGCGCCGCAAGATGGCGGAATACGAATCCCTGAGAGAGGAGATCGCCCAGCTTCGCCGGGAAGTGGACCAGTTTCCGGAGGCCAAATCGCGATGAGCTGCTGGCATGCCGTGCTGTGCAAACCGCGCCGCGAGCAGTTGGCCGAGGAGAATCTGAGGAACCAGGGATTCGAGGTGTATATGCCGCGCATGGTCACGGAGCGCCGGCGCGCCGGGCAATGGAAGGAAATCATCGAACCGCTGTTTCCGCGCTACTTGTTTCTCAAAGTGCGCGATGACCGACAAAATCTTTCCCCGGTTCGTTCGACGCTGGGCGTGGTCGGCTTTGTGCGATTCGGCGGGATGCCCGCTACCGTCCCCGAGGTAGTAATCAGTAACCTGCGCAGCCGTGCGGATCCCGAGAGCGGTCTGCACCGAGCCCGGGCGAGCCTGTTTCCCGCCGGAACGCAGGTCCGATTTGCAGCCGGCCCGTTCTCAGGCCTCGAGGGCGTGTTTGAAATGGAATCCGCGGATGCACGCGTGATCGTGCTCCTCGAGTTCCTGGGCAAGACCAACCGGGTGACGGTGAATCGCGACTGGGTCGCGCTCGCTGGTTAGACCCTCGACCGGCTCGTTCCTTCGGTCGAACGCAGCCTGGGCTTGCCGTGACAGGCCGGTGGCTTCACTTCGTTATGCGAAACACGCAAGGTGTTTTGCAGGGCGGTAGCGTGGGCGCCCGGTTTGTCGCCGCGGGTGGGGCGACCCAGTTCGCGGTTGCGGATCACAATGACTTCAGAGAAATCCAAGCGTAGCACCGGCGTTTCGGAACAGGCCATCTTTGGCCTGCTGCTTCGCCTTTTGCGGCACATAAGCCGTCGCCGCCAGTATCAGTTCATGCTGCTGCTCGGCTTGATACTGGTCACGGCCGTCGCGGAGGTCGTCAGCCTTGCTGCAGTGCTGCCGTTTCTCGGGATTCTCACTGCCCCGGAAAAAGTCTTCAACTACCCTCTGGTGGCAGGTGTTGTGCGCGGCCTGGGCATCACTTCGGCAGGGGAGCTCGTCTTGCCCCTCACCGTCGCCTTCGCTGTCGCCGCGTTGGTTGCCGCCGGACTGCGCCTGCTGCTGTTATGGGCCAACACGCGGCTCGCCTTTGGCATCGGCTCCGACATCAGTGTCGAGGTCTATCGCCGTACGCTCTATCAGCCTTACCGCGTCCATGTGGCGCGCAACAGCAGCGAGGTCGTCAGCGGCATCACCCAGAAGGTGGGCACCGCCACGAGCGTGCTGACTGCGTTATTGATCGCGATCAGTTCGTCCGTGCTGTTCGTGGCGATAATGCTTGCGCTGCTTGCAGTCGACGTGGTGGTGGCCACTGTCGCGGCAGTGGGCTTCGGCACCAGTTACGGCTTCATCGCCTGGCTCACTCGCAGCCGGCTGGAGCGCAACAGCCGGCGCATCGCTCAGGACCAGACCCAGGTGCTCAAGGCGCTACAGGAGGGTCTCGGTGGAATCCGCGACATACTCCTGGATGGCACGCAATCGGTGTTCATCGACATCTATCGCAAAGCCGACGACCCGCTACGGCAGGCGCACGGCACCAATACCATCATAAACCAGGGTCCCCGTTTCGCCATGGAGGCCATGGGTATGGTACTGATCGCGGCGCTGGCATACAGCCTCAGCCGTCAATCCGGCGGCGTTGGCTCGGCCTTGCCCGTGCTGGGTGCCTTGGCGCTTGGCGCGCAACGCCTGCTGCCCGTCTTGCAGCAGCTGTATTCCAGCTGGGTGTACGTCGCCGGCAGCCGCGCGTCGATGACCGACGTGCTCGAGTTCCTGGAGCAACCGTTGCCGGATGACGCCGAGCGGTCCGTTTCCGCACCGCTCGCCTTTCGAGACGCGATCCGGTTCGACGGCGTATCTTTCCGCTACGGCGACGAGGGCCCCTGGGTGCTGGACGACGTCAACCTGACCATACCCAAGGGGTCGCGGATCGGCCTGGTTGGCGGCACCGGCGGCGGCAAGAGTACTGCGCTCGATCTGCTCATGTTCCTGCTCGAACCCACTCGGGGCAGCATCCTGGTTGACAGCCAGCCGGTCAGCGGAGAACGACGGCGGGCGTGGCAGCGGACCATCGCCCACGTGCCGCAAAGCATTTTCCTGGCGGATACGACCCTGGCCGAGAACATCGCCTTTGGCGTTCCGACCAAGGAGATCGATCTGGATCGCGTCCGGCAAGCCGCGAGTCAGGCGCAGATTGCCGAATTCATCGAACGCGGGCCCGAGGGCTACGAAGCTCTTGTGGGCGAACGGGGCATTCGCCTGAGCGGCGGGCAGCGCCAACGCATCGGCATCGCTCGGGCGCTCTACAAGCAGGCGACCGTGCTCGTGTTCGATGAAGCCACCAGCGCACTGGACAATGCCACCGAAGACGCGGTCCTGGATGCCATCGAGAATCTGAATCGCGACCTCACCATCCTGATCATCGCTCACCGCCTCACCACAGTGCGCCGATGCGACACCATCGTGCAATTGGAGGGCGGCAAACTTGTCGCGCAGGGCTCTTACCAGCGTCTCCTGGAGACCAGCCCGAGTTTTCAGAGTCTCGCGATGGCGGGCGTCTGACAACCACACCCGGGACGTGGCGTTCGTGAAATCCCTGGATCGCGTTGCGCGTCAAATTCGAAACAGCCATCAAGGCATTTAGCCAGGAATCTAATCAGTTCTAGGAGGCCCTATGAAGAACGCTTTCGAATTTACCACTGACCTCGTTCAGACGCACCCCTGGCCGATCCCGCGCCGCGTATTCTTTGTCGCCGAAATTGGCATCAATCACAATGGCGATATCGAGATCGCCAAACAGCTCATCAATCAGGCCAAGGCGGCCGGGTGCGATGCGGTCAAGTTCCAAAAGCGCACCATCGATATCGTCTATTCGCCTGAAGTGCTCGCACAGAAACGCGAAAGCCCGTGGGGCACCACGCAGCGCGAGCAGAAGGAAGGGTTGGAATTCGGCCAAGCGGAATACGATATCATTGACGCTTATTGTCGGCAGCTGGGAATCGAGTGGTTCGCCTCCGCATGGGACATTCCGAGCCAGCACTTCTTGCGGCGCTACGACAGAACCTACAACAAGGTGGCTTCGGCGATGGCTACCCATCTGCCGTTCCTTAAGGAAGTGGCCTCCGAAGGAAAGCCTACCTTTCTCTCCACGGGCATGTGTACCTATGGGGACATCGACCGTGCAGTGGAGATATTCAAAGCGGCCGGGTGTCCGATTCTGTTGATGCACACCGTGTCCACCTACCCGGCGGCGGAGAAGGATCTCAATTTATCTACGATGCATGCCCTGCGGGAACGCTACGGCCTACCGGTGGGCTACAGCGGCCACGAACCATCAGTATCCCCTTCCATCATGGCGGCGATGATGGGTGCGATGGCGATCGAGCGTCATGTCACCTTAGATCGGGCCATGTATGGCAGCGACCAGGCGGCGTCCCTGGAACTTCCCGGTCTGGTGAACCTGATGGGATCCATCCGCAAGATTTCGGAGTGCGTTGGCGATGGTGTGAAGCGACTGTCGCCTGCCGAAGCGGCCGTGGCCAAGAAGTTGCGATACTGGCAGAACGCATGAGCGCACAGCGTCCATGATCTTCTGCTTCGACATTGACGGGACTCTGTGCACCAAGACTGACGGCGACTACACGCTGGCGGAACCCTTTCATGACCGCATCGCC
>Ga0082335_1008251_pt1 | contig 11997 bp, 9 predicted proteins | sample Subgrocontami58m_FD_72375 | JGI IMG/M metagenome (GOLD analysis project Ga0082335, IMG submission 72375) | Subsurface groundwater microbial communities from S. Glens Falls, New York, USA - GMW37 contaminated, 5.8 m (SPADES assembly) (version 2) ...
GAAAGAGTCGGCAAAATGGGCGTTCACACTTTTATGTGCGACAGCACAAACGCGGAGGAAGCCGGCCGCACTTTGTCGGAAAAAATAGTGGAAAAAAATCTGGAGGCGCTGTTCGTCCAAGCAGACGGCAGAATAATACTTACAACTTTCTCATCAATGTTGACACGTATAGCAGAGATTATTAAGATTTCCGAAAAATTAGGCCGCAAGGTTCTTTTAAACGGGCGCTCAATGAAAGACAATGTTCAGATAGCTCAGACGATGGGCTACATTAAGATTAAGAAAGGCACTCTTATCTCACCGGAGGAGATGAATAAGTTAAAAGATGACAAGGTGATGATTATCACCACGGGCGCGCAGGGCGAATCCAACGCAGGACTTATGAGAATCGTTGATGGAGAACACAAACACATTAAAATAAAAAAAGGAGATACTTTGGTTTTCTCTTCATCTGTTATCCCCGGCAATGAAAGAAGCGTCCAAGGACTTAAGGACAATTTAACAAGGCAGGGCGCCATAGTTTTCCAGTCAAGGATGATAGATATTCACGCTTCTGGCCACGCTCCATCGGAAGACCTATCGCTAACCGTGAAACTTTTGAAACCTAAATATTTCGTGCCAGTCCACGGCTACTACTTTATGAGAGCCGCTAACGGCAAAAACGCCTTAACCGGAGGCTTGGATAAAGATGGAGTCCGCCTGATGGACAACGGTGAAGTAGGAGAACTCACAAAAGATAGTTTTGTTATCACTGATGAAGTGGTACCGGCTCACTACGTTATGGTTGACGGTCTTGGAGTTGGAGATGTCGGTGAAATAGTTTTGCGCGATAGAAAACTTCTGGCCCAGGAGGGCATGTTGGTTATAATAGCGACTTTGGACAGAAAAACCGGCCGCATTATCAAAAATCCAGACATTATCTCGCGTGGATTCATTTACCTTAAAGAGAACCAGGGCATGCTTGATGAAATTCGCAGCAAAATAAAAAATATCATTAATCGCATTCCACGCACGCAAAATGTTGACCCAGATTACTTAAAGACTATATTCAGAGACCAGGTTGGCCAATACGTCTACAACAAAACATACAGGAGACCGATGATTCTTCCTGTAATCATAGAGGTCTAAAAGACAACTGACTCAAAACCCAAGACTCAAAGTTTTGGGTTTTAAGTTTTTGGTTTTAAGTTTATAATCAAAATATGAAACCAAATGCAGATAGAAAAGTTGTCTTAACTGGTGACAGACCGACCGGGAAACTGCACCTTGGACACTATATCGGTTCGATGCAAAATAGGATCAAGCTGCAAAACCAGTATGACAGCTGTTTTTATATGATAGCGGACGTTCAAGCGCTCACAGATAATGCTGAAAATCCGGAAATGGTTCGTAAGAACGTGCTGGAAGTCGCACTAGATAATTTGGCAGTTGGACTCGACCCCAAGAAGACTACATTCTTTATCCAGTCTCAAATACCGGAAATCGCAGAATTGACCGTGTTTTTTCTCAACCTAGTTACCCTGGCACGATTGAGGAGAAATCCGACAGTAAAAAATGAGATGAAACAAAAAGGGTTCGGCGAAAATGTCCCAACGGGATTCCTAGCGTACCCGGTAAGCCAGGCTGCAGATATTCTTTTCTGCGGTGGTAACATCATCCCGGTTGGAGACGATCAGTTGCCGGTGATAGAACAAGCGAATGAAATAGTCGCAAAGTTCAACTCTGTCTACGGAAAAACTTTCAACAAAATCCAACCGATTCTTTCCGATATTCCAAGGCTTGTTGGCATCGACGGGAGCGCCAAGGCTAGTAAATCTTTAAACAACGCAATATTCCTAGACGATTCAGCAGAAGAAGTAGCTAGAAAAGTTATGATGATGTATACCGACCCTGGACATATACACGTGAATGATCCAGGCAAAGTAAAAGGCAACGTTGTGTTTACTTACTTAGACGCCTTTGATCCAGATATCAAAGGAGTTGAGAAATTAAAACAAAAATATAAACGAGGCGGGTTAGGAGACATTGAAATAAAAAAGAGATTGATAACGGTGTTGGAAAATTTGTTGTCGCCAATAAGGACGAAGCGCAGAGCATTAGCCAAGAATCCAGAATTAGTGATGAATATATTGCGTGAAGGCACTGAAAAAACGAGAAAGATAGCAAAACAGACCATGAACGAAGTCCGAAGAGCTATCAAGATCGATTATTTCGTCTAGACTATTAGGATTTCTTTAAAGTAATTTTAACTTCGTAATCGCCTATCTTACCGACAGACTGGTCTGCCGAAGACGCTTCTTTAGAAAACTCTACTTTGTCGGCTCCAACTTCTTTCCCGAAAGATAATAACTGCGGAGTAATAGCATCAACAAAATCCTGATGGGCTTCTATATAAAGCTCTACTGTGTCCTGCGGGCGTAAGCCGGCTTTCTTTCTTAGGTCTTGAGCCAATCTAGTTAGGTCTCTCGCCATACCTTCTGCTTTAAGCTCGGGCGTAAGATTAAGATCCAGCTCAGCATCTTCCGAAATGGATTCGTTAAATATGACTTGTTTAACATTGGCTTCATCTTTAAGCATCTCAAGAAGTTCGGTCTTCCCCTGAAGCTCAAGTTCGCCTGGTTTAATAGTGATTGAGGCTAACGGTTGCCTGACTTTTATGCCAGCTCTTTCTCTTAACATTAAAGCCTTGGAAGCGAGCTCACGAATTGCAGACATATCAGTTATGGCGTTTTGATTATAAGCAGTTGCCTCTGGCCAAGTCTCCAAATGCACGCTTTCCAATTCGCCATCAGCTCCAGCATAAACAGCCTCTGCAATGAAAGGCATAATAGGGGCAATAAGTTTAGCGATGGTAAGCAGGGCTTCTTTCTGAACAGAGAGAGCAAACTGTTTATCAACTTCAGCGCCTCCTTTAACCCTTTCACGGCTACGTCTCACATACCACGTAGAGTAGTCGTCTATTAAAGATTTAAGACTCCTGGAAACAACTGGCAAATTGAAGGCATCAAAATTCTTAGTTACCTCTTCTATTGTCTGGTTAATTCTCGCTATTATCCAAACATCCATCGGATGCCTACTATTCGCTGCTGAAGTGGTTCCGTTAAAATCTGCTTTATATAACTCATAAAACTTCAAACAATTCCTTAACATATTAATAACTCTATTTGAGGTATCTTTGACATCTTCATCCTTGAAGGCCAAATCTTCTGCCTGCATTACTACACTGCTCATTAAGTGGAAGCGCAGTGGATCGGCTCCAATTTTCTCCATCAACTCAAGTGGGTTTGTGTAGTTACCTTTAGATTTGCTCATTTTACTGCTGTCAGCCGCTAAGATCGTGCCGGTAGAAATAACATTTCTAAAAGCCAAGCGATCAAAAAGCCCAACACTCATGGCGTGCATATAATAAAACCAAGTTCTCGTCTGGGCGATATATTCCGCGATAAAATCTCCAGGAGCTCTTTTTTTAAATTCTTCTTCATTCTCAAATGGATAATGGTATTCGGCGAAGGGCATGGCGCTTGACTCAACCCAGCAATCCACCACTTCCGGAATACGTTCATATTCTTTGCCGTCTTCACCAAGCAAAATTATTCCATCGGAATAAGGACGGTGTAGATCCAACTCAAACTTAGCGTTCCTAGGAATGTGCTTCCACTCCGCCTCTCTAATTTCTCCGGTGTGAAAATATTCATCTTCCGCAATCACCATCGCCTCTTGCTTAGTTAATCCACGAGCATCGGCTAATGCCATCCACAATGGGTGACCGTGGGAAATAATAAGTATTGTCTTACCGGAATATTTCCTTTCCAAATCCTCAACAAAACTTCCCATTCTCTTTCTTACGTCATTCAATGTTTCTCCGCCTTCCGGTCCTTTTTCAAAAGACTCTAAAACATCAGGAAAAGCGTTTTGATACTCAACCGATGGTCGCCCATCATAGATACCTATTCTGAATTCAAATAATCTGTCGTCAACGCTGACATTGCCAGGCTCCACGCCAAAAGCTTCGGCGGCTAAGGCTCCGGTTTCTTTGCTTCTGATAAATGGAGAAGTAAAAATATAATCAAATTTAGTTCCCTTCAAGGCTTCAAGTGATTTTCTAATTTCTTCCTTGCCTTTATCCGTTAAGTGATGAGGCGTATCTGGATTAGCACTCTGAATTTTTAGAAAATTGGATTCAGCTTCTCCGTGCCTCATAAAGAAATATCTATTGCCAGATTTCTTTGCCTTTTCGTTCATCTCTTGAAGCGATCCGATAAGCATTACCTTATTCCCACCTTTCTCTTTCCAGATAGGCAAGGGAGATGCCCAAAAACGGTTTCTGGAAATGGTCCAGTCGGGAGCGTTTTCAATTATGTGTTGAAATCTGCCGTGCTTTAAATGATCCGGCACCCAGTTAACCTTTTCGTTTTCTTCCAGCATCCTGGCTTTAATTTTTTGAATATTAACGAACCAGGATGACACTGCGTTATAAATCAAAGGTGTACCGCAACGGTAACAATGCGGATAGGAGTGGGTGTTATTTTTCTTTTCAAACATCAGACCACGACTTTCCAAATCTTTCTTAATATCTTTCTCAGCCTCTTTGATATATTTACCACGTACCAATTCAGGAGCCTGTTCGTTGAAATGCCCACTCGCGTCCAATAGCTGAATCATCGGCAAGCCTTCTTTCTGGCCTAAAGCGAAGTCGTCTTCTCCATACATCACAGCAGTGTGAACTATTCCTGTTCCTTCTTCAGTAGAAACGAAATCGGCGGGGAGCACCACGTACTTTTTTCCTTGATGAGCGACCGCAAGAGGCACTTCATATAAAGGTTCGTATTCTATACCGATCAAATCCCTGCCCTTTATGGTTTCATTAATGAAGCCGCCAATACCAAGAGCCGAGGCGCGGTCTTTTGCTAAAATAAGTGTGGATTTGTCAGGCGCGCTGACTGAAACATAATCGATATCCTCACCAACCGCTAGCGCGACGTTACCGGGCAAAGTCCAAGGAGTAGTAGTCCAAGCCAATATATATGTGTTATCCGGCAAATTATGAGCGGCAGGATTCTTTACTTTAAATTTAATAGTAACCGCTTCCTCGGTAACGTCTTTATATGTATTGTCCATCGCTATCTCGGCCTTGGCTAAAGGTGTTTCGCAATGCGGGCAATACATCAGAACTTTTCTGCCTTCGTAAAGCAGTTCTTTATCAAAGAGATTCTTTAAGGCCCACCAAACTGACTCTATATAGGTGTTATCCATTGTCTTGTAGGAGTCTTTGAAATCAACCCAGCGTCCTACGCGGTCTACATACTTCTCCCAATCATCAACGTACTGCAAAACCATAGAATTGGCTGTCTCGTTAAATGTATCTATGCCAACGGAAAGAATATCTTTCTTCGTCTTCAAATTAAGTTGTTTCTCTACCAGGCTTTCTATTGGCAGACCGTGGCAATCCCATCCCCAGCGGCGGCGCACTCTGTAGCCACGCATGGTCTTATATCTCGGCACAACATCTTTAATGATGGAGCTCAAAAGATTGCCGATGTGTGGCAATCCTGTGGCAAAAGGAGGACCGTCATAAAAAACGAATTCGCCTTTTGGTGAATCCTTAGACATGGATTTTCCAAAAACCTTATTCTCTTTCCAGAAACTAAGGACTTTGTTTTCTATTTCCGGGAGGCTTGCTCCTTCAAAATCTTTTTTCATATTACATTCTCTCCAAAGTTTGGATGCCCAGTAAGTTTAAACCGCTCTTAAGAGTCTCGGCAACAGCTTTAATGAGCGTGAGCCTCGCACTTCTAATTTCTATGCCCGATTTTAAAACAGGATTAGTTTCGTAGTAATGATTAACTTCTTTAGCAAGTTCATAAAGGTAATTTGCCAGATGACTAGGCAAAAAAGTTTCGGCTGCACGTTCTATCACTTCCGGAAATTGTGCCAATTTCATTATCAAAGCCAAATCAGCATCATTGCTTAAATGTTTCACTTTAAATGCCACCCGCCTCTTTGTCTTAGCCTTGGAAAGAATGCTTTTTAACCTCACATAAGTGTATTGGAGATACGGTGCGGAATTACCTGTGATGCTAAGCATCTTATCCCAATCAAATATAATGTCGCCGACTCTGTTCTGGGAAAGATCATTATATTTAATAGCTCCGATGCCAACGACTTTCGCTACTTTTTCTTTTTCTTTCTTGGGAAGTTTGGAATTTTTAGTCGCCACTGCTTTGTAAGCCAGCTTCACTGCTTCGTTGATTAGGTCGTCCAGAATAACAGTCTTGCCTTCACGTGTAGAAAGTTTTTTACCATCAGGTCCTAGAACCATGCCAAATTTAACATGCTCCAGGTCCGCTGATCCCAAGCCTAAGATTTTAGCTACTGCTAAAAGTTGATTAAAATGATGGGCCTGTTCATTAGCTACCACATATAAAATTTTAGCCGGCTTATATTTATTCAAACGATATTTTAAGTTAGCAATATCTCTTGTTATATATAAAGTTGCGCCATCCGACTTTTCTATCAGAGCGGGGGCGAGTCCATATGCTTGCAATGGGATTATCAAAGCTCCTTCGCTAACCTTAGTAATGCCATTGTTTTTAAGTCTTTCTATAAGCGGCCTTAAATCTTTCTCATAAAAAGCTTCGCCAGCAGACATATCAAATTTAACTCCCAAATCTTTATATAGACGATTAAATTCTTTAAGAGACTCTTCTCTGAACCAACTCCAAAGTTTTTTATTCTCAGAGTTCCCTTCTTCCAGTTTTTTAAACTCTTTACGAGCCATTTCATCCAATTCAGAATTAGATTTAACTTCTTCGTGAAAGCGGACGTATAGTTTCAGCATCTCGTCTATAGGATTTTTTTCAATCTCCTTCTTTTTGCCCCAAAGCTTATAAGCGGCTATCAATTTACCGAACTGCGTCCCCCAATCACCAATATAATTCCAGCGGATTGTCTTGTATCCCAATGCTTCGTACAAATTAGCTAATGCATCGCCGATAATAGTGGAACGTAAATGACCAACATGCATTGGCTTAGCTACATTTGGCGAAGAATATTCCACAATAACAGTCTCTTTCTTTTTTGAAGCTTGCCCCCACTTGGTTTTAGCTTTAATTATTTCTTTGATAGCCAGGCTAGCCGCATCTTCAGACATCCAAAAATTTAAAAATCCGGGGGTCGCAATTTCAACCCTGCCGAAAAGTCCAGCTTCTCTTCCCTTCAAAAGTCTTTCTCTCAAAAGCTCAGCTGTTTTCATTGGAGGCAAACCGCTTTTTTTAGACATCAAAAAGGCGGCATTGGTGGCCAGATGCCCCCTAACCTTAACTTCAGGCTCCTCCAGACTGAAACCTTTTATCCCAGACTTTTCTTCAATGAGTTCTCGTAAAGAAGACAAAAACATGCGTTAATTCTAGCCTTTTGAAGGACAAAACTCAAAAAAAGATTTAAACTAAACTTATGGAACTTGCGAGAAACAAACGAGCCTATTTTGATTACGACATCCAGGAAAAACTGGAAGCTGGTATAGAACTGAAAGGCTTTGAGGTTAAAGCCGTTAAATCCGGGCGTATTAATCTTGGAGGCTCCTACGTTATCATACGTGGAGATGAGGCCTATCTTATAAATACCGATATCCAGCCATACCAACCTAAAAACACCCCTGAAAATTATGACCCGCACCGCAACCGAAAGTTATTACTAAATGCCTCGGAAATACGTTACTTATTAGGCAAAGCCAAGGAGACTAGCTTGACACTTATCCCACTTCGTGTCTATCTTAAGCGCAACTTAATCAAATTAGAGATAGGATTAGGACGCAGCAGGAAAGCTAAAGACAAGCGCGATCTTTTAAAAAAACGGTCTGATATTAGAGAGATAAGAGAGGCCAAAAGAAAATAAGGCAATAAATATGGGGATGAAAGGCTTCGATAAAGAGCGTTCCCTAAACTTGCGAGCCGAGCCGCTAACTCGTTAATCTGGCAAAACAACTATAACTGCCAACTCTAGGGTTGCAGCTCCTGCATACGCTTTCGCGTAAGTAGGCATCGGCCTGGGCGCAGTCTCCAAGTCCAGTCACCGGTGTTATAAAGGGAGACTCGTGAAGGACAAGTTTCCGTAGCCTTTCACTAAACTAACGGGAAAGTAATCGCTCCTTCGGGAGATACGCTCGTAGACGGTTTATAGAACCATCTTTAGACGCGCGTTCAATTCGCGCCATCTCCACCAAAATAAATCTGTTATACTTATAAAGTCATAATAATAAATAAACCTTATGCTATACCAACCAAAAGATTTCTCGCGATTGCTCGGCACTGCCGGCTTCAGCGACACTATATTAAATAACCACTTCACTCTCTATCAAGGCTACGTTACTAACGTTAATAAGCTTTCCGATAATCTGAAGGCCTTAGCTGAAAGCGACAAAGCGACCAGTCCGGAATACGCCGAAATGAAACGCCGTTTCGGTTGGGAATGGAACGGCTTTCGTCTCCACGAATATTACTTCGGCAATATGATTAAAGGTGGCTCTGTTAGGCCAACTGATTCAATCTTAGCTAAAACTCTCACAGAACAATTTGGTTCCATGGATACCTGGGAGAAAGATTTTAGAGCGACTGGGACCATGCGCGGTATCGGCTGGACCATTCTTTACTACGATCCGGTAGGAAAAAGGCTTTTCAACCAATGGGTAAACGAACATGATATGGGTCACTTGGCGGGATGCAACCCGCTCTTGGCGCTAGATGTCTTTGAACACGCTTATGTATTGGACTATGGACTTAAGCGCGCTGACTACATAGAAGCTTTTATGGCATCTGTAGATTGGGCTACCGTAGAGGAACGGTTCGTCTCCTAAAGAAAATACTCTAAATAGATGCCTGTTAGGGCCTCGGTTATTGCGTTTTAAGAGGCTCTGCGTTATGATAGCGTCATCCAAGAATTTAGAATAAACAACCAAATAACCGCCCCGACTCTCAGAGTAGTGGACGAAAAAGGCGACAACTTAGGGGTTATGACTCCAAAAGAAGCCCTCGCTATCGCGGCAACCAAAGAGTTAGATTTAATTCTTACTGTGCCTGGCGCCACTCCTCCTATCGCGAAAATCGCCAATTACGATAAATTCCGATATGAGAAGAATAAGGAACTGAGGAAGCAGAAGCAGGCGCAAAAAACGCTTGAGATGAAGCAGATTCAGATTAGTATGAGGGAAGCAAAAAACGACCTCATGACTAAAGTAGGTAGGTTGCAAAAGTTTCTGGACGCAGGACACAAAGTAGAAATACTTCTTACCCTGCGCGGCAGAGAAAAGGGTATGCAAGATTTCGCCAAAGGAAAACTTAGAGAATTCTTGACACTAATAACCACTCCACATACCATAACGCAGGATATCAGGCCAGCTGGCAGGGGTATCGGAACGCAAATTGTAAAAAAATAATGAAAAAGAGCGTAGTTAAAAGAATAAGGGTAACTAAGACTGGGAAATTAATCAGGCGTAAAATGGCCCAGGGTCATTTCCGAGCCGGCAAAGATTCCCGAAGTATTCAAGGTAAAAGAACATCTATGCAGGTCAGCAAATCCGACGCCGGAAGAATTAACCACTATCTAAACAAAAAGAAATAAAAATATGCCTAGAGTTAAAAGAGGTAAAATAGCCCATAAGAAAAGAGAGAAGCTCTTAAAACACACCAAGGGTTTTAAATGGGGCAGAAAATCCAAGGAACGAGCAGCTAAAGAAGCTTTGCTCCACGCTTGGGACCACGCTTTCAGAGGAAGAAAGGAAAAGAAAAGACAGTTCCGATCCGTCTGGCAGGTTAAAATTAACGCCGCGGTTCGTGACGAAAGCTTGTCTTACAGTAAATTCATCAACCTATTGAAAAAAGCTAACATTAAATTAGACAGGAAATCTTTGGCTGACTTAGCCGAAAATCATCCAGCAACTTTTAAAAAAGTAGTAGAGGCTGCTAGGTAGTCTTAACTGACTCTGATTGCTTTTCCGGAACTGGTCCACGAATGAAATCGTGGGCTTTTTTTAATACAGATTCGCTATCACGATAAGTTTTTAGAATACGTCTCGCATCACGGTATAGAAACCAGCCATAACCACTATGTTCTTCTGAGATTTTGATTTCCTTTTTCCTTGATTCGGCTAGATAAAAAATAACGACTTTAAATATCCTGCTTTTCCCTTTATAAAAATAATATTTTTCGTAATCTTTAAACCTGCTTCTTATTTTTAAATCCTCTGATTTCAGACCAGTTTCTTCAACAGTTTCTCGAAGCGCCGCCTCAAAACTTCTTTCCTCTCCCTCTATGTGCCCTTTGGGAAAATTCCAATAATTTCCGCCATGGTAAAGAAGCAAAAATTTAGGTCCGTCTTTTGTCCTTCTATAGACTATTATTCCTGCTGATATCTCTTTTGTAACCTCAGGCATTCTTAAGTAATTTAAGCATTTTTTCTACAGGCCAAGCGTTAATAATATCTTTCTTCTTGGCCCAGCCGCGTCTGGCCTGTGCCAAGCCATATTCCAAAAATTGGAAGTGGCTAACCGCATGAGCGTCGGAGTCTATGGAAAGTTTAACTCCAGCTTCAACGCATTTTCTTATATATTCATCTTTAAGATCGGTCCTGTCTGGATAGGCATCAATTTCTAGAACGGTCCCGGTCTCCTTAGCCACACGAATAATTTCATCAATGTCTAGCTCGTAAGCGGCGCGCTTACCAATGATGCGACCCGTAGGGTGGAAGATGATGTCCACATGCGGATTTCTCATCGCTTTCACGATTCGGTCCGTTTGTTCTCTTTTGGAGAGATTGAAATAAGAATGAACCGATGCGCCAACCACGTCAAGCTTAGATAGAGCCCTGTCGCTTAAATCCATGCTGCCGTCTTTTAAGATATCGCATTCGGTACCCTTTAAGATCACAAAACCAGGATTATTTTTCTTTATTTTGGCATTAATTCTGTCTATTTCTTTGCCCTGTTCTGCCAACTTCTTCTCGTCTAATCCCCCAGTCATAGCCAGGCGCTTGGTGTGGTCAGTTATGGCAATATAATCTAAACCATTAGACATAGCGGCTTCAGCCATCTCCAAAATTGTATTGCTTCCGTCGGTCCAACTCGTTTGTACCTGTAAATCTCCTTTTAAATCTTTGTAGTTTATTAATTTAGGTAATTTACCATATCTCGCGGCACTTATTTCTCCTGTCATTTCACGTAGCTCCGGCACAATGAAGTCCAGGCCAAGTTTCTTATATATTTCTTCTTCTGTCTTACCTGCGATACTTTTTTTGCCTTTAAATAAGCCGTACTCATTAAGCTTATAGCCGCGATCAATGGCAATTTGTCTTAAAGACACATTGTGGTCTTTGCTGCCGGTGAAATAATTTAGAGCTGCGCCGAACGATTCTCTAGGTACTACTCTTAAATCAACATTAATACCGCCCTTTATCTTAACCGAGGACTTAGTTTCGCCCTCGGCAGATACATTGATAACTTGTGGCAAAGCAACAAAATATTTCATTACTTTTTTAGGATTTTCTGAAGCCACTAGAATGTCTATATCTCCGATAGTTTCTTTGCGCCTTATAATTGACCCAGCCACCACCACTTTTTCAACTTCCTTAAGTTTTTTCAGATGCGCCTCTATTTCTCTAGCCATGGGGACTGCGTAGCCAAGAATCATTCTAGTTCCTGAACCTTTTAGAAATTCTATGCCTTTTAATATTTTCTCCTCCGATTTTTCTCCGAATCCCTCCAACTTACTTATCTTGCCTGCCAGCGCCGCTTTTTCTAGGCCTGAAACATTTTTTATTTTTAATTCTTTGTATAATTTTTTGATTTTTTGCGGCCCCAGCCCCTCAACCTTCGTGAGGTTGGCCAAATCAACTGGAGTTTTTCTCTTCAATTCTTCATAATACTTTATTTTTTTAGTCCTAATCAGCTCGCCTATTTTATCGGCAATAGATATTCCAACGCCCTCTATTTTCTGCAACGCCTTTGA
>Ga0082335_1008254_pt1 | contig 11994 bp, 8 predicted proteins | sample Subgrocontami58m_FD_72375 | JGI IMG/M metagenome (GOLD analysis project Ga0082335, IMG submission 72375) | Subsurface groundwater microbial communities from S. Glens Falls, New York, USA - GMW37 contaminated, 5.8 m (SPADES assembly) (version 2) ...
ACGATCATCGCCATGACGGCAAATGCATTGCAGGGCGACATGGAGCGATGTATTGCCGCCGGCATGGATGACTACCTTTCCAAACCCGTGAAGCAAGCCGACCTTGCTGCCGTCATTGAGCGATGGTCTTCCACGGTGCTCACGGTGGAGCGTCACTCGCAGAAGCCAAAGGATAGCCCGGACCTTCTCGATGAGTCAACACTCAAGGAATTGCAAGACCTCGCAGACGAAAACGAGCCAGACCTTCTGGAGGGACTCCTTAGGATGTTTGTCCAGGAGACGCCGTCAAGGATTGAGCTTCTGCGACTCGCCATCGGTTCGGAGGACCCGGACACGCTGCGCATAACCGCGCATCTCCTGAAAGGGACATGCAAGCAGATCGGGTCAATCGGGATGGTGAAGTTCTGCGAGCGTCTCGAGAGCCTTGGAGAGTCGCATGTGCTCGAGGGGAGCGAAGAGATTGTCTCTGAGCTGGAGCGGACATTCCGCGCAACGAAAGAACTGTTAGAATCGAAGTATTCACTCAGTGGGAGTTAGTCATGAGAATCCTTATAGCGGAAGACGACGGCGTATCGCGTATTGTGTTGACAACGAAGCTCAAGAAGATGGGGCATGAAGTCATTGCGACCGAAGACGGCGTCGCAGCGTGGGAAGAGTTTCGAGCAAAACATCCTCAACTGGTAATAACAGATTGGATGATGCCGAACGTCGATGGGTTGGAACTCTGCCGAAGGATTCGCTCCTATGAGCAGGAAAAATACGCGTACGTCATTATGCTCACCGCGTTGGCGGGGAAGAAAAACTATTATGAGGGAATGAACGCCGGCGCGGATGATTTTCTCACGAAGCCGGTGGACATGGAGGATCTGACGGCGCGCCTCCGCGTTGCCGGGCGAATCCTCGCACTTCAAACCGAAGTCAAACAACTAGAGGGACTCCTCACAATCTGCGCTTTCTGCAAGAAGATCCGCAATGAGGACAACACATGGCAGCCCATTGAGGGGTACATCAGCATGCGGTCGGAAGCAGAATTCTCCCATGGCTACTGTCCGGCATGCTATGATCAGCATATAAAGCCCCAACTGGAGGAAATGCGAATCACCAGAGATCGGAGGCAATGAAACAGGCTGGCTTTCATGTTCAGCCATTCTTTCCATCCACAGTCTTAAGGGCACCTCTAATAATGAATATCGAACAAGGAATATCGAATGATGAAGTTTAATTTCACTTCGTTATTCATTATTCCTTGTTCATTATTCGATATTCATTTCCTACGCGTCTGCCTCTGTTGGTCTTAGAATGGCGGGCAGGCGCCAACCTATACAGTTCATAGGCAAGTTCGTCCATCTGTTTGTCCGTCGCAGCGATTTGGCGTTGGAGTGTGTTCTTTTCATGATTGAGTTTGGCGGCGGCGAGTTTCTTGTGCAGGTCGAGCTTTGGCTCGACAAGCGCAACCATTTTGTCGTACTCGGGTCGTCACGGGTCTGCGACATATTTGTAGGCAACAGAGTGTAAAGCAATGCTGTCTCATAGAGTCTGAATGCTCATGAAGATTCAGCCACGGTCAAGGTCTTGTCATTCTGAGGGAGCCCCGCTTGCAGCGGGATAAACTCCGCGACCGAAGAATCCACTTGAAGGCAACCTTCATCCGGGCACAACCTGCGCAGAAGGTTGCCTTCAAAAGTTCCGTTGCAACCGTTTTTTCACCGACTCAAAAGACTCCCGCGGCTCTTCAACGCGAAGACGAGCAACAAGGCTATCCTGAAAGTCTTCCCAAAGATCGCCATGTTTTCTGAGGTCAATCTGGACGGCAGTCCGTCGACCCTTTGCATCGGTGACATAATGAATGCCATTCATAGCACCCTCTCCATCGTATGTTCTGGTTTCTTGTTGCTCTCTCATTAAAGATACCAACAAACTTACTTCTCAGCAACCTGACGTTTATTATCTCGTGTACGCGCGCCCGTTCAATGACTGTGTTTTAGAGGGTGTGTGATAACTCGATTTGCCGCCCCATGAAGCACTTCATAGACTGTCTTGGCGGGATATGGAAAACTATTTCTCGGGTGGTCACGGTCTACGACTCGTAGAGCAACGACGCACCATCAACGCGCCGTGACGATACTGCGGCGCTATCCTTTGCATTCTCGTTGTGCTGTCACGGCGCTCAGATAACAGCAGGTCACCGTGACAGCCGAGAAATGAACAACGGCAGATGGACTCCACTTATCGTTGCTTATTCGGGGTAAGTGGAGTCCATCTTTCTCGAACTTCTACAATTTCGATTTCTTCAGGCGTCAATCCATACAGTTCGTACACAAGCTCATCAACCCTTCGACTTCGCCCACGGTCGACGAACTTATGCGCCTTACGCATTCTGACCTTCAACAATCTTTCGTTCTTCCTCAGTGAGTCCATACAGTTCATAAACGAGTTCGTCGATCTGCTTATCCGTTGCGGCGATTTGGCGTTGGAGTGTGTTCTTCTCGTGGTCGAGTTTGGCGGCGGCGAGTTTCTTGTGCAGGTCGAGCATTTGTTCGACAAGCGATACCATCTTGTCGTGGCGGGATTTGTCGGTGGGATCGGAGAAGTTGATTGTGCGAATTGGAAGTCGCTCTATGTACTGACGATTATATGCATAGTAGCCACCACTGAAACGGCTGCTGTATGATTTCAGGTACGAGTCAAGCAGGGATGAGTTCAGCAGTCCGAGCACATATTGGTAGGACAACTTTTCATTGTCATTCAGAAGAATTCCATAACCACCACCACCGCCGCCACCACTTCCGACAAAATAGAAGTAATCTGTTGAGTCAAGTGTGTATGAAGCTCGATTGGCAATACTCGGCGTTAGTATTTTCTTTTGTTCCATCTCGCTTAGATTTTGCGATCGCCCAAACGCATACCATCTCTCATGTTTCCATTTGCCCCGCTCTCTCGACTCCAAAGCTTTCCGGTTCGTTTGCAGGTAGTCCCATGCATGCGGGTATTTCTCTTCAAGCTCCTTCGTTGTTAACAACTGCACTTTGCCTTCAACGACCTTATACGGAAACAGAATGGACTTAGTGAGTTCACTTATCTCATAGCGTCTGATATTCACCGAGCCCTTGCACAACGGATGCATCAATTCTTTCTCAATTTTGTGTTCTGCTTGAGTGGCTTCAGAGAAGTATTTACCCGACTTGAGATCTTTCAAAATGAAAACGTCATCCGCTCCTGTCACAAGTCCTTGAAATATTTTCGTTGCCAGGTCGCCCAACTTCGTCGGCATCTTCTCCAACTTAGCTGAAAGAGTTGCGCTCTCTCCCACAGCAAAATTCCAACCAGAAGAATTCACTTCTTTGTTCTGAATCGAGCCTTCAATCGCCCTTCCTTCATATCGCCAAGCTTTAATATCATCAACTTTTAGGAATCTGAACCCATCATTTATTTTTCTATCAAGAAACATGAGGCATGTGTAAGTCGTCGCATCTGCAAACACTTGCTGGTCACCGAAATGAACAACATGCGAAAGATGTTTTCCTCTGGCAATCAAACCACGCAAAGGTTCGCCGTATTGGGAATTGAAGAATTTGTGTGGAAGGATAAAGCCAAGGAGTCCTTTCGTATTGAGCAGATCAAGTCCCTTCTCTACAAACACAACGTAAATGTCGTAATTGCCTGCGCTCGCTGAGTGAAATTTATCCTTGTAGAACTCAACCTCTGTCGGCGCCCATTCTTTCATCACCTGAATCCTGATGTACGGCGGATTCCCAATCACCACATCAAATCCGTCAGCATCCATTATCTCCTTGAACTCACTGTTCCAGTCAAACGCATTGATCCGCATCCGTTCGTCGTCATCCATCAACGTCAATTGCTGTCCTTCATAAAAGTCGGGACCAATCAGCGAGTTACCGCACTTGATGTTATTGCCAAGGTCGGGAAGCGCCCGCTCATGAAACATTTTGACCTGCTGCGAGATGGTTTGCTCGTTCTCTCCTTCTAACACTTTCAAGAGCAGCGAGAGTTTCGTGGTCTCCACCGCCTGCGCGTCTATATCAACGCCGTAGATATTGTTGAGCAGAATGCGTTTTCGTTCCGTTGTGGTCAGCCGCCACTCGCCTCCTCGACGAGTCGAGTCTTCGACTTGCGCCTGATACAACGCAGGTGATTTCCCTGTCGCCCACTTCTCTGCTCCGTCATTCACATACCAGTCGCGATGCCAATCAAGCAAGTACTGATACGCTCCAATGAGAAACGAACCGGAGCCACATGCGGGATCGAGGATGCGAAGCTTGGCTGCCTGCTTGGGGGTAAGCTTGCTCTTCTCCTTTTTCATGTCATTGCGATCCCGACTTTTTTTGTCGGGAGAAGCAATCCCATTCTCTACAAGGTGAGACTGCTTCGCTCCGCTCGCAGTGACATTTTCTTCTCTGGTCAACAACCTACCAACGGTATTCTTCACGATGTACTCAACAATGTACGTCGGCGTGTAGTACACACCGCCGGCTTTCTTCACCTCCGGTTTGTCTTCAACAACTGCGCGGTGCCCTGCTGTGAGTCGGATGACTTTGCCAAGAAACTGCTCGTACACCTGACCGAGAATATCCGCAGGAAGAACTGAAAACTCGTACGGACTTTCAGGATAGTAAAGGTTCTTGATAATTTCTTTAAGCGGCTTATCGTCAATCGCGAGGCTCAGCGTCAGCTCGTCCGGTGCTTCGCCGCGGTTCTTTTCTTTCTGAAAATGAAAAAGCCCGGAGTTGTACTTCTCATCGGCTCGATGGAACCTCTCTGTAAGTCGCTTGTAGATGTGTGCGCCGTTCTCTAATGCCATGAGCGCACCGTACGTTTCGATGCCCCGGTCTTCGCAAATGCGCAAGAAAATGATTCGGTCAATCGTCCGCTGGACGGCAAAGTTCAGCTCACGCTGCGTGAGCTTAGGGTTTCGCAATGCGATATTTGCTGCAAGCGTCTTTCTCCACTCTTCAATCTCTTGCAGGAATGCGTCGTCAACCTCAGCAGTTCCTTTTTTCGCCTTGTTAGTCTCGGCATACTTATCGAATGAGCCTCGAAGAACTGCTTCCTTCGAAAAGACTCCTGCAATTTCTCCCCAGCGTGATTCATACTCTGTGTATGGAATGTACAACGTTCGTCCGGTTAAAGGCTTATCGGCGGGAGACGGCTTGACTCGACCATCATACACGACGAACTCTTCGAAGTCCGTCAACACACTGAGCGGAAGTTTTGCAGACCACGCATACCGCCGCAGTTGGTACGCAGGACTGATATCGTCTTTCAGATTGATGGAGGGCTTCTTCGCTTCTACGAAGAATTTACGGATGCCGCCGATACGAAAACTGTAATCGGGCGCTTTTGTTGCGGTGCCAATCTTTATTGCGTCTTCATGAATGACATCCTTGTAGGCTTCCGCATACCCTTGCCTGTTCTCGACATCCCAGCCAAGCGCAGAGAAGAATGGATCAAGGAACTCTCGCCGCAGTTGTGTCTCGTTATACTCGGGTGAGAGATATCCCTCGCGATTGCGGTGGAACTTTTCGATAAGCTCAGGAATGGAATTGGTCATAGTCTATAAAATGCTGGAGAGCGATCATCGGAGGTCAATCCTGCAAAAGGATAGCGAATGATGAAGAGATTAGCAAGGATGACTGCGAGAAGAACCAATAAGATTTTACTCGCTTCTCTGCGTGACCCTCTCGTTTAGATGTCCAATGAGATACGTTCTACACTATCAATAACTGATGTTACGCATGCCGAGACAAAAAGCTTTGCCACTCAGCCAAAGGCTGATGCGCCTTTGGCGCAAAAGGCTCGAAGGACACAAAGCTTCACAAAGTTTTTGATTTTCTTGGTGAAACCTTTGTGTTCTTAGTGTCTTAGTGGCTAAGTTCTTTACGCTGCGTAACGTCAGTGAGTAAAATGCGCGGAAGGTTACCAAGTGAAAGAAATGCAAAGAAATTTTGAGTACAGCCAAATCAGAAATCTCTGAAACTCATCGAGAAGACGATGTACTGGAAGTTGATCCCGTCGTTATCGCGAAACATCCCGGCGTTTGAGAGGTGCCTGAACATATAGAAGACGCCGAGAAGCCCATTTATCCACGGAACCTCGATACCGGCACCGAGGGTGGGACTAAAGAGGAAGTTGCTTCCTAATTGTCGGCTACCTATATCTCTGGAGCTTACGAGATTCACCCCAATGCCTGCTTCGATCGAAAATCTGGGTGTGTCGTGGCCAAGTTTAAACCGCAGCATGGGAGCAATGCCGACGATGAAGTCGAGTCTTTTCCCTTCTTCAGAGAGCGCAACGTTCTTATCGAGATACACGATCGGGAAGGCATCGCTGCTCACCAACCGTTCTGCTGAGATTGACAGGATAATGCTTCTCGAGCCCGGCGAGGTCATTAGACTCCCGTTCCCTACACGAATGTCGAATTCATGGTCGTGGGTCTGTGCAGCCGTTCGCTCCTGCAGCACAGCAACAAACAACAGAAGGCTTACCTCTATGAGGATCGAGTGACGACGCATGTGATCTTTGAGCGCCTCAACACTATGATGTTTCTCCAAAGCACGATACGATTGAGCGAAAAATATGGAGGAGGTTTGAAAAAATCAAGTATGAACATGTGGACATTCCTCAAATCAAAAAACGGAAAAAGCTTGCCACAAAGACACCAAGGCACAAAGGGCACGAAGGCTTCACAAAGTTTTTGTTTTTCTTGGTGAAACCTTAGTGTTCTTGGTGTCTTAGTGGCAAATCTTTTTACCATGCGTAACATGAGTGATAAGAGTTCAGGCTCGAGAATTCTCGCCTGCTCGAAAAAAGCTCTTCGAGTGAAACCGCTTCGGGCTTATCCCAAACCAATGTAACTACCAGGTCAACGCATGAGCACCATCTTCTTCGTATCAACAAACGAGCCCGCAGTGAGTTTATAGAAATAAATTCCGCTTGCGAGATTGCTTGCGTCGAATGTCACCTTGTAGCTCCCTGCTTTCAGTTCTTCATTCACAAGCGTTCGGACTTCCCTTCCCAAAACATCGTACACCATCAGCGTTACGTGACTGTTCTCTGATTTCTGACCTCTGACCTCTGATATCTGAAATCTGATCTCTGTTGTTGGATTGAACGGGTTGGGAAAATTCTGGTACAACGCAAATTGATTCGGCATTCCTGCATTTGTTTCTTCGACAGCCAAAAGCGTCTCGCCAAGGTCGAGCAACGCTTTACGCAACGCGGCTTGCGCTTCTGCTTGTCGCATGTAGTACAATGGAAAATCAAACACAACAACTTTGAAGTCGGCGCCGGGATAGCGCCATGCAACGGGCTTTCCTTCGAACAGCGAGCCGGGATTCCTCCCGCGATGCGTGAAAAGCGTTTGCACGTTCGCTCCTGCATACGGCAACAAGACAATATCGGTGTTCACGAGCGTTCCGCCATAAGTCGGAATCTTCACACTATCAACTGTCACGTCGCTGTAGCCTGTTGCCGCAGCTTGCGCAATTTTGAAATCTTGCGACAGTATTCCATTGGTTTGTGTCGAGTCCACTTTCAAGAATCGCGGGACAAAACTATTTGCTGGATACGTAATAACAGGTGCGTTGGTGGAGTTCAACGATGCAGAAAGTCTCCAGCCACTGAACACCAAACGTCCTCCCTGTTGAAGGAATTTTCGCAGTGCAATTGTGTCCTGGTAAATCGGCGAGCTTTGGCGAACATCGGTGTGCCAAACAACTGTCGAGTATCCTCCCATTTCAGCATCAGAGATGCGAACGCTTTGCAACGCGCTATCTGCAACATCCCACTCGCCCGCAACGCGGAAGTTGCTCAACAAGGATTGATACGCGCTATCAACCGCACCATCAGTCGGAGCAATTGGGCCGCCAGCACCATCTTTCGTTCCATCGACGACAAGAATCCCACCATCGTGCGAGACCCGTTGTCCCGCAACAACCGTTGAGGGCGAACTTTCGTTGCCATCCGAATCAACGGCTCGCACTTGATAGAAATAGAGCGTACGAAGCGCCATGTTTGCGTCGGTGTATGTTGTTGTCGGAACAAGAACAGAGTCGTAACGAGCAAAGCCCGATCTGCGCGACGTGCTTCGGTAGATTCTGTACTTCGTTACATCAAGCTGCGGGTTGGGCGTCCAGGTGATTACCACGTTGTTGGCAAATGAAGTTGACGCTGCGTTCAACGGAGCAGATGGAACAACAGATGGCTTTGCAAGTGCTTCAGCAGAAAATATGCTTTCGTTGCCCGCTGTGTCATACGCAGAGACACTGATTGCAACTTTCACGTCAGGCGTAAGTCCTGTAAGCGTGTATTGAAAAACATTTCCCGCATCAACAACTCTTGAGTAGTAGAGGCCGCCTGAATCTCTCACAGCAACCCGGTAGCCGGCAAGGTCGGACACAGGCGTTGGCGCAGCCCACTGCACACGAAGTGATGTTCCGCTGCCGGGGTCGGCTATTGTTGGCGCTGCAGGTTTCTCCGGCGCCCACGCAAGTGATGCAAGTCCCGCAGCGTTCACGCGTGTGACCCGGGCAGTGTACGCAGGACTCATGTTCGCTACAATGTCAGTTGGCGTGTGTTGGTTCGCGAGATTCTCATTCGGCTCCACGAAACGAACGGCCGTGTAACCATGATTCTGAAATGACTGATGATCTCCTCCGCGGCCGGGGCGGTCAACATCGGGAATCAGATTCACCGTCATGAGTGGATAGTAACGCTCAGTCTTCAATCGCATGTAGCGAGACATCTGACGATGCGTCGTGAGATCAGAAAGAGATGAGTAATGCCGTACACTCAAGCTATCAACAATGCCGTTGCTGCCGGCAATGTTTCCAACAACATCATTCGTAATCATTCCATCAATGCGAATATTATTCGCTTGAGCATACGCCGCGTACGCTTCGCTGCCGAAGAGACCTTCATCCTCTCCAACAACTGCCATGAAGATAAGCGATGCATCAAACCGGTATTTGCTCAACACGCGCGCAAGCTCGATAGAAACCGCCGTACCCGAGCCATCATCGTTTGCGCCGGGCGAGAAAATGCCGAATGCACATGCTGCATTCGGGTCGCCGCGTGTATCGAGATGTCCGCTGACCACAAAATATCTGTTCGGTGTAACAGTGCCGGGGAGAATTGCCATGACGTTGCGATGCAAGCGAGTTTGTCCGCAAATGGTTGCCGTGAAATCAAAGTATTGCGGCTGCAATCTTCCGCCGGACGCAGCGCTGAACTCTTGAAACTTCCTGTACACCCATCGTCGCGCAGCGCCGATGCCGGTGGTTTGCGAAAGCGTATCATCCATTGTGTGGCGGAATTGGACGCCGACAATCGTATCGAGATACCCTTTGATGTTTGTTGCGGAAATGGAATCGAGAATTGCTTGAATTTGATGAGAGGCGTAGACGGAGGCGCGTCGCTCCTGTTCTCCCCCAATTCCTTGCGTGAATACAACGATGAGAAGCATACCGGTGAAGAGAGCTTGTCGCAGATGATGCATAGAGCCTCCTTTGATGATGAGTGATAACAAATGTTATCGGTGAGAAAGAACGAGCTTGTTTGAGCGGGAAACTGCTACTCCGAGTGTAGTGAAAAAATAGTTCGTAATCAAATGAGAGACGCTTGTAACTCCGTCAATTTTTTCCGAGATTTGCCTTGTATCCCAACAATAACATAAGCAAGTGGACCGATGCTAAAGTTGCAATTCTCACTTGTCGTTCATTTTTTCTGCACCATCGTTTTCGCGCAGCCATACTCTCGCCAAGTTGAAAGTATTCCAGTCGAAATCAACGGCCAGCAAGTCAAGCTTCCATTTGCAGGCGGCGTCAATTCTCCCAACCATCAGTTCGTTGACATTGACAGCGACGGCGATTATGACTTGTTCGTTCTTGATGTTGATGTTCCTGTTGAATTCTATCGCAACGAAGGAACACGGTTTGCGCCGAATTTCAAGCTACGCAACGGCATTATTCCGCTTCCGCAAATCTCCCGATGGTTTCTCTTTTATGATATTGATGGAGATGGCTTAGTAGATTTGCTCAAAGAAGATAGCACACTTGCTGGAATGAGCATCTACAAAAACAATGGAACGCCGCAGTCGCCTCTCTTCACTCTTCTTGTGCCGCAGCTTCACGATTCAAGCGGGGCAGCAGTGTTTGCAGGGCAGAACAGCATCCCCGCACTCATCGATATTGACGCCGACGGCGATTATGATTTTTTCTCCAGCAACTACAACGGCACAGTGAACTTTTATGAGAACAACGGCTCGGCGGCAAATTTCTCTCTCGCTTTCAGAACAGGCTTCTGGCAAAACATTACAATCTACGGCGACACGTGTACAACAACGTTTGTTGCGCCGGCGGCTCACGGTGCAAGCGCGTTTCGCTTTGCCGACATCGACGGCAACGGAACACAGGATATGTTCATCGGTGACCTTTTCTCTAACGGCATTTTCTTTTTGGTGAATTCAGGCACGCCTGCTGTTCCGCACATGGTTTGTAATACGGGGCACTATCCAGTAAACCAACCCGTAGTTACAGCCGGTTTCAATCAATCGTCATTTGTTGACATTGATGGTGATGGCGACCTTGATATGTTCGTTGGTGTTCTTGGCGGAATTGTGCAGAATGATGGTTTCTTGTTTTACAGAAACAACGGCACTGTGACCTCTCCACTCCTGCAACTTCAAACAAAGAATTTTCTGGGGATGATTGATGTCGGAATGAATGCTCATCCAGCGTTCGTTGATATCGATGCTGATGGGAAGCAAGATATGTTCGTCGGAAATCTGAACGGACAGCTTTCATATTTCAGAAACATCGGAACGCAAACCGCTCCGGCTTTTCGTCTTGTGGATTCGGTGTATCAAAATATCACCGGCGGCTTCTCGTACGCTCCGGCGTTTGTTGACATTGACAGCGACGGCAAAAAAGATTTGTTCATCGGAATGTTTAATGGAAGGATGAAATTCTATCACAACGTCGGCACGGCGCAAGCGGCGGCGTTCGTCCTCGAGCCTTCTCCGGTGGACACTATCAACGTTTTCTATAATGCGGCGCCGGCGTTTGTTGACATAGACAACGACGGCGATTGGGACATGTTCGTCGGCAAGATTGATGGGCGCTTGAGCTTTTACAGAAACGACGGGAGCCCAACGCTCTTCAGACCCATACTGCAATCAGTCTTTTATCAAGACATCATTGCGGGAATAAATTCATTTCCTACATTCACCGACATTGATAGCGATGGTGACTCTGATCTGTTCATCGGTACGGGCGAAGGACGAATCGAATTCTACGAAAACATCGGTACGCGCACGAATGCGCAGTTTGTCCGGAGAACAAATCGTTATGCGAACACTGAGCCAATGTTGGAAGCAGCACCGGCATTCGTTGACATTGACAATGATGGGGACAAGGATTTATTTATCGGCGCTCAGCGCGGCGGAGTTCATTTCTACAGAAACCAGTTGATTCCTTCGTCTGTGGAAGAATATGACATACCCACGACAATACAACTGATGCAAAACTATCCGAATCCGTTCAATGGGATTTCGAATTTCGGATTTCGGATTGCGAATTTGGGATTAGTATCATTGAAGGTGTATGACCTGTTGGGACGAGAAGTCGCAACACTTGTGAATGAAGTGAAGTTGCCCGGCTCATACACTTTGCAGTGGGATGCAAGCAACGTCGCAAGCGGTGTCTATTTCTACAAGCTCACGACACCAACAACCGTGCTTACAAGGAAGCTTTTATTGCTGCGGTGAATCCAGTCGACATGTGTACCGCAGCGCGGCAGAGCCGCAACCAAAGAAAAACTGAACCACAGATTTCACGGATTTCCACAGATTGTTTTTTTGGCTCTTCTCCCTCTCGAGTGGGTACTTTGTTAGTGAAAAAGTGACAAGGAGTCAATGTTTGCAGTGTGCTTAACGTTTTTCGTCATCAGAAAAAAGACTCATCAGGATTTAGTGTGGGT
>Ga0082335_1008256_pt1 | contig 11993 bp, 8 predicted proteins | sample Subgrocontami58m_FD_72375 | JGI IMG/M metagenome (GOLD analysis project Ga0082335, IMG submission 72375) | Subsurface groundwater microbial communities from S. Glens Falls, New York, USA - GMW37 contaminated, 5.8 m (SPADES assembly) (version 2) ...
CGAAGGCCTGCATCCCGACGAATGTTGCGCCCAATGCGGCGGTGATCAGCAACAAGACAAAGGTCATCTTCTTATTTTTTTCATAACCGAACTTGACCGCCATGGCCATCGTCCCGCTGCTGCTGATTAGGACGAAGGTCATGATGGCGATCAGGATGAGCGGAATTTTGTGGCCCCAGAGCGTCAAGGCGAAAACCTCGCTGGGGTTGGGCCAGGGCTCCGTGGTGGACATCCGGACCCACATGTAGGCGATCAAGAAACTGCTGAAGATGAAAGTATCGCTGAGGAGGAAGATCCACATCATCGCCTTTCCCCAGGGCACATTCTTGAACGCTCGCTGGTCCGAGGAGAAGTCTGCGACGATCCCCTGCAAGCCCTCAGGTAGCGGTAGGGATTCCGCCGAACTCGTCATTACGGGTTGTGTCATCTTCTTTGATCCCCTTTTTCCAGCGTCACGGTATCAAGCATCGCACCCTCCGGCAGCCACCGTGCGACAAATCCATTATTAAGTGTGTCCGCCCCCGGACATCTCTTCACCTTGCCGGACCGCAGATTGCGACCGTGTCCGGGGTGCAGTTGTTCTGGCGCGGTGGTGTGGACAGCAGCAGGGCGAACAAGGCTATCCATACGAGGAGCAGATAGTGCCAGTACACGGTGCAAAGCTCCACGCTCAGGTGCACCGGACCGACTTCCGTGCTACGCCATACCTTGGCGGTTGCCTTGGCCCAGACCCACAGGCCGCCCAGCAGGTGCACGCCGTGCACGGCGGTGAGCAGGTAGAAGAATGCGTTGGCTGGATTTGAGAACACGAAGTAGCCCGAGGCGCTGAATTGTTGCCACACCCAAAGCTGTCCTGCCAGAAAACAAAAGGTGAAAACACCGCCCGCGGTCAAGCCGATCCTCACCTGGCCTATCACGCCACGTTTGGCGGCGTTGCGCGTCCACTGCATGGCGACGCTGCTCAGAATTAGCGCGCCTGTGTTCAGCCACAGTTCCTTCGGTACGGCCAGGGTCGTCCAGTCCGCTCCCGCCATGCGCATGAAGTAGGCGCTGACCAGCAGCGCAAACAGCGATGTCGCGACCGCCAGAAACACCCCGAGGCCGACTTTCACCGGCGGCAGGAAGAATGCACCGTCGCCCGGAACGTCGTCGATCGCCCGCCGCTCAATCCACGGACTGACGTTGAACGTCTGTCGCAGGAGCCACCATACGACGGTAGCCATGATCGCGACCAGCACCAGCAATACTGTCGTCACGACGGTTTTCCCTCCGTGCGCGCAGTCTTCTGAGCCGGCGGCTGGTTTTGCGGGATGAAGTCCGCTTCGACGCCCGGTACGCTGTAATCGTAGGCCCACCGATAGACCGCCGGCAACGTCGGGCCGAAGTTGCCATGCGTAGGCGGCGTATGGGCGGTTTGCCACTCCAGCGTGGTGGCCTGCCAGGGGTTGTCACCCGCGGGCTTGCCCTTGAAATAACTCCGGACCAGGTTGTATATGAAGACCAGTTGGACGGCGCCCACGATCAAAGTCGCGATGGTCATGGCGGCGTTCAGGGAGTGGGCCGATTCGGGAATGAAGTCGGTGCCCGTAACTGCATAATAACGGCGCGGCACGCCGAGAAAGCCGAGGTAGTGCATCGGGTAGTAAATGGCATAGGTCCCGAGGAAGGTGACCCAGAAGTGAAACTTGCCCAGGGTGTCGTTCAGCATCCGCCCGGTCACCTTGGGGTACCAGTGGTAGATCGCGCCGAATATGACCAGGATGGGCGACACCGCCATCACCATGTGGAAGTGGGCGACCACGAACATGGTGTCCGAGAGCGGGAGATCGACGGTCACGTTGCCCAGGAACAGGCCGGTCAGCCCGCCGTTGACGAACGTGAAGATGAAGCCGATGGCAAACAGCATGGGGACTGTGAGGTGGATGTTGCCCCGCCACAGCGTCAGCACCCAGTTGTAGACCTTGAGCGCCGTGGGTACGGCGATGATCAGCGTGGTGGTGGCGAAAAAGAAACCGAAGTACGGGTTCATTCCGCTGACGTACATGTGGTGCGCCCAGACGATGAAACTGAGGCCGCCGATGGCGACAATCGCCCAGACCATCATCCGATAGCCGAAGATATTCTTCCTCGCGTGGACGGCGATCAGGTCGGAGACGATGCCGAAGGCCGGCAGCGCGACGATATAAACCTCCGGATGCCCGAAGAACCAGAACAGATGCTGGAACAGCACCGGGCTCCCGCCGCTGTAGTCCAGGTGCTGTCCCTTCGAGACGAGGGCGGGCATGAAGAAGCTCGTGCCCAGCAACAGGTCCAAGATCATCATGATGGCGCTGACGAAGAGGGCTGGAAACGCCAGCAACGCCAGGATGGTGGCCATGAATATGCCCCAGATCGTCAGGGGCATGCGCATCAATGTCATGCCGCGCGTGCGAGCCTGCAATATGGTCACCACGTAGTTCAATCCGCCCATGGTGAACCCGATGATGAAGAAAGCCAGGGAAACCAGCATCAATATGATTCCCCAATGCGCTCCCGGCGTTCCGTCGAGGATGGCCTGGGGCGGATACAGGGTCCAGCCGGCGCCGGTGGAGCCTCCGGGTACGAAGAAGCTCGCCATCAGCAACAGCACCGCAAACAGATATACCCAGTAACTGATCATGTTCACGTACGGGAACACCATGTCCCGGGCGCCGATCATCAACGGGATGAGGTAATTGCCAAACCCCCCCAGGAACAGCGCCGTGAGCAGATAGACGACCATGATCATGCCGTGCATGGTCACGAACTGGAGGTAGTTGCTGGGGTTGATGAAGGAAAAGGTATCCGGAAACCCCAGTTGCAGCCGCATTATTCCGGACAATACCAGAGCCACCAGCCCGACCGCGATCGCGGTAATCGAGTACTGGACGCCGATGACCTTTGCATCCTGGCTCCAGATGTATTTCCCGATGAAAGTCTTCGGATGGTAGAGCTCCATCTCCCCGATTTCCGGGGGTCGGACAAAAGCCGATTCGTCATGCGCGACGTAACTCATTGGTATTTCCTCTTCGCAAATTCTTCATTGCGCGCGATGCGCGCGAGTCTCATCACTTTAAGGTGTTGATGTAGGCGACAATGTCATTGATCGCCTGGTCATCGGCCATGAATGAGGACATGGACGCCATCTGCGCACCGTACAGATCCTTGGGATGGGCGCCACGAATGCCCTGTTTGAAGTTCTTCAACTGGGTGACCATGTACCAATCGCTCATGCCGGTGAGCCGGGGGGCGTTCGTCGCCTGCGTGCCCCGCCCGTCGGGACCGTGACAGGTTACGCATGTCACATAGTGATTCCGACCATTGGCTGCATTGTTTTTCAGTGTGGACGGGGCGGGCTTGTCCGGCAGCGTCTTGATATAAGCGACGACGTTATTCATGGCAGCGTCATCGGCCAGCGTCGCCGCCATCGGCGCCATCTGCTTGCCATATACGTCCTGGTCGTGCGCACCCCGGGTACCTTGCTTGAAATAACTCAGTTGCCGTTTCAGGTACCAGTCGCCTTGCCCGCTCAATTTAGGCCCGTTCAACGCCTGGTTGCCCTCGCCCTGGGAGCCATGACAGGCCCCGCACACGGCATAGAGCGGCTTGCCGGCTTCAGGGTCACCGGCAACCTGCGCCATGGATTGCGCAAACGTCGGATAGCTGCTCAACCACTCCTGATAGGCGCGGTCTTCCTCGACAACGACTTTGCCGCGCATGGTGAAATGCGCGGTGCCGCATAACTCTTCGCAGAGCAGGTCGAATTTTCCGGTCCGGGTAGGTGTGAACCAGACGTAGGTTACCAGACCCGGCACCAGATCCATCTTGACCCGGAACTGCGGTACGGCAAAATCGTGCAGGACATCCACCGAGCGCAGCAGCGCCTTGACCGGCTTGCCCACGGGGAGATGTACCTCCGGGCTTGTGATCAAGACGTCGTCCCGTCCAAAGGGGTCGTCCGGATTGATGCCAAACGGATTCTTGTCGCTGACATGCCGGGCATCGACCGTGCCAAGCACGCCGTCCTTCCCCGGGAAGCGGTAGCTCCAATGCCATTGCTTGCCCACCGCCTCGAACACGGCGGCGTTCTTGGGGACGTCGACGAATTTCGCCCATACGAGCAAGCCGGGGGCCAACATGCCGACGATACCCACGGTGGTCAGTCCGACAAGCCACCCCTCCAGTTTCTTGTTCTCGGGTTCGTAATCCGCCCGGTTGCCCTTCTTGTAACGGTAGCGGATCACGCAGTAGGCCAGAAACAGATTGACTGCGACGAAGACGAACCCGGTAATCCAGAAAGTGATCGATATGGTGTCGTCGATCGAAGTCCAATTGGAGGCGATCGGCGTGAAATACCACGGGCTCAGTAAGTGAAACAGAACGGACCCAGCGACCAACAAAACCAATACGATTGCTAAGAGCATAGCGACGGCCCACCCTTCACGCGATCCCGGTCGAATGGTTTCGACGGGATCCTCTTGTTATCACTGCTCGTCTTTTTTCCGATCGAGCTTCTTGTAAAACTATCCGCCTGAGCGGGATTACCCGCCGAATGGGACAAAGATGGGCGGCCATTGCCGGCAAGATGGAGGTTCCAAAGGCTTCATCGGCGCCCGGGGCGCATATTACGCGATGCTCGGGGACAATGCAAGTCAACCTCATTACGTTCCGGACGTCGACGGGGAGTTGTTGCGGCGCGCGCTAAAGGCGGTAAAGGCATACCCCGATTCCCGTCCCCAAATTCACTCCGCCACATCGGCCGTACCACGCGCGTGGCGCATCTGGAATAGCCGGTCCGGGCTTGGCGCTAGTGACCCGTTTTAAAATGGGGGGATGCCTTCCCTTGCTCCCCTAGATCTAAATCCCTGAAAACCGAAAGCAGTTCCCTCGGGTCTTGGCGCGGTACATGGCCGCGTCCGCCATCTTGATGAGGGTTTCGTGGTCTTGGGCATCGCTTGGGTAGACGGCGATGCCAATACTCGTCCCGATTTCCACCGCCTGCGGGTGGTTCTCTAGACGGAACGGCGCCGCAAGGGCCGCAACTATTTTTTCGGCAACGGCCGCGATGTCCTTGCGGTTTGTAATGTCGCGCAGGATCGCGGTAAATTCATCACCCCCTACGCGGGCTACCGTGTCGGATTCGCGCACCTGCTCGCGGATTCTTTCGGCAACAATTTTCAGGATCTGGTCGCCGGCATCGTGCCCCAGGTTGTCGTTCACCGGTTTGAAGCTGTCCAAGTCGAGGTAGAGCAGGGCAAACTGGCGGGCGTCGCGCTTGGCAAGGCTGATCGCCTGACCCAACCGGTCGTTGAACAGCAGCCGGTTCGGAAGACCGGTCAGGCTGTCATGATGCGCCACGTGCTGAATGCGCTCCTCTGCCTGCTTATGTCCGGTAATGTCGATCGTCACGGAGTAGCACCCGGGTACTTGCCCCTGTTCTGCCTCACGGGGTACAAGCTTGACCTCGATCCACCCTTGTTCGCCACTCTTGAGCCGCACCTTTCGTTGATAAACAACCGGATGGCCCTCAAGCGCTTTATTGATATACCCTTCTACCTGAGGATAGGCCACGTCGCCGACGATCTCGCGCAAGGGCTTGCCGACAATGTCGGCCACGGCAAAGCCGAAAAAATCCGCGTAGCGCTTATTCGCGAAAACGCAACGCATGTTCCGGTCGACATACAGGATCATGGCCGGTACGTTATCGGTCAACAAGCGCAACTCGGCTTCGCTGTCGCGCAATGCCTTTTCCGTCCGCTTGCGTTCGGTGATGTCGGTGTAGATGGTGAGGAAGCCGCCGTCCGGCAGCGGATTTCCACGAATCTCCAGGACGATCCCGTTCGGCCGTGCGCGTTCGAACGCATGGGCCTCCATCTTCTTGGAACGCTCGACCGCTGCGGCGGTGATTGCGTCGGGATCGCCTGGGCCATAGTCACCGCGCAGGGCATTGAAGCGGAACAGCGTCCGCCCCGAAGGCAGCCCATGAACAAACAGTTCGTCCGGGAAGTCCAGCAGTTCCTTGAATTTCGCGTTGCACGCGATCAATTCAAGGTCGGGGCCGGCAAGGGACACCCCGCAGGGCAGATAATCCAGGAGTACCTGGAGGATTGCATTGGGTTCCTGGCGATTTGCGCGCGAGTCGTGCGCGCCCTCGCCGGGCGCCGCGCCCCGGCTGTTCTTGTCCGCATCATTATTCACATCCGCCGTTCCCCGGTGTCGAAGTACAGAATCACCCTCCGGCTTAATGCCGACAGAAAACTGCTGCCGGCGCTCATTGGCGCCGGGGATGGCAGGTCACGCCATATATAGGCTACGCGGCCTTGGCCCGAGAGGCAAGGTCCTTTTGGCAGGTCCTTTTGCGGCGCTTGACGCCAAGGTGCCGGATAGCGTGTAATTTGATCCAATAGCTCGGCAACCGGCGATTTAACCGGTGGAGTTCAATTTGTCGATCACGCAATTCTGTCTGAATGCCCAAGGCCACCTTTCGTGACTGGATTTCCGGCATCTATCGAGTTAGCCTCGCTGCTCCTGCTGCTGGTGGGCATCGGGCTGGCCTTTTCCGACATCCGCCTGTCGGGCTGGGTCCTGGGCTGGATCCTGCTCTCCGGCGCGCTGCTGGTGCAGTGGTTCCGCAGCATCCTGAGTTATTCCTCGGCGCGCGGAAATGTGGATCCCGACATCGTTGAGATCGCCGACGACTGGATGGGCCTCGGGTTCGCGCTGCTCATCGTCGCCTCGATGTATATGATGCGCGAGGTATTGGCGAGGCACAGCCTGACTGAGCAGAGACTTCGCGTCATCAGCGCCGCCGCCCGGGATGCCGTCGTCATGATGGACAACAGGGGCAGGATCGCCTTCTGGAATGAAGCGGGGCAGAGGATTTTCGGCTTCAGCCGGCAGGAGGCGCAGGGAAAGAAGCTGCACGAACTGATTATCCCGGAACGGAACCGCGTGGATTTCGAAAGAAACTTCACCGATTTCAGAAGGACAGGGCAGGGGCCGGTTATCGGCAAAACCCTGGAATTGCCGGGACTACGCAAGGATGGTGCGGAGATCGTCACCGAGGTCTCCGTTTCCGGAGCGAACATAGACGAAAAATGGCACGCGATCTGCATCTTCCGCGACATCACCGAGCGCAAGCGCGCGGAACAGTTGCTCGAGCTCGAGTACGCAGTGGCGCGTTGCCTCGACGGCGCGGACAACACCCCCGAGGCGCTGAGAGCGGTGATTCGCGCCATCTGCCAAACGCAGGCCTGGGATTGTGGCCGGTTCCTGCGCGTGGACGACGCGGCCGGCGTGTTGCGCCTGGTTGAATACTGGAGCGTGGCCGACGGGGCGATCCAGGGCTTACTTGCGGCATCGCAGGGAGTCACTTACGGCCCGGGCGTAGGCATGTCCGGCAAGGTCTGGCAGTCGGGACAGCCGCTGTGGATCCCCGATATCACCAAGGATGCCCGCGCGCTGACGGCGATTTTCAAAGCCGAGTCCGGGGTGCGCGGCGCATTCGTTTTTCCGGTGAAAGTGGAGGGAACGACGATCGGCGTGTTCGCCTTCAACAGCCACGAGATTCGAGAGCCGGATGCCCAGTTGCTCTTGGCAGTGCGGGCGATCGGCAGTCAAGTCGGTGGCTTCCTGCGGCGCAAGCGCGGAGAAGAAGCGTAGAGCGACACTCCCTTAAGAACTCTTATGCATGCAACCCTTCACCTGATGCAGCAGTACGGCTTCCCCGCGATGCAGCGAGGACAACTCGACACGCTCCAGGTCAATCTTGGCTACCGTTGCAACCAGAGCTGCGTGCACTGCCACGTCAATGCCGGCCCGCAGCGAAGCGAGATGATGTCGCGCGAGACGGTTGCCGACGTGCTCGCTTTCCTCGAAGTTTCGGGGGTGAAGCAGTTGGACCTGACCGGAGGCGCGCCGGAGCTCAACGTCCACTTTCGCGGATTGGTGATGCGCGCGCGCGACATCGGCGTGCACGTGATCGACCGCTGCAACCTCACCGTCCTGGATGAGCCCGGGCAGGAGGGGCTGGCGGAGTTCCTCGCGCACCAGCAGGTCGAGATCACGGCTTCCTTGCCCTGTTATCTCGAGGACAACGTGGACCGGCAGCGCGGCAAAGGCGTATTCAAGCGCAGTATCGCGGCGCTGAGGCGCCTCAATGCGCTGGGTTACGGAAGGGACGACGCTCGGCTGGCGCTCAATCTGGTTTATAACCCGCAGGGAGCGGTACTGCCCCCGGCGCAGGCCGGACTCGATGCCGATTACAGGAGGGACCTGGGCAGGCGCTTCGGCATTCGGTTCACGCGCCTGTATACGCTGGCCAACATGCCGATCCAGCGCTTCGGCTCGACGCTGGTGTCGATGGGCAAATTCAACGAATACATGGCGCTGCTCAAAGGCGCGCACCGCGACGACAACGTGGACGGGGTGATGTGCCGCGGCCTGTTGTCGGTGGACTGGCGGGGCTATGCATACGACTGCGACTTCAACCAGATGCTCGGGCTGCCGCTTGCGCTCAAGGGAAACAAGCGGCCGCATCTTTCCGACCTGATCGGCCGCGAACTGCGCGGCAACCCCATCGCGGTGCGCGACCACTGCTACGGCTGCACCGCCGGGAACGGTTCTTCCTGCGGTGGCGCCTTGCGCGGCTGACGCTATCACAAGCCAGCCACACCGCCCTGGCGGTGCGGCGTGCTTCAGCTCGGCGACCGGAGCAGAGCCCCGCCCAGCAACTCCTTGGATAGATACTGCTGGCGGTATGCCTCGAAGGGCATCGTGTCCGCGGCTTCTATTTTTCGCTGCGCGGTCAGCGAGTCCTCGGCCATGCGCGCATAACGGGCATTCACTTCGGCGGGCAAGGGCAGGTCCTGCAGCGTGCGCTTGTGCTGCGATGATTGAGTCAGGGCGAAAGCCACGTAGGACTTGTCATGAGTCCGTTCGATTTCCGCAAGCATGCGGGCGGATCGGGTCGCGGAGGAATCGCGGAGGGCGGCGCCGGCGACTGACAGGGCATCGCCGTATGCGCTGCTCAGGTGAGCGGCATCGAGGGCCGCGGCGATAGGTTCGCACTCGTCGAGCAGGGCGGCACCCCATTCCGCCAGGCCGAGTTTTTGTCCACGCCGTTCCAGGCGGACATCGGGGTCCCGGCCTCTTTGGGCAACATCGTGCTGGTTGCGCGAGATCGCGGCGATTTCCTCGGGCGTGTCCGGGGGGCTGTCGCTGAGCAGACAGTGAAGCAGGAACATGTCGAGAAAGCGCATCGTATCGGCGGCAATGCCGATCGGACAGAACGGGTCGTTGTCCATGCAGCGCACTTCGACATATTCGACGCCGCGCTCGCCAAGAGCGTACAACGGCCGTTCTCCGGAACGAAAGCGCGGCTTCGGCCGGATCGTGCCATAGAACTCGTTTTCGATCTGTAGCAGGGTCGTGCCGAGTTGGCGGTAGCCGTCGCCGTCGCGCAGGCCGATGGCTTGGTACGGCGGATAGGGCGTGGTCAGCGCGCGATTGAGCGATCCGGCGTAGCTCCGCAGGCTGTTGAAGCTCACCGCCAGCGATGCCTGCGCGTCGCTCTGATAGCCCAGCGGTCCCATGCGCAATGAGGTGGCCCCGGGCAGGAACAGCGTGCCGGCATTCAATTCCCGCAGTGCGTGCTTCCGGCCGGCGACAAAGGAGCGGCATACCGTCGGCGACGCGCCGAACAGATAGAGCAGCAGCCAGGAATGGCGCCTGAAATTGCGGATCAGATGAAAATACGCATCGGTCTGGTAGGCGATTATGGGACCGCCGCGTGCGTCGACCCGTTGCAGGATCGGCCAGGCCGCCTCCGGCATGGAAAAATTGTAATGCACGCCGGAAATCGTCTGCATGCGCCTGCCGTAACGATGCGCCAAGCCGTTGCGGTAAACAGTCTTGGCCCGGCCGAGATTGGATCTGCCGTATTGTCCGAGCGGAATGTCGTCGTCGGCCGGCAGGCCGCAAGGCATGCTGGCGCACCACAGCAGCTCGTCGCCCACATGGCGGTAGACAAGCTGGTGGATCTCGGTGAGTTGCGCGAGACATGCGTCCACGTCGGCGTGGATGCCGGTGATCAGTTCCAGTTGGGATTCGCTGAAATCGGTAGTGATGTGCGGGTGAGTGAGCGACGACCCGAGTGCGGCCGGATGCGGCGTGTCTGCGAGCATTCCGTCCGGCCTGACACGGAGACTTTCCTTTTCAATACCGCGGCGGATGCCGGTCAGCACCTCGCGCGGAAGTATCCGTAGCCGTTGGTGGAGGCGGTTCATGCGGGTTCCCCTGACTTTAATACCCGCTAGGGTAGCAGAACCACTCTGCCGTTTGTGTCGCTGCCGTTTTGCTGCCAAGCACGCCCCTTTACGTTACCATGCATAGCAGAAACCGGCGGCACCAATCGCCGGTTGGACGCCACCATCGGCATCCACCCCACCATAGCCGAGGAGTTCGTGAGCTTGCGCGAACCGCTGCCCGCCTGATGAGATCGCGGGAAATTTCCAGGAGGAGCGGAAGTTGCCGGTCTTAGCCGCAGTCGGGATTGTCTTGGCATTGGCAGCCGTTCTTGCATTTGCGGGTGACTTCGAGGACGGCTACAAATTCCATGAGAGCAGGGATTACGCTCGAGCGATAAAATCGCTGCGCAAGGCCGCGGAACAGGGGCACACGGCGGCCCAGTACAAGCTGGGTCTCATGTACCGTAAAGGACAGGGCGTAGCGAAGGATTACAGGCAGGCCGCGTTCTGGTATGAAAAGGCAGCGGTGCGGGAAAACGGGCTGGCGCAATTCGACTTGGGCGCGATGTACGCCGAAGGTCAGGGCGTGGCGCAGGACTACAAGCAGGCAGCCTCCTGGTTTGAGAAAGCGGCAGCGCAAGGGTACGCGTCCGCGCAATTCAACCTCGGCGTCATGTACACCGAAGGCAAAGGCGTGGCGCGGGATTACGAGCAGGCCGTATTCTGGTATGAGAAAGCCACAGCGCAGGGGTACGCATCCGCCCAATTCAACCTGGGTCTGATGTTTTACAACGGTCAGGGCGTGGCGCAGGACTACCAGCGCGCGGTGTCCTGGTATCGGAAGGCCGCAGTGCAGGGGAATGCGGAGGCGCAATTCAACCTGGGGGTCATGTATTACAACGGCCGAGGCGTGGCGCTAGGGTTCAAGGAGGCCGTGTCCTGGTATGAGAAGGCGGCAGCGCAAGAGCATACGCCTGCGCAAATCAGTCTGGGTGTTATGTACTACAACGGCGAAGGCGTAGCGCAGGACCATGTCGAAGCGTGCAAATGGTTGATCCTTGCAGGGACGAACGGCAACGAAGTCGCCGCAAAAAAACGTGAAATTGTGGAAAGAAAAATGACGCCGGAGCAAATCGCCGAGGCGCAGCGGCGAGCCAGCGCGTGGATGAAGACGCCGCGCAGGTAACGCGACCGGCGCTGCCCGCTCTCGACATAATTCGGCTCTCGACGTAGTCTATGTAACCGCAGGCACCCGCGCTGCTTGAAGGGGCACGCCCCCTTCTTTTATGCCCCATGCCAGGGGCCGTTGAAAGGAGAGACATGCTTCGGACTTGCAAGAAATCACTCCTGAGAGGCGTTCTTCGTCAGCCTGTCGGCGCCTATCGAAGCCGCCGGCGCACATTTGCCTTGCTGTGCTCCCCTCTGTTTGCCGCGACCGCGCAGGCCGGCGTACCACCCGAGGAGTTCTTGCCGCAGGTCTGGCTCAACCCCGGAATCTACTCGCAGCACTTCGACTCGAGCAAGGGACTGCGCAACAACAATATCGGCTTGGGCGCCGAAGTGCTGCTGGCGCGTGACCACGTATTGATGGGCGGCAGTTTTATCAACAGCAATCGCGCGCGCACCCGCTATGCAGCCTACGAGTGGCGCCCCCTTCACTGGCAGTTGGCGGGTTTCGACATAGGAGCCGGGATCGCCGTGGGCGCATTCGACGGCTATCCGAACTAC
>Ga0082335_1008259_pt1 | contig 11986 bp, 9 predicted proteins | sample Subgrocontami58m_FD_72375 | JGI IMG/M metagenome (GOLD analysis project Ga0082335, IMG submission 72375) | Subsurface groundwater microbial communities from S. Glens Falls, New York, USA - GMW37 contaminated, 5.8 m (SPADES assembly) (version 2) ...
AAGGACGCCAAACCCGCCCTTTTGAATGGTAATATTACCCTCATTAACTAATAATTTATCTAATTGCTCAGGAGTTAATTTCTGAAAAACATAATTCCCATTTAAAAAGTCAGTATTACTAATATCGCGGGTGGACATAATAATGCTGGCGGCATCGATCGTGGCTTTGGAGCCAATGTAAATACCGGAAGGGTTGACTAAAATAAATAATCCATTGGAAGTTAAGTTACCCAACAACTGGCTGGCGGAACTTCCTAAAACTTTATTTAATAATTGTGAATCGGCTGAAGGAAGATTGATAATGACCGATTCGTTTTCTTGGATGTTGAAGGAAGAATAATTAATGATGGTATTATTATCTGCTGTTATTTGAAGAGTGGTGCTGTTGGGCTGGGAAATTTCCGCGCTTCCGGAAATGACTTCTTCTACTTGCGGCAAACTAAAAGCCAATTCTTCCACATAGTGTAAAAATAATACACTGCATACAAGAATGGGAATAATTTTAGAATTTAATTTTTTGAATCTGCGTAACATTTTCGGCACCTGACTGCCATATCCTTTTGGGATTTAGGCTCTGTAGTTTTGCCCCGCCTTTCCATTTTTTTATGGTGGGCGGGGTCCCGCATTCCTTATTTTTCAAGATTTGCGGGACGCCCCCGTATTTCTACGGGTTTGCCTTTATCGCTGATGTACGCTCAAAGATGTGTGATTGGTTATCTTAAAAGAGCTCTTTTCTTCCTTACGCTTAAAGTATACCATATATATATAATAAGGCAAATTTGGCTGTTTGGCCAAAAATGGGACAAAAAAGGGCCTTTATTCCCGACGCTGAACCTCCCCCTCTTCCAGGGCCATTTCCACCACCGCGATATCCCAGCCGTGGGAGGCGATTTCTTTCTTTACCTCTTCTTTGGTCATGCCCTTGAAGCGATCTGCTTGATTGCTAAAAAAATTTCTTAATATTTGCAAATTAAATTCTTGATGTTTATTAAGCCGCCAGCGCATGGGGCGCTCGTTTTCTTTTTTGTTAAGAAGAAAAGCGATTCCCGCGATTACCAAGGGCAATAATAAAACGGCTAACGATCCATAAAAATGAATTGGTTGAGCATGGCCTAAAAGATAACCGGCGCAGGCCCAGAACACATCAAATAAATAATGCGCGACAATGACAGGAATAAGCCCATACTTTAAATAAATAAACGAAAGAAAAATTCCCAAACACGTTACTTCAACTCCGCGAAACCACATCGGGTAGACGGGATAACCGCTGTGAGCGAATCCCCAGATGGCGGAAGAAACGATCACCGCGATGAATGTATTCTTAAAAATTTTTTTACCGAGACTAATTGCGAACAACCGATACATAATTTCTTCGACAAAACTAGCTTTATAACCCAAACTAAACGCGGCTAAAAATGGCCAGTAATTCGTAGAAAGGTGCGCTTCTAAACTCTGTTCAATCCATACGCCCCAATAATTCTGGCCGATTTTAATTAAAATAGACTGAATTCCTAACATCAGGATACAGCCAAGATATCCCAGGAAAATTAATTGGGCAACATTACGCGAAAAGAACGTAGAGTGGATATAATGTAAAAATGATCCTGCTTTTTTATCTTTCCAGACTTCGTAATGTAACAACTCTCCCGCTAAACTAGGCATTAATATTCCTAAACTCGCTAAAAATGAACCCATAAAAACATTGGTCAGATACCGCCACAAATAAGATTCAAAAGGCGCGGTCGTAGGATAATCAAAAAGGATAAGCTGGAACCCATTGAAAACACTTAAGATAGATAACCCGAAGGACAAAAACATGACATTCAAATAAAATCTTTTGGTGGTATGCATACTTAAATGATTGCGCCGCAGAATAATAAAAAATACAGAAATGGTAAAGAGGCTGAAATACAAAATCCAAATAACCGTGGAAATGTTATGGCCAACATTTTGGGTTCGATCTAAATAGCGGTTGAATTGATCAGGGATAGAAAAGGTATTCTTAGAAAACGATAAAATTTCACTGCCTGAAATAGCTGCCCCCACAATTAACTTGCCCGTCCCTTTACTTTCATCCTTGTCCCAGGGGATACTCACGCTATTTTTAACCCAGCTAAAAGAAAAATCAGAACGATGATCCAAAATTGTTTGCAGATCTCCGCGGATAGAATACAACTCCTCGCTAAATTGAAAATTTTCTTTAAGAAATTCTTTAGCTAGTTTTTTCGCTTCTTCGCGGTCAATGGCGGGCCTGGCTTCATTCTCGTCGATAATATGCTTGAAAGAAGTAACCTGGCCTGTGGCGGGGCTAACCGTTAATCGGTATTCTTCCTTTTCGTTTTCCCTGTAAAAACGGACAATCCAAAAAAATAAATCCAGATCATTTTCTTTAATAAATTCTAGAAACTTTTGATAACCTATTGTTTTCTGCAGATACCGGTTAGCCTGGCCTTCAAAACCAAATACAATGGCCGAATTCCATCGAAATTCCTCTTCGCCTCTTTTATGCAGATAATCCTGGGCGATAGAGAGGGCTTCTTTTCTATCGACGGAGAGATTAATGAAAGATAACTGAGGATAACTGAATTTAAACCAAACAATAAGGCTGATGAAAGAAAGGAGAAAGAATGTAATCCAGCTAAGACGAGGAATCTTCATTTACCCTACAGTAAATTAATGACCTCTTTGGGGAGTTTATCGATTTCCTGAATCCCTAGAATTTTAATGGACCAGCGTAAAAGCTTTAGTTTTTGAGTCAATTTAGGGCCGGGTTCGGTAATGTTGGCTAAACGCTTACGCGACAAAAACAAAACTTTTCGCAGGGTATTAAAAACAATCCTGGCTTCTCGAGGGCGCTTGGCCCCCGAGTCTAAAATTTTATTAAGGCTATCAAAAGCAATTTCATTGACGGTCGAATTGTAGTGATCAAGTTTCTGAATAAGCGCGGGCACCATGGCCTTGAAATACCGGTAACGGTCCATCTGGCACAAGGTGGACATAATTTCAACTTGCACAAAGGGCGAATCGGTGCGATTAAAGCGCCTTAAAAGAATTTTTTCAATCTGGATTTTTTCCGTCGAGACTACCTCAGCGCTGAACTTGTCACGAAAAATATGAATGGCCGCCGCCGTCCGATAGGAAGAAAGGGTGTCATCTTTAATCATTTCCAAAATAATATCTTTGGGCAGATCTTGATATTTTTCCGTGTAACCATCGAGTAGCATTTTATCGTCAAAAATGGGAGAGCTCGCTGATGGTTCATCTATTGGATTTGCCTGTTCCTCCTTAACTGAAGAATCATCCGATTCCAGCAAAAATTCATCTTCCGCGGATAACGCTTCTTGAGCCATGACTGGACTTTGAGCGAATAAAATAGAATTCAAAAATAAGAAAGAAAGTAACGCCTTTATTTTCATTTGATCAACTCCAATGAGACATCAATGCCGCGATGGGTGTGAGTCAGCGCGCCAATAGAAACGCGATCCACTCCCGTTTGAGCCACGGCGCGAATATTTTTTAAAGTAACTCCACCCGATGCTTCCAGAAGCGGCCTAGTGCTTCCTCTTTTGTTTATTTTAAGTATTCTAACAGCTTTTTTCAATTGTGGAACAGAAAAATTATCCAGGAGAATAATGTCAGGATTTATTTTTAATATTTCTATAAATTCTTGCAAATCATCGACTTCCACTTCAAGTGGGATTCTACTTTTTGACTTTATTTTTAGCAAACGATTTGTCAAAGCGGCTATATTTTTAAAAGTTTTTCGATGATTATCTTTCACAAGAACCATTTCCTTTAAATTAAAACGATGATTCGTCCCTCCCCCGTACCTAACCGCGTATCTTTCTAAAGCCCTTAAAGTAGGCGTTGTTTTTCTCGTATCCAAAATCGCTGCCTTAAAAGGCTGGATTTTTTTAACATACTGGGATGTATTCGTTGCGATCCCGGAAAGATAACTCAAGAAATTAAGGGCCGTTCTCTCAGCCGTGAGGATGGTTCGCGTTTTACCTTCAAAAAAAGCCACCTTCGTATTTTTCTTTACCCTTGCTCCATCTTTGAAATCTGTTGTGAATTTAAGTTGGGGATCTAATTTTTTAAATACTCGTCGAGCGATATCCAATCCACAAAGGACAGCATCCTCTTTAACAAGAATATACCCTTGAGAAATTTGATCCCGCGGGATTAAAAATTTCGTAGTAACATCTTCTTTGTAGGCATCCTCTTGCAAGGCGGCTAAAATAATTTTATTGATTTGTCTATTGGAAATTGGCAAGGACATGTTCCAATTCTTTAATTTTATTTTCCAAAGAAACCAAGCGTTCTTTTTCTTTAGCGATGACTTCTTCCGGCGCTTTCTTAATAAATTCTTTATTTTTAAGCCGCGTGGAAAGATTATCGGAAATCTTTTTTTGTTCTTCTATTTGATTGAAAATCCGCTTTTTTTCTTTCTCAATATCAATGATGCCTTCTAGAGGAACAGCAATTTTGATATCCTCAATTAAAGCCGTGGCAATGTTCTTCAGAGGCTTTAAACTTTTCTCAATAGCAAGCTCGGCGATTCCGGCTGACTTACTCATAACTTCTTTATTCTCAATAAGTAATGTCAAGTGGCTGCTTTGCTTTGAAGTCAAATAACAACAAATTTTGTCTTGCGGTTTAATATTCCACTGAGCTCGAATATTACGGATAGCGCTGACAATCGCCGTTATTTTCTCCATCTGCTTAAGCGAAGGTTCGTCAATTAAATGCTTGTTTAATCGCGGCCATGACTCAACGCACAAAGGCCCTCGTTTACCGGGCAATTGACTCCAAATTTCTTCAGTCACAAACGGCATAAAGGGGTGAATCATTTTAAGTGACATCTCTAAAATTTGGAAAGCAATATTCTGAACCAAAGGATTGGTAAGATTGTTTTTAATAATTTCCAAATACCAATCGCAAAAATTTCCCCAGAAGAAATCGTAAATGAGTGTTTCGGCTTCTGAAAAACGAAAATTTTCTATAGCCAAATTAACATCCTCAAGGGTGGTATAAAATTTAGAAATAATCCATCGCGAAGGAAGATCCATTCCCTTGCGCGATTTTTCTAAATCGAAATGCGGATCAATTTGATCGGCATTCATTAAAATAAAACGAGTGGCGTTCCAGACCTTGTTGGCAAAATTGCGCCCAATCTCGAATTTATCTTTGGAGATAAAAATATCCTGGCCTGAATTGATAATTAAGCTGAATCGCAGCGCATCGGCCCCATATTCACTAATAATCTCCAAGGGATCAATGGCATTGCCCAGGGATTTAGACATTTTTCTTCCCTTGGCGTCGCGCACGGTGCCGTGGATGTAAACTTTTGAGAAAGGAATATCTCCTCGGAATTCCAGGCCGGCCATAATCATGCGCGCGACCCAGAAAAAGATAATCTCTGAAGCCGTAAAAAGAGATGCCGTTGGATAAAAATATTTTAAATCCGGATTCTCCTTCCCGCTTTCAGCGGGACAGGTGGGCCAGCCAAGCGTGGCAAATGGCCAGAGCCAGGAGGAAAACCATGTGTCGAGGACATCAGGATCTTGAATCATGCTATCGGAGTTGCCGCATTGTGGACAAATGACTTCCTTTTCCTTAGAAATAATAGCTTTAGTATTCAAAGGAATAACCATCGATCCATAAGTTTCGATCCAATGTCTTGATTTGGCTATTTTAGCACTTTCACTTAATATGGGATCGGAGTCAATAAAAGGGGCTTTTGCTTGCGGATTACATTTTAAACAATACCACACCGGAATCTGGTGTCCCCACCAAATCTGACGTGAAATGCACCAATCGCGGATATTATCCATCCAGTTCAGGTAAACTTTTGTCCAGCGCTCGGGATAAAACTTAATTTTTCCTGTCCGGACAGCATCCGCGGCGGGCTTGGCTAAGGGTTTCATCTTGACAAACCACTGTTTGGAAAGGTAGGGCTCAACCACGGTGTGACAGCGGTAGCAATGCCCGACGGCATGGGTATGAGGCTCGACTTTAACTAATAATTTTCTCTCTCTTAAAATTTCAATGATGGCCTCCCTCGCCTCAAATCGATCCATCCCGGCAAATTCTCCAGCGTTTTCATTTAAAACAGCATCCGGGCGCATAATATTAATAAAGGGAAGCTTGTGGCGCCGGCCCATTTCAAAGTCATTGGGATCATGCGCGGGAGTCACTTTGACCGCCCCTGTCCCAAATTGAGGATCCACTAATTCATCGGCAATCACCGGAATTTCCCGCTCCATCAAAGGCAGGATCAACGTTTTTCCAATAAAATTTTTATAACGTTTATCTTTCGGGTTGACGGCCACCGCCGTATCGCCAAGCATCGTTTCCGGACGAGTCGTGGCCACAACCAAAAATTCCTCGGGAGAATCTTTAAGGGAATAACGGATATGATACAGATTTCCCTGCACTTCCCGATGCTCCGCTTCTTCATCGGAGAGCGCGGTCTGGCAGCGCGGGCACCAGTTGATGATGTATTCGCCCCGATAGATTAGCCCTTTTTCATATAATTTAACAAAGACATGCCTGACCGCCTCGCTGTACGCCTCATCCATCGTAAAACGTGTGCGTGTCCAATCACAGGAAGAGCCTAATTTTCTTAACTGGTAAAGGATCGTATCGCCATATTTTTTCTTCCAATCCCAAAGTTTTTCTAAAAACGCCTCACGTCCTAAATCATGACGCTTCTTCCCTTCTTTGGCTAAATCCTTCTCGACGACATTTTGCGTGGCAATTCCGGCGTGGTCGGTCCCCGGCATCCACAAGGTTTCAAAGCCTTGCATGCGTTTGTAACGGATCATAATATCCTGCAGAGTATTGTTTAGAGCATGGCCCATGTGCAGAATTCCGGTGACATTCGGCGGCGGGATAACAATCGAATAAGGTTTCTTTTGGGGATTAACCTCCGCGTGAAAACAGTTTTTCTCTTCCCAGAATTTAATCCATTTGTCCTCGACATCGCGAAAATTAAATTTTGGTGGGAGGTCGGTCATAGTGGGCATGAAGTATGCATTTAGTCTAACTTTTTGTAAAGTATGGTTACATTCAGCAGGATGGCTTCGGCAAAATTACAGTTTACCTTCAAATTTAGACAACAAGCTCTTCATCAAAGTTGCATACCCGCTTGTCTTCTGAAAAATGATTTGAGATACGACCTCTTTATATGTATGCGAAGTATCATTTCTTGAGTCTGTCATCTCTAAGAATTGAATAGTTTCTTCTTCCGTTAAGAATCCTGCCTGAAAGATGGCTCGAAAGACTTCTTTAGGCGTATTAGCTATAATCCCTTCTTTCTCTTTTAAATATTCCCTTAAAAATTTCCAGAATGCTTCAAACGTATATTCGAAACGTTGAATAGTAGCATCGCGGACTAAAACAGAGAATGGCTCTTTAAAGATATCTTGAAAGGTTTTAAGCGCGTTAAGCGCGTCTTGATATTTTAAAACTATTCTTTCCATATAACGGCATCCTTTAATACTTCCTTACGAAAGGCCTCATCTGTTTCGAATAAATTGACAAGGTCAATTTTATAAGGAATATTTAATTTTTCAATTCTTTCTCTAAGTAACGTTAATTTATTTGTATCTATTTCTTTAGAAGGTAATAAACCAATATCAATATCCGATGTTGAGCTCTGGTCTCCTCTCGCTCGCGAACCAAAGAGTACTACCTTTATTTTTTCATTTTTAAATTCATTTAAGATAAGTTCTCTTAATAAAGATAAATATCCATTCTTTGGAGGCATTTTATGCAGAGGATCTCTTTTCATCTTTCAACAATTTATACTCAACACTATCGATCAAAGCCTCCCAGCTGGCTTCGATCACGTTACTGTGAACACCAACGGTGGTCCAGGAATCAGCCTTATCCTGAGATTCAATTAACACGCGCACCTTGGCCGCGGTGCCTTCTTTAGTGTCGAGGACACGCACCTTGTAATCGCTTAAATGCATTTCATTGAGCGTTGGATAAAATTTGGTCAAAATATTGCGTAAGGCCTTGTTGAGGGCATCCACCGGCCCGTCCCCCATCGCGGCACTAAATTCTTCTTTGCCGTTAACATTAACCCGCAGGGAAGCTTCAGCAAAAATTTTGCCATCGAAACGTTTCTCGGTAGTCACCTTAAAACCTTCCAGAAGAAAAAATGGTTTATATTTCTTTAAATGCCTTTGTAAAAAAAGTTCGAAAGAGGCATCCGCCGCCTCAAACTGATAGCCGTTGTGCTCTTTTAACTGTAATTCCTCAAGTAACTTTTTAGTCTCCGGAGATTTTTTATCCAAATCCACATTAAATTTTTTAGCCTTTAAGACAATCGGCATTTTACCGGCCAGTTCTGAGGTCACAAACCGGCGATGGTTACCCACAATCGATGGCTCGATATGCTCGTAAGCTTTCGGATTTTTAAGCATCGCGTCGATATGCACTCCCCCCTTATGCGCGAAGGCTGAATGCCCGACAAAGGCGGCATTATCGGGCAATTTAAAATTGCTGACTTCACTAATAAAGTAGGAGGTTTCCATCAATTTAGAGACATTTTTTTCCGGAATAGATTTTACTTTGAGTTTGCTCTGTAAAATGCCAATGATCGTGCCTAAATTGGCATTGCCGCATCGCTCCCCTAATCCGTTAAAAGTCCCCTGGACTTGCGTGCAGCCTTGTTCGATCGCCGCCAAGCTATTGGCGACCGCTAACTCCAAATCATTATGCGTATGAATGCCTAAACGCACCGATATCTTCCCTTTAAGCTCAGCCACAATTTTTCTGACTTCCGGAGGAGTGGTGCCTCCATTGGTATCACAGAGGATAACGCAATCCGCTCCTGACTCCTCTGCCGCTAAAATACTTTTAAGGGCATAGTCGGGATTATTTTTATAACCGTCAAAGAAATGCTCGGCATCGTAGAAGACTTCCTTTTTATTCTCTTTTAAAAAACGCACGGAGTCGGAAATCATCTGGATGTTCTCATCCAAAGTGGTCTTAAGGACATCCGTGACATGCAGATCCCAGCTTTTTCCGAAAATCGTGACCGTGAGAGTCTCGGAGGCAATCAGTTCCTGAAGATTCGTGTCTTCCTCTGGCTTAACGTTAGCCCGGCGAGTAGATCCAAAGGCCGCAATGCGGGCGTATTTGAGTTTCTTCTCCTTGATCAGGTTAAAAAACTCCCTGTCCTTAGGGTTAGAACCCGGCCATCCCCCCTCGATATAATGCACCCCCAGATCGTCTAAGCGCTCAGCGATTTTCAGCTTGTCGTTGACCGTAAAAGAGATCCCTTCCGTCTGGGAACCGTCGCGTAAAGTTGTATCGTAAATAATGATTTGGGACATGGTTTTTAGACCGCTTGTAAATTAAATGTCTTATGCAAAGCCCGAACCGCTCTTTTCATATATTTTTCGTTAATAATACACGAAATGCTGATTTCCGAAGTCGTGATCATTTCAATATTAATTTTCTTCTTGGCCAGCGCCTGAAACATCCTGGCCGCGATGCCGTGATGAGAGCGCATGCCCGAACCGACAACAGAGACCCGGGCGATATTTTTATCGTGCTGAACTTCTCCCGCCTTAATTCTTTTCGCGATTTTTTCCGTCGCCTTTAAGGCTTTCGGCAAATCCACTTTGGGCACGGTAAAAGAAATATCCGTTAACTTGGTGTGGCTGACATTTTGAACAATCGTATCGACGTTGACTCCCATTTCGGAAACTTTGGTAAATATCTTAGCCGCCACTCCGGGCTGATCCGGCACGGCGCAAATCGTAATTTTCGCCTCCGATTTATTGCTGGTGACGCCTTGAACAGCGATTTCCTCTAATTTGCCATTATCTTCAATCATGGTTCCTTCCTCCTTGGAAAAAGATGAACGCACATGAATCGGAATATTATATCTTTTAGCCACTTCAATTGAGCGCGCCTGCATAACCTGCGCTCCTAAGGAAGCCATCTCGAGCATTTCATCAAAGGTGATGGCTTTTATTTTTTTAGCTTCTTTAACAATGCGTGGATCCGTTGTGTAAATGCCGTCAACATCCGTGAATATCTCACAGACCTTTGCTTTAAGCGCGTAGGCCAGGGCCACAGCGGAAAGATCCGAACCGCCTCGGCCTAAAGTTGTTATATCCTGATCCTCAGTAATTCCTTGATAACCGGCGACAATTACAATTTTATTTTCTCCCAGGGCCTTGCGGATTCTTCCGGCGTCAATTGTCTCAATGCGCGCTTTCGTATGGGTCTTATCAGTCCTGATGCCAACCTGCGCCCCGGTAAAAGAAATCGCTTCATGCCCCAAAGCCTTAACGGCCATCGCCAAAAGAGCGCAGGAGATCTGTTCACCCGTCGACATGAGCATATCCATTTCCCGATCGGGTGGAGAATCCATGATCTGAAAAGCCATGTTTTCTAGCTCGTCGGTGGTGTCCCCCAAAGCCGAGACGACCACGACAACGTCGTTATCCTTACCTTTAGCCTCGACAATGCGTTTGGCTACATTTTTGATCCGGTCAATATTGGCGACCGAGGAGCCGCCGTATTTCTGAACAATAATATACTTTTCCATTTTATAAGTATTTTTTTATGAAACATTCCATCAAGGCTTCGCCGCTTTTAAACTTTAATCCTTTTTCTTTAGCTGTCCGCTCGCTGTAATCAGGGGAGCCGTCTTTCGGGATTCCTTTGCCGTACATAATAAATCCCACAGGGTCTGATGTGTGGGTACGCAGTTCCACCGGCGTTGGATGATCCGGCAAAAGAAGAATTCTTACATCATCGTTGGCATCAAAATGATTTAAAACGGTTCCGACAATGTCTTTATCAATACGCTCAATGGCGGCAATTTTAGCTTTCAGGTCCCCGCTGTGGCCCGCCTCATCGGGGGCCTCAATGTGGATGTAAACGAAATCCTTTTTCTTTAAAGAGCTCAAAGCGTATTCCGCTTTGCCTAAATAATTCGTATCATAATAGCCGGTAACGCCGGGCACGTCAATAATTTCCAAACCAGCGAGCCGGCCGATGCCGTTCACTAAATCAACGGCAGAAATAATGGAGCCTGCTATCCCAAATTTTGTTTTAAAAAGGGGGAGGTCGGGTTTGGTTCCCTGTCCCCAGAGCCAAATCATCGTGGCTGGATTTTCTTTCAGGTCTAAACGGACTTGATTGATCGAATGATTTTGGAAAACTCCTTTTGACTTTTCCATCAGATCCAGAAGCACCTGAGATCCCTCACCCTGAGGGAGAAACGATTTAATTTTCTTCCCTGAAATATCGTGAGGAGGCGTCGTTTTAATCTCCATATACTTTTGCGGGTCATTGACCTTGAGCACCAAGAGATGACGATAGCTTTTTCCGGCAATGAATTTAATTTCCTTGGAACCTAATTGCCGGCTAATGGCCTCCATCAAAACCGCGGCTTCCTTGGTCGAAATATGCCCGGCGCTATAATCGGCCATTTGTTCATCAACAATCGTGACTAAGTTACAGCGGAAAGCAATCTCATCCTGCGCCAGGATAATATTTTGGTTCGCCGCCTCCAGAGGCGCGCGTCCCGTATGATGCACAGAAGGGTCATAACCCAGGATAGCCATATTGCCGATATCTGAGCCAGGCTTCATTTTATCAGGGATCGTCTGAACCAACCCCGTGAAACCATTTTGCGCCATATGATCCATATTGGTTTTTCTGGCGACTTCTAAAGGCGTTTTCTGCCCCAATTGTTCAATGGGGTTATCAAACATTCCATCAGGGACTATTACGATGTATTTCATAAGTCTAAAATTCTCACTAACTCTTTAGCTATACCTTCTCGCGAACTGGCTTGAGCTAAAATACTTTTGTTATGCAGGATATATCCTTGATATTTGTTATCTTTCACACAATTGGCCACCACTAAATTACACCTAGCTTCTTCAAAAAGCCGCTTAGATTTTTGATAAACGGTTTCTTTGGTTAAGGCTGGTTCTAGCTTAAATGC